>Ga0364921_10005_pt1 | contig 159725 bp, 150 predicted proteins | sample ExccelJu500001D3_2_FD_206956 | JGI IMG/M metagenome (GOLD analysis project Ga0364921, IMG submission 206956) | Enriched cells from Trout Bog Lake Hypolimnion, Wisconsin, USA - BchlTB.June20.5000.01.D3 | ecosystem: Environmental > Aquatic > Freshwater > Lake > Hypolimnion/Profundal zone | place...
AATCAAGCTTTTAGTGTTTTGAGCTCTAACGGCATCATTACAGCACCAAGCACGGGCTCAGCGACCTTGTCCGGCGTGTTCTCTGGTGTTGGAGCAATCACCTTTAACGGCACCGGTATGGTCACCATCTCAGGTGCCAATACGTATAGCGGTGGCAGCACGATTGCGTCGGGTACGATTTCCACAAGTGGATCTTCACCCACGGGAATGGGCAGTGTATATGTTGCGCCAGGTGCCCTCCTGATGGGAACGGGCACTATCTCGGGTGCGATGACTGTTGCGGGTAATTTAAAGCCCGGTAATTCACCAGGTTATCTTGCGTCTTCCTCAAGTGTGACGATGGGCGCAGGTTCGACGTATCAGCAAGACATTGCAGGCACGACTCAAGCGAGCGCGACCACCCCAGTCGGTGCGACAGGGTATTACTCCTACATGAACATCACTGGTGGTCAGTTCATCATCAACAGTGGTGCGACACTGACACCGCGACTGTCTAATCTGTTCCAGCCAACAGAGTCAGGTTATGGCAGCACACCTTATACGCCTGTATTGGGTGATCGCTTCCGAATGGTGACGGCCGATGGTGGCATTGTGGGTAAGTTCACGACGCTCACACAGCCTACTGAATTGACTTATGGCACGCAGTTTCTGCCTTTCTACAATATGGTGGGCAGCAACAGTATTGATCTCGCAGTGATCCCGACGTCTTATACAACAACACTGTTCAGTTCAAATGCCAATACACGTTCTGTGAGCAGTGCTTTGGACACGATGGTTGCAGCAACGAAAGCAGGTGTCTCGACCAGTACACAAGATCAGTTGTTGTATGCGACGTCTGCAATGGACGCTGCCAGCTTGCCAGCTTACGTCCAAGGCTTGGCAGGTGAGATTTATGCAACGACCGTAGCTGTTGTCTCGCAAGCCACATTGCGTGTCCAGCAGGCTGTGATGTCACATCTGGGTGATACGGCCTCAGCACCGATGATGGCGGGTGGGATCAATGCGACTCCTGGTAGCAGTGCTGGTATTGGGAGTGGCCTGACAATGCCTGGTCAGGCACCGCTTGCGAACGTCAGCAGTAACCTAAGTGTCAATCCCTACGAAAGCGTGACCAACGCGACGCTCAACAGTGGTGCCGCGTGGGGCGAGATCGCGTACCAGCGCGGTAATCGCTCGGGTGATGACAATGCGAGCGGTTATTCTAGCAACCTCTATCAACTGACACTCGGCCTGGATGCGTATTCACAAGGCGGTATCAAGCTCGGTGGTGGTCTGGCACTATCAAATACCAATGTGACAGCTAACCAAGGCACAGGTACAGTCCAGCAAGGCTCGCTATTCTTGTACGGCAAGATGCCGATCCAGGAATTCATCCTTGATGCGATGGCAAGCTATGGACTGAATTCAACGGATACCTCGCGTGGTGATATCACGGGTTTATCGAGTGGCTTTAGCACCAAGGGTGTCAGGGGCAATGATGCCTTGCTTAGTGTTGGCTTAAGTCGCCCGATTGAGTTGGATAATTTACGCATTACGCCCTATATCCGAGCTACAGGTCAGATTGTCAATCAATCCTCGTTTAGCGAAGGCTCAAGCCCCGCCGCCCTGAGCGTCGACAGCTTTAATGGCAACGGCGTGCGTGGTGTGATTGGTGTGGCGCTCGGCTCCAAGGCCATCAATCCGATGAATGAGAATTACACCTACAAAGTTAATTTCGGTGTGGGTGCGGATTCTTCAAGCCTGATCAATCCCGTACTGAACGCCTCCTTGGCAGGAATGCCGACCAACATCACCACACCACAGGCTGGGACCATGTTTGCGCAGGCGGGTTTATATGGCACTGTGAAGTTTGCGGATAACGCCTATGCGTATGCTGGCGTCAATGGAGAGTTCCGCAGTGGTTCGACACTGGGTAATGTCAACGTAGGTGTGCGGATACAGTTTTAAGCTAAGTTAATGTGAAACAATTGCTTTCAATTTATTAGGTTGATCGCACTGTTGAGCAGGTAGATTTATTTTTAAATTTGAGTAAAATACTAACCACTACTCCTCCCTAGCCGAGTCATTTAGTTGGTGTTGGTATGGGAAAAAAAAGCCGCCTCCGGGCGGTTTTTTTATTCTTAGAGCTTCACTAAACATAATGTTCAAACACTCTGACCCCTTAAGAACCGCTGTCTATATAGATGGATACAACTTGTACTATGGTCGACTAAGAGGAACTAAGTATAAGTGGCTTGATGTGGTGGCACTGTTCAGTCAAATCGTTCGGTCAATTGAGACAGAATCAGTTGTAGTAGCTGTTAAGTATTTCACTGCACCTGCGTTGACTAAATTTGCACGGCATGGCGAAGAGTCAATGCGAGCACAAAATGACTATCATCGCGCACTTGAAGCAAAATATCCGAACATTTTTACGAAAATATTAGGTTCCCATTCATATGAAAAGGGTGGGACGGTATTACCTTTATATGTAGATGGGCAGACTTTCGATAAGCAGCGCACTGTAAAAGTTTGGCGCTTGGTTGAGAAAAAAACAGACGTCAACCTTGCAATGAATATGTATCGAGACGCTAATAAAAAACTAGTTGATCAGTTGGTGTTGGTATCAAATGATTCGGATGCTGAACCGGTTCTTGAGGCACTTATCGAAGATTTTCCAGCTTTAAAAATCGGACTAGTCATGCCTTTGCCTTATCTGGATGACTCTAAAAAAGGACGTCCTGCGAGTACTGGCCTATCTAAACTTGCTCATTGGAGTCGGTCATATATTCGGGACGATGAGTTGGGTAATGCTTTATTGCCAGAGCAAGTGGCAACACGTAAAAAACCAGCTAAGAAGCCCTCTCACTGGTAGTTTTCACATTTAATGAAACGATACTGAAATTAAACTTGCACGGTAGAGTGAGATATTTATTGGCAGCCTTTCCTTTTTAACGCTTAAATTAGGTGGGTTTTACGTGTAATTGACTGAGTTGAAAAGCGTGCAGTGGCACTTCGTTCTTCCACGCTAATTTTCGCTGGACGACCGGCGTGGATGGTTTCTTTTAACCAAAGGGTTTCTTCAGTGAGCGCATCTTGTCCAGCTAATTATTTGTACCAGACTTTGCCGGTAACATCCCATCGATACTTGCGGGCTTTCAGCGCGTCTTTTGCGTCAAAATTGGGCAGTGGAGATAGATATCAAAATACAGCTTATGTTTTGTTAAATTAATTTACAGTTAATAATTTGTAAATCGAAAATACATATTGGGGGCTGTATGAGCAATTACACAATCCAAACGCCTGAGCAATTAAAGCCCATCCTTGCCGGATTCCGGAAAAGCGCAGGTTTGACGCAAGCAGATATGGCGATGCGCTTGGGTATCACGCAGCAAACCTACTCCGCGGCCGAACGCAATGCCTCCAATATGAGTGTTAGTAAGCTGATGTCTGTGCTCAATGCCTTGACACCTTTCTATGACGTTCTCTCGGCCTATCCCGTTTTAGGGGAGGGGGTAAATCAGATCTCAGCTCAAAAGGTCAGGATGGCAATGGCCGTGAGAGGCAAAAACCCGCACTGGAAAATGCAGGAAATTCAGCCGCGGCATTGGCATGCGCTTGCCAAGAGGCATGGTATGAATTCAGTAGGTAAAGATAGCCCTTTTGTGCAAATCATTGAGCAAACGACTGCCGTCATTAAAAAGGTTCGAGGACTGCTACCCTCAGGTTTTCCAGAGCATGTCAGCGAGTCTATTTTGAATGGCTTGACTGTTGCAGCAAAACGATACGAGAACACTGCATCTATTACGACATGAAATGACGCATTACCCCGGAGACTGTATTGGATACAGACCTTTGAGGGATTTTGCCATGAGTGAAATAAACGAGCCGCTGTACGAACGGGCATTACAAAAAATTTTGACGCATGGGGAGGCGAGTGTCAGGCTCGTGCAGCGCCACTTGCGATTAAACCCCTATGAGTACTTTGTCGACGTACTGCAACGGGTTAAAAATCATCCATCGCTGTGAATGGATGAGCTCACGCCAAGGCGGTGGAAAGAATTATTTGCATAGAATGCGAAGCGTTCAGTGCGGCACATGATTGATCAAATGCGAAAAAAAGAAGAGTAGCTGGTGCACTTATCGGTGCACAGTTATCGCTTACGTCTAAAAGTAGTTGGCTCGATTCTGTTTCTGCCCTTCTTGTCGATAAACATACCGAGCATGGCGGGCTACCTTGCCAGCAAGGAAATGATTAAATCCTTTTGAGAATAGCTGGCGTTCAGACCCAGTCAAAGAGTTAAGGCAATGGTCGATATGGTGAATGACAAGCCTAGTGCCTGACATATCGTTGTGTTTTAATCAATGACTACTTATCAAGTATTTGATCAAAAAATACGATTAATTGGATAATGCACGAGCACTCTCTTTCTTATTTGCTCCCGCACTCAGTGCTGGCATTGTCGTGAATAAAAAGCCACAAAAAAAATCAACTTTAAGCCTGATTATTCACGTAAATAAACTATCAATCATACACATGGCTCATAAATTTATTTTATTTTTACTCTTGAGTCTCTGTGGATTTTTAACCAGCGCAGAGGCCGAAAGCAGTTCGGCAAACAGCTTTTACTATCGAAATAAATCTACAACTGCGGATACTCTTGCTGCATCCTACAAATTAACCCGTAACGCTGCAAGTAAACGTGTTTTAGCTACCGAGCTAGGGATGACAGACGATACAGATCAAGTACACGGATACCTAAATTCGACCGACCCGCATTACGCAGCCGTCCTTCGTTTATTAGCACCCGCATCACCCGGCGCAATGCACTCAACCGAACCTAGGGCGTTCAAAGTGGGATTAGTCGCGCTTAACAATCAGTCGCAAGAAAATATTGCATGGATATATTACGAACCTGATTACTCTTCTGTTAAAGAACTACCCGAAATGATTGCGATAGGTTTAGTTATGCTGCATGAGCTGCATGACAGTCGCAACACTCAGATTGAGTTAATCACCCAGCCCGTACTAAATATCATGTTGCATATCGATGAGAAATTTGATGTGTTTGACGCAACCACATTTGAATTGGGGCTGCTTGGTCAGGCTTTCCAGTTGAATACGATCCAATACGGTTGTGGTGCAGGCGGCAGTATTTGTTTTAACCGAAATCTAAGACTGTTGACCGAGCAAAACAACAGGCTGACGGTTGTATTTCAGTCATCTATTGCGTATTACGCGAACATCGCAGGTGACTGGAACAGAAACGGTACTCGACAACACTCCATCAATGAAGTGAACGGTACGTTGGCCGTCAGTCAGGAATCTGTAGGCGGCATTCCTGATTTAGAGCTTTCAGTAAAAAACGCTGGAAATTTGGCTGTCCAGCACTTTAAGCCAGTGAAGGATGCGTCGAATGTATACCAATATATTTCGTCAGATCCAACAATCATAGAAAATGTAAATGATTGATCTTTAGTCTCTTATGTGACGACATAAGTTGTCGCAGGTATATGCAAACATACTTGTGATGTAGAGCAAGGTCGTCATTCATCCCGCGCAGACTGTTGGAATGATTCGTAGTCCAACTTGGATCAAAATAATGAAAGCAGAGTCGAGACTGCCAGTGCCCGAGTTTATTTTTCTCCCGATCGGCAGCGTGCAACATCTCTGTACCGCGTCTGCGAACGGGATCGTTGAACACCTTGCACGTGCTCCGGGTAGCGACGACGCCACTTACAAGATTTCAACAGATGGGAAGTTCTTCGGCATATTAGATTCAGAACGCAAACGCTTCGCAATCTATGCATTACTCGAGACGGATCCCTGGATGCGTCGAATTGTACCTCCCACCAATCTGCCGCGCCACTGTCGCGCACACGATTTTATTTTGCACGATGGCAAATTGATCGTTGGTGGTCGCAGCAATACGCAAGAAAATATTTGGGTACTTGATTACACGCTCGCCAATCAGCCGTCTTTACCCTGGCATGCTTTGGATGTGCCTGAGTGTGTGCGTAAAAAGGGTAAGTCGATTGATTTGCTCTACGTGTTGAACGAAATTCTTGTTGCTGTAGATAATGTTATTAAGCCGAAATGGCTTGTGTTTTACGAACTGCATCCAAATGGTGTTCCGACCTCGACAGGTGTGCATTCGCTAAGAGTCCAATCAGCATTTGAGACTATTCGTCACGGAGCTGAAAGCGATAAACTTTATGCACTCTATTCAAAGGGCATTAGCCACAGTTCAGGTTTGTCGTATGTGCAGTTATATTTCAAGGATGAAATCGCACTCAGTGCTAGTAAAAGATATATACCCGCTCCACCGGGGTTGAGATCCGTCAGATCTAAGCGTTATAAATTCACCAGAAATTGGAGTTTTGTAACGAGCGCGACTAATGACATCGATTATGCTGAGGATGTGGTTGCAGATGCATTTAGAGAAAAATATATAGCTCAACGTAGAAAAGGCCTACAGCTAAAAGCACCTGCACTTGATCTTAAGTTGCAGAAATTGATAGCCGCGCGCGCCAAACGTAAAAAGCAGTTACGACGATTACCTGGGGCGCATGTCTATGCAATGATATTTTGCAAAGACTGGTTATTACTGGCCATGGGTGATAAAGGTGTTTGGGTTGCAAATACCTCGCCTATTATTCGGGATCGTCGAATCGACGTTGCAGCTAATTTTCGTAAGATTCACTCTATTCAGCAAAGCAAGGTGTTCGCTTTTGCAAAGCGAGAAGGCGAAGACTCAGGTGTTTTTATGATTGGTTTGAACCAGGACGAAAGTTTAAATTATGAATGGCTCAACCTGAGTAGCATTGCGTCTCGACTGAAAACCTCAGATCAAAAAAAATCAAATAAGTGAAGATAAACAAGCTGCTGCTTGTTCAGAGAGGACCACCTCGACAGCGAGTTGGGCGCGGGTTAATCCGACGAAAAGCTTTCGTTTAGCTGCATCGTCAAATTCATCGAAATCAATTTCGCTTAGTACTACACCTGCAGCACTTTGTCCTTTATAGCGATAAACCGAGTCAACAAGCAGATCTCCTGTCGTCCATAGCGCATCGCCTGAGTCAGTGTACTTTCCTGTAAACCGTCTGATCTTGAACGTACCGATATTATCTGACTGCATGAGTTTAGATTTAGCAATTCCACGCCAGCTAATGACCACAATCTCGTTAAGTGCAATGCCTCGCTTAATCAGGGTTTTGACTGCCATTTCAGTCTTATACAAGCAAGCATGCGTTGTGTCGTAAGTATGGAATCCAGGCAATTCACCTTCATACGGACCTCGCGCTTGGACAGACATAGCGGTTAAACCTAGTGCATTGATTGCTTTGCATACTGATCGAGGAGAGCGAAAGTTATCTTGGCAATTAATCTGTATAGCCTCAGGTAGATCAAATTCATCACGTGCATAAAGACGTTGTGAATCGTCTTCGAGTATGTAGAGACGCCCATTTACTTCGAGTTGAGCAATGAGGCTTTGAACCCAAGCGGCATCAAAGTCTTGGGCTTCATCAATAAGAATAAGGCCATATCGAGAGCGCATAGTAGTTGCGATATCAGGCTCGTCATTTTCTACGTCCTGGCAATATTGCTCAATTAAATTTTCAAAACTATTATGATTAGTAAAGTTAGGCTCACCAATGTTTTGTTTATAGTGCTCCACACAGAGTTCATGAAAACTCGCAACCTTGGCGCGCGTAGGTGCAATATGGCCAATATGATCGGCCAAGGTTCGGTTAAAGCAAACATAAAGACTACGCGTGCCTGAGAACGCAGCGTCCTGAAGTAGCCTAAGTGCTAACTGCGTTTTGCCAGAGCCTGCGGTCGCTTGTACGCGTATGACCCCAGAGGGCGCCATAATCCTAGGAATCCAAGTGGCCAAGCCGTCAGCAAGTTTAAGCGTTGTCTTGCGCACTTGATCGCCCAAAACATTCATGTCAAGCGTTACATTGAATTCGTTTGAGAAAAACTGTCTGATTGATTCCGTATCGCTGTTAGTGTGAACGGCACCAAGCATTTCGCGGACGTAGGTACCTAAAAAATCAAAACGTGATGCGTCAACAATACGTTCCGGAGGGATTGCTACAACCTGTTGTTCTCCCAATCTGTGATCGGGTAGTACCAGGCAATTCGTCACATGTGCGCGAAGTCCTGCCTGACCTAAACGATTGACCATCGCAGCATATTGGATTCGGGTTTGTCTACCAACGTCGTGAGCGCCATCTTTATAGAGCTTCATCATTACGCCGTTTTCGACTTCAACGTGACCTGATTTCACCTCAACTAATAAGACATTACCTGTAGGGCCGAGCACAACGATGTCAATCTCTCCATGCCTATCGGTGCCTTCATGTAACGAATGCCAAGTAACGCTATGAAAGATTTGGTAGCCATCTGAGAGCGAGGACTGTAAGCGATGTAAGACATCGAGTTCCCGCTGTAAACCATTATTTTTAGGTGCGAGCGTAAGTGAGGGTGATAGCAACGCCATGTTTACTCCAATCGATATTTAGAGTTATACCGCGAGGAGTAGCATTAATTTAGGATTCAATACAAAAAATAGAATATTTATTTTTTATTAAATACGGATAGATTGCAACACACCACTTGTTTCCCATGTTTTTCCCCAAGATGAAAAACTTCGAACGAATACAGATTGACTCACTTCGCATTCCATTGAGTAATTGTTGAGATGGTCGATACAATTTTCGAGAGATGATCCTTTAAAAAGGCAGATGCCAATTTTTGGGAGGTCTTTATTGCTTTTCAGTAACGCATACAAATCTAAACGCTGCTGTTCAGTTAAGTCGGTATACATTTCGAGATGACGTCTCGCCGTGATATTTTCGCTAGTAAAGAGATTGACTGCAGCAACAATTTCAGGGACCTTGATCAGTGCATATGCAATCATCAAAATCAAATCATCCAGCATAAATTCGATAGTTGGAATCATTTTGAAAGCAGGTGCAGTTTGACCACCTGCTAATTGCGAAAAAATAAAACAGGGACGACAACCTTCGTCGAGTTGTATGAATATCGATGGTCTAAGACCACCGTCATTGGGATGAGATTGACCAATAAATATTAAAGCGGTTATGGCGGACATGTGTTTTACCTCCTGAGGTAAGTCAATGATGCGTAGATAATCAAAATATATGCAGGAAATTGTTAAGTCAGCAATAACAAAAATTACAGAAGTAAATTCCATGATACGTCACCATAATTGGACCAACCCTTGCCCGGTATGGTTCCGATGAGCTTAAAATTTGGTGTGTCATCAGGATCTTTCAGTTTGGGAAATTTTTCATAGACGCGTTGGTCGCCAGACTGTGGTGCGTGGCGTCCATCGGTCACAAACACTTCGCATCCTAAGTCTTGCAATACGTTTAGCATCCATGCTCCAGTGGATGAACCACCGCCGCCCAGTCCTCCACCGTAACGCACATGAATCACGTGACTTAAACGTGCATGATTAGGAAGTAAACGTTCAGCACAAAAAGCCGCATTTTCAGAAAATACATAGATAATTGGAACCTTAAAATTTCCTAATCGATCGCTCTGGACATTCAACTCCATGAATAACACGCGGTGTGTCGCTGTACTTCCAGCTGGGAAATGAACGATGTCGCTATCTAACGGCAATTCGCATCGCGGCAACTCTTCGATGGAGTCAATCGTTATACGAGTACGACCGTCAGAAAATACAATCGATTTCTCTAAAAACTGGCTACGTCAAATAGTGCTTTAAAGGCATATTCAATAATCAGTGCGTTCTCACAACACCACCATCAGCAAATATATGAGTTACGCCGTCTGTTCTATACATATCGCCCCAGCTGCAATGGGTAATAGCAGCCACATTTCTTTCACGGGTTTACCTGTGGCAATTTCTAGCGCTTGTTTATAGGCCAGTAGTTGACCGCCATACTCATCGGCAAGCTTATCCCAGCTTGAACGTGCACCCGGATTACTCTTGTGATCGAGCAATATCCAATGTGTGCCGGCATCGATGAGCAAATCAATGCGGCCATTGAGTATTTGACCGGACGGCAGGATAGCTTCAACAGGCCACTCGGGGAAAATGGTTGTCCCTGGCCACTGTTGAGCGATCCAGTCGATGATGACTGTGATTTGCGAAACGAGCGCGCTTGCCGAAATATGCGCACTTAATTGATAGCTTTTTAAAATCCTTTCGACATCGTGTATCGTGATCGGTTGTGAGCGATCAACAAAGGCAAGTGCGATAGCCGCGTGCACCGCGTGACCGACAATTGCCCAGTCCACTTTACTGCCGACTTCTATACGTTGTCCCAAGGAGGCAGTTTGAGTAATCGTCATGGCAGGCGAATCCGCCTTGGAGGGATTAAACGTACGTGGCAGACGTTCCTTTTGTTTGGTCGAGGCTCCGAACCACCACAGTTGTTCGAAAGGCTTTTCAGATATTGTTTCGGATATTTCTGGCATCGGCATTGTCTGAATTTTTTCACCCGATGGTAATGTGATGCAGTCGTTTTCATCCGTTGAAAGCAGCCAGTCTGCCTCTAATGTTTCTAGCCACGGACCAGATGATTTTTTTGCAGGCATCGCAAAGATCATCAGATCACGCGCCCTTGTCATGCTGACATAAAGGACACGTTTGGCTTCTTCGTTTGCAAGCGTATGGAACTTTTGCGCGGTGGGAGACTGTGCGATCTCTTCTCTGACAGGCACTTTTTGCTGCTTGCCAAAAGGCCATGGCCACAAACGCAATGTCCGGTCCCGCAGAGGATCCGCAGCTTGAATAGCATGACGAGAGGCTGCCCGTAAAGAGTTCCATAAACCGTCTTTAACCTCTCCTTGCGTATCCATCAGGATGACGATCGGCCATTCAAGACCTTTCGCTTTATGGTGCGTTAACACTTGAACCGCATCGATGGCAGGTAGCGCCATACTGTCAGTCCCGCCCTTTTCTTGCTCTTTAAACCAGAGTAATAGACCAGAAACAGAGGCGGCTTGCTTTGAACCAGTACATATGGTTTCGTATTGCCTTGCCAGAGCGATCAGTGCATCGAGATTGGCCAGCCGGACGCGTCCAATATTTACTGAACCATTCCATTGCAAAACAATATTTGGTATGTGACAGGCAGCGATAGCTGTTTCCAGGGCTTCTGCAGGCGCCATGATTGGCATGTCTATTCTCAGCCGTGCTAACTGCTCCAGAATCTGATGTGCGTTATCACCGGATTCGCGCCAAAGGTGCGAAGGCGCAGCATCTGTCAGATAGTTGAGTCGGTCACTGATCCATTGCTCTGGTTCGTCACATTCGGAAAGTGCAATGATCTCTGCGCTAGCCAGCGTGTCGTAAGCATCGTTTAGTCTGCGCAGGCAAGCAATTGCTAAAACGGCTTCTGGCGTGCTTAGTAAACCAGGTTGGGCTGTCATGGCTGCAATACCTGCTGCACGCAAGCCACGTGCCGTATCGGTCACACTATTGTTTGAGCGTCTGAGGATGGCAATATCCCCAAACGTAGCAGGGCGGATGCATTTTAATTCCTTGTCATAAACAGAATATCCAGCTTGAATCATCTGCTGCAGTGCTTGGCCTAGTTCGCTGATCTGTTGTTCGGCATTGCCATTAAGATGCCATGAGGCAAAAGGGGCTTCTTTTAATGGCTCATCGCGTTCTGCGATCAGGGCTACGTCCCCCTCTCGCATCGATCCGGCAAAGGCAGGTACGAAGACTCCATTGACCAGATCGACAAGAGGTTTGCGCGAGCGCCAGGATTGATTGAGCGTCTCTTTGATCCCCCCAAGCGCTGGTAGCTCTTGCAGGATGGAGGACATCAGTTCGGTATCGCTGCCCCTAAAACCATAAATAGCTTGTTTAATATCTCCTACCCAATAAACCTGCTTAGCAAATTGAGCCAGCCGTAAAAAAAGTGCTAACTGGATGGGGCTTGTGTCCTGAAACTCATCAACCATTAGCAAGTCAAGTTCACTGCCAAGCGTTTCTGCAATAAAGGGGTTATCCAACAGTTTAAGTAACAGCTGCTCTTGATCGGTAAAGTCAATGACGCCGCGTTCGATTTTTATTTTGTTGTATACATCTAGGACGCGCGCTGCCAGATCAAATTGACAAGTTAAATATGCGCGCAAGTCTTTATGCAAATCCGGATGGGACGGGGTACGCTCGGCAATGTCGCGAATAGGTGCAGCAAGTGGTTTGAGTGCGGCCGCTGGGTTTTCTTTGGAAATCTTAATCCAATCGCTCCAGTGTGCATCACCATATTGCAGGTCGCGCTTTAATGCTTGAGCGAGCTCGAGATAAGCGGCGGTCACCTTAATGTTGCCCGCACTTGCCTGAATAAGCGGGATCGCATGATTTAACGCATCCGATAGTTCTTTGGTGAGGTCATCCTTTGTCGCCTTAGGAAAATGCGAGAGGAGATCGTCAGCGTTTTCTTGCGCGATCATGGCGAGTTGGCCAGGATCTATATCATTGGCTCGGATGGTGGACACCAGATTTTTAAAATCATCATCCCAATCCTCAATCGAAAGACGACGGCGCAAAACGTCTAACTCAGCTGCTTGCTCACTCTCTTGAACCATATCGATTGCTTGACGTAGTAATAGAGTGGCTTGTTCTTCTTCTAATACGGTTTGCTCGGTCGGTAAACCTGCCTCAAAGGCAAAGCGGCGTAGCAGGTCACCACATACTGCATTGATGGTGCCAATTTGAGCTTGTCCCATGGCGTTTGCCAGCGCATGTTCACCGCGCTCTAACATAAAGCCACGCACTCGCTCTCTGAGCTCTGTGGCGGCTTTACGTGTAAAGGTCGTAGCCATCACTCCGCCAGGTGAAACGCGCTTTGCTGCGAGTTCGGTATAAAGGATGTTTGTCAAACGATATGTTTTGCCACTGCCTGCGCCAGCACTGATGAATGTGAGTTTGGTTTTCATGCGCGCTCTTCCCAACCTGTCAGATGCAGGTATTCGTTATAGGCTTTATTCAAGATCTCTAGCTCAAGACCAGACTCCGGTGGGACGGAATTAGGATCATCGTCATCGTTCGGCCCCAGAACGACTTCAAACGACCCATCAGCAAATTGTGTTTGACGCCATGCCCACGTCTCCAGAAAGCGTTGCCATAGTTGTGCCGTGTTTTCCTCAGTCAAATTCTTAACCGGTGGTGTGTCTTTAAACCAAAAATTATCTCGCGTCAGGAGCTTGCTTTGACTGATCAGGTAGTTCCCTAAAGCAGGCCATACACCAGTGCGTTGCCGCAGCAATTCAGCGTAGATTGCTAATTGGAGATGTGTATTGTTCTCTAGCTTCGTGCGATGTGACTTTCCAGCCCATTTCATATCTACGATGGCCTGTTGATTGTCTGGACCTGTCAGCACAAGATCACTTGCACCGATAAGTACTCCGCCAATAAACCTACCCTCAAAATCGCACTCAGGTTCTACGTTGATTACGTTCGCAGCTTTGAGAATCTTGCATAATTCAATCAGTGCGCGAAAAAGGATTTGTCGCAGATTATCGCGATCCATACGTCTGCCTGGCATCAGGTATACCGCACCCTCTTCGGAGATCAGTTGATCAAAGTTCAGCTCAAACCAGTTCTTGAACTCGTCCGGCGTGAAATCTAGCGCATTTATTTCGCGAAACAAGCGTTCAGTTAGGCTGTGCGCGAGCATCCCTCTGAGTCGGAATTCGTCAACGAGTGAAAGTAAGGATCCAGCTCGTAGCTTTGCAACATCTTTGAGTAGCCATAATGACGGATTGAAAAGCTGCTTTTCTAATAGTGAGAAAGAGTATGCATCGACTGCAGGCAGAGCAGTTCCTTCGGGTAAATGCAACCATCTTTTAGGACGCGTAAGCGCTTTATGTGCGAGGCGAGTGAGATTTTCTGCACCATTCGACAGTATGGATTCGATCGAATGAACAGGAATGTTGTTGACCACTGCCTTAATCATTTGCCAGACAGGATGAGATTCCTGACTGGACGGAGGCAAAACAATGATCAGCCTTTCACGCGCGGCCAATATCGGACGCAACCAGTCTTGGGCATTTTTTTCTAACAGACTTTCAACTAGAGGCAGTTCACATCCCTCTGAGCGTAATATAGAAATTTCTCCCTTCGACCATGGCCAGGATCCAGGCAATGCCGGTGCATCTAAAGGCCCCCAGAGAACAATTGCATGCTGGGCAAGTACCGCAGCAGGATCAGTTATACATGGGCGCGCACCAACCTGAGCGATACGAATCGGATTTTCAGTGCCGTGCGCCGTCGCCTGCGCTGCGAGTTGTTCTAGCTGGCGTTGTCGTAAGTTTTCAACGCCTTGATCAAGTAAGCGTGTCAAATTTTCCGCAAATGCCAAACATTGCTGGTAGCCTGCGTTGTAGGCCAGTCTGATGGATGCCGAGGCATTGCTTGGACTATTCCTGAAAAACTCAACTAATCGTTGGGTGCGGGTGAGCAATACATCAAGAGGTACACCGTTTTCGAGCGCATATCTTGGGTGATCAATCCAAAATTCAATCGATGCTTTGATGTCTTTAGAGTTGTCGGGAGATTCCTCAACAATTTTTTCTATTAATTGAATCCACCGAGGACTTCCAATACCTGGATATTGGCTTAATAATTGCGCAAATTGCCGACGCACCTTGCCAGGTAGTGGACAAATAGGGTGTGTGAGAAACTCTATCAATGCACTAAAGTTCAAAGGTTTCCAGAGTAACTCCAGAAATAAAGGGAGTAATTGCAGTGCAGGCCTGAAAGCACTAGCGCTGCTCAGTCCTTGACAGGCGTGGCCCGTAGCCGCTAGAAACGCATCGGTGCGAGCACCCTCCGAGGTCGCGACATAGAGGGTATCTGCACCTGATTGGTCTAGCTTTTCTGCTATCCATCGCGCATTGGTGAGCGGTGTTTCACCCTGCACGACCAAGAGGGTGTGATCTTCCTGCCAGTCAACAGTAGAAGGCTTGTCTTGTGTCTGGTGATGAATGAGGGCATGTTGAAGCTTTCCGAGTAAGCCTTTGCCCGAGGCCCTGTCAACGTCAGTTTGATGAATTGGGAGTTTTTTCAGGACCCGTTGCCAAAGGGCGGGAAATGATTCCACAGGATCCACTAAGGTAATGGACTGGATCAATAGCTTGCGACGGTCTAGCAAGGATAAGATGGTTTGTAATCTCTCTGCCATGCCAGCACCGAGTAAGGTATGTGCGAGCTCCTCGACGGCGACCATGTCTTTAAGTCGTGAGTGTGCCTCACCACTGATTACACCAGACCAGCCATGTATCCGCCATGTATCACGCCAACTTAATAGCGTTGCTGCCGTACCAAAATCGTCTGCCTGAAAGCTTTTATGAAAAAAACGATCGGCATTGTCTAGTTGCTGCAAGCAGTCACGGTACTGAATAGTACGTTCAGCGTTATTTTCTGATGGAGCGACGAGTCCGAGCTGGGTCTCAAGGATACCGAGCAAGCCCAGAGGACCAACATCTGCCGAGCCTAGCTGATTAACTGGCGATCGACCATGTTGGCCATCAAGATTCATACCAAGACGAATTTTCATCAAAAAAATCCTATGTGCTGTGAGGCATTGAACTAGATCGAGTGGGTTTTACGTGTAATTGACTGAGTTGAAAAGCGTGCAGTGGCACTTCGTTCTTCCACGCTAATTTTCGCTGGACGACCGGCGTGTACGGTTTCTTTTAACCAAACGGTTTCTTCTGTGAACGCATTGTGTCCAGCTAATGATTTGTACCAGACTTTGCCGGTAGCATCCCATCGATACTTACGGGCTTTCAATGCGTCTTTTGTGGCAAAAGGCGAATCAATCGCATAGAGCGTGTAGCTAATATCTGGCAATCGACTCAGGATGGGCTTTAATCCAGGTTGACCCGACACAGGTAAGGTGTGCGCCAGAATTTCAAGCAACGCTTGGCAGTCTTCTAGCGCCCGATGCGCACCAAAGAAAAATCCCATCTGGTAGGCGATGTAATCAAGTTTGCGAGAACCAATTTTTTCAGAGTCCCAATTAATATCTGAAAGTGAACAACCCCACGGGAGCTCAGCGAAAACAGGCAATCGTTTTTCTAGAAACGGACGATCAAAGCTGGCGTTATGTGCGATGACGATGCTGGTATCCGCAACGAACGCCTCCACGCGTGCGTCGTCAATGCGATGACCAGAGAGCATAGTGTCTGAGATGCCCGTGATCTCGGTTGTTTCGGGAGAGAGCGGTTGCCCTGGATCTTCAAGCGCACCATACGTATCGATGACTCGGATCGGTTGACCCATAACCGGATCATATTCAAATGCAACCATCCCGATTTCAATGATTTTTCCAGTGATCGGATTTAAGCTCGTTGTTTCGGTATCAATCACAATGCCTTTGAGCAGAGGCCTGTCGGGAACAGGAGCTAAATCCTGTCGTGGTTTGAGACGACGCAAAACCTTGTAGTCCGAATGAGCAGAGAGTGTTGCAGCGATTGTTTCGAGATTCATGGTTGATTGATTCTTGAGTGAAGCATTACGATCGTTATATTTATTCTATTTAAACTGTAAATGATTATAGGATTATGCACTGAGCTGATCTTTATCGATTTTCAATCACTTGCAATGAGATAAAGCTAGATTCTGCTCATCAGAATGAAAGTTGTTATAGAAACCCCATCGACATCTTAGAGCCTTCCTTAATCGAGCACTCCGCCTCCAGAGCAGAAATCAATAGAGAAGGTGTGGCAATGGGACGGAAACGATGTTGACGAAGCACAGCTGAAAAATCGCCAGGAGTGAGTTTTTGAATGTGACTGATCCTCGTGAGACTATCTTCAGCGGGAGTAGCAAGATTCAGTTCGGCACAATGACGGTTGAATAACTCACGGGCTTGGTCTGCGCGTAGGTAATCAAATTTCACCTTGAGATCAAAGCGTCGCAAGGCCGCCTGATCCAGACCATCCATTAAATTGGTCGAGGCGATAAACACCCCATTAAAACTCTCCATCTGTACTAGCATTTCATTGACTAGGCTGATTTCCCAGCCACGTTCAGCACCTCGTCGATCCTGCAGGAAAGTATCGACTTCGTCGATCAGTAGCAACGCACCGTCTCTTTCTGCCTGTTGAAACGCTTGTCGGATATTTTTCTCATTTTCACCTACCCATTTAGACATCAGGTCTGACGCACGCTTGACCATCAGCGGCATGTCCAGCTCTTGTGCCAACCAGTGTCCATATGCTGTTTTGCCAGTCCCGGGAGGTCCAAATAAACACAGTCGTCCAGATCGCGTGGTCATCAAACCCTGTGCGACAACTGATAAATCTGCATCGGCATGAATAAAAATAGGATCGTAAACCTCTGGTAAACGATTGTTACTGTTATGAGACAACGGTGGATGACCTTGTGCTTCGAGTGTGTTGGAAACGATCAGCTCAAAGGCTGCGACGGAGTCTTTGTCATCGAGCTCTCCACGGATCGTACGAACAACCGAAGCAGCTTTCGCGACAACCGCTGGTGCGAGGGATTCGACATGTGCGATACGCGCGATGCTCCGCTCATCCAGCAGATCAGAACAGTTTTCTTGCAAAATGAGCGCCCGTTGCTTCATTGGTGGCACAGGTAATTCGATCACCATGTCAAAGCGGCGAATAAAGGCTGGATCAATACCGCTGACCGAATTAGATAGCCAGAGCGTTGGTACAGGATTTTCCTCCAGCATACGGTTGATCCAGGCCTTGCGTAATTGGGCGGTACTTTTGCGCCCAAAAAAACCACCGCCATCATTGAACACATCCTCCGTTTCATCGAACACAATCAGTGAGGGACGATTTGCAAAAAAACTTTGTGCTGCACGAAAAGCCCTGAGTCGACGTTCCCCATTAACCGGGTCGCCATCATCGTCTTCGCTTGCCACATCAAATAATTCATACCCTAACTCGAAGGCTAAAGCACGCGCTAATTGACTTTTACCAGTCCCTGGCATGCCATGTAAAAAAACATTCACTCCAATACGCTTGCAAGCAAACGCTTGGCGTAAATAGGGACGCAAGATGTCAAGAGATGGTTGAATATGAGTAAAATTTGAAAGGCTCAGCTCTGCCGGACCTGCAAGAGAAACTGTGCCGCGCAACAGGCTGATCGGGTCCGTCTCAGACGAGACCATCAGGTCAGCGAAAGACTCGGAAAGTAGGTCAAGCTTGCCCGTCCGTAATCTGGAGGCGTTATGGTTTGGTGATACCAAACCCGAACGTGCGAGGATGCCGTGAGCACTCAATGATTTGCGAACATCTGGTTCGGGTAAATCAAGAATGACGGCCAATGTGTGGCTCGCTTTAGCTGTTGAAAGTGGTCCTAACCAGTCAGCCGCTGTATCTAGCATTTGATCATTGTGAATCGTCACGGCGAACTCAAGTATCCTGCAGTCAGTCTGACTCAATCCAACTAATTCTGAGACTCTCGACACGTTGTTTAGCAAACACACAGGCAAAGTAGCCTTCTTTGATTGCTTTTCAGCCAGTTGGAGTAAATCTCTGAGCTCAGCCCTAATTTTTAATTGATCAAAGTCTTTAGCGCCGTGGCCCATCCAATGTCCCAGACCGAGAATCTCCGCCACCGAGTCGCTCGTAAATCCGTGGAAACACAAGAACTCTCGGTAACCATTCAATAAAACCAAAATGCGGAGTACCCAGAGTTGAATAATGGGATCGGCATCCGTTGAATCGATCGTTTTAGACTGTCGTCGTCTTGACATCATGCGTTCTCCTTGGATGTAATGCATTATCCCGATTCAAGCGACATAATGTGACGCGATACTTGCGTGTGTGGTGATTGTTTGTCGAGTATGTTGTCCGGATCTTTTGCGTTTTTGAGTAGAAAATCGGTGGTTAGTTAATCGTGCAAATTTGGACGCAAAGAAATTGTTTTGAAATGAGTGGGTGCGCTTTCGGCTTGTTTGAGATTTGTTTGCAAGACAAGATCTGCCCAGGTTGAATCCTCCTGTGCACTCAGTACGAGCCAGGACGCTGGGGCAAGCTTTTCGTTGACCCATTTAAGCAGACGTTCAAATAGTTCGTTAATCCATAGCGATTTGCGAGTTGAATATAGCTTGCGAAACTTAGGTAAGCAAAACCCGCAGACATAGCCATCGGGTTGTCGGATTTCCTGAACATCAAAATCACCAAGCAAGTCCCAGGTGAAATCATCATAATCAACAGCAATGCTGATGTTTTGAGTCCCTGCCCATTTCGATCCGCAAGGAAATGCCGTTAAAAATGGATTAACACTACGAGTTCGTAGCAGCCTTGTCGACCAGCCACGAAATCTAGAACTGGTTAACGTGATACGAATTTCTTTCGTTAGACCATCAAGTTTAATGACCGCGGAATTGTGTGATGATTTATCAATAGACGGGCGGATATGAAATCGATCTTTATTGAGCGCTAACCATTGATTCAATTCACGATAAAGTTGTTGTCTTGGCATGGAACGATTTAAACCTCAAAATATTTAAGTTGAAACTGCTCAGCACGATCCTCAATGCCTTTGTAGCCCCTCGGATTGCAGAGCACACGCGTTGATCCCACCACAAAGTCAAAATCACCATGCGTATGACCATGCACCCATGTCTTGATCTGAGGCCTGTTGATGATGAATGTTTCGAGATCAGAGCTGTAGGCTCCATTGATGATCGGGTCGTGTCTGGTCCCAGGTTTAATGCTGTACTTGGTTGGAGCGTGGTGCGTGAGCAAAATATAATTTTCATCAGGCCTAGTATCTACAGTCTCCTTGATATATTCCAGCATCAACCGATGATCTTCCACTACATCGCTGGTTTTCAATAAAGCATGTCCATTTTTTATGAGATAGAAATCATTCATCTCTTGGGCTGCACCGAGCATAGTCAATGGATCTTCGCGGTTCATATCGGTCCACAAAGTTCCACCAATAAATGTTGTTGTGTCAATCTTGAATATCTGTTTCTCAAGAATAAAAAAATTTTTGAATTTTTTTACTGACTCATGAATGAGCGTATATGAGTCTTTGAAATTGCCGTTGTAATGTTCATGGTTGCCCATCGCCATTAACACGACTGGAAACTGTGCGGCGCAGTGTTCAAAAAACGCCATACTCCGTGCATGGATTGTGTCTTTCGGATTAAGCAGTCGATTTGCTATGCAGATGTCGCCACATAACAGCAATACGTCAGCATCTGCGTCGTTGTTGAGCGTAATGTGATCAAACTCAAGATGTAAATCAGAACAAAAGGCGATTTTCATCATTAGCAGCTTTTGAATTGGGCAATGATGTTTGCATCAGAAAACTTTACGTTTGAATGTATGGCAACGATTCGGTGTAGTAGCCACCAAGGAAAATGGCTATGGTCAATCAGGCAATGTAATAAATATCCAAAATGACAGTGCTCCAGAGGATGGCCTGGTTTGTGTTCAAAGGTATTCCAGTTGTAGGACTTGTTGTCCGAATTAGATTCATCGCAATGAATACTGTAGTAATTGGCACGAACAGTCAGATTGTCCGGGTCTAAATCGCTGTAATTAAAATTCCCTGGTTCGCCCTCAATTGCGACCTGTAGATCTACATCAAATGGCATGCTCCAATCAACGAGGTTCTGAATAGGTTTTGATTGCAAGGCTTGCCTTGCTTCTATTATGTCTTCGATAAAGCGTTGTTCAATCGCGTTAATTTGTTGAATTTTTTTGAAAGTTAATTCAAGAGCTTGCGGACTCAGCTTCGGTGCAGCGTCGGGATGTAATAGGTTGGACTGATAGTAGCCCTTTGCAAAATCGTATTTTTTACGTGTGTTGGCGATCGTTTTTTTAATCTCTACAAGATCACACGCCAAGCTACGATAGAGATCACGAATCATCGGAGGAATGCTGGACTCCGCCTGGAGAGCCTGCAGGGTTTCACCGTGCAACCTGAAACCAATCTCTGACCCCCTCAACTCACGCTCGACTGTATGGAGTAATGAATTAAGGTGCACAATGTCAAACGCGTTGAGATCATTATTTATCATGAGTTTCCATCACCAAAGATTGTCTATCGTGCACGAGGTCTGTGCTGCCTCCACAAAGAACAAGTATCCTGACTGATGCGACAACTCATGTCGTAGGACTGTGTATTGAAGTTTGTTTTTCGTGCGACATGTATTGTCGTTATAGTTCGGATAATTCTTATAGGCAGGCGTTTTATAACTGTGTGAGGAAAGTTCGAATGTCTAAGATTAAAAAATCCGTTAACGGTATTTATAAATTTACCGATATCAACGTTTGGTCTGAATCTTATCTTGCCGAAGCACAGGCGGACGAATTCAAGGAAATCGATCGCCATATCGATTATCTGAGTCTTAACGTGCGAGCTAAAAAATTTGTTGATGCAAGCTTATTGCTCGTCGATTTTGGGTGCTCATCGATCCAAGGCAAGGGACTGAGTGCAGTCGAATTTTTAAACCAACAAAAATATCGCCTCTCAGGATATGAGCAACCCCTTTATTGCGTCACGATTGAAATTACACCAACGCATTGTGGACGTATTGTCTGTGACCACAGATTTTCTCGGATTGATCTGGTGGACCTGCACTTGCAGGTTTGGTTTAAGTATCAAGCCGAGGGATTTCAGCGTATGTTTATCTCACGCATAGACGGACAGGAAATCGATCAGGATGAGATGCAACGTATCAAAGGCGTGATCGAAGAAGATTTCCATTACGACTACGATCCAAAGGATATACATCTCGAGTTGGAGTATTTCGATGAATTATGTCCCGATACGATAGTTTTTACGGTGTCAAGTTAAGTTGCGGACAGATATCTTTTGTTTTCCACACGGAGTGGGATTAAGCCTGTGGACAACTAGTAGAACAAGTTCTTAGATCCTTATTTTTACTTGTTCTTTGCTGTGCTGCGTCAAAATTGAGCACTTGTTACTTTTTTGAATCAACAATGTTTTTTCCAATATCTATTACGACATGAAATGACGCATTGTCCCAGATACTGTATTGGATACAGACCATAGGGGGATATTGCCATGAATGAAATTAACGAGCCACTGTACGAACAAGTATTGCAATTAATTTTGACGCATGGCGAGGCGAGCGTTGGGCTCGTGCAGCGCCACTTGCGATTAAATTATTCCGTTGTCCTGACGATCTTTGAACAAATGGAACGACGTGGAGTGCTCGGACCACTGCTACCCACACACAAATATCGCAAAATCCTGTTGAATGATAACGCTGATGGATTACCTATTGCTGTAAAGCAAAGAGACCCGGAGCGTATCCCTCGTGTACTTGAGGCAATTAAATCTGTATGGGAAAAAAATCCAGATCTCAGGTTATGTCAGTTGGTGGTAATTGCGGCAAAGCCAAGCCAACCGTGTTCGGAGATATTTCATCTTGAGGATGAGGAGCTTGTTGTGAGGTTGGGTGATGGTCATGTGAACGAATGAGTGATTAAGTTTTTCTTGCCACCTTAGATGCCGATACTTTAAGGTGCTGTGAAATACAGCCAACGCAATTTTAAATTTTTGAAAAAAGTACTGCGAGGTTTTAACGAGCGTAGAAAGCCGCTTTGGACAAGTCATTAACCAAAAAATATTTTATAAATGATTCCTAGCGGCGCTTCAAACAGATCTTAAGATAAAAACTAATCAAAAAGGGCGTAAGTTTAGAATGGCGATGGGAGCATTACGGGCGCTTGAGGGTATTGCAGCTGCTATGACGGCATAAAATTAATACGAATCACAGCAGCAAATAACACTACGCCAAACCAATTTAAGGGTACGGTTGCGGTTGCGAGCCAGCAATAACGCGCTCTTGACTTGACTGGATAGGTATCGAGGATAGTGATGGACTGACTGCTAGATTGATTCACGGCTGAGGTATCTTGATTTGTAGCTAAAGTGAGTTTATTTGTGGCTGAAGCGAGATTATTCTTAGCTGAAGCAAGGACGCCAGTTGTTATAGTGGAATGGGGCAACAGTGTTTGCCATATCTTGACTCTAACCTCGCCCTCATTCTGCATACCGTTCTGTTCATTTTCAAGCCTAATAATTTTGAATAAAAAATGAGTGTTGCGCACGGTATATAGTCTCTGAATTCAATCTCTTCATCATAAAGACAGAGGCGACACGTTGTGTCGCATAAAGCATAGTTGTATTAAGAAGCGATAGGTATTTTTTGTATATTTTTTATACGTGTGCCAAAACCCAATAACCACCATTCCAGGCGTGGCGTGTCAACCAGGGTAGCGGTGATTTCATAATATTCGCCAACTTCCTTAAACCGCTGATCTTCCGAAAGCCTCATTTCTAACAGATGAGCGCCAGATAATTTCTCGATTTCAAAGCTCAGTTGGATAAGCTTGCCCTCTCCAAATCCAAATCGACCGTCCATTTCATATTTTTCTAGTGAAAAATTTACAGGTCGTTTAAAAGTGATGCCGGATACCTCTGCAGAACTGATGCGGTGTAAGGAGAGAATACGTTCGTTGTCATAACCTTCAAAACGACAAACTAGGTAAAGACCTACATCTTGCTGGACTAAGCCGAGCGGCATGACGGTTGTTGTGGACTTTTTGCCAGCAGCACTTTTGTACTCAATATTGAGCAAATTATTGTTGTATAGCGCATTACTGACAGACTCGAACACTTCTGGTTTGACTTTGGGAGGCAGTAGTGGCTGATTGTTCGTGACCGTGCGCACCTTCGAGAGCCATTCTCGTTCCTTTTTATCCGAAAATTGTGGTCCCAGTTTTTGGCGCGCTTGCTGGAAAAAAATCTCCATCGACTTCATTAGACTGACCGGCAGCAGGCTCCTGAGGTGTGATTCTGCAAGCGTCAGTAATAGTGACTCCTGCTCGCTGAGCATCGGCAGATTCAGTCCCCTGGTATTTTCTTTCCAACTGTAGCCATATGGTTTGCTGCGGTCATCACGCTCAATATCGAAATGTTGACTCAGTGATTCAAGCTGGCGCTGGATGCTACGCAATTCTCTGACAATCCCCGCGGCGAACAATTGTTTATGCAACTCTGCCGCGGTTACTCTTCGGTTTCTTGGAATCCTACGTAATAACTCAATGGCCAAAAGGACAGTTTCTTGGGTGTCTGGGCGTTTTGGCACGTGGATATCCTAATTTTGTTGCATCACTAGATAGTGTCGCAGATGCGACGCATTTTGTCGCATAGATTAATAAGATATTAAAAGATCAGTACGAATTTACCTAACTTGTGATTGCAGATGCAAACAAAAACAGTACGTGTCATAAAACGTAAAAATGCATATTTAGCTAAAGTGGAGGCGATTGAACCGCTGGGCTTAAATAAGCCGCCCCAGGGAGCCTTAAAACATCAAGTTTACGCTCGCGAAATTGCTCGTAGAGCAAGTTATCAGTTATTGAGCATCGACGAACGTGAGAGTTGGAGTGCAAAAGGTTCTCTTATTTCAGCGAGACCCATAATCTTTGACGGGATGTCGCGGCAAGATTACATTCGTGCTACGCCGTCAGAGATCATTGCAAGGATGTTGGCAGATATTGAAAAAAAGCTAGATGGTGAAGAATTTTCTCGAGTACGTGACGCTGTCGAGCAAGCTTGGAAAGACTTAGATTTATAGAGAAACTTTAAAAAAACAACTCAGTAGATCTGCGCGATCTTGCCCATAAACGCCATCATGGCCAGCATACCTGTGATTTGAATGCTGATTGTCCAGCAAAATTTACGATCGATAATTTCTTCGATGCGGATAAATTTCCTGTCCATATCTGCACGTAAATCAGAGATCGACTGATCAAGGCGATCAATCGATTTAGCGGTTTGATCCATTCGAACTTCTAAAGTCGTGACGCGTTTTTCCATTGATCCTTTGACCTTTCAGTGTTTTTAAGGTGATGCGGATATGGTAGGCACGCAAACCTATAAACACAATAGGTAAACACCGTAAAGATGCAGGTCGTGACCTATGAACTTTGTAAGCAAATGTGAGGTTCGATATCCGACAACTTTGCTTACTCGCATCTTTCCTCGGGTGCGATTAATTATCGTGATAATCGCTATGCTTTAAAAAACTAACGACGACCCAATACGGCCCATACTTCCCAACTACCGCAAGAGGCCAAAGGATTCATTTCTCCCATGTTAAAACTACCACCCATGCATCTGCCGGTCTGGTCAGACTCATAAATTGCATTGGTTCTCAGTGGGTCAGATGTACGGGTGCCTCCCCAGAGCGCACATGTGGCGCAAGCCCTGAACGATGGCGGTAGTCTATTTTCTGACATATAAAGGTCCTCAAAACAAAGTTGAGATAAATCAGGAAGGCAAAGTACTCTTGATCCGACCTAACTAAATTCGTGTGATGCAATCCTGAAAAGCGTCTTCTACCGCCACCCCATCCATAATAGATTCAATGAGGTAGTCGCGTTGGTTTCTGATCGCAGCAGGTAGCGAGTTTTTGTGCGCTACGTAATAGTCCGCCATCAACTGGCGTGCTTTAGGCTCTTTGATGCGCTTTCGAGGTTTGATTTTCTTCTCTATCGTTGTAATAAATCCCTCAAAGTCTGTTTTGACCTGAGTCCAGTCAAAGTCGAAAACTTCCTTTCTAACAACTTCGGGGTTGAAGCTGCGCAAAAATCCTGCGCCACATTCTCCCGTGCCTTCATTAACTACTAGCGAACTTAAATCAGGACAATTTGATTGATTCGTAAACATACGGACCACATCGAGTCTTCGTCCCGTTGATACGGGGATTGCATTTTGTACAGTTCCATTATCCGAGTGTATTGACTTTGCGTGCTCGACAAGCTTGCTGTAACTGATTAATTCTTTTGATTTGGCTATTTTTACAAGCAACGGAAAGTAGACAGAAGCCAGGACAAGATCGGTTTGGGTAACGTGTGACATTTAAATACGTCCGCAAATAAGATTGGAATAACTATATTATCCGTGTTGTAAAGACAATAATTGTCTTCACAGAAAAATTAAAATTGTTTAATCAAATCTTGAGTGAAGTGATTCACATTTCATGCCCTGAGTAACAGATTGAGTGAAATACAAAGTTATGCGTACTGAGTGCAGTTCAGTTGTCCTAGATATATTGCCTTTAAGAATTAAATTTAATATGGATCTGATACAGATATGAATCAACGTCAATGGGACATATTGTGTAAGCTGCAGGGTAGCGATAAAGCTATGACTTCTACAAAACTGGCCCAATTAGTTGCACCAAAAAATAAAGGGGTAGGGACGACAAATAAGAGCTTCCGCGAGATGGTGACGCGTGACCTTAGGGATATGAAGCGAATCACGGGTGCAATCGAGTCTAAAAAGGTGTTGGCAGAGAACGATGACGGCCATACCTACAGAGAGAATGTCTATAGCTGGAAAGCTGCGGATTCAAGCCTAATGGTAAACACCTTGACGACGGCTCAATCGGTCGCTTTAGGTGTGCTCCATAAGGTAGGTCTCGATCTTGTACCTAAAGTTTTAGTTGATGAACTCAAGCCACTTTTTACGGCAATTCACAAAAACGAGTTGGTCAAAAATCAATCTGAAAAAGATCTCGGTAAGAACATTCCTCAGAAAACTGCGATTGCAGCAGAAGAAAAATGGCTCAACAAGATTGCAATTTTGTCTGAGACAGTGGGATTTGTTGCGCCGAATATAGGCCCAGAGATTGAAAAGCAGATTCATGAGGCGCTCTATCAGGAGAAACTGATCGAGATTTCTTATCGTGGGCAGGCCTTCGTAGTTAAGCCATTGGCGCTTGTTCAACGGGGTGTGCGGAGATATTTGATTGGAATTAAAAGAGGGTATGGAATCGAGCCGGTTCACTTTACGATGTCTCGCATCGAAAAAGTTAAAGAAGTACATGTGATTCATTACGATGAAATGCACGGTGGTGAAGATTTTAATCTGGATGATTTCCTCAAGAAGGGAGTGGCACATCCCGTTTTTGATAATGAAGATTTGGGTAAATTAATCAATCTGAAGCTGTGGGTCGATGACGGTACGTATAGCTGGATATCTGAGACACCATTAGATAAAAGTCAGACAGCTCGAAAAGTCCAAGCTGGTTATGAACTAAGTATGAGCACAACTCTTCGTGAGGAATTGGTTTTCTGGATTCTGAGTATGGCGAATCATGTTCGAGTGATTTCGCCAAAAGTTTTGAAAGATCGCGTGATCTTTGATTTAAAAAATGCAGTTCGTATGTACGACAATCAATAAATTTGAATTAAGAGGAATACATAATGCTTTTGCGTTTTAGTCTAAAACTCGATGTCTCGACACACTTTGTGGTTCCTCAAGATCAAACAGAATGGAATCAAAAAGCACATCACAAAACCTCCCAGGGCTGGACTCCTGTTCGTGAGCGAGCCACCTTTCAGACATGGGGGAAATCTCTGCATCCAATTACCCCAGAGGCGAACGCCTTAAGTGATTGGTACGGTATTTATATTTTTGCAGCAGACGTGCCTGAGCCAACATTGTATGTAGGGATAGCCTCAAACGATTCAGTCGCAAGTGAAGGGGTGCTGACTCGCCTCAAAAAACATCGTGTTAAAGCGACGGGAAGCCACGTCGGCGCGACGCTGAATAGTAGCGGTGGTGTTCATCACCCTGAGAATTGGCGTGACTTCGCAACAAAGCGATATATAGCAATTGGTGGGCCAGGTGATGCACTTGCGGATGTGCGCATCATGGTTTCTAAATTTGATGGGATGTCACTTCAAACCAAAGCAGATCTGGAACGATTTGAGGGTGCACTCGTACGTAATGAGCGAGGAGCTCTGGATGCAATCGTCAATAAATTATGGCCAGGTAAGAATGTGGCTCATATTAAGTTGTTAAATGGAAATGCAAGTCGTCTACAACTTTACCCCGACGATCAAATTGAGCTTTGGTAGATCATGTATATAAGGCAAGAATGAGTTTATCTGTGAAGCTGATTTCAATACATTCTGCTTGATTCGCAGTCACTGTAATGCCTAGTAAATCTGCGCAATCTTGCCCATAAACGCTAGCATGGCCAGTATGCCTGTGATTTGAATGCTGATCGTCCAGCCACCGTAAAGATGCATGCCATGACTTATGAATTTTGTAAGCAGTCGTATCTTTACATTCGGCGGGCTACATCTCTACCTCCCGGCTCTGAACACATAAATCCAGTTGATTCAGATCAAATAATCTTCAAATTCCATTTAAAAACTCCTTAATCTTTATAACTTTTTTACACGACTGTACTTAATATGAACTCGTGAAAATTGGAGGAGATGCCATCATGATCGTGGTTTATATGGGCGGAATTTTTGTGTTGGTTGCACTAACCGCTGGTCTGGCCAGGGGATGTGCACACTTAAGGGATAAAAAATGAATTTCATTCAAGTCATCAGTGGCATCGTGGCCGTATGTCTTTTAATTTATCTCGTCGCGGCCTTATTGAATCCAGAGGACTTCTCATGAGCACGCATGCAATATTGACAGTCATTATTTTTGTTGGGGTGCTGCTTGCCCTGTCATTTCCCTTAGGCATCTGGATTGACCGGGTGATGCAAGGCGAATCGCACACTGCCTGCCAGCCATTCAAAATAATTGAAAATATTATTTATAAAATTTGTGGCGTTGATCCAAATTCTGAAATGAATTGGTTGAGTTATGCGCTTAGCCTGATTGCATTTAATGCGCTTGGTGTGCTGTTTGTTTATGTCCTGCAGCTCGTTCAAGGCATGTTGCCACTGAATCCTCAGGGGTTTGCAAACATTTCTCCAGACTTATCCTTTAATACGGCAATCAGTTTTGCAACCAATACTAATTGGCAGGCGTATGGTGGCGAGAGCACGATGAGTTATCTGACCCAAATGCTTGGATTGACTACACAAAATTTCTTATCGGCTGCAAGTGGAATGGTTGTAGTGATTGCCTTGATTCGGGGGCTCTCTCGTCATAGTGTTCAGACCATCGGTAATCTTTGGGCGGACCTCACCCGAATCACTTTGTATGTCCTGATTCCAATTTCTGTGGTGTATGCAGTATTTCTCGTCGGTCAAGGCTCTATTCAGAATTTTGATTCTTATAAAGACATGAAAACAGTTGAAGTGACGCAGTTTGATAATCCAAAGGTGGATGCTAGTGGTCAGCCGATTAAGGATGAAAAGGGCGTTGTTGTGACTGAGCCTGCAACAACCAACCAGCAAACGCTCCCTATGGGGCCAGTTGCTTCTCAGGAAGCTATCAAAATGCTGGGAACTAATGGGGGTGGATTTTTTAATGCCAACTCAGCGCACCCCTACGAGAATCCGACACCGCTATCTAATTTTATCCAGATCATTTCAATATTTTTAATACCTGCGGCGTTGTGTTTTACATTTGGCAGAATGGTGGGCGATAAGCGTCAAGGCTGGGTGGTGTTGGTCACCATGCTACTGATTTTTCTTGTAGTGACAAGTGCTGCACTTTATTTTGAACATCAAGGTAATCCTATCCTCACTCAGCTAGGTGTGGATGGCGCAATGGGCAATATGGAGGGCAAAGAAACCAGATTCGGTATTGATGACTCTAGTATTTTTGCCAGTATTACAACTCTCGCCTCGTGCGGTGCAGTCAATGCCATGCATGATTCGTTCACGCCAATGGGAGGGTTTATACCGCTCTGGAACATGATGCTCGGTGAGGTTGTATTCGGAGGCGTAGGTTCGGGACTATATGGGATGCTCGTATTTGCGATTCTTGCTGTATTCATTGCAGGTTTGATGATAGGACGCACACCTGAGTATCTGGGTAAAAAAATTGAATCCTACGAAATGAAAATGGTAGCGATTGCAATTTTAGTCACACCGATACTGGCCCTCGTCGGAACCGCGATCGCCGTGATGAGTGCAGACGGCGTTGCAGGGATTGCCAATCCTGGCGCACATGGGTTTTCTGAAATCCTGTATGCCTTTACTTCTGCTGCGAATAACAATGGCAGCGCTTTTGCAGGCTTATCTGCAAATACACCGTTCTATAACACCTTACTTGCCATTGCGATGTGGTTTGGCCGATTCGGTGTCATTGTTCCGGTCCTTGCATTAGCAGGTGCGTTTGCCGCAAAGAAGAAGACCCCGGTCAACGAAGGGACGATGCCCACGCACGGGCCGCTGTTTGTGATTCTTTTGGCGGGCACAGTCATTCTGGTTGGAGCTTTGAATTATGTTCCGGCTCTGGCATTAGGTCCTATGGTTGAGCAGTTGATGCTTCCTGTCATTCGCTAATCCTCTCGGAGAACATCATGACAAAAAGAAAATTAGGCATGTTTGATGCTGAGTTACTGATCCCTGCGGTGGTGGAAAGCTTTAAAAAATTGAGTCCTACTGTTCAGTGGCGTAATCCAGTCATGTTTGTGGTGTATGTCGGCAGTATTCTGACGACGATTCTATGGATTCAGTCTCTAGTTGGTCAGGGCGAGGCATCCTCAAGTTTTATTGTCGGCGTGATGCTCTGGCTTTGGTTCACGGTGCTGTTCGCAAATTTTGCAGAGGCGCTTGCAGAGGGGCGTAGTAAAGCCCAAGCCGCATCGCTCAGAGGTCTTAAGAAAGAGACGTCAGCTAAAAAAATCAACCCTGCAAATATCCCGGCGAGCTGGGAAAACCGAACAGGATCGGATCTTGTCACAGAGCTTGTCGCAGCCACTCAACTACGCAAGGGTGATGTGTTTGTCGCCCAGGCCAACGACGTGATTGCAGCTGATGGTGAGGTGATCGCGGGTGTTGCCTCAGTTGATGAGTCGGCGATTACCGGCGAGTCCGCACCCGTTATTCGTGAATCAGGTGGCGATTTTTCATCCGTTACCGGCGGCACCAGGGTGTTATCTGACTGGATAGTTGTTCGGGTTACGGTTAACCCGGGAGAGACCTTTATTGACCGTATGATTTCTATGGTCGAGAACGCAAAACGTCAAAAGACGCCTAATGAAATTGCTTTAACAATCCTGTTAGTTGCGCTCACTATTGTATTTTTGGTGGTGGTCGCGACATTGCTTCCATATTCGATGTTTAGCGTTGCTGTTAGTGGTGGTGGAGCACCCATCCAGATAACGGTACTGATCGCTTTGCTGGTGTGTTTAATCCCCACAACGATTGCGGGTCTTTTGTCTGCAATCGGTGTGGCAGGGATGAGCAGGATGATGGCTGCAAATGTAATCGCGACGTCTGGTCGTGCCGTTGAGGCTGCAGGGGATGTAGATGTCTTGTTGCTGGACAAGACGGGGACGATTACCTTGGGCAATCGTCAGGCCTCAAGTTTTATTCCTGCTGCGGGTGTGAAAGATTTTGAGTTGGCTGATATTGCACAGTTGGCATCATTAGCAGATGAGACGCCCGAGGGTAGAAGCATTGTCATTCTGGCAAAACAGAATTTTGGAATTAAAGAGCGTGAAATTAACGCCCTGGGTGCTGAGTTTGTTCCTTTTACCGCACAGACGCGGATGAGTGGTGTCAATATAAATGGGGTGCAAGTTCGCAAAGGCGCTGCCAGTGCAATTCAGGCACACATTGAAGCGCTCAGTGGAAAATTTCCCCTGGAGGTCCTGAAGTCTGTTGATGAGGTTTCTCGTCGTGGCAGCACACCTTTAGTGGTATCTCAAGGCACGCGTGTGCTCGGTGTGATTGAGCTTAAAGATATTGTCAAAGGAGGGATTAAAGAGCGCTTCGCTGAATTACGTCAAATGGGCATTCGTACCATCATGATTACGGGCGATAACAGATTGACCGCAGCGTCAATCGCTGCCGAAGCCGGTGTAGACGACTTCCTGGCTGAAGCAACACCAGAAGACAAGTTGGCATTAATTCGTAAACATCAGGCAGAGGGACGGTTAGTTGCCATGACAGGTGATGGCACAAACGATGCGCCGGCGCTTGCTCAGGCAGACGTTGCGGTTGCGATGAACTCTGGAACCCAGGCCGCTAAAGAGGCCGGGAATATGGTTGATCTCGATTCAAATCCAACAAAATTAATTGAAATCGTAGAGACCGGTAAGCAAATGCTGATGACCCGGGGCTCACTGACAACTTTTAGCATCGCAAACGATGTTGCGAAATATTTTGCAATTATCCCGGCGGCGTTTGTGGCGACCTATCCTCAGCTAGAGGCCTTGAATGTGATGCGTTTATCGAGTCCTTCTTCAGCCATTTTGTCTGCAGTTATTTTCAACGCTCTGATTATCATCTGCCTCATCCCGCTTGCCCTGAAAGGGGTGTCCTATAAACCGATGGGCGCTGCGGCACTGTTACGTAGAAATATGACGATCTATGGCCTAGGTGGGTTGATCGCGCCGTTTGTGGGCATCAAGATTATTGATTTGATGATGTCGGCATTTTGACCTTTTTTAAGGATATTGAGATGAAATCGATCATTAGAAGTTGTTTCGGGCTGTTTTTCATATTGACGCTCATCACAGGCGTTATGTATCCGGTGTTCATTACTGGAGTTGCAAAGATTCTCTATCCACAACAGGCAGCCGGGAGTATTGTCTATAACGGCGATCAGGCGATTGGTTCTCTCATGATTGGTCAGAATTTCACGGATGTTAAATATTTCTGGGGAAGACCATCAGCGACTAGCCCTCAGCCTTATAACGCCGCGGCCTCGAGTGGTTCAAACTTTGGCCCGCTCAACCCCGCTCTCGCAGATGCTGTAAAAGGACGAATTGATGCATTGCAAAGCGCTGATCCTGCTAACAAACAGCCTGTCCCGGCAGACTTGGTCATGGCGTCAGCGAGCGGCTTAGATCCTGAAATCAGTCCTGAGTCAGCAAAGTATCAGGCCGCACGCGTCGCTAAGGCAAGGAATGTCAGCATCGCCAGGATTGACGCATTGATTGACGCTAGCACGCAAGCTCGTCAATGGGGAATATTTGGTGAGCCGCGGGTGAACGTTTTAAAGCTTAATCTTGCCCTGGATGGGAATGCTTTCTGATGAACGATAACCGACCGGATCCTGACCAGTTACTGGCGAGAATTCATCGTGATGAAATTCAGTCAGGACGAGGGCGACTCAAGATTTTTTTTGGTGCGACAGCAGGTGTCGGTAAGACTTATGCAATGCTCTCGGCCGCGCACCAGCAGATAAAAAATAAGCGTGTGTTAGTAGGAGTGGTCGAAACGCATGGTCGTAAAGAAACGCTGTCGCTGCTTGAAGGTCTGGAAGTATTACCGTTAAAAGAAATTGAATACAAAGGAAAACAGTTAAAGGAATTTGACCTCGATGGCGCGTTGATTCAAAAGCCTGATTTAATTTTGATTGATGAACTGGCGCATTCGAATGTCGAAGGCTCTCGCCATCCCAAACGCTGGCAAGATGTAGAAGAGTTATTGGCTGCCGGGATTGATGTCTACTCAACCATCAATGTTCAGCATATCGAAACACTCAACGATATTGTTGGAGGGATCACAGGCATCAGGGTCTGGGAGACGGTTCCTGATCACGTGTTTGACTCCGCAGATGAGGTAGTCTTAGTCGATCTTCCTCCTGACGAATTGTTACAAAGATTGAAGGACGGTAAAGTCTACCTCCCGCAACAAGCCGAACGCGCTACAAAAAATTTTTTTCGCAAAGGGAATTTGATTGCTTTACGCGAGTTGGCGCTGCGTCGTTCTGCTGATCGTCTGGATAACGAAATTGTTAAATACCGCAAGGACAATGCGGTTGCAAATATCTGGAAAACACGCGAGTCTATTCTCGCCTGTATTGGCCCGGGGGAGCAGTCAGAGAGTGTGATCAGAAGCGCGGCAAGAATGGCAGCTCAGCTTCAGATTCCCTGGCACGCGATTTATGTCGAGACCCCCAGATTGCAAAGTATCTCTAAAAAAGCAAGAGAGAGGATTTTAAAGACAATCTCAATGGCTGAAGAGATGGGGGCACAAGCTGTCACGCTGGGTGGAAATCATGCAGTAGAGTCCGTGATTCATTATGCTAGAGAACAGAATCTTTCGCGGATTATTGTCGGTGCGAGTCAATCCCGGACATGGCGTGTGTGGGAACGGACGTTCGCAGAGACATTATCCAGAAAAGCCCCTGATCTCGATGTTTTAAAGATTGCCCATGGAGGGCATGCACTCAACAGGTTTCAGGATGATGTCGTTCATGAATCCTGGTTTAGCCAATTAAAAGCTCCCTGGACATCCTATGTCTGGAGTTTATGTATTTGTGGGATTGCAGGGATTGCCGCGAGCTTTCTAAATGCTTGGCTAGATTTACCAAATGTTGCGATGTTTTTTTTACTGGCTGTTGTTCTGGTCTCTGTGAGGTACGGACTTGGTCCATCAGTGATCGCGTCATTAGTAAATGTTTTGGTTTTTGATTTCTTTTTTGTACCGCCACGTTTTTCGTTTGCGGTGTCGGATGGTCAATATCTCATTACGTTTGTCGTCATGCTGGTGGTGGGATTAATTACTGCAAAACTGACCACCGGCCTGACATATCAGGCAAAAATTGCAAACCGGCGAGAGCAAAGAGTTAAATCCCTCTATGAAATGTCCAGAGACTTATCGGGTGCCTTACTGTCTGAGCAAGTCGCTGAAATTAGTCAGCATTTTGTAGCAGTCGAATTCAAAGCGAAATCAATTTTATTGTTAGCCGATGACGATAATCAGTTAACTGAAGTTACTGTGAATCACGAAAATACTCTTCATGCGGATATGTCGATTGCCCAGTGGGCATTCGATCATTCTAAAGAGGCTGGCAATGGGACAGATTCATTGCCAGGAGCCCCTCTCTTATATGTTCCATTGAATGCCTCGATGCGTACGCGCGGTGTTCTGGTCCTCGACTCGCCCAGCTCGACGCGTCTGAAATCCCCAGAGCAACGCAGATTGCTTGATACCTTTGCGCGCTTATTGGGAATTTCGTTAGAGCGCATTCATTATGTCTCGGTGGCGCAAAGCTCTACTGTTCAAATCGAATCCGAGCGTCTGAGGAACTCGCTTTTGTCTGCAATTTCACATGATTTACGTACGCCTTTGACGGCCCTGGTCGGCCTGACGGATGCGTTGCAGATGCAGGACGCGCCGTTGACTGCAGAGCAACGTGAGATCACTACATTATTGCGTGAGCGGGCAATAAAAATGAGTGCTCAGGTGAATAATCTGTTGGATATGGCCAGATTGCAGTCTGGTTCTGTGACACTGAATCGCCAATGGTTCCCTGTTGAAGAGGTGATTGGTTCTGCAATCAAAGCCGCTGCGCCGGCAAGTGAGGGGCGGATAGTGAACGTTGTCTTGCCTCCAGATTTTCCGTTACTGAATCTGGATGCTGTATTGATTGAGCGTGTCTTGATTAATCTGTTGGAAAATGCCTATAAATACACACCGACAAGTAGTCATATTTCAATCGGCGGATCAGTCATGTCGCCACAAACGGTTGAGCTCTGGATCCAGGATGATGGGCCCGGTCTGCCAAAAGGTAAAGAAGAAGACATCTTCAGAAAATTTGAACGCGGTCAAAAGGAAGGCAATATTTCCGGTGTCGGGTTAGGCTTGACGATTTGCCGGGCAATTATTGAGGCGCACGGGGGTAAGATTTCCGGAAAGTCGTTGGCTGGAGGTGGCGCCAGATTTACATTGAGTCTGCCACGTGGCAATCCACCGGTGGTAAGCGTGGATGACGAATAGAAACGAGTCAATACAAAATTACAAGGCCTTCACGTGTCGCATTCATTTCCCATAGCAATCGTCATTGAAGATGAGCCCAATATTCGCAGGATCATCAAGATCACCCTTGAGGCAGAAAAGTTTGTCGTCTATGAGGCACCTACGGTGTCTCGTGGCTTAATCGAAGCACGCTCACGTCAACCCGATGTTGTTTTACTGGATTTAGGCTTGCCTGATGCTTCCGGCCTAAGTTTCATTCGTGAAATAAGGACCTGGTCTGATGTGCCCATTATTGTCGTTTCTGCACGTTCACATGAGAATGACAAAATCGAGGCACTCAATATTGGGGCGGACGACTATCTGTCCAAGCCTTTTAGCCCCGGAGAGTTAATGGCAAGAGTTCGCGCGCAATTACGACGACGGTCCATGGTGTCAGATAAAGGTGAGACATTTTTCGAATTTGGAACAATCAATGTTGACCTGACCAAAAGAGTTGTCACGCGCAATCATGAGGTGCTACACCTGACCCCTATTGAATACCGCTTACTCGCGTTTTTAGTCAAACACCCCAATACTGTTTTAACGCATAGACAGCTATTGGTTGGAGTCTGGGGGCCCAATGATGTTGAGAACCACCATTATGTAAGAATTTACATGGGGTCACTTCGTAAAAAAATTGAAGCTGATCCGGCCCAACCGGTACACGTCATCACCGAGACTGGTGTGGGCTATCGGTTTGTGCCGTAATTTAAGCCCCAACTAATGCCCATAAAGTTGATATCCAGAATGAATGGCCAGTGAAATCTTGTAGGCTGATCGGCAACGCTTTTCTTATTGCGTTCAATTTTTATCGGAAGCCTAGTACTTAAGTCGTATAAAGTTTTGATAATGTCGTTTTTTAACTAGCGCTAGAGACTTCTATCTCGTGACAAGTCAGCATCCAGCTGGGTTAGTAAAGATCTCCTAGGGCCTTCATGATCGCATCGGGTGTAATCCTAAGTGCACCGGAATATGGTCCGTCAAGCATAATAATCCCCGCTATAAAAAGTGAGAATACAAAGCTTTGCAACAACAGCGCAATTTTGCGCATCTGTGATGCCTTAATTAGCAAGATGCTTGAGACCATAAAAATTAGCAAAATTAATAAATTGGTCATTTTAATAAATATAGGTGGTATTGCCATCGAGGTATTCAGCGTTCGTTGCATCCTGAGCTCTTGTACTTCCTGACTTTCCGAAATAATTTTATTAAATATGGATTGTTGTTTCGAGGTGATAGGATCAATGTGATTGATATTCTCTTGTGTTTGCTTGATAAGCGCTGTAGTTTTATCGCTGTGTTGGCCGTTAACCATCTTAGGCCATTCATCCTGAACGATTGAAACACCATAGAGATTTAGATTCCTCTTAGCTTCGAGGGCCGCAGGACTTCCATCTAGTGAAAGTAGTCGATTTAAATTCACAATTTTTGTAGCTTCTTTAAATAAGTCACTATCAGCCTCATTTAAATTACCAATTGCAATCGAGTATGCAAAGCCAATAGTGATGCATGCTAATGTGATTAAACCAGCCAGCGTAGCGCTCAGGAAATCTTCATCATTTTCAGATATTTCTTTGTTCTTAAATATCCTTTTGAAAATAGCCTGAAAGGCGTATATGCACACAAAAGGTGCGATACCAAAAAATAATAAAATAAGCCACGGGGGTTGGTCTGAAAATATTTCAATAGCCATCAGTATTCCTTTTATTTTTTTTAAATAATATCGTGATCAATCAAGCCGAGTCATTAAAGCATACGCAATTAAATACGATTGCCTCTATAAAATAATTTGAATCATTTGAATAATTTTTTTTCGATAATCCGCATATTCAATTTCTCTTAAATTAAGCCATAGAGTTTGCGTAATGAAATCATCCAACGCACCAGAGACACAAGCTACAAAATTCCTGCGCCAGCATAAGGTGCAGTTCTCCGACCACCTTTATACCTACGAAGAGCATGGTGGGACATCCGTTTCGGCTCGAGAGCTCAGTGTCGACGAACACGCAGTTGTCAAAACACTGGTGATGGAGGATGAGTCTGCAAAGCCGCTGATCATTTTGATGCACGGAAACTGTAAGGTATCGACTAAGGAGTTGGCGCGACAGATCGGCTGTAAAAAGGTTGAGCCCTGCAAGCTTGAGGTGGCCAATCGTCACACAGGATTTCTGGTGGGTGGTACCAGCCCCTTTGGTACAAAAAAGCAGATGCCTGTTTATGTAGAAAAAACTATTCTCGACTTGCCTCTGATATATATCAATGGCGGTCGTCGAGGGTATCTGGTTGGTATGCTGCCTCAAGAGCTCATACGTGTATTGAATCCTCGAGTGTTCGACGTTGCTCTAAGCTAGACACTAGAGTCTATATGTCATAAATTGGGTCTGATGCAAATAAGACTTCAACCTTTTTACAGGTAAGCGACATATAAAATGATCAATCATTTAGACCATCTTGTGTTAACCACTACTGATCAAGAGCGTTGTGTGAATTTTTACACAACGGTCTTAGGTATGACGCTTGAGAGCTTTACGGGCGGGACACCACCGGTCACGCGCCAGGCCTTTAGATTTGGGAATCAAAAAATTAACCTGCATGTCCGCGGCAAGGAGTTTGAGCCTAAGGCACACTTACCTGTGCCAGGCGCGCTGGATTTATGCTTTATCGCTTCTGTGCCGCTCGATGATGTCATTGCAAAATTGAATACTGCCAAATGGCCCATACTCGATGGCCCTGTGATGCGAACAGGCGCGACGCAAAAAATCAGATCTGTGTATGTGCGTGATCCCGATTTGAATTTGATCGAAATTTCAGAGCTTGCGTGAATTGCTTTCATTTGTAGGCTTATGACACCACACGATGCGGTTGGGCTGACTGATTACGTACCCGAAGATCCCTATGGGAAGTCTGTTGGTGCGATTCATCGTGGTCTTGAGATCCTTGAGTTGTTTGCCGTACTTCAGGCACCCCTAAGCGTTGGTGATGTTGCTGAAAAATTAGACTATCCGCAGTCCAGCACTTCAGTTCTGTTGCACGGCCTGGCTAATCTTGGTTACCTTGTCCATGATCGTCATGCGCGTACATTCTTTCCGACTGTTCGTGTAACCTTCCTGGGGATGTGGCTCCAGCACCGAATCCTCAATCACAGCAGTTTGCTACAAGTCATGGAGACGCTGTCCGCAAAGTCCGGCAATGTGGTGTTGTTAGCCATGCAAAATGGCTTATATGCGCAATATACACATATTGTTTCTTCGCGGGCGTCCCGGGTTGGCTTGAAGCCGGGGCTGTTGCGTCCGATTTGTCGGGCTGCTGTGGGTAAGGCTATCCTCAGCACAAAAAGTGATGACGAAGTCCGTCAGATCGTACGTAACGTTAACGCAACGGAGACGACGCTCGCCAAAGCCATTAACAGTGAAGAACTGTTAGTTGAGCTGCACGCGTGTCAGCGCACAGGTTTTGCATTTTCGTGTGATAGCGTGACGCAAGGATCAGCCGTCATCGCAACATTGATTCCCGTTGAGGTTGCGGGTGCACCGGTCGCCATCGGCGTGGCCGTCCATTCATCCGAATTCGATGCACTTCGCCCGATCATGATGGAGTTGTTACGCACAACCCTTGAGGAATATTTTGCTGGTGCGCGTAACGTCGACCCCAGAGCCGACGCAACGAATATGCCACCATTTCATTATTCGATCAGGAATAAAGACTAATTCCCCAGAATTTCATCGTTCTGTGCGCCAATACCTGGCGCTGCAGTTCTATAGCCAGGGCGTTTACCATCGAACCGTAATGGCAGCCCAACAGTAGGAACAGCACCCTGCGGACCCGACTGGATCATGCCAAGTGCTTGTGTTTGTTCGTTCTGCACAATCTGTGCAATGGTTTGGACAGGAGCGTTTGGAATATTGTGCTGATCCAGTATTTCGCCAAGCGCGTGATTGGTGAAATCTTTTGCATAGGCTTCAATCAAGGGCAACAAATCCCGCTGGTTCACTACACGATCGCCATTTCGCTTGAACCGCGGATCCTCGGCGAGTTCTGCTCGATCCATGACTTTACACAGCGATGAAAACAGTCGATCGTTTCCTGCGCCAATGACAAGCCAGCCATCTTGAGTCTTGAAGGCCTGATAGGGGACAATCCCTGCCGCGCCAGAGCCTTGGGGGAGTTGCGGTGGGGCACCCATTTGATTGCGTGCAACAGGCGTGGCGGCCCAGGCCACTGCGGTTTCGAACAAGGATGTCTCGACGAGTCCGCCTTTGCCCGTTTTTTCGCGTTCAAGCAATGCACTGACGACGCCTAGTGCGCCCCAGAGACCAGCTCCCATATCTACCATCGATACGCCGACACGGATGGGTGGACGTTCAGCGCTTTCGCCGGTTACGCTCATGATTCCGCAATAGGCTTGCATGAGTGGATCGTAACCAGGCTTATGGGACATCGGACCACCGCTGCCAAAGGCACCGACCTCGCAATAAATAAGTTCAGGTTTGAGTTGGTTGAGTTCTGGCCCAATTCCATATTTACTCGCCGAACCCGCGCGCAAATTGCAGATGACTGCATCGGCTCGCGTGACGATCAGTTCACGTAGCTGTTGGGCTTGCGTGGGGTCTGTCACGTCAATCGCGACGCTTTTCTTGTTACGGTTAAAGGCTTGAAAGTGAGGACCTGCACCGTTTGCAAAGGGAGGCCCCCATCCGCGAGCTGCATCGCCGCCATCAGGGTTTTCGATTTTGATGACTTCGGCACCGAGTTCTGCCAGTATCAGACCTGCGTATGGCGCAGCAACGCTATGACCGATTTCTACAATCGTATAGCCTGCGAGGGGTTGGGCGGATGACATATCAGTTGTTCCAGTTTGGATTGGCACGGGCCAATAATCTGCGTGCGCGAAGAATGATGGGTTTGTCGATCATCGAACCCTCAAAAAGAATCGCTCCCAGACCGTCGCGTTCTGCTTGTTCAAACGCCTCTACCATTCTTTGTGCACGTTCGATTTCGGCTGGTCGGGGACTAAAGGTGCTATTGATCAGTGCGACGTGGGAGGGATGCACACAGGTCGCCCCTGAAAATCCAAGGCTGCGTGAACGTGTCAGCATGGCCTGGTATTGCTCTAGCCCGCTCACATTAGCAACGCTTGCCACGACACCGATCGGCAAGATGCCAGCTGCCCGGGCAGCATGGATGCCCAGCATCTTTGCGACATATAGGCTGTCGGCGGTTGGCTCAGCATCTAGGTCCGTTGCCAGGTCTTCGCCCCCCACTGCGAGTCCAACTAGGCGTGCATCTGCAGTGGCGATTTGATTGATCTTTGTCAGTGCTTCGGCGCTTTCAACGAGTGCAATGAGGCGTGTGTGCCCAATTGGCAGCTGGCGATTAAGCTCATGCACAGCAAGCAATTCACTGATGAGCTGGATATGCTCAGGTCCTTTGACTTTGGGCAATACCAGTGCGCTCACATCAGAGGAAACAGCCGCTTCGATATCGCTCACAGCAAGATCCAGTTCACGATTGATTCGTACGAGCACATCTGGACCTCCTGCATGAATTTGCATCGCTGCGGCAGTTATTGCCTTGCGGGCGTGATCTTTTTCTGCGTAGGCGATCGAGTCTTCGAGATCCAGGATGATTGCATCGGCACCGCGTTGTGCAGCCTTGGAAATAAATCGTTCCGAATTTGCCGGACAAAACATGAGCGAGCGCCAGAGTGGAAGGTTTTTCTTTTCCATGGGTGTCCAGATTTATGATGCTTTGAATTGCAAGGTGACCATGCCAGCGAGTGCACCTGACTCATCGGCGGCCCAGGCTTGAACCATATTTTCGGCCGTGATTTTTCCTGCGAGGGTGACGGTATTGCCCACAAAAAGTGGTTTGAATAATTTTGCAGTCAAACTCAGGAGAGTCTTGCCAGGGTTGTTGCGTTGGGCTGCATCGATGATCCGGTGTACTGTCAAGGCACCATTCATGACACACCCTGGATAGTTTTCAACGTTCCGCGCGTATTCTGCGTCATAGTGAATGCGATGACTGTTCCAGGTCACTGCGCTATAACGAAAGAGTAGTACAGGATCCATGAAGAGCGATTCAGACCATGCGTGATCGATAGGGGCAAGCTCTGGAGCGGCAGCTGCTGGTTTGGCTCCTGAATCAGGCGCTTCTCGATACACCACTTCTTGCTGCTCGATCAGTCTTGGTGAGCCGCTCACTGCAATTGTGTGCCGAATTGTCAAAAAAATTAATAGACCCGAGCGCCCTGTTTTTTGGGTAATAGAAATGATTTCAGAGGTTTTGTCGGCGAGTTCCCCAATGCGTAATGGCTCAATAAATTGAACTTTTCGACCGACAAACATGCGGCGGGGGAGTGGGATCGGAGGTAGAAACTCTCCTTTTTTGGGATGTCCGTCTGGCCCCAGCATGGATTGACGCGCATTCAAGGTGAAGAACATTGAATACCAGTGAAATGGAATCGGATCGCCCCTCCTGAAGCTTGTTGGATCGATGTCATCCATGGCGGCGATCCTGCGTACGGCAGGAAGCGTGATCTCGTCATCAATGACCAGTGTGCGGCCAATCCAGTCCTGAAGCCCGTCTGCAATATTGTCAGAGGAAGGTGTGTTTGTATGCATGAATACTGTCCTGAGGGCGCGCGGTTAATAAGAGCGTGGCAGACCCAGGGTGTGCTGGGCAATATTGGCGAGGATCAAATTGGTAGAGACAGGTGCGATTCTGGCTAGTCGGGCTTCGCGCCATTTACGCTCGATGCTGTATTCCGAGGCAAAGCCAAACCCGCCATGCGTTTGCATGCATGCTTCGGCTGCATTCCACAAACATTCTGCAGCCAGATAACGGGCCATATTTGCTTCTGCACCGCAGGGCAGGCCAGCTTCGAACATGGCGGTGGCGCGCCGGATCATCAGGTCGGCGGCTTCAGACTGGATGTGGGCCTGTGCCAAGGGGAACTGAATGCCCTGATTGGCGCCAATCGGTCGTTTGAATACCACGCGTTCGTTTGCGTAGGCCGTCGCTTTTTTAAGGAACCAGCGAGTCGAACCTAATGCTTCTGCCGCGGTAATCATACGTTCGGCATTCATGCCGTCCAGGATGTAGCGAAAGCCCTTTCCTTCTTCTCCTACAAGACTATCTGCAGGAATATCCAGATTATCAAAAAAAACTTCGGTGGCATGATGGTTGACCATCGCTTTAATTGGACGAATTTCAAGACCTTTTCCTAGCGATGCTTTGATATCGATTAAAAAGGTTGAGATGCCATCCACCCGGGTTTTAACATCCTTGGCTGGTGTGGTCCGGGCGAGTACAAGCATCAAGTCAGAGTGTTCCGCACGGGATGTCCACACTTTTTGGCCGTTTAGTCGATAACCGTTCGCGGTTTTGTCGGCGCGAGTTTTGAGTTGTGTGGTGTCCGAACCGGTTGTGGGCTCCGTCACGCCGAAGGCCTGCAAGCGTAATTTGCCTTCTGCAATACGCGGCAGGTATTTGAGTTTTTGAGCATCGCTGCCATGACGCAAAATCGTTCCCATGATGTACATCTGCGCATGCCCTGCTGCAGCGTGACAGCCTGCGGCGCAGACTTCTTCCATGATGACGGCTGCGGCACGTAGCGGCATCCCTGTTCCACCGTATTCTTCGGGAATGAGTGCTGCAAGGAATCCTGCCTGTGTGAGGGCATCAATAAACTCTGTCGGATATCCATGCTCATCATCCTTAGCCCGCCAGTATGTTTCAGGAAAATCAGCACAGACTCGTCGGACGGATTCGCGAATTTCAGGGAAGTCCTCTCCAAGTTGCATAGTGAGCATCGCGTTATCACTTGAGTTAGCGTGTGGGTTATTCATGTTTGAGTCACTCTATTTATTCTTGAAAGAAAAGTTGTTTATTTTTTTATTAAAAATCAAAATGTGTATTGCTGTATTCGAGGATATCTAATACGAAATATGGGAATAAAAATTAAAATGTCAAAGCTGAAATATCTAGTTCTTCCATTCTTGCTAGACGGTTGAATAACATTTCACCATCACCCTCAAATGCCCCGTAGGCCAGGCAGTCAAGAAATTTATTTTTTTGTTCAATCAAACTCATCGGACGCATCGCATGCCCGCCAGCTTGATGAACGGGTTCACAAGCATGGCGTGTATCGTCTGCAGTCGTAACTATGACTTGATCCGCATAGGCTGCGCCATGCGTCTCGGGATCATAGTGTTCGCTGAATGAAATGCTCACTAACGGTATCAGGCGTTGAATGGCTTGACTTTGAACTACATGATCCTCCAGTTCGATCAGACCGACTTTACGGTTTACTAACGCACAGGCCATTGCAAATTCGATACTGAACTTTGCAGCGAGTGCGGTCTGTGGGCGGTGGTTGCGAAGGATCGTTGCGTGTTCGCGGCTCATTGTGACCTCGACGCGCTTGACGTTTCGATGATCTATCGGTGAGGTGGCAATTAGACTCAGTAATCCGTCAAGTGCACGATGGGTGTAATAGCAAGTAGGGTACTTCTTGATATTCATCCTGCGTGTTTGAATCGTGAACGGGTGGCCGATTTCAGTCACAGGACTCACTCTGTCGACATTGCCCTTGGGTGACACCGCACTCAGAAAACCCTGGTCATGTTCAAGCGCATCGGCAGATGCGGTAAATCCTTTCGCGGCCAGTCTGGCTGCGAGAACGCCAGCCTGTGCCGCGTGTCCAGCATGAAGTGGTTTGGCCATTGAGCCAAAATTTGACATGAGTCCAGCGCTTTGTGTTGCACCAAGTCCAATTGCGTGTGCAGCTTGAGAGGCGTTGAGGCGGTAGAGGGTTGCACATGCTGCGGCAGCGCCGATTGAGCCAAAAATTCCGGTTGTGTGCCAGCCTTTTATCGGGTGCATCCCTTGTTCTCGGTCAACCAGATTTGCCCAGACTTCATAGCCGGCAATATAGGCATCCAGCATATCTGTACCTGTCCTGCCGAGTGACTGTGCGACGGCAAGAATTGCAGGCACCATCACGGCGCTCGGATGACCACGCAAGGACACATCGTCAAAGTCCAGCGCATGTGCCGCAACGCCATTAATCAATGCTGCGTTCGTATCGCAGCTATACCGTTGGCCCATGCCGATGCTGCACGGCCCCGCTGGTAAGGGCGCGAGCGCCTCACAAAGAATGCGGGTTGCCGGTTCATGCATACCGGCAATCATTGTTCCCAGACAATCAGTTAATCCTACTTTTGCAGTTTCGCGCGCTTGAGCTGTCGTGCCTTCCTGGCTAATACGGTGAACAAAGGTTCCAAGCGCTGCTGTGAGCGACATGCCTGACTCCAGTTAAATCATTTAAGTTTCGCTAATAATAAGGAAAGCAGCCCTCCTAAACAATCACGACGGCAAAGATATCAGGCGGCTGATATCTACGGGTGGGACATTGTTTTTACATAAACTGGGTTTTATGATTGGTGACTATTCTGGCAGTTGCATGCCGAGCGGTTTTGATAAGGAATCTTTATGCGTCATCTGGCTTCATATGTTTTCGATACCACTAAGTACCTCCTGTTGTCTGTGTGTCTGGTGTCGAGCATCGCTCACGTAACTGCGCGAGCACAGTCAAGCCATAGTGATTACCCGCAAAAGTCGATCAAGCTTGTGGTGCCGTACCCACCTGGTGGCGGAGCTGATAGCCTTGCGCGCGTTGTCGCCTCAAAAATGTCAGAAAAACTTGAGCAGCAGGTTGTAGTAGAAAACAAACCGGGGGGCAATACCGCGATCGCGTCCGCCTATGTCGCTACGCAACCAGCGGATGGATATACGCTTTTGTATGTGGCGAGCTCTTTTTCTATCAACCCAAGCCTCTATAAATTACGCTATTCAACCGAAAATGATTTCGCACCGATTGCCTTGGTAGCGAAAGTGCCGTTGATTATTGTCACCAATGACAAGTCAACTATTCATAACGTCAAAGAGTTGATTGCATATGCAAAAAGTAAGCCTGGTGTGCTTACCTATGCGACTTACGGTGCAGGTAGTCCTGTCCACCTCGCGGGCGAATTATTTCAGTCCATGACAGGCACGCGCCTACTGCACGTTCCTTACAAAGGGAGCGCGCCTGGTCTCACAGATTTGATGGGCGGGCAGGTCGATCTGGTGTTCGGAAGTATTGAGCCGTCATTGCAGCTGATGAGCTCTGGAAAGATTCGACCAATTGCCGTGATGACAGATGTGAGGATTCCTGCTGCCCCAGAAGTTCCAACCGTGGCAGAAAGTGGTGTTCCGGGTTTTGAAGCAAACGGGTGGAATGGCATTGTTGCGCCCGTAGGCACACCTAAAGAAATTGTGAATCGATTAAATCAGATCATCAACGAAGTGGTCATGGAAAAGGATGTACATGACCGACTGGCTAAGCAAGGTGTCGTGACCGATCTCAAAACACCTGAGGCGTTTTCTCAAATGATTAATTATGAAATTCACAAATGGGAAAAGCTGACCAAGGACGTCAATATCAAGATGGAGTGAAGCTCACTTGAAATGCACTTAAGATGCACTAGATCTGCAGCATGATCAATCCGCCTTCAGTCCAATTTCCCTTGTGATTTTTGCAAAGCGATCAATGTCTGAGTCAAGTATCGCCTTGAAGGCCGCTGGGTTGTCCCTGGCGGGGGTGTAGCCCAGCTCGGCAAGTTGTGCGCTGACATCGGGTCGATCAAGCACTTTAACAATGTCGTCATATAACTTTTGTTGAACGGCGGCAGGTGTTCCGCCAGGTGCGAGTAAGCCATGCCACTGGTTCAGTTGGTAATCTGGATACCCTTGCTCTGCAACGGTTGGAATACCCGTCATAAGTGGAGAGCGTTCTGGTGATGTCACAGCCAAAGCCCTCAGCTTGCCTGCCTTGAGTTGAGCCGTGGCGCTTGACGCCGTAATAATAGCCATCGGAACCTGTCCGCCAAGCACATCTTTGAGTGCAGGGCCGCAACCGCTATAGGGGATGTGTGTAATGTGCGTGTTCGCACTGAGGTTCAACATTTCTCCGGCCAGGTGTTGCGGTGTGCCGTTGCCACATGAGCCATAAGAGACAGGATTGATTTCTGGCTTTGCTGCTGCGAGCATGTCGGCAAGGGTCTTGTATGGAGAGTCGGGTGGAACGACCAGGACCGAAGGCACAAAGGCTACGTTGATGATGGGTGCAAAATCTTTTTTTGGATCGTAGGGCAGGTTTGAAAATACACCTGGGTTGACGGCAAAAGAACTATTGACCATCAACAGAGAGTAGCCATCAGGCGCGCGTCCGGCCACGTAGCGGGCACCCAGATTGCCGCTGGCACCAGGACGATTTTCAACAATCGCGGAATGTCCTGATCCATCCTGAAGATAGTTGCCAATTAGACGAGCTAGTACATCGGTGCCCCCGCCCGGTGGGAATGTCACGGTAATGTTGATGGGCTTATTGGGGAAAGGGCCGACCGACTCCTCTGCGCTTGCCTGAAAAAACGTACTTGCTGCGCAGGTTAATAACCCCGTCATGATTATTTTTTTTAGAGCGTTGGTCTGGCGCATAATGAATCAGTTCCTTGTTTACGTAAGGCTGGCTTGATCATTCAACATTATTGAAAAGCGTTTACCCGAGACGCAGGATTTTTATATCAAAGCAATAAGCATGCCACCAAGTGGGTCATCACAATGTATGACTTAACTTAACACATAGCTATTGAAAAGGGATACGCATGACGATGTAGCACCATGGCGGTGCAGCAAGATTGCCTGGCACGATCAAGTTGCCATTTGTTGCAGCATTTTTTCAATCGACTCGACTAATGGAGATTCCATTGAGGAGACAAATCTGGATTTTTAAAGTCTGATTGTGCAGAAGTGAGGCGAGCTTAAAACTTTGATTGCAGAAAAAATAAATCTAATCTAGTATATAAAAAATGTAGCATTTGCTACATTAAATTTATATGCTTCCTGCACTCACTCAGATCCTCAAACCAAGGGGTTGACCCATGTATGATATTTTTCAAACCGACCGCTTGATTGATCTTTGGCTGACGGAAGATATTGGTTGTTGTGACCTGACGGCACAGCTCATGATTGATGAAGATGCAGTGGGAACGTTTCACATGAACGCACGTGAGCCCATGGTGATAGCGGGCATTCAAGTGGCCGCCCGTATCTTCTCGCGATATGATCCGCGTCTCCAGGTGACCTGCCTCGTGAAGGACGGCGAAAAAGCAGAGAAAGGCAAGCGAATTCTGACGGTGTCTGGCCCTGCGCGCAGCATCCTGACTGCAGAGCGCCCAGCATTGAATATTGTTCAACTCCTGTGTGGGATTGCGACAGAGACTGCACGCTATAAGCAGGCGCTGGAAGGTACTTCAACGCGTTTGATTGATACAAGAAAAACAACACCTGGACTGCGCATGCTAGAAAAGCATGCGGTCACGTGCGGAGGCGGTCTGAACCATCGCCTGGGTCTGGATAACGGTGTGATGCTCAAAGATAATCATATCGCGATTGCAGGCAGCATTGTTCAAGCGGTTGAACGTGCACGTAAAAATCTACCCGTTCTCACAAAAATTGAAGTGGAGTGTGATCGTCTTGATCAGGTCAGGGAAGCGATTGAGGCTAAGGTAGACGTCATTATGCTTGACAACATGTCGATCGCAGACATGACCGCTGCCGTCAAGCTGATCGGTGGACGGGCTAAAGTCGAAGCATCTGGCGGAATCCGGATCGACACGATTCGTGAAATCGCACTGACAGGTGTGGATTACATCTCAACGAGTAAAATCACACAGGCTGCCTCAATCGTTGATATTGGGCTTGATGAGTAATGAGCACGACCTTGCCTGGCTCTTTCTTCTTTATTGTCGGACCTAGCGGCGCAGGTAAGGACAGTCTGATCGATGGAGCAAGGGCGCATCTCAGCCCAAGCTCTTTTGTCTTTGCCCGTCGCGTCATCACCAGGCCCGCTGGCTCACCAGGCGAGGATCACGAGGCATGTACGGAGGAGGAATTCCTTGCACGCGCTGCGCGTCACGAGTTCTTAATTACCTGGCAGGCGCATGGCCTGCAATATGGTCTGCCTGCTTCGCTAAAGGAACAACTCGCTGCGGGACGCCATGTGATTGCAAATGGCTCGCGCGCCATGGTGGCGCAGCTAGCTGAAGTCGTTCCCTCGCTGGTGGTTGTCGAAGTCACCGCTCCCATTGAGGTGTTGGCACAACGATTGTCATCTAGAGGTCGTGAAACTGCAGAGGATGTTGCAAAGCGACTGACAAGAGTTACGAGCTCATATCCGTCAGGAGTGCCCGTCCTTCGTGTCATGAATGACTCATCACTCGAGGTCGGAATCACGAGATTTCTTGCCACTATATTGACGTACTTGAATCAGGTGCCGCAAGCTCAGAAAGTACTGTACAAGAAAGTGTCAGGTGGCGTACCGACCGATGCCGAATATCGCGAGTTGATTCACTCCATCGTTAAAAACGAACATGCAGAAGGGGATCTCCATGCTTTTCTGATTGCATGCACGTTGAACCTGTCGCTAAAAGAAATTGTTGCGATTGCTCGCGCCCGGTCTGACATTCTTCCACGCATTCAGTGGCCAAGCCCGATGGTCGTGGACAAACATTCGATGGGTGGGATTCCGGGCAGCCGGGTGACCATGGTGGTGATTCCGATCATAGCCGCCCACGGCTTACTCATACCGAAAACGTCCTCGAGAGCGATTACCTCTGCCGCAGGGACTGCGGATGCCATGGAAGTGCTGGCCAAAGTAGATCTGACTCCGGATGAACTACGTGCGTGTGTGCTCGAGACCAACGCCTGCATCGCCTGGAACGGCAAGCTCAATCACTCTGTGCTCGATGAGGTCATGAACGCGCTTACGCGACCCTTGGGGTTGGATACACGCTCCTGGTCTGTTGCCTCGATCTTGTCAAAAAAATATTCTGCTGGCTCAACACATGTGGTGATCGATATTCCGTTTTCGAGTTCTGGTAAGGTCAAATCGCGCGAAGATGCCGAAAGTCTTGGCAGTGTGTTTGAACGCGTGGGCAATGAACTCGGCCTGGTTGTCAGGGCCTTTGCGACGGACGGAGATTCTCCTGTCGGTCGAGGCATTGGTCCAGCCCTTGAGGCGCGTGATGTGCTGAAGGTGCTTGATAACGATCCTGATGCGCCAGGTGACTTGCTCGATAAGTCAATTTTCTTCGCAAGTCAGATTCTTGCTTTGGATTCAAGTGTTGGGAGTGTCGAGGCGGGACGCGATAGAGCCCTTGCACTGTTGGCCTCGGGAGCAGCGCGACAAGCGCTTGAGCGTATCATCGATAAACAAGGCAGACAGCCTGCGATTGACTTTTCAAAGGTACTTCGTAAAGAAATATATTCTACTCAGACAGGCATCATTAAAAGAATCGATGGCTATGTGATCTCGGGAATTGCTCGAACAGCAGGTGCACCCCAGGACCACATGGCAGGCGTTGATCTGAAGAAGTCCGCTGGAGAGCATGTCGTGGCAGGTGACCTCTTGTATTACGTTCAGGCAAGCAACCCTGTGCGGCTGGCTAAAGGTGTCGAGGCGGCCCTCCAGGAACATGGTTTTAAAATCGAATCAGACTGAGCGCGCAATGCCATTAGTGCGTGGTGATGACGTGCGGGATTTCAGTTGCTGGCGGGGTGTTTCGACTGCGACCGCACCGCACGATGCCATCAATGATGACCATGCCGATACCGGGTATGTCGCCAAATGTCAGACTTTCGAGTAAATCACGGCCTGCTGTATGTTGCGCGCGATCCATGATGACAAAATCCGCTGAGCGTCCCTTTTCGATCAGGCCACAGTTCAGATTGCGCATTTTTGCGGTGTTACCCGTTGCGAAACAGAATACGAGTTCTGGAGGAATATTCCCCAGGCTGGACAGTAAGGCAATCATACGGAGGATGCCGAGAGGTTGTACGCCAGAGCCTGCAGGGCCATCGGTCCCAAGTATGACGCGGTGCGGGCATTTGAGTTGCATGGCTGCCTGAGCAGCTGCGATAGCAATTTTCTCATTGCCGTTGTGTACGATTTCAATGCCACGCGTGGATTTTTCGCATAGTTCACATACGTGCTGTTCAGACAGTGAGGTGTGACCACCGTTGATGTGACCGATGATGTCGGCATCTGCTTCGAGCACCACATCTTTGTCGATCAGTCCTGAGCCAGGAATCGAGGGCCCGCCTGTGTGGATTGTGCTTTGAATGCCGTACTTGCGGGCCCAGGCAACCATTCTTTGGGCTTCTTCGCCTGCTTTAACTGAACCCAGACCAACTTCTCCAAGCAGTTTGACGCCAGCTTCTGAGAGCTCTTTGAAGTCTTGTTCAACCATTCCTTTTTCAATGACCGGTGCGCCGGCAAGGACTTTGACGCCACCTGGACGGAAATTATCAAAAGCACGCTGAGCCGTAATGGCCAGTGCCTTGAGTCCGACAATATCCTTAGGCCGTCCAGGTAGATGAACTTCGCCTGCGGAGATCATGGTTGTGACGCCGCCATTCATGGTGGATTCAATCCATCCGAGTTGATTCTGTCTGGGCGTCCAGTCACCAAACACAGGATGGACGTGGCTATCAATCAGTCCGGGCGCGACACAGGTCTGGCGTGCATCGATCTGCGTATCAGGTGCGCTGATGTCGCAGTCTTTCTCCTTGCCCACAGCGGTGATGATGCCATTGACTGAAACAATCGTGTCTGCATCGAGAATAGGATGATCAATGTCGCCGGACAAGAGCAAACCAATATTGCGGATAACAACTTTTCCCGCGCCTTCTGAAACAAGAACTTCAGCCATTTAACCTGCTCCTGGTGAATTAATAGTTAGTCTGCGAGCTTAATTGTGCGCAAGACTGTATTGGTTACAAACTCTTCCCATTCGGCAAACACCTTGGGTGACTCGAGGTTTTCGCCGAGAAATGCGGTCAGTGTGAAACGGTTGGATTGATAAAAATAACCAAGTGAGGCGATCATCAGATAGATATCCCTTGGCCTGATTTCACTGCGAAACAGACCTTGCGCACAGCCACGCACGAGAGTCTGTTCGATCACGCCGATCGCAGCCGTCGAGTACTCCCTCGCGGTTCGGGATTTAGAGATGTGTTGTCCTCTGAGCAGGTTCTCGCTGTTAAGGATGGTGATGAATTCAGGATGATCCCGGTAGTAATGCAAAATGAATTGGATAATCTGTCGCATGGAGGCTTCGGCATTCTCAACATCGAGGACCAGCTTGGCTTCGGCTTCGTTAAAGCGCCGATAGATCTCTTCGAGTGCCGCAACGAAAAGTCCATCCTTGTTCCCAAAGTAGTAGTAGATCATCCGGTCGTGGGAGCGTGCCGCATGCGAGATCTTGTCAATGCTGCCACCGCTGAGTCCGTACTTGGAGAAAACCTTGATCGCTGCACGCAGAATGGTTTCGCGTGTGGCCAGTGCCGCACGTTTACGTGCACTGGTCTTAACAGGTGTTTTCGAAGCTGTCTGCTTTTTAGCGATCATCGTTGGCAATCATGTCCTGGGTGGCGACTGAGGTCTTGGGCTATTGTTCCATACATGCTCACACGCTCGTGCGCATGTGTATGACCGCTGCCACAAATATCTTTCATTGCAACACGTATAGATATAGATTAAATTAAAAACAAATTATGTAGTAATTGCAACATTTATGTTTAGTGAATGCTACATTTGTTAGGCAGGCCGGGCGATACCATTCGTATCGCTTCATTAATCGTCGAGCCAGGACATGACTGAACACACAAAAACTGATGGGCTGCCAGGCATGGATGCTGTGACTCCGAATAAACTACATGATCGTGCCTTGAACAAAAGCGTCAAGGTGAGCGATCAAAAAATTGCCTGTAACGCCTGTCCTGTCCTGTGTCAGATTAGCGATGGACGAACGGGTGCTTGCGATCGTTACGCTAACCAGGGTGGGCTGCTGGTGCGTGTGGATCCCGTACTCTTTCTAAAGCGGGGACTTCATCAGCCAGACAATACACAGATTCGCTTCGCGGAGGCAGGCGTAGTCCAAAAGGCTAATGACAGCGCGCACGCGATCAGTGAGAACCGCGATGAAGATCTGTTCATCACTGGGGTCGGCGCGTCAACGACGTATCCAGACTATAAGCCTGCTCCGTTCATTGTTTCTTCAACCGTTAAGGGTGTGGATCTGGTGACGGTTGTCACAGAAGGCATATTCAGCTATTGCAGCCTCAAGATCAAAATCGATACTGACAGGTACCTTGGGCCGGAGCAGGCAAATGTGCGGGTAAATGGCGAGGTGGTGGGGCATGTGACGACTGCAGAATATGGGTCGCAGATGTTGTCCCTGGGTGGCGTGCATCACTTGACGGGTGGCAGTAAAAAAGAAGGCCGTGTCACCATGGAGACTATGCTGGCGTTAGGCAACAAAGGTGCTGTTGCGCTGCATATCGATGGCGGTGCTGAGGTCGTGGTCCAGGCGGGTCAGGCACCGATTGTGAATGGTGTCACTGAGCAACGCATGCGAGTGGGCTGCGGATCTGCAACGATTGGAATTTTTGCGTTGCAGTTTTCCGGGTTGGCCGATGAGGTTGTCGTGGTTGATGATCACATCACGGGGGTGTTGACTGAGCATCAGGCAGGTAAATGCCTGGATATGCGCGCATCCGGTATTGTGATGCGCGGTCGCAAGTCGACACCTGGCAGATATTTTCAGGTGGCGAATCCCGGTACAGGGTGGGGTGGCACAGATCTCGCTGATCCACTCTCAATCATAGAGGGATGGAATGAGAGTGTGGCGTGGCCAGGATTGCGATTGCTGATGACCTCCACTACAGGTGAACATGCCTGCTGGTACGTTCTGAATGAACAGCTTGAACCCGTTCAAGCTCCGGTCCCGGCGCAAGTCCAGGAGGTGGTTGCGCGTATTGGTGAGAACTGTGAGCCATCAATGACGAGTGTGCTGTTCCTCGCGGGTGCGGGTGGAAGTCTGCGTGCCGGGGTCACAGAGAATCCTGTTTTGTTGACACAAGCTATCAAGAGATCGCTCGTCAATGTGACCTGTGGTGGCGTCCCCGCCTATGTATGGCCAGGCGGTGGCATTACTGTAATGGTGGATGTGCTGCGCATGCCAGATAATAGTTTTGGAACAGTCCCTACGCCGGCGATTGTCGCTCCCATCGAATTCAGCATGACATTAGAGGATTATCGACGTCTGGGCGGGCATATGGATTATGTGCGCACCGTCCAAGACACGCTGCGACAAGGTGCCTGGCACCACGACGGTGCTCCTGGCGCACTTAAGTGGATCAAGCCAAGCGATGCCAGTCCCTGGCCTTTGGGCCACACTCCCATGCTGGGCTAGCACAATGCTCGCACCGATCTGCGCGATTCTGCAAGATGGCCGTCGTCACTTTCAGCACGGTCCCATCGATATCATTGCGTATGCCGAGGGGGATGCCGAGGCGGTAGACCAGGCGCATGATGCGGCCTGGGAAAGATTTAAAAATGTTTTGAATGAATTGACAAGTGAACTGGGCGCGTTGCGACAGCCTGTCAGTGCACAATATCCGCTGCAGGGGACGATCGCTCAAACGATGTGGCGAGCCTGCCAGGCCTGCTCTGAGGACTTCATCACGCCTATGGCCGCGGTGGCCGGAGCGGTTGCGCAGGCGATGATTGTGCCTTATCAGTCTGGAGGCATTACACGTGCCTGGATCAACAACGGCGGTGATATTGCCTTGCACCTGACCGAGGGGTACAGCCTGAAGATTGGCCTGTTTGCTGATCTGGCATGCCTGACTGCAGGGATGTTGCAAGCAGGTATCTCTGTAGATGGTTGCGTTGAAATTACACCCAGGACAGGTGTTCAGGGGGTTGCGACGAGCGGATGGAGAGGTCGAAGCTATTCGTTAGGCATTGCTGATAGTGTGACCGTACTGGCTAGTTCCGCCGCAATCGCGGATGCCGCGGCCACGGTTATTGCGAATGAGGTGAATGTCGAGGAATCGCGGATTGTGCGCCTGCCTGCAAGCGAACTCAAGGATGACTCGGATTTAGGGGACATTCCAGTGACGGTTGATGTGCCTGTCCTGAGCCAGGATCAGGCGCACGCTGCGTTGCAGCATGGATTGGCACGGGCGATACAGTTAAAAAACAAAGGACTGATTATTTCTGCAGTGATAATCTGCCAGGGATGGTTCATCACCACCGAAAATTCCATCTGTTCAAGGATTGCCGAGTCATGAAAGCCAAGATACGAAAAATAATTGTGCAAGTCGAAGAAGTGCATACCGAAATGGGTCGTGTACTCAGTCCCCCAACGCGTAAGGCACTTGCGATTGCCGTCATTGAAAATCCATTTGCCGGCAAGTATGTTGAAGACCTGACGGATTTGATGGATATTGGTGAGGAGCTAGGAAAACTTCTTGGTGAACGTTGCGTTCTGGCACTCGGGATTGAGCCTGATCAGGCGCAGAGTTATGGAAAAGCGGCGATCGTCGGCGAGGCCGGTGAGCTTGAGCACGCTGCAGCCATTCTGCATCCCAAGCTTGGCGCGCCCTTGCGTCAAGCGGTCTCACACGGTGCTGCGCTCGTGCCCTCAAGTAAAAAGCGCGCGGGTCCCGGTTCTGCGGTCGATGTGCCGCTCGGTCACAAGGACGCTGCTTTTGTGCGCAGTCATTTTGATGCCATCGAGGCCCGTGTTACGGATGCGCCGTTTGCCAATGAAATTGTGGTGGCTGTCGCAGTGACCGATAGTGGACGGCCGTTGCCGCGTATTGGCGGGCTTGAAGCGCACGCGATCATTGGTCAGGATGGTTTGCGTTAACTCAATACAGATAGCAGCTCCCCTTTTTCTCTAAAGGAATCTCTCATGAATCACCGTTTTGTCAGCAGCAGCTTTACCAAGACACTGATTGCAGGTGTGCTCGCCTCGTGCGCACTCTCTGCCATTGCACAAGGTGTGATCAAGATTGGCGAGATCAACAGCTATAAAGCTCAGCCCGCGTTTACTGAATCCTACAAAAAGGGGATGGAGCTCGCGGTTGATCAGATCAATGCGGGAGGGGGGTTGATTGGCAAAAAAGTTGAACTCATTATCCGTGATGACAATGCGAGTCCAGGAGATGCGCTACGTGTCGCAGAAGAACTGGTGTTGCGTGACAAAGTCGATGTGCTGACGGGTTCCTTCCTCTCGCATATTGGTCTGGCGCTCACCGATTTTGCCAAACAGAACAAAGTGTTCTTTCTCGCCAGCGAGCCACTGACGGACAAAATCGTGTGGCAAAACGGGAATCGCTACACCTTCCGGCTGCGCCCTTCTACATACATGCAGGTCGCCATGCTTGTGCCAGAAGCCGCCGCGATGAAGAAAAAGCGCTGGGCGATTGTTTTCCCCAATTACGAATATGGCCAGTCAGCCGCAGCGACGTTCAAAGAGCTTCTTAAGCAAGCGCAGCCTGATGTAGAGTTCGTGGCAGAGCAGGCTCCTCCTTTGGGTAAAGTTGACGCGGGCAGTGTGGTGCAAGCACTCTCGGATGCCAAGCCCGATGCAATTTTTAATGTGTTGTTCGGTGCGGATCTGTCGCGATTTGTGCGTGAAGGCAATACGCGAGGTTTGTTCAAGGGTCGTGATGTGGTCAGTTTGCTGACGGGCGAGCCAGAGTATCTCGATCCCCTGAAGGACGAAGCTCCCAACGGTTGGCTGGTGACGGGTTACCCCTGGTATGGCATCAAAACTCCCGATCATGAGGCATTTTTGAAAGCCTATCAGGATAAATTTAAAGACTATCCCAGACTTGGCTCGATCGTAGGGTACTCATCCATTATTTCCTTGGCCGCAGGCATCAAGAAAGCAAACAGCACCGAGACCGACAAGCTGATTGCGGCCTTTGAGGGATTAACGGTGACGACTCCATTTGGTCCGATTACGTATCGTGCCGAAGACCATCAATCCACTATGGGTGGTTATGTTGGGCGTACAAAGAATCAGGACGGTAAGGGTGTCATGGTTGACTATCGCTATATCGATGGTTCTGCCGTCTTGCCTTCCGCAGCAGAAGTCAAGAAGCTTCGCCCCGCAGACTAAGGCGGATGGCGTACATAGCTAATGGAATTTTCGAGTTTCGTCGTACAGCTGCTCAATGGTCTGGCGAGCGCGTCATCGCTCTTTCTGGTGGCAGCCGGCTTGTCGCTTATTTTTGGGGTGAGCCGGATCGTTAATTTTGCCCATGGATCCTTTTTCATGGTGGGCATATACGTAGCCTATTCTTTGGTCAACGTCTTGGCTGGCACTATTGGCTTCTGGCCTTCTGTTGCACTTGCCCCTCTGGTTGTAGGCGCCTTGGGGGCATGCATTGAAGTCCTATTATTGCGCAGGATCTATCGGGCACCTGAATTATTTCAATTGCTCGCGACCTTTGCGCTGGTACTGGTAATTAAGGATGCTGTGCTCTGGTTCTGGGGGGCTGAAGAGTTGCTTGGTCCACGCGCTGCGGGACTGAAGGGCTCGGTAGAAATTCTCAGCAGACAATTTCCGTCTTACGATCTCTTTCTGATTGTGATGGGGCCTGCCCTGTTGTGTTTGCTCTGGCTGTTGCTGACTCGAACACGCTGGGGCACTCTAATCAGAGCCGCGACGCAAGACCGTGAAATGGTGGCTGCGCTTGGTGTCAATCAGGCCTGGTTATTTACGGCGGTATTCGCGCTTGGTGCATTGCTCGCAGGCTTAGGCGGCGCACTGCAGTTGCCAAGAGAGCCCGCGAACCTGGACATGGATTTGAACACGATCGGTGCGGCTTTTGTTGTGGTGGTCGTGGGCGGCATGGGCTCGATACCTGGTGCATACCTGGCGGCATTGTTGATTTCTGAACTTAAAGCCATCTGCATCTGGCTGGGTGTGGTTGAATTATTTGGTCTGACCGTGTCATTTTCTAAACTCACACTGGTCGTCGAATTTCTGGTGATGGCGGTCGTGCTGATCTTTAGACCCTGGGGACTGATGGGTCGCCCACAGCCCGCCTCGCGCCATACTGCGTCAACCGAGTCTCCGTTGAAGCGCGCCTCGCAATTCGAGCGATTAGCGGGTTGGGCACTTGTTCTGTTGCTGTGCGTGCTGCCATTCCTGACAGTGGAGTCACCCTATCTGATGGTGCTTGGCGTGGACTTGTTGATTGCTGCACTGTTTGCCGTCAGCCTGCATTTCATTATGGGTCCCGCAGGGATGCATTCCTTTGGTCATGCCGCCTATTTTGGACTCGGTGCCTATGGTGCAGCGCTGCTCGTACGCGCAGCAGGTTTGCCCATGGAGGTCTCGCTGCTTGTTGCACCGTTGATCGCAGCAAGCGGTGCCGCAATTTTTGGCTGGTTCAGTGTGCGGCTGTCGGGTGTGTACCTTGCAATGCTGACACTAGCCTTCGCACAGATTACCTGGGCGATTATTTTTCAGTGGGATACGTTCACAGGCGGCAGTAACGGTATCAATGGGATCTGGCCTGCCAAATGGCTGCTGGACAAAAAATATTATTATTTACTGACGCTCGCGTTGGTCGTTGCTGGAATCTGGATACTCAGACGGATCCTGTTTTCATCCTTTGGCTTTTCCATGCGTGCGGGCAGAGATTCTGCCTTGCGTGCGGATGCGATCGGTATCGATGTCAAGCGTGTGCAATGGGTAGCATTTATTCTTGCTGGACTGTTTGCCGGCTTAGCGGGCGCAATCTTTACTTTTTCTAAGGGCAGCATCTCGCCCGATGCCTTGAGTGTCAATAAATCTGTGGATGGCCTGGTGATGGTGTTGCTCGGGGGGATTCAAGTCTTGTCTGGCCCCATCGTAGGCTCAGTGCTGTTTACCTGGTTGCACGATGTGGTCGCACGCAATACCGAATATTGGCGTGCGATGTTGGGCGGCATCATCTTGCTACTGGTCTTGCTTTTCCCGCAAGGCATTGCAGGCTATGTCCGATTGATTGTTGAACGGCTGTATGCCCGGGCAGGAACCAAATCATGAGTCTGTTGCAAGTACATGGACTGGGAAAATCATTCGGCGGCGTCAGGGCCGTGGATGGCATTGATTTTGATTTGCAGGCAGGCGAGTTGCTCGCACTGATTGGTCCTAATGGTGCCGGTAAGTCGACGACCTTCAATATGGTTAATGGGCAGGTACGGGCCGATCGTGGTTCCATCAAACTCGATGGAACGGAACTGGTTGGCTTGCGTCCTCGCCAGATCTGGCGGCATGGCGTGGGCCGTACCTTTCAGATTGCAGAAACATTTTCTTCGCTCACAGCGGTCGAAAATGTTCAGATGGCGTTGCTGTCTCACGATAAAAAAATCTTTTCGTTCTGGACGCCCGCGATCGATCATGGGCGCTCGCAAGCCATGCAACTGCTTGAACAGGTCGGCATGGCCGAACAAGCTGACCGACCCTGTACTGAGCTCGCATATAGCAACATTAAACGTGTGGAGCTTGCGATTGCGCTGGCGAATCATCCGCGACTGTTGCTGATGGATGAGCCAACGGCCGGCATGGCGCCCAAGGAAAGGAATGACTTGATGGCGCTGACTAAAAAACTCGTTGTTCAACGCAATATTGCTGTGCTGTTTACGGAGCACAGCATGGATGTTGTGTTTGCGTATGCCGATCGCATGATTGTTTTAGCGCGTGGAAGGCTCATTGCGGCGGGAAGACCAGAAGAAATCAGAATGAATGCCAAGGTTCAGGAAGTCTATTTCGGGACAGGGAAGACCTTTGCCCCTCAACGGGCAGCAGAGGTTGCACATGATGACTGAGCGTTCGCCTCTTGTGCAGAAATTGTTACTCGATGTCTCGGGTCTTTCAGCCTGGTATGGTGCAGCACAAGTGCTGTATGGCGTGAATCTGCATGTCAATCGTGGTGAAGTTGTGGCACTCATGGGACGCAATGGCGCCGGAAAATCCACAACGATGAAATCCATTATGGGACTCATGGACAAGCGGCGTGGCAAGCTGCAGTTCATGGGCGAGGATATTTCAACCTCCAATCCACATCTGGTCGCGGCTGCGGGTCTTGGTTTTGTGCCGGAGGATCGAAGGATTTTTACAGATCTCACCGTACTTGAGAATCTAGAGGTCGGCAGGCAGGGTGCGCGTCGCTGGCCTGATGGCACACTCGCTCCAGTGTGGACGTCTGAAAAATTATTTGGACTGTTTCCCAATCTTGGCGAAATGCCACACAGACGCGGTGGCAGGATGAGTGGCGGTGAACAACAAATGCTGACCGTCGCGCGCACGCTCATGGGCAATCCTTATCTCGTGTTGCTTGACGAGCCTTCCGAAGGCGTGGCGCCAGTGATTGTCGAGCAGATGGTCAACATGATTCTCGAACTCAAGCAGCAAGGCGTGAGTATTTTGCTCGCCGAACAGAACTTGCATTTTGCAGGGCTCGTGTGTGATCGCGCGTATGTGCTTGAAAAAGGGTTGATTCAATTTTCAGGCACCATGGCCGAGCTTGATGCCAATGATGGCGTCCGTAGTGCTTATTTGAGCGTCTGAGCAATGGCTAATCTTGCAACGTCTGTCCAAACAATCTCCTTGTTGGTCAATGGTGCGTCCTGCGATGTCGCGGTAGAACCGCAGACTTCCTTGATGATGGTGTTGCGCAATGATCTGGGACTCAATGGCCCCAAGTATGGCTGTGGCATGGGGCAATGCGGTGCCTGTACCGTGCTGGTCGACGGTGTGGCCGCGAGATCGTGTGTGATCCCAGTGGTTAAGCTCAATGGTCGTGCCGTGGTTACGCTCGAAGGCTTGGCCCAAGGCACAAGCCTGCACCCGGTTCAGCAGGCCTTTATTGATGCGCAGGCCGCGCAGTGCGGCTATTGCCTCAATGGCATGATCATGATGACGGTTTCACTGCTGACAGACAACCCGACACCAACTGATCTTCAGATTCGAGATGCGTTGTCAGGCAACCTGTGCCGCTGTGGCACACACGTTGAAATTATCGATGCTGTTAAACAGGCTGCACGTCTGCTTGCCGTAAGCCAGCAAAGAGAGGCCTGAGTGATGTCTGCCGCGCCTCAGCCATTTCGAACCCGACAGGATTTCCTGCAAGCTACGGGCGTTTTGCTGGTTGTGCGTGAGCCAATGCCTGCTGCGGCGCCAGTTAAGGGACAGCCTGCAATGGTTGCCTCTAATCCGCTGGAGGGCGTGGAAATTCTGTTATCCGTTTGCGCGGATGGGCGAGTTGTCGCGCTCAACGGACACGTGGATCTTGGGACGGGAATTCGTACCGCCTTTGCGCAGATTGTTGCCGAAGAACTGGATGTCGATCTGAACCAGGTCGACGTGGTACTAGGTGATACCAGTCGTGCGCCTAATCAGGGGCCGACAATTGCCAGTACATCCATTCAGATACACAGCGAGCCTTTGCGCAGAGCAGCTGCTCAGGCCAGGTTGCACCTGCTCACACTTGCGGCCGTGCATCTGCATGTCGCAAGCATCGATCAGTTAAGGGTCAGGAACGGCATCGTGTCTGTTCGTATGGTAGTTGATCCGTCTAAACTTTCTGAAGTCTCAGTGGCTTCAGAAGTTACAGCGCTTTCAAAAGTTTCAGAAGTTTCTGAAGTTTCATACGCTGCGTTAATTGCTAATCAGCACATCAGACTCACGCTGGACCTCACGGTGCCTGTGAAGTCCGCGCAGGAGTATCAGGTTGTCGGACAGTCGGTTCCTCGTGTCGATATTCCTGGTAAGGCAAGCGGAGAACTGACGTTTGTGCACGACATGCGAATGCCTGGCATGCTGCATGGTCGTGTGATTCGACCGCCTTATGCAGGAGCAGACCACGGCGACTTTGTGGGTAATTTGCTAGAGTCGGTTGACGAAACTTCCATCGCGCATATTCCTGGTGTGCGGGCGGTAGTCGTCATCCGAGACTTTATCGGTGTTGTGGCAGAACGTGAGGAGCATGCGGAGCTTGCCGCCGCGACGTTATGCGTCGCCTGGAAATCCTGGCCAGGCTTACCTGATGTCACTAACGTTGAAAATGCCTTGCGTAATAATCCGGCAACACCTCGACGTCTGGTGGATCAAGGCGATGTGGATCATGCGATTGGTCAGGCTGAGCAGTCGATGGCGCGCACATACGTCTGGCCCTACCAGATGCATGCCTCGATTGGACCGTCCTGTGCGGTGGCGGACTGGAATACGTCTGACGTTTCGCCGGATCATCCTTACCGGTTGACCGTGTGGGCCGGCTCACAAAACCCCCATGTCCTGCGTGCTGACCTTTCCAGGCTCTCAGGCCTTGCAGACAGTGAAATTGAAATTGTCCGCATGGAGGCCTCTGGCTGTTATGGTCGCAACGGTGCGGATGATGTCGCAGCAGATGCCGTATTGCTTTCCCGCGCAGTCGGGGCGCCTGTCAGGGTTCAGTTGACCCGTGAGCAGGAAAACCTGTGGGAACCAAAGGGTGCGGCACAACTGATGGATGTGCGCGGAGGGCTTGAATCGGATGGATCGATTGCCGCTTATGATTTTTCGACGTCCTATCCTTCGAATGGCGCGCCAACGCTGGCATTGTTGTTGACGAGAACGATTGAACCTGAGGCGGTCGTCTATGAGATGGGTGATCGCACGGCACGTCCGCCATACCGGATCGACCATTTGCGTGTCACGGTCAACGACATGCCGCCCATCTTGCGCGCGTCCTGGTTGCGGGGTGTGTCGGCGCTGCCTAATTCCTTTGCGCACGAATCCTATATTGATGAACTGGCGACTGCAGCAGGAGTCGACCCACTAGAGTTCAGGCTGCGCTATCTGGATGATCCGCGTGCCCGCGAGTTGCTGCAAGCAACTGCCGCCAAGGCTAGCTGGCAAACACACACTGCTCCTCAACAACTCGAGTCAGATGGCAACATCCTGCATGGACAGGGTATCGCCTACGCACGCTATATACACAGTAAATGGCCCGGCTTTGGCGCAGCATGGTCTGCCTGGGTCGCCGATGTGGATGTCAACCGTCAAACGGGTGAGGTACATGTTAAACGTGTCGTCGTCGGTCACGATGCCGGGATGACGATTAATCCTAAAGGGGTTGAGCAGCAAATACATGGCAATGTGGTGCAGGCGACCAGTCGTGCTTTGCATGAATCGGTCCGTATGGATCCGGTCAGTCATGCTCTGCAGGCGCGTGACTGGGGTGCGTATCCGATCCTGTCGTTTCGGGAAGTTCCTGTCATAGAAGTCATGCAGATGCCCCGGGCCAATGAACCGGCACTCGGAGCAGGCGAGTCTGCGTCTGTACCTGGTACGGCTGCGATTGCGAATGCAATTTTCGATGCCACAGGTATACGGTTTCGTCAGCCGCCATTTACTGCAGAAGTCATCCGGGCAGCTTTAAATCCGCTGACAGATGCCTCTGCGTCTGCTGATTCTGCACCGCGTTTGAGTGCTCCCGTACTTGATCCCTTACCCCAGGATGCTGCATGGCCCAAACGGCGCAGTGTCTGGATGCGTGCAGGGATGGTCGCGATGGGGCTGGTCACTACGGCTGTTGCCTTGCTGGGTGGGCGGTCAGTGATTGCTCCTGTTTCACGGCCTGACCCAGGGACGTATTCTCAAGGCACGATTGAGCGAGGCAGGATACTGGCCGCTATCGGCAATTGTGCCTCCTGTCATACTGTCGCGCAGGGCAAGCCTTTTGCGGGTGGCTTGGCCATGCAAACGCCGTTTGGCGTTGTGTATGGATCGAACCTCACACCCGATCCCCAAACCGGCATTGGTAACTGGTCACTGGCAGCGTTCGAGCGTGCCATGCGTCAAGGCATATCGCGCGATGGTCAGCACCTGTACCCTGCTTTTCCTTATACAAATTTTGCTAGGTTGACGGATGAAGATGTCACGGCGCTTTACGCTTATCTGATGACACAGGAGCCCGTTCATAACGTTGTCCCACAAACCACTCTGGCATTTCCATTTAACATGCGCCCGCTCATGGCGACGTGGAATGCCTTGTACTTGAATTCTGATCCCGTTGTTTCGGTTAATCCTGATCCGGTTGTTCCGGGGAATGTGGATCGTTCGGCTGCCTGGTTGCGGGGTGAATATCTTGTCAACGGTCCAGCACATTGTTCTGCTTGCCATACTCCGCGCAATGCGCTGGGGGCTGAAAAAGTCGGCAAGTCCTTCATGGCGGGTACGGTCGTTAAAGGTTGGGAAGCGCCTGCTTTGACTGCGCTGTCGCTTGCGCCCGTGCCGTGGAATGAAGAAGATTTATTCAAGTATCTCAAGTCAGGCTTTAGCCCGAATCATGGCAGTGCTTCGGGCCCGATGGCTACGGTGGTGCAGCACATGCAGGAGGTGCCAGACGAAGACGTGCGGGCGATGTCTCACTACCTCGCTTCGTTTCAGTCCTCGGCGGTGAAATCCGTCTCTGTTGAGAGTCTTGCAAATACCGTGATCTCACAGGCGGCATCGACTACGCCCGCCCTGACTGGAACCGCGCAGAGAATGTTCTCAATGGCCTGTGCCTCATGCCATCATGACGGCCAGGGACCCAGACTGATTGGAGCGAACATCCCCTTTGCACTCAATACCAATATGCATAGTGATAAACCAGATAATGTCGTTCGGGTCATCCTTGAAGGGATCAGGGATCCTGCGTCAAACGAGATTGGTTTTATGCCTGCGTTTGCCGATCACCTGGAGACCTCTGAAATCGCTGCGCTCATGCGCTACATGCGCGCCAGATATGCCCCAGGCAAAGCACCCTGGGAAAATCTTGAGAGTGTGATTGATAAAATTCGCACGGATTCTGCCATGTAATGACACGATCATCTACTGACGTGGGCGAACAGCGTCTATCCTTATTTTCAGCGTGCTGTTCGAACTGTGTCAAAATGAAAAAAACATAACAATCATGGAGACGCTGTGCGCACAACGGGCTTTTATACTTTTCTTAGAATTTTTGCAGCCTCAATACTGATACTGCAAGCTCATGCGGCGTTTTGCGCAGAGGTCGCCATTCCTTCAATGATCAGGATGATCGTGCCCTTTACACCTGGTGCGAGCAATGATGTCTTTGCCCGCGCCCTGAGTGAGCAACTCTCACGCAAGCTTGGCGTGAACGTTATTGTCGAGAACAAGCCCGGTGCAGGTGGCATTATCGGCTCGGCCGAAGTGGCACGTGCCAAACCTGATGGCGCCACGCTGCTGTTTAGCTCCAATTCGTTCGTGACACGTGCTGCAGTCGAAGAAAATCTACCCTTCGATCCACGTAAATCATTTACACCTGTGGCGATGGTTGCACAGGGCGCGATGCTGCTGGTCGTGAGTAACGATACATCTTTTAAAACCGTCAAAGACCTGATCGCGGCGAGCAAAAAAGGTCCAATCAATTACGGTTCAGCTGGCATTGGTTCGATTGGACAGATGAGCGCTGAACTGTTTAATTCGATGGCACAGGTGAACATGACGCACGTCCCGTATAAAGGAATAACGGGCGTCCTGGCCGACATGATTGGTGGTCGCATCGAAGCCATGATCACTGCGCCCGCTTCGGTGGGAGGTGCCCTGAGCGGCAAGCAGATCCGGCCCATCGCGGTGACGTCCTTATTGCCTTCACCTTTTTTCCCTGACTTGCCAACGATCGCAGCAGACTTGCCTGGTTACGTCGTGGATGTCTCGTGGGGCGTATATGCGCCAGCCAATACCAACACCGCTCTCGTTGATGCGTTGAACCAGGCTATTCGTGAAATATCCAGCACAAGCAGAATGAGAGAAGTTTTTGCCAAAGAATCCGCGGAGCCTTCGACCATGAATGCAAAGGAATTTGCAGCCCACGTTGACCAGGAACTCGATAAGTGGCAAACACTAGCCAAAGCGCGCGGTATCAAACAGGCTGAATAAAACAACTTTTAGTACCGGTGTTTTGCAGAAGGCCGCTGCGAGAAAATCACAGATGCCTGCTCATGACTTGCATGGGTTTTCTATAAAATACCTACGATTTTTAATTTAAGCCTTAAAAGAACGTTTGGAGACAAAATGACTGACCAGCTAGTGTTCGATGTCCATGACAAAGTCGCGACAATTCGACTCAATCGCCCTGAGAAATACAACGCTTTTACCAGCGAGATGCTCAAGGCCTGGGCCAGCGCTCTTGAAGAGTCCTCCGCACGTGACGATGTCAATGTGATTGTCCTGACTGGTACGGGTAAAGGCTTTTGTTCCGGTGGTGATGTCGGCAATATGAAAAACCGTACCGAAGACAGTGCCTACAGCCGCAAGCTCTTTCTGGCCGAGCAGGTGCATCGCATCCCTTTGTTGCTTGAGTCGATCGACAAGCCCGTTATCGTCGCCGTCAATGGCGTGGCGACAGGCGCAGGCATGGATATGGCACTGATGGGCGACATCCGGATCGCTGCGCGCAGCGCACGTTTTGCCGAGACCTACATTAAGGTTGGTCTGTTCGCTGGTGATGGTGGGACTTGGTACCTGCCAAGACTGGTTGGGATGCCCAAGGCGCTAGAACTTTTTTGGACCGCCAGGTTTGTGGAGTCTGAGGAGGCTGAGCGGCTGGGAATCGTCAATCGCGTGGTCGAAGATGACCAGCTCATGCCGGCGACATATGAAATGGCCGCACAGATCAGTGCACAGCCACAGTTGGCCGTGAGGATGATGAAGCGCGCGGCCCGTCAGAGCGCCTCCATGGATTTACGCACGCATCTCGAGATGGCGTCGTCACATATGGCCGCCATGTATTCGACCGAAGATCATAAAGAAGCTGTGACGGCCTTTCGGGACAAGCGTCCTGCGATTTTCAAGGGCTGCTGAGTCCGTTGCTCAGGATTGTGCAGTAGCCTTCACTTAAACAAATTAATGACATAACGTTGTACGACAGGAGTCGATTGTGGAAATGCAGAACGATATTGATGGCATGACTGATGAGTCCCGGATGATTGTTGAACTGGTGGCCAAGTTTGTAGATCAGGAGCTGATGCCGCTCGAACAGGCTGTGCTCGAGCGAGAGATCAAAGGGATGCATCTCGCACTGACAAAAGAAGAAGACGACAAGCTCAATACTCAATGCAAGGCCCTGGGGCTGTGGGCACTGGACGCACCCGAAGAACTGGGTGGTGCAGGGCTGTCCGCGGTCACCCTCGTCGCACTCAACGAAGAACTCGGTCGCACTGTCACGCCCTTTACCTTTCCACCTGACTCGCCCAATTTGCATATGCTGATGGCAACGGCCACAGAAAGCCAAAAAAAGAAATATCTCGAACCGTATGCCGCTGGTACCGCTAAATCAGCAATCGCGATCTCTGAGCCCAATGCTGGTGGTGACCCCTCGGGCATGATTACCCGCGCTGAAAAAGACGGTGACTCCTGGGTGATCAATGGCCGCAAAATCTGGGTGAGTCGCATGTCCTCCGCTGACTTTACAGTCGTGATGGCACGTGTCGGTGGTGGTAAAGGACATGAGGGTATTTCGGCCTTTATAGTAGATCGTGGCACGCCAGGCTTTAACGTCTTACGCGAAATCCCCATGCTCGCAGGCCATCGCACCTACGAAATCGCTTTTGAAGATTGCCGTATTCCTGCAGAGAATTTGCTGGGCAATATCGGTGAGGGTTTTGCCCCGATGCAGTTAAGGCTGAATATCCGCCGCCTGCAAATGGGTGCCTGGTGTCTGGGTATGTGTCGTCGTGCACTCGAAATGATGGGATCGCATGCCAAGCAGCGTAAGACATTCGGCATGCTGTTGTCCGACAGACAAGCCATCCAGTGGTGGATCGCGGATGCTGCGATCAAGATGCATGCTTGCCGCTTGATGGTCAGGGATGCCGCGAGAAAGCAGGATCTGGGAATGGACATTCGCACCGAGGCATCGATGATCAAGGTCTACGCCACCGAAATGGCAAGCGAGGTGATTGATCACGCCATGCAGACTTTTGGTGCGATGGGCGTGACCAAAGAAATGCCATTACATCTCATGGCACAACGCGTGCGCGTCATGCGTGTCTATGAAGGTCCAACCGAAGTTCATCTCATGTCGATCGCACGCAAGGTCCTCAAGGGCATTCGTTAATTGTTGCAACAGGACTGATTCCAATGACCCATGCAACCGCAGCAATTACAGACAACATGCCGCTCGCCGGCGTGACCGTCATTGACTTGACACAGATCTATCAAGGTCCGTATGCGACCTTTCTGATGGCCAAGGCGGGCGCGGAGGTCATCAAGATCGAACCTGTGCTGGGTGAGCCGACACGCATCCGGGCAAAGGTGAGTGGGGGCGCTTCGCTGCCCATGGCGATGCTCAATGTCAACAAAAAAGGCATCACATTGAATCTCAAGTCCGCACGGGGCAAAGAGATGTTCAAGGAGATGATCCAGCGCGCCGATGTTGTGATTGAAAATTTTGCACCAGGTGTCATGGATCGCCTCGGACTGGGCTGGGAGGTATTGCACGCCCTGAATCCAAAGTTGATTTACGGTACAGGAACGGGATACGGTATCTCTGGTCCGGATCGTGACAATCTGGCGATGGATGTCACGATTCAGGCGTCTTCAGGAATTATGAGTGTGACAGGCATGGCTGATGGCCCACCACTACGTTCGGGGGCATCGCTGGTCGATTTCTTGAGTGGTGTTCATCTCTACGCCGGGATTGTGACGGCTCTGTTTGAAAGAACCCGCACGCAGCGTGGCAGGCTCGTCGAGGTCTCCATGCAGGAAACCGCCTACCCGACACTCGCATCCAATATTGGTTTGTTGCACAGGAATGATGGCGTGGTGCCCGCGCGCGTAGGGAACCGTCATGGAGGACTTGCCCTGGCACCCTATAGCGTCTACGAAGCCGCGGACGGCCACATCGCAATTGTCTGCGCAACCGAACGCCACTGGCAGAATATTCTGTCCGCGATGGGGCGCGAAGATCTCAGTCAAGATGAGCGCTTTGCAACCAACAAGACGCGCGTTGAACACATCGAACGCACGGATCGCTTTGTCGAGGACTGGACACGTACGCTGCCTCGCGCAGAACTTTTTGCCTTGAGCAGCAAGCATGGCTTTCCGGCCGCGCCCGTACGCAGCCTGCCAGAGGTCATGAACGATCCACATATGCATGCCCGTGGCGCTCTGGAGTGGTTTGAGGACGATGAGCTCGGTCGCGTGGTTTTGCCCGCGAGCCCGATCATCATTCATGGTGCTGACCGTGTCAAAACAGTGTCGAGCCCCAAGCTTGGCCAGCATAATCAACAGATCTATGGTGAATGGCTTGGGCTCGACGAACAGGCGCTTGAGGCGCTCAAGGCCGAGGGCGTGATCTGATTGATTCAGACCCATGGATCACTACGAATGCGTTTGTACGCATTCATCTTTATGATTATTAAAAATCGTACGCATCTTTAACAGTAATCTTACGCATCACTTTGCGCATACTAAAAAATCAGGAAGAGACATGGAAACAATCATTCAGCGGTTTGCGGACTATTTCTGCGGCATGAAGTTTGAGGACCTACCCGACGAGGTTGTGCACAAGACAAAAATGCTGACCATTGATTTGATGGGCGTCACGATTGCCGGTCTTAAGATGGACTTTCCCAAAATGATGATTGACTATCTGGGTGGGCTCGAGGGTATTCAGCAGGCCACATTGTTTGGTGCGCCACATAAGGTCCCCGCAATCCATGCCGCCTTGGGCAATGGTGTCAGCAGCCATGCACTGGATATGGATGATGGCTATCGCTATGGTGGCGTGCATGCAGGTGTTGCGGTGATCCCTGCCGCACTGGCTTTCGGTGAGTCCAGAAATATGGATGGCAAAGCATTCTTACTGGCGATGACGATGGGGTACGAAATCGTCAATCGTATTTCCAAAGCAATGAACCCTTCGCATTTGGGCAGAGGCTTTCACACGACCGGCACGATCGGCGTACTCGGGGCGGCAGCCGCCTGTGGTGTGCTGGCTGGACTGGATCGTAAACAAATGGCCAGCGCACTGGGAATGGCCGCACTGCAGGGGGCAGGCTTGCTCGAAATCCTCAATGATGGCGCAATGGTCAAACCCATTCATCCCGGCAAAGCTGCTATGGCGGGTATCCTGTCTGTTGAACTTGCCATGCGTGGAGCCAAGGGGCCGATGACGGCCCTGGAGGGTGAGAAGGGCTTGTTCAAAGCGATGGCTGATAGTGTGTCAACCGAACACCTGTTTGATGGTTTGGGGACTGAGTTCTATATCATGGGCCAGTACATTAAATTCCATGCGGCCTGCCGGCACATTCATCCGACGATTGATGGCGTGTTGTCCGTCATGCGTGATAAGCAGCTCAAGTTCGAGGATCTGGAATCGGTGGATGTGACAACCTATCCTGTTGCAGTGAGCTTTTGTGGCACAAGCGAGATGCCCGATACCGCCGAAGGTGCAAAATTCAGCCTCGCGTTTTCAGTTGCGATGGCGGCCTATTTTGGGGATGCTGGCGAACACCGTTATACCGAAAGCACCGTGTTCAATTCGGACATCCAGCAGCTCGCCAGACGCGTGACATCACGGACCGACTCGCGGTGGGAACAAGCTTATCCACGTGAGCGTGGTGCGGCGATCACGATCCTCACCAAACAGGGCAAATCCTTTTTTGTTGAAGTCCCGCTGCCCCGAGGTGAACCCGAAAATTCCGCAACTGACGAGGATTTCATTCTTAAATTCCACCAAAATCTGGCCGGCCAGCCGCCAGAATCAGTCAGTGCTTTGCTCGGTGTGATGCGTACGCTTGAGACACATTCGCTTGCGGATCTTGCAAAATCCATGGTCGGGTGTAGTGGGTTGTCATAATTTATGTTGGATAATGGCGTAACGGAATCCCGCATTCACTCCAGTTTCGCCATTCACCCGCATTTTTCATGCGTATCACACGGTCACTCAGCATGCAGCAAAAATTTTTTACTTCAATACTCTTAACATTTGTTTTGTTGGTGATTTCACCGCTGAGCCATGCAGTTTTGCAAGACGAAATACAGGTCTACGATGATGAGATCAACGACAAGGGTGAATTCAGTCTTGAGTTGCATCTGAACACAACGCCTAATGGTGTGCGGGACAGCAGCTATCCAGGCGAGATCATGAATCAGGGCAATACCCGACTGACGCCTGAGCTTGCATACGGACTTGGGCATGGTCTTGAGGCGGGGCTCTACGTCAATACTGTGTTCAATGGTTCGAACTGGGATTATGCAGGTTATAAAGTCCGGCTCAAATGGCTGCCTATCCTTGAGAAGGATGGCTATGATTTTTTTGCAGGCGTCAATTTTGAATTGAGTAATGTACTTTACCAGTATGAACAGTCACGTTACTCACTGGAGACCAGATTTATTTTAGGTAAACACATCGATAAATGGCTGATTGCGGTCAACCCAGTACTGGGCTATCAACTTTCCCAGCCATATCAAAGCACTGCACCTGCCTTTTCCTTTGGAGCACGGGTCTCGCGCGAAGTGACGACAGATCTTGCGTTGGGCGTGGAGTACTACTCTGATATTGGTGCGTTGAATCAGACTTTCCAATATCAACAAACGGGGCAAGCTGCGTTTTTGATGATGTATTGGGATGGCAAGCCTTTCGCATTTCAGGCCGGTATTGGCAAAGGTTTTACCGAAAGCACCGACTCCTTGACACTCAAGGCGATTATCTCAGTCCCTTTTAATTAATCAACTTTTAAAAGTCGATCGAGATTCAGGCGATAAAAGTACGACTTGCATTGCTTAGGTTTAGGCCAAGGCGCAAGTCAGAATCAGGGCTTGCTGGAGGCTGCTGTGTCTGCAACGTTTGTCGTTGTGCCAACTTCGGATTCCTCTAGCTGTTGCCATCCTCCCCCCAAGGCTTTATAGAGACTAATCAAATACTTCACCTCAGACAGGCGACTTTGCTCGAGCTGATTTTGAGCATCGTACAAATCACTTTGGCTTGACAGCACCACCATGTAGTCTTTCAGGCCGCGGTTATAAAGTTCTTGTGAGCGATTGACTGTCACACCAAAATCATTGACCCGGGCAGATAGTGACACCACCTGATTTCTTTGTGTTTTGAATCCACTCATCGCAGTTTCAACTTCACTCACCGCTGAGCGGATAGATTTTTCGTATGAAAGTCGACTTGCTTCAGCATTCGCCTCGGCGTTCGACAGTTGTGCATCTAATCTGCCACCTTGAAAAATCGGCTGGGTCAGGTTCAGACCATAACTCCAGATCAAACTGGCGGGATTAAACACCAGACCAAATGGTGTAGTCTCGTAACCCACACTCAGCGGAATTTGGAAGCTCGGATAATAGTTCGTATGCGCAATACCAACTCTATCGATCGCAGCGGCCAGTTTTCGTTCAGCCTGCCGGATATCCGGACGGTTTCGCATGACCTCTGAGGGTAGTGTGAGCGGTAAGCGCGTCGGTGTATTTAAAGCTTGTCCTGGTTTGTCGAGGAGTGGTCTGACTTCTACAGGATAGATACCCAGCAACAAGGCCAGTGAATCTACCGACGAATCGATCGTCGCAAGTATTGGCTGGAGGCTCGCGCGTGTCCCTTCATACTGGGCTTGCGACTTTGCGAGATTTAAATCGCTGATTAATCCGCGCTCGTACTGTAGTTTAGTTAAGCGCAAATTTTCTTTGGCGGTCTCGATACTTTTTTGAATAATATCAACCCTTACTTGTGCTGCACGCACACTTGCATAGTTCACTGCGACTTCTGCTAATAGACTCACCAACGTATCTCGCCGTGATTCGACCGATGATTGCATATCGTTTTCGGATGCCTGAACCGTCAACCTCAGTCCGCCAAAGATATCTGCTTCCCACGTAGCATCGAAAGGAAGATTCAACGTATTGAACAGACCCAATGACTCGGTCCAGTTATACCCAGTTTGTTGCCTACTGATCTGTGGAGCGAAACTTACTTGAGGCATCAAGGCGCCTTTGTTGTAATCGCGCATGGCGCGCGATTGACTCAGGCGTTGTGTCGCAATTCTGAGGTCGTAATTGTTAGCCGCGGCTTGAGAGATCAGCTTGTTCAGCACAGGGTCTTCAAACGCTTCCCACCAGCGCTGTAAGGCTATGTTTGGATCGCTGACCACTTCTATGGATTGAGCATCCATCCATGACGCGGGGACATCGATTGGTTTAATGTTGGCTTGCTGAATTGAGCAGGCACTTAATAACCCTGAGAGTGCAATGCAAACAATGGATTTATACCTGTGCTGATGCATAACGGGACGCATTTTTCGACAAGCCGTTGACGTCATAACCAGCCCTCAAACCAATGCCGCATGGCCTTCAGCAGTTTTGATTGGTTGTCATTCTCCGGTAGAACTTCAACACTCGCTGTCAATCCAGACGCAAGCAACACGTCGCTGGGAATTTGCTCAAAAGCAATACGAACGGGTATGCGCTGCGCCAACCTGACCCAGGTATAGTTCGGATTAACGCTTTGTAGCCCCTGGTTACCTTGTTTGGCATTGTCGACAGAAATCCCTCGGCTGATACTCTGCACGTATCCATCCAGTATGTGGTCGTAGCCCATCAGTTTGATACGCGCTTTGTCGTTGACTTTAATGCCGTGTAATTTTGTTTCCTCAAAATACGCGTCAATCCAGAACGTATGCTTATCTACAATCGAAAGCACTGGACTGCCCGTATTGGCATAGTCGCCAACTCTCAACAGAAAATTGGTGATAAAGCCTTCACTGGGTGCATAAAGAGTTGAGCGTGTCAGGTTTAGTTTTGCCACACCAAGAGAGGCAACCGCACTGTCAAGCTGAGCCTGTGCAACAGCTGCATTGATTTGATATTGCTGCTGTTCTTCGACTGACACGGCACCCGTCGCACCATAACGACGTTTGGCATCCGCTTGTCTGAGCGTCAGTGTGTTTTTGGCGCTATCCACAGCGGCTTGTGCTTGGTCAATTGCAAGCTGGAAGCGGACAGGATCAATTTCAAAAAGCTTATCTCCGCGCTGAACATATTGATTGTCCTTCACAAAAATATTTCTAACTGTGCCACTGACCTCGGGTGCGATATTGGTGACTTCAACCCTGACCGATCCGTCACGCGTCCACGGTGAGAGCATATATAAATGCCACATCTGCACGAGCATAAACAGCGCGATCCCAAATAAGGCAACCGTGATTGCAATTGCTGCTGCCGATTTGAAATGGTTTTTTGGTGCGTCCGTCATTGATTAAAACCTCAGGGCGATCAATGCCAATAAAATTAAGTAAATTGAAACGTTAAAGAGCGGTACATTCCAGACAAAATCGAATACACCGCAACGCTTGAGTATGTAGCTAACAACTACAAATACAGGAATAGTCCAACAAACATAGACAAGCATCGGTGCTAAATAAAAGCCTAGGAAATTGATTGGCACAAACACGAAATACCTCACTTCAAAAGGGTTCCGCTAGCTTTTAGGCTTTTACGTGGATAACGAAGGGTTGGGACGTTTAGCTGGTAGACGGAGCGATGCAGGCAAAATCAACGACAACATGACACCGGCCAAGCCGATAGCAATCACAAATGCCAGTGCTTCATTCATAAAGCCTGTTACGTTGTAGTTCATTACGTTTGCGGGCGAAATTAACGAAATCACGATACACATGTAGAGGGGGGATAGCATACCTAAAACGGGATGACTCCTGATTAAAAATCCTGGTGTCAAAAATATCGCTAAGGCGATCATCAGCATTGGAAAACCATTGACATAGGGCAACACAAAAAACAGACACAAGAACGCGCTGACTATGGAAAATAAGAGACAAATGAGTGCGACGATTGTTGCTGAAACAACCTTATCCATAACTATTAAATTGGCGATAAAAATGCCGTATACCAAAAACATTGCTGAACCATCCTGCCATGTCGTTAACATCCAGAACGAGCACCCGACCAAAATAGTGAAAATTGTATTAAAGCCTGCCCTTAGCGACTTTGCCCATTTGATAGGCTTGGCTTGGACGGGTTGAGGGGCGACTGGTTTAACCCGGACGGTACGCGTCTGACTGAAACTATTTAAAATCGCGGGGATCAGGCCAAATACGATCCATACGGAGATGATGCCTACTGATACCACGATAAAACGATCGACAGAATCCTTAAAGATACCTGCCGGATCCATTTTTTGGATGGAGATGATGCCTACTGTGATCGCTGATAAGGTTGCAGCATAAGCAAACGAAGGGTTTGGGGCAATATTGGACACAAAGACGCACAGGCCCATCCACATGGCGAATGCAATTAAAAACAGCAACGGGGCTTGAACAAAATGCGCAAAAATCGTGTTCATGGCAATGCAGGCGATCAATGTGCCAATTATCCGAGCAACGCTCTTTGCCCCCATTGCCCTTCGGTCAGTATTCGCAATAATGATCACTGTCACGGCAGCAGAGCTCGGGTGCTCAGTCTGCGTCCAAAAGCAAAAAAATAGAGCCATTGCAATGGAAATGATCGTCAGCACGCTGTAGACGGGAACAGACAGGATATCTGGCACAAGGCTACGATGGGCATTGTTGCTAGCAGGATCCAGTTCAGTTGTATTTAAATTCGCCATGTTCACTTCAATAAACAGCTTATAAGACTATCCTCGCCAAAATGAAGCATCGGCTCACATCAAAGATTGTGTTCGCCAAAATGAAGCATTTGGTACATCAAAGACTATGATTGCCTGAATAATGCAATTTGAACAGCATTTGTTGCAATGCAGCATGCATGGCAAATGTTACACGATCTTACACGAAGACCGTGTTCGTATTTTTTGAGCTAGGCCGCCGCATTATCGTCGGTGAATTATGTCAAAATCAATAAAAATAAATGGAGACAGACATGGCAGAAATGCACCGTATCGAAGTTGACCGTTTGCGCGCGGCAGTGCGACATCTGGTCAAGGGTTTTGGCAGCGAAGACAAAGAGATCGAGCTGGTGACCGAAAACCTCGTTCAAGCCAACCTGACGGGGCACGATTCACACGGTGTTGGCATGCTGCCTCGCTATACCGAGGCCTTTCTGGAAGGCGGACTCAAGGCCAATGCGCACATCCTGACTCGAATGGATAGCGGCGCGATGCTGAGTCTGGATGGCCAGGCAGGCTTTGGACAGGTGATCGGCCACGAAACAATGGAACTCGGCATTGCGCGCGCCAAAGAACACGGCAGCTGCGTGGTCGCGCTCGGTAATTCGCATCATTTATGCCGGATCGGTGCCTGGGCAGAAATGGCGGTGGAGCAGGGGCTGATCTCAGTGCACTTTGTGAATGCCTTTTCGCGTCCGATCGTCGCGCCTTTTGGTGGCGGCGATGCACGCTTTGGCACCAACCCTTTTACCGTCGGAATCCCGATGGCTGGCCAGCCGCCGATCCTGCTCGATTTTGCCACCAGTGTTATTGCCCAGGGCAAGACACGCGTAGCGCATAACAAACGCGAGCAGCTAGCTCCGGGACAGTTGATTGATGACCAGGGCAGACCTACGACGGACCCTGTTTATGGTGTGAAAGCCCCCTATGGTGCCTTGCGTACGTTTGGAGATCACAAAGGCTTTGGTTTAGCTTTGGTATGCGAATTGCTGGGTGGGGCATTGGCCGGGGGCTTGACGACCTCAGGTCCGGCCGATGGTAAAAAACGTATCCTCAACGGCATGCTGACGATTATCTTTGATCCTAAAAAACTCTCCGATGGCTCTGTATTCGAGCACGAGATGAAGTCGTTCGTAGAGTGGGTCAAAGCCTCGCCACCCGCACCGGGCATGGATCATGTCAGAATTGCTGGTGAGCCTGAGCGTGAGTATCGCGCCGAGCGCCTGGCCCACGGCGTACCGGTTGACGACAATACCTGGCAAGACATGCTGATTGCTGCACAGAAGCTCGGCGTCGACGTCAACGTGATGAAAAGCCTCGCGGGAATGTAGGGCCCCGAACATGCTTGATCTTTATAGGTCAAGCATGTGGCCATGCTTCAGTGGTAAAAAAACACACAATCCCTACGCATTCACAAAAATTAAAATAATCAGAGACAAAAATGGCTATCGAAAAAATGACAGGGCGCGAAGCCTTCATCAGACTGTTACTCGATGAAGGCGTCACGCATATGTTTGGTAATCCAGGCACCACTGAGCTCGCGATCATGGAGGCTGTGCCACAGTTTCCCGAGTTGACCTATGTGCTCGGCTTGCAGGAGTCCATTGTGGTTGGCATGGCAGATGGCTTTGCGCGTACCACCAACAAACTGGTCGCTTGTAATTTGCATTGCGCGCCAGGGCTCGGCCATGCGATGGGCGCGATCTACAGCGCGAAGTTTTCGGGTTCGCCGCTTCTCATTACCGCAGGTCAGTATGAGGTGGGTTATGGCTTGCAAGAGCCCTTGCTGTACGACGATCTGGTGACCATTGCTGCGCCACTGGTTAAATGGTCGGTCGAAGTCACGCGGATTCAGGATTTGCCCCGCATCGTTCGCCGTGCGGCGAAAATCGCGATGACTGCACCAACCGGACCTGTCTTTATCAGTTTGCCTGGTTCCGTTCTGGATGAGGAGGCTGAGATTGAATTCGGCTTTCCAACGCGAGTGGATTGTGCCAACCGGCCGAGTGACGATACGCTTGATCAACTGGCGCGTAAGCTCCTTGCTGCCAAACACCCCGTTATCATTGCAGGTCGTGAGATCGCTAACCATGACGCGTTTGCAGAGGCGTGTGAGCTTGCGGAGCTGTTGGGGGCTGCGGTATACCAGGAATCGGTTCCATACAATGCGCGCTACCCAGTCACGCATGTGGCGTGCATGGGTGATCTGACCCGCAATCAGAAAAAAATCCGTCATACCCTTGAACAGTACGACCAGCTACTCTGTCTCGGAGCAGACCTGCTCAGAATGTCGCCTAAAAGCGATGTCGAACCGCTGCCGCCCGAACTCCCAGTCATCCATATCAGTGAGCGTGACTGGGAGCTGGGCAAAAACTATTCGATCGAGCACGCCGTGCGCTCTGATGTCAAAGAAACCTTACGCGCCTTGCTGCCGCTCCTGCGTGCTGCGCGCACTGAGCAATACATCGCACAGGCAGCTTCCAGAATAAAAAGTCTTGCTAGTCATAACTGGACGGCAACGTGCGCAGCGATGCGCAAGGAAGTCGCAGGGCGTGCCTGCGCACAGCCAATTGATCAGCGCTATCTGGTAATGCAATTGGTGGATGCCTTGCCCAAGGATGTCATCGTGGTGGACGAGACACTCACAGCATCTCCTGCGATTGCCGCCATGCTGCCGTCTGTTGATCCCCAGTCTTTTTATAGTCTGGCCAGTGGTGGCCTGGGATTTGGTATGCCGGGTGCAGTGGGCGTGAGCCTCGGACAACCTGGAAGACCAATCGTCGCGACGATTGGTGATGGCAGTTCGATGTATGGTATTCAGGCGTTATGGACCGCAGCGCATCTCAAATTGCCAATCACGTATGTGATTATCAACAACAGAAGCTATCGCATCATTAAAGAGCGTTTGCTTGCGATGCGCGGGACGGATCAATTTGTTGCAATGGACATGAATGATCCGGCAATTGATTTTGTGGCGGTGGCACAAGGCCTGGGTATGCAAGCGCAGCGGATTACCGATCCTGCCAACTTGGCCGTAGCACTAAAAGCTGCCATCGCGAGCGGTGTCCCCAACCTTGTTGAAGTCATCGTCGCGGATGGGTTCGGAAACTAAACAGAGAGATATCGTTGCTTGATGTCAGCGTTGGCATTGAGCTCCGATATCGTGCCGCAGAATACATCGCTGCCCTTGTCGATGACGATCGCACGATCGGCGAGCCCCAGGCAAAAATGCAGGTTTTGCTCCGCCAGCACAATGGTCGTACCCACTGCGCGCAAGGCGCGGATCAGATCCCCGATTTTCTGAACCATGATGGGCGCGAGTCCCTCACTTGGCTCATCCAGCAGGAGCACCTCGGGATTGCCCATGAGCGCGCGACCGACTGTGAGCATTTGTTGTTCGCCGCCAGAGAGCTGGCCGCCCAGACGGTTTTTGAGTGGTGCCAGCAGAGGCAACATCTCATAGACGCGTTCGAGATTCCAGGCATATTTACCATCGACGGACGCTTTAACGGCGATGGTCAGATTGTCCTCCACGCTCAGGTCCGGGAAAATCTGTCTGTCTTCAGGTACAAAGCTCACGCCCGCACGTGCGATGAGATGCGCAGCACGCCCCGCAATCGGTTGCCCATTGAATTCGATCTCCCCACGTTTGGGTGCCATAACGCCCGCAATCGTTTTCATGGTGGTGCTTTTGCCCGCTCCATTGCGTCCAAGCAAGGCGAGGGTTTCGCCTTGCTGGACGTCGAGCGACATATTAAAGAGTACCTGGCTACTCGCGTAATACACGTCTATTTTTTTAACTTGCAACACGGGTGCACTCATGCGTGAGCCTCCTGCGGCGTGCCCAGATAGGCTTCAATCACGGCCGGGTTGTTGCGGATCTGTTCAGGATTGCCCTCTGCCAGCACCTTGCCATACGACAGCACATGAATATGCTGCGAAATTCTAAATACAATTTCCATGTCATGTTCGATCAGTACGAGTGTGAGGCCACCTTTTTTCCAGAGTGCGTAGACTGTTTCGATCATCTGTTCACGTTCTTCAGGGCCCATGCCTGCGACCGGTTCGTCAAGTAACAGCACTTTAGGTTTGAGCACCAGAGCCAGCGCCATATCCAGCAGCTTCTGGTCTCCATGCGAGAGGTTGCCGCTGATGACTTGTGCCTTGGTGTGCAGGCCAAGCTGCTCCATGACTTCGTGCGCACGATCACGCGTTTCAGCCAGGGGAAATCGGCCATGCAACTGTGCTGACTTGCCCAAAGGTGACAAGAGTGCGCCACGCAGGGACTCCTCGACGGTGAGGGTCTTGAACAGTTTTGCTACCTGAAAGGCCCGACCGATACCTTTGCGGACAATCGCGCTGCTTGGCATGCCGACGATATTTTCGCCATCGAGAATGATTCGTCCGGAGTCCGGTACGATTGCGCCCGAGATCAGATTAAAAAATGTGGTCTTGCCTGCTCCGTTCGGGCCAATCACCGCACTGAGAGATTCACTCGGAAAGTGGATCGACACATCGGAGGTCGCCACCACGCCTCCGAATGACTTACAGAGATTTTCAATTCTGAGCATCAGCGCACTCCGGCCAAGGAGGTCATGCGCGAGCCTGGTACGCCACCATAGGTTTGCCAGGTCGAACCGGCCAGCCAGCCTGCATCAACTGGCAAGCTAATCCCGGTGATGGCGGAGGCCGCCTTTGAGAGCAGGAATCCGGCAGAGTCAGCAATCTCGTCTGGTGTGACCATGCGTCCCAGTGCCGACTGCGAAATCAGGTCGTCGGGGTTGCGATCACCGCGATCAATGGCCGCCTGCAGGGCCTCTGTGAGGGTAAAGCCTGGAGAAATGCAATTGACTCGCACACCGGATCGACCCCATTCCGCCGCCAGGCATTGCGTCATAGAAATCACCGCTGCCTTAGCCGGTGCGTAAGCATGCAGGGGGACCGCGCGCGAGCCAGTGATCGAGGCGATATTGACAATCGCACCCTGACCCAGCTCGGCCATTCTTGAGCCAAACACTGCGCAGCATAGATAGGTACCACGCTGATCGACTGCAACGACACGATCCCACTCAGCCATGGTGAGCTCATCAGGCGGGAGTCTGTGCTGCAAAATCCCCGCACTATTGATCAGATTCGTGACAGATCCGTGTTTGCTTTCAATCATTGCAGCCACGTCGCGGACAAACTGTTCATCCGTGACATCGCAAGGATAGGCATGCACACTCATTTCGCGCATCGCGGACTCGGACCATGTGCCGGGCAGATCAAGCAAAATAACCTGATCGCCGCGCCTTGCCAGATGTCTGACGCACGCGGCTCCGATACCACTTGAACCTCCCGTCACTACACTGATGAGAGCTTGAGTCATGATTGCAGTCCTTTTCTGGTTGCGAGGCGATAGGCTTGTACGACAAAGTCAGTGATGCCGCGCTTAAAGCCTAAGGCGAATATCAGCACGATGATGCCGAGTGCCAGACCGTGATACTCGGTGGTGCGGCTGATGATGTCATTGAATAACAGGAGCAGTCCAGCTCCGACAACCGGGCCAATAAAGGCGTGTAGTCCGCCCATCATGATCATGAAGACCGCTTCGCCAGACATGGTCCAGTAGGTGAACTCAGGGAAGGCGCCTGACACGAACATCGCCATAATTACGCCACCAATGCCCGCGAAACTTGCAGACAGGATAAAGGCGTAGAGTTTGACGCGCCAGACATCGATCCCCAGAAAGCGTGCACGATCGGCGTTGTCTCGCACCATACGCAGGGTGTAACCATAGGGAGATTGCAGGATATAGCGCATCATCAGCAGGCAGACGACACCAACGACACAAGCGAACCAGTACAGCTGAGTCGTATTACCCAGATTGATCCCCCAGAAAGGTGTGCGGGGAATACCCCCTGTGAGCCCTTGATCCCCCCCTGTTAATGCGGTCCAGGTGACGATCACACTGTGCACCAGCATCTGAAATGCAAGCGTCAGAAACGAAAAGTAGATTTCTTTCAGGCGGACACAGATCGCGCCAATCACTAGACCCAGCAGCGCGCAAAAGACGACCGCACCCAACATGGCGACAGGAATCGAAGCTCCGGTTTTTTGCATCAACAAGCCAAAGGTGTAGGCGCCACTGCCAAAAAACATCGCATGTCCGAAGGACACCATGCCACCGTAGCCCACCAGAATATTGAGCGACGTGGCAAAAATTCCAAAGGCGGCCAGACGGATGACAAAATCAAGTGTCACCCTTGAGGATGTCAAAAAGGGTAGGGCAACCAGTATTGCGAGACCGAGGGCTGCGATGAGCAACTCTTTTTTGAATGCAGGACGTTTGCTCATGCACGTGGCTCCTTGCCCAGCAGGCCACTAGGCTTGAGCACCAGAATCAAGGCCATAGCAAGGAACATGATGCCTTCGACAAAAAATGGAAAACCAATCGAACCAAATGAGCGCACCAGGCCGATCAACAGCGCACCGACGAGTGCGCCGCTGACTGAACCCATGCCACCGATCACGGTGACAATGAATGATTCGATCAGAATCGAAAAGCCCATGCCAGGTGACATCGAGCGCACCGGTGCGGCGAGTGCTCCGGCCAGGCCCGCAAGCGCTCCGCCAAAGGCAAATACACCAGCATAAATCCAGTTCGTATTCAGTCCGAGGACTGAAGTCATGGTTGGATTGTGAGCTGCCGCACGAACAATTTTCCCCATATGGGTTTTGGTGAGTACATACCAGAGCACCAGCGCAATGACGGCCGCCGCAGCAATCAGGAATATATAAAACACTGGAATAATGCCGCCTGCAATAAACAGTGGTGGGGCCTGGAAGGCTTCGGGCATTCCCATTGACTGGAAGTCTGCGCCCCAGATGATTTTGACGACGTCGTCCAGAATCAGAATCAGCGCATAGCAGACAAGCAATTGCATCAGCACATCTGCTTTGTAGACCCGGCGCATAATGAAGCGCTCAAAGACCAGCCCAAAGATTCCGACGCCCACGCCTGCGACAATCGTTGAGACAATAAAGCTACCAGAGACCCGGTACGCCGACAAAGCGAGATACGCACCCAGCATGTACAGGGAACCATGTGCAAAGTTGATGATTTTGAGTACGCCAAAAATGAGCGTCAGGCCAGCCGCCACCAGGAACAATAGCGCGCCCACAATCAACCCGGTACTGGTCTGGGTAATCACGCAAGACAACGATGTCAGGCATTCATAGAGTGCAACGGGATCCAAGGAGATCTCCTCTTGATGCAAAGGCAATAAAAGCTGGAGCAGAACCTTTTAATCAGGTGCCCCATCAGAAAACCAGACCTGCCCGGATCGCTCCGTGCGCAGGCCTGGCTGCACAGACTTAAACCGAACGCTTGATCAGGCCCAGCCTTTGCGTTTTTTCCACTCGAGCTCGAGTTCGAAAATCTGTGTCCAGTTACCTGGAACGGGATTGGGCATATAGGGTTCTTTATTGGTCAGCTCACCCCAGCCATCGGCGTATTCAACGATGGTTTGGTCTTCAGCACGCATGGTGATTTTTCCGTTGGCACCGAACGGTGAGTCAATCGTCAAGCCGCGCAACGCATCGGCAATTTTCTTACCATCTGCGCTGTTAGCTTTTTTCATAGCTGCGGTAAACAGGCCAATGCCTGCTGCGTTTTGCCATGCCCAGTTGGTGGGGAGCTCTTTGTACTTTGCGAAATAAGCATCTGCCCACTCTGCGTTCGCAGGTGTTTTAGGAAAGCTCTTGAGGTAGCGATTCCCGGAATGCAAGTTACCCGGGACATTTTTAACGGCTGTCAGTACGGTGTAGTCAGCCATATTGACTGCAAAGAATTGGCGATCCTTGAACAGGGCATAAATATTGCCTTGATCGATAAAGGAGGTTAAGTCTCCGCCCCAGATCGCGGAATAGATTGCCTGGGGCTTGCCTTGTAGCAAGCGTGTGATGGACTCGCTGTAATCGGGCTGAAATAGTTTGGGCCAGACATCACCTACAACTTCGATATCTTTATTGAAGTGTTTGAGATATTCAAAGTACTCGGCTGTTGTGTCACGTCCGTAAGCGTAGTCGGGTGAGACACTCATCCAGCGATTGAGTTTCTTTTCTTTTGCGATCTGTGCACCATATGCTCCGCCCACGATCGCATCATGAATGCCCTGGCGAGCACACCGGAATGCATTCGGAATACGCAGCTTTGGGTCTGCAGTCAGTGATGATGTTTCTGAACAAGTATGAATACACAGCACACCCAGATCGCGCGCCACTTCGTGCACTGCGAAGGCACCGGAGGAGGCTTCGCCATCCCAGATGATTTCGCACCCTTCGCTGGTGACGAGCTCGCGTGCCACACGTGCGGCCTCCTGAGGCGCACCCTTTGAATCACGCACAATCATTTCGATCTTGCGCCCACCAAGACCACCTGCAGCATTGAACTTATCGACTTCCATCATCACGGCATTGCGTGATGAAATTCCCAGCGTCGCGACGCGACCAGAGAGAATGGTCGGCATACCAATTTTGATTGGATTGTTTTGTGCGAGCGAAATCGCGGGTAGACCGATTGTCGCCATGCCTGCTGCGGCTCCTGCGCCTTGCAGCAATTTGCGACGTGTAGGTTGCTTTGGGGCACCTGCCAAATTTTTATGCATTCTTGTCTCCTGTTATTTTTTGAACTCAAGCAAGCTTATCGTATCTTGAAAGTAAGGAGTCAAGTCAAAGGCTTTTAAAAAAATGTAGTCCGCCTTCGTCTTGATGGATGCACGTGGACTTGCCTTAAGGGAAAACCCTTGTCGCAAAGATGCGAGTCAATTTGCAACCGATTGCACGTGTAATCAAGCTCGCGCAACCACCAGTCAGCACCTACAATGCATTGAGCAGCGTTTAAGAGTGATTGATTAAAAAAATGAAGTTCTGGTTCAAGCAAATATTTATAACTGTGGTTGCCCTGTCCGTGATGGCAGTTTGCGGCCTGGCTGCCTTTATTCTTTCTTTTGATCCAAATTCCTACAAAAATGCGCTGCAGGTTCTGGTCCAGCAACGCACCGACCGTCAACTGGTGATTGGCGGAGACTTAAAGGTATTGCTGTTCCCAAAGATCGCCATTCAGGCCCGGCAGGTTTCGCTTTCAGAGAAATCCAGCTCCGACATATTCGCTTCGGTAGATGACTTCAGGGCCAAGGTTGCAATCTGGCCCTTGCTCACCAACCAGCTTGTGGTAGAACAGATTGATGTGAGCGGTCTGCAGGTTCAGGTGCAGCGCACAGCGCAGGGCCGTTTGAACTTTGATGATTTACTCAGATGGGGGCGACCGACCGCGCCTGATGCGACAGCTATAGATACTGGGCTGACCATGGATGACACGGCGATCGATATTGCCAGTATCTCTGTAAAAAAGTCTGAGATTCACTATCGCGATCACGTCAGTCACTCGTCATGGAAACTTGATGAGCTCACGCTGCAGACTGGCAGAATCAAGCGCGACGAATCATTTTCAGTAGACATGTCGGGACGGATTCAGGAGTCCGGCGTCGAGACTTCTGCAAAGATCAATGCGCAGGCCGTGGTGAGTGTTGATCTGGGCGCGCGTGAGATCTCTGCCAAAAATGTAAGCCTTGCCCTCAAAGGTGATGTATCTGCAGGAAGGTGGTCGTCAATGCCTCTTCAAAAAGTCGATGCCTCGCTCAAACTTGCTTATGTCGGTATTGAACCGGAATACGGTCGCATCAGGCTGGATCGTCTGGTGTTGCGTTCAAAGGCTTTGCGTGAAGGCACGCCCATTGAGTTCAGTCTGGATGCTCCCAAACTTGAGGTCTCTGACACGGCTGCAAGCGGCGGCGGACTGACCGCACGGCTGCGAATCGATGGTCCGCCTTCTATGGATTTAAAGTTCGGACTGGATGGTTTACATGGCACGCGTCAAGCATTGGTATTCGATAAGTCGATGCTCGACATGGCTGTCAAGCGAGACGTACGGGGAGATACGCGCGTGGTCAAGTTAATGCTCACCTCGCCTCTGGAATTCAAACCGCTTGCGACCTCTATTGCGCTGCCGGCGCTGGAAGGGGAGGTGCAGACCTTACAGGCCTCGGCGTCCAAAAGCCTGCAAACGTTTCCTTTAAAGGCCGACCTGTATGCTGCGCTCGATCAACGAGCTGGGATCAGCCTACCACTCGTTGTGAAAGCACATGTTGAAAACATTCCATTTGCAACAGTACTAGCGAGTGTTGGCGTGGATAGCCTGCTGGATGGCACAGCCTCGCTAGGCATAGATCTTAAAACTGCAAACGCCTCCATCGCGGAGGCAGAAAAATCACTCACCGGGAATATAAAGCTGCACTTGTCAAAGGCCTCTCTGCGTGGATTTAATCTTGCTGCTGGACTCAACGGCCTCAAGGAGATTGCTTCCACGGTTGTGCGTGATGAGCCCTTCGAGGGGGATTTATCCCAGCGTACAGCCTTTGATTCGGTTGAGCTCGATATGCGTTTGTCCCACAGTCTCGCCACGCTCACGCAATTGAATATGATCGCGCCTGAATGGCGGATAACGCTTGCCTCAAGCGCTGCAACACCAGGACAGATTAACTTTCAGACAGGCACGCTTGATCTGCTGGCATCGCTCCAACTCCTGTCACCTCAGACGTTGACCACTAAACGTTTCACTATTCAGGTCCGTCAGATTACCGTGCCATTGCATCTGACAGGTTCGCTCAAGAGGCCTGCGGTCAATATCCAGTGGTCTGTGCTTGACCGTGATCCAACGGGTCGAGCCTTGCGCGAAAAGCTGTTGAATTCCGTAGTCGAGCAAACCAACCCGGCACCCACTGTTCAAGGAACAAAAAAGAAATGACGATTGATGTGTTTTACCCAGTGGCAGGCTGTGGCGCCTGTGAGCACCACCTGGCCTCTGATTATCATTACCGCTGGCTCGTGGTTGATGCGTCAGGGTGTGCGCTCGGTGGGCGAGCAGAGCTTGCCCTGCAGAGCGTTTCGGTTGAGATCAGGATGGGCTATTTAGTGTTGCGCGCGCCCGGCATGTTGCGTATGGATCTCCCTCTTGATGTCATCGAAGACGATGACAGTGTGAGGCGCACGGTGAGTGTTGGTGCACAAAAAGTGGATGTTGTGGATGAAGGCGATGTCGCCGCGGTCTGGTTTGGTCATGTAACCGATACACCATGCCGACTGGTCAAGGTCCATCCTGATGCAGACTTTCGTCCTTAATCTTTAATCTTTGGCTGTGCGTGCCTGCGTCAGGAGGCGGTATTTGGCCATCAGCGTATCCTGGCCTTCTTTCCAGTCAGGGTGCAGTTCAATGCAGTCAACCGGGCACACGACTTTGCATTGCGGCTCATCGTGGTGGCCGACGCACTCCGTGCAGGCCTCGGGGTTAATGACATAAATGGACTCGCCCATAAAAATGGCATCATTTGGACACTGCGGTTCGCAGACGTCACAATTGATGCATTCTTCGGTGATCAGTAAGGCCATTGGGTGATTCCGGTCAGTCGTGAACGGCAGTATGCTTGTCTTACTGCACGCCTTGTTCCCGACGTTCTTTCGATTTGGCTTGTAACCATCGCTCGACTGAAGGGAACACGAATTTACTCACGTCACCACCAAGTTCAGCGATCTCGCGCACGATGGTGCCAGAGATGAACTGATACTGATCTGATGGTGTCATGAACAAGGTTTCGACTTCAGGTAACAAGTGCCGGTTCATGCCCGCCATTTGAAACTCGTATTCAAAATCGGAAACCGCGCGAAGTCCTCGCACAATCACACGACCTTCCTGTTCACGTACAAAGTCTTTAAGCAAACCGGCAAAGCTCGCGACTTTAACGTTGGGATAATGTCCGAGTACTTCGCGGGCAATCTCAACGCGTTCATCGATTGAAAAGAATGGTTTTTTGTTGCGGCTGTGCGCCACACCAACAACCACCTGATCAAACAGGCCGGCGGCACGGCGAACCAAATCTTCGTGGCCGCGTGTAAGGGGATCAAATGTCCCGGGGTAGATAGCAGTGATCATTTTTGCAATGCAGCAATTTGAAAGAGATGATAGTGTACGACCCCTGCACGATCTTGGCGCAATAAGGTGTAACCCTCGGGACAAGAAACCGGGTTTTCAGCCTCAATGTAGACAAGACCGTTGGGTTCTAGCACATTCTGCAGGCTTGGCCAGAGTCTTTCAAGCCAATCTGCACCAAAAGGGGGGTCAAGAAAGATTAGATCAAACTTTGCCGCATCCAGACGATTCAGCACGGTCATGGCGTCGCCGGCATGAATCCGGATGACATCCGCCTTGAGTTTGTCACGCAATGCTCTGATGGTGGCAACGGCTTTTGGGTTGTTTTCCACCATTTGTACGTGGCTAGCACCGCGCGACGCAGCTTCGAAACCAAGCGCGCCACTGCCAGCAAAGAGATCTAGAATTTTTTTATGTTCGAACTGACCGCCCCAAAAATAATTTAGCCAGTTAAAGAGCGTTTCGCGCACACGGTCTGGCGTGGGACGTAAACCTTGAGCCTCAATGACTTCTATTGGGGTACGCCGGTACTTTCCGGCAACGATGCGAATATACTTCTTCATCATGTTTAGCTTTTTTAAGAAAAAATCCCCGGCGCCCATAGAGCCGCCTCTCGATCAGACGACAGTTTCTGAGCCTGCCCTGCATGCGGACGATGTTCCGCAAGTGGGTATTGAACCATTTGTATCCACGCAATCACCAGTTGAACCCACGCCTGCTCTGGAAATACTCACCGAGGTTTCTTCAGAACCCGCAGCAGATGATGTATCCGAGGCCGAAGCCGAAGCCTTAACACAAGCCAAAGTCGAAGCCAAAGCTGCGACGCAAACGGATGCTGCGACTACATTCGCTGCAGAAGCTGACGATACGCCCGCTCCAGTGCAAACGAAGACCTCGTGGCTGTCCAGGCTGCGCAGTGGCTTATCCAGAACAGGTCAGAGCATTGGTACGCTGTTTGTGGGTGTCAAGGTCGACGCTGCGTTATTCGACGAACTCGAAACAGCCCTCATTATGGCTGATACAGGCGTCGAGGCCACTGAGCAGTTACTCACAAAGCTGCGCGCACGCGTCAAAAAAGATCGTATCGAAACCGCCGAAGGCGTCCGGCAAGCCTTGCGCGAGGTCCTGACAGATCATCTCAAAGTGCTTGAAAAGCCCTTTGAAATCGGACGCGTCAAGACGCTTGTTGTCATGATCGCGGGTGTCAACGGTGCAGGAAAAACAACCTCTATTGGCAAGCTCGCTTATTCACTTCAACATCAGGGTGCCAAGGTGCTACTCGCTGCAGGGGACACGTTCCGTGCGGCAGCCAGACAGCAATTGATCGAATGGGGCACGCGTAACAACGTCGATGTCATCGCACAAGAAGGTGCTGATCCTGCTGCGGTCGCCTTTGATGCGGTCCACGCTGGACGTGCACGAGGAATGGATGTGGTGATGGTGGATACGGCAGGTCGTTTGCCTACACAACTTCATCTCATGGATGAATTGAAAAAGATTCGTCGTGTGATCGCCAAGGCAGACCCCACAGCACCGCATGAGGTGTTGCTCGTTGTGGATGGCAATACTGGTCAGAATGTGTTGTCCCAGATCCGAACCTTTGATGCGGCGATTGGTCTGACCGGACTAATTGTCACCAAGCTCGATGGCACGGCTAAAGGTGGCACACTCGCGGCCGTTGCGGCGGGTAGCCAAGGTTTGCGACCGATTCCTGTCTACTGGATCGGCGTCGGTGAACGCATCGAAGACTTGCAACCGTTTGTGGCTGCTGAATTCGCGGCCGCGCTGGTTGGCTGATCAGGACCAGAATTTTTCTGTACTGGCCAGTTGATTAAAGGCGCGCGTCGCTTGATGCGCGAGCGCATCAAGGCGTGAGGTAATCCAACCGCAGGCAAACCACGCGCTGGGTTGCGTATCGCGTAGACTGACAAATCGTTCGCGTGCAACAGCCAAGTCATTCATTTCGCCCAGTATGTCCTGCACGACAGACAGCTGCTTGCGGTAGGCCTTGAGTTTTTTGGCTGTAAACAACGATTCTGTAAATTGCAGCGCATAGCGTAGTTTTTTGGCGCGCTTGCGCAAGGCGTGCCTAGACTCTATATCGAGTTCTTCAAAACGCAACCCGTCGCGCAGTACCTGCCGATGCCATTTGCGCAGTTTTGCTGTGAGCGTCTGTTTAAGCGTCTGCACTTGCATAGCAGATGCATCCGGCGGGACTGTCATGGACAGAATCGTCACTCTGGGCGCCGGACTCAGCACCTCTGTCAGTGTTTCAAGTATCCATGACTGGAATGCGACACTTCCTGCAACAGGTGGACTCTCGGCTATCGTTGCGTCCGCAGACTCAAGAACAAGGGGAGGTTGCCCCGCGGCGCGCAGGATTGGCAAGATGGTCGCATTCAGCACATCATCATCGCGTGTGCCGCCCAGTTTGGCAAAGTGGGCTTTGATTGCCTCACGCAATTCCAGTGGCGGCAACGGCGTGAGATCTTTGAAAAAGGACCATGCAGACCGTAGGCGTCGTATCCCGACGCGCAGCTGATGCGTGTGTTCGGCTGTACCTGCCAGGCAGACGCCAGCCGTATCGACTTCTGCCAGAATGGCTGCGTTTCTGATGATCTGATCCAGGCACTCAAGCGTCACGGCCTCCAGCGCTTGTGCGGATGTCGTGTCTGCTGCAAGTGTGATGCTCTGGGCGCTGCGCGGTGCCCAGAATCCAGCAACCGCTGCTGCGAGCGCTTGTCCCTTGTCATGGACAAGCCCATTATCCTTTGTATCCTGGGCATTGATACTTGCCAATTGCTGGGACAGTTGCGCGAGTCGATCACCTCGCTCCGCCTTACTGCGAGCGTCCAGCACGAGGTTGTGCCGCAATTGCCAGCGACGGCCCAGTTCAAGCACTGCGCGGAAATCTCCGCTGATTAATTCAAACTCAACTTCTGAAATGGGGAGTTCGAGTGCTCCTGTGCGCAGGCAGCCTGTGTCCAGTGAAACTTCTACAACGCCTCGTGCAGTGCGTATCCGACGCAGCATACGGTTGACATCGGTTTCGTAGCAGACCTCGAGGGTGCCCTTTAGCGCAGCGATGGCTGGTTCGGCAACGGTCCCGACATACAGGCTCAGATCCAGCACTGGGCCTGGGCGATTATGGTTGATTTCGACACGGGACAACACATGTTCGCCAGGCATCTTGAGCGTCTGGACCCACTGGCGGCCTTCTTGCCGCAGTCTGAGAGCGACCTGCGCTTTAACGAGTTCACGTGTCGGCGTGTCAAAGTACTGCGCACGCAGTTTGATGCGCGTCACTGCACCACGTAAGAGATCTTTTTCGATCGCTGCGCGTGAGGCGCCTGGAATGTGGAGCTTAAGCTCTTGTTCTGACATGACAGTTTTCTGAACGCATATGGAATCTTAGTGTAGTGTTTATCAGGAAAAAGTTGGTGACATGTTTTATAAGCTCCGTTGAGATCGATCAATCTATGTGCGTTTATTAGGGACGGGTAGCGAGTATTTGTTCTGCCATTTCGACAAAACCACCTCCCCCGAAGGCTTGAGTGACAAATTTAGGTGGGTCAGTGAGTCGATGACGCTGGCTCTGGATGTTGGCCACGCCCACAGATAGATTGAAAAACTTGAACATGGGTTCGTCGTTTGGCGAATCACCGATAAACAGGATTTCGTCCATATGGTCTTCGAGCAGGATGTCGAATTCACGGGCAAAAAGCGTGCGGGTCATTGAAAGTTTGTCATACAGACCAAACCAGCCATTTACGTGAATTGAGCTGATTTTGGCCTGGGCGCCAGCGACTTCGAACATTCTGACGATACGTTGGACGTCGGATTCAGGCAGCGGCTCGACGTCTTCGCAAAAATCGATTGCAAGATCGGCCTGACGATAGGCCTGGTCACTGGCCAGTGCTGCACCCGGTACTGCCGCGAGAATTTCCCCCGCCAGCACATCGAGCTGATGACGCGTATTCAGCCGATGCTCGGCAGTTGCCCAGTAATGACTGTGCATACGATGCGTTTTGGGGTCATGACGCTGATAAAACGCTCCATTTTCACCCACCACCGCAAAAACAGGCCACATCCTGGCAATATGGTCGCACCAGCCAGCGGGCCTGCCAGTGATGGGGATGACAATTAGCCCTGCCTCAGACAGCCGTTCAAGCGCGGTATAGGCTGCAGATGTCAGCCGGCCGTCGGTTGTCAGTGTGTCGTCAATATCTGTCAGGATGAATTTGATTTGGGCACAGCGTTCTGGGGGCAACAGGGCAAGCTCTTGCATAGTTGGACATCAGCTCATTCAGGGTTGGGGGCATCGCAAATGTGACTTGGCGTCTTCGATTCTATAATAGGTGTTTACACTAGCCTGACTTCGCCCCTGCCATGTCTGATCCAATCCTGTCTTCATCCTCCAGTCCTGATTCAGCAATCTCACCAGTTTCGGTCATTGTCGAGGAGCTGCGCGCTGGACGTATGGTCATCCTGGTCGACGAAGAAGATCGTGAAAACGAGGGTGATCTGGTAATGGCGGCTGAGTTTGTTACCCCAGAGGCCATCAATTTTATGGTGACCCATGCTCGTGGCCTGGTTTGTCTGACCCTAACCGAAGAGCGTTGCCAGCAGTTAGATTTGCCGCTGATGTCCAATCGCAATGGCACCACCTATGGAACCAACTTCACAGTATCGATTGAGGCTGCAGAGGGCGTTGAGACGGGCATTTCGGTGGCTGATCGCGCCCGGACTGTTCAGGTTGCTGTGGCGCGCGATGCGCAGCCCCACGACATTGTGCAGCCTGGCCATATCTTTCCGCTGCGTGCAGTCCCCGGTGGCGTACTGGTCAGGGCAGGTCATACTGAGGCAGGTTGCGACTTGACGGCCATGGCGGGTTTGACGCCCGCAGCTGTCATCTGCGAAATCCTCAAAGCAGACGGCACGATGGCACGTCTGCCCGATCTGATTGAATACTCCAAGCTTCATCAGCTAAAAATCGGCACCATTGCAGACTTGATTCAGTATCGCAGTGTGCATGAGTCCGTCATCGAACGCGTCGGTACCCGTGTGATCGAGACGCCCTGGGGCGAATTTCAGGCCGTTGCCTACCGTGACACGGTTGCTGGGCACCCACATTTGGCACTCGTCTCGGGCACCGTGGATACGACGACCGAGACGCTGGTACGTGTGCACGAACCCACCTCGGTATTGGATATCCTCGATGTCAACAGCTCTGGACATACCTGGGGTGTTGGACAGGCTCTCACCGCGATTAAGGCCGCACCCGCAGGCGTGATGGTGTTTCTCAATTGCGATGCGACCTCCGAACATTTGTTTAACCAGATCGCAGCATGGTCAGAGGAGCCCCTGGCGCCCGCGCGACGCGAAAATGGCCGTATGGATTTACGGACTTACGGACTGGGCGCGCAAATTCTGCGTGATCTGGACGTCGGTCAAATGCGCTTACTGGCCAGGCCACGCAAGATGCCAAGCATCATGCCCGGCTTTGGTCTTGACGTTACCGGTTACGATAACGAACCTCCCACCCGCACTATTTAGGAAGCACAACATGAGCCCTTTTACGCTTACCCCAGACATGAATGGCGAAGGCCTGCATATCGGTATTGTGCGCGCACGATTTAACGAAGAGATTGGTCTGATCGAGCTGGACACCTGCCTGCAGGAACTCGAAACCCTTGGCGTCGACGAGCGCGATATCATGGTTGTAACCGTGCCTGGCGCGCTTGAAATGGGCGTCACGCTTGCTCGCATGGCTGAGACCTTTGAATTTGATGCGTTAATTGCGCTCGGTGCTGTCATCCGTGGCGAGACCTATCACTTTGAAGTGGTCAGCAACGAAAGCGCTGCTGCCATCTCACGTGTTGCGATCGAGACAGGTATTCCGGTCGCAAACGGTATCCTCACAACCGAGACCGATGAGCAGGCCGAGGAACGTGCAGCGGATAAAGGCCGAGATTGTGCACAATGCGCAGTCGAGATGGCGAACCTTGTCGCAGCACTTGAGCCCGAGACCGACGAAGACGAAGAGCAAGAGGAAGAGTGACATTGAATAAGCCGATGGACGAGAACGATCCAACCCCTCAGCCGCCACGCAGTGCGAGACGGCGTGCGCGTGAGCTTGCCCTCCAGGGTGTGTATGCGTGGCTGGTGCGCGGAGGCGAAAGCCTGAGTGATGCGGGCGAAATCGAAGCGCACATGCGTGATGAAGACGAGTTTGATCAGGCCGATGCGGTCTGGTTTAAAACCTTGTTGCACGGTGCGATGCGTGAAGCACCCGCACTGCGGTTGAAGTTCGCGCCATTTGTCGATCGACCCGTTGCCGAACTTTCACCGATCGAGCATGGGATTTTGCTGATTGGCAGCTACGAGCTGATCCATCACATCGAAGTCCCCTATCGCGTCACGATTAACGAAGCCGTCGAACTCGCCAAATCTTTTGGTGGTACCGATGGATTCAAATTCGTCAACGGCGTGCTGGACAAACTGGCAGCTGAAGTTCGCAGTCCCGAAACCCGCACGCCTGCTCGTCGTTAACGGATTGCGGTGAGCTTGAATGAACGCCGCACTCTCAGAGTTTGACTTGATCGCACGCTATTTCAAGCGTGCCGTGCCCGGGGGCATGGTAGGTGGTGGCGATGATTGTGCTCTATTCACTGTTGCGCCCGGCATGCAGGTTGCGACCAGTACTGATCTGCTGCTCGAAGGGCGGCATTTTTTTTCTGATGTCGACCCCTTTACCCTGGGTCACAAGACCCTCGCTGTGAATCTCTCTGATCTTGCAGCGATGGGTGCCACGCCCGTTGGCTGTTTACTCGGGCTGGGGCTGCCAACTATCGATGAATCCTGGGTCGCCAGATTCGCCGAGGGGTTTTATACGCAGGCAGAAGCCTTTAATTGCCCCTTACTCGGCGGAGATACCACACGCAGTTTGCACGGGATCACGCTGAGTGTGACGGTCTTTGGTACGGTCAATTCAAGTCTCACTATGCGCCGCAATGCCGCCCAAGCCGGTGATGAAATTTGGGTCTCTGGTGAACTGGGGGCGGCAGACATAGCCTGCCGAATGATTGCCGGACAAGCTCCGATGGATGCTGCGCTGTTAAAAGCGACGCGCGCAGCACTTGAAACCCCGACTCCCAGAATCGCCCTGGGCCAGGCGCTCGCCGCGCACGCACACGCGGCGATTGATATCTCGGACGGCTTGTTGCAGGATTTGAGTCATGTTCTGCACGCCAGTGGCTGTGGCGCCACACTCGATGAGGCTGCCATACCTGTTCATCCCGCCCTGCAACCTCTGCTGACAGCGCCCGGTGCCCAGGCCCGGCTCCGTCAGGCGATCCTGGCGGGCGGCGATCTGTACGAGTTGTGCTTTACTGCACCCGTGACCGCGCATGCTGCGATTCGTGTACTCGGCGCGCAGCTCAATATTCCGGTGACACCGATCGGGATGGTGACGCAGGCGCCAGGATTGGTGGTTTATGATCGGTCGGGGCACGCCATTGCAGACTTACCCGCATGCTTTGATCACTTCAGGACTAAATAATGTCAGACGTCAGAACGCGTCACCGTACCGCATGGCCCACGACAAAGTGGGTGTTTTCTGATCCAGCTCGCATTTTGATGTTTGGCTTGGGATCGGGGCTGTTTAGGCCAGGCTCAGGCACATGGGGTACGTTTGCAGCATGGTTTCTATGGGTTGCCGTGTCTCCAGGCGCGAATGATCTGTCGATTGGAATTTTTTTGGTGTGCAGCCTGATCTATGGCTGCTGGGCCGCTGACCGCGTAGGTAAAGCTCTCAATGCCCCTGATCATGTCGGCATCGTCTGGGATGAGTTTGTTGCATTCTGGTTTGTGCTCTGGCTGATACCGAATACCTTGCCTGCCCAGGCACTGGGCTTTGTGTTGTTTCGCTTTTTTGATGTGGTCAAACCTGCACCGATCCGGCAGGTGGATGCGCGTCTCAAAGGTGGGGTAGGCGTCATGGCCGATGACATGCTCGCCGCAGGATATACCTTGATTGTGATGGCGATACTGATTCGTTTGAATGTGCCATTTTTAGACTGAATATTGCTTTTTAAACTGGGCAATATTCTAAGTAAGATAACATTCACAATAGAACCAGTACTTTTAGAAAAAGTACTTTTAGCTTGACGATTAAAACGCCACCGCCACCGGGATTGATGTCATGCAAACAAACGTTGAAGTTCTGTCCGCGAACCTGGGCCAACTCTTGTTGCATCGTCATGGCTGGCTAGCCACCGCAGAATCCTGTACTGGCGGCTTACTGTCCGGGAGTGTGACGGCAATCGCCGGTTCAAGCACCTGGTTTGATCAGGGCTGGGTGACCTATAGCAATGAGTCCAAGCATACGCAGCTGGGTGTGACCCACGCGTGTCTCGAAGAATACGGCGCCGTCAGCGAGGTCACTGCGCGCGAGATGGCTGCAGGTGTGCTTGCGATGGCTCCGCGTGCCACATTGGCTCTGGTCACAACGGGTATTGCAGGACCTGGTGGTGGCAGTCCTGGAAAACCCGTCGGTCTCGTCTGGTTCGGGTTTGCGCAGCGCACACCCGATGGGCTGGTGATTCAGGCAATCTCTAAAATCTTTGAAGGCGATCGGCACAGCATCCGGCAGGCAGCTGTCGAGTTTTCGCTTCAGTTTGCATGTACGCTCCTCGAAAACACCTGAACGACGTTAGTCTCACTGCGCGATGCAAAGGGCAGCCCAATGTTTTCCATAGAATCACTTTATTTGGTCATGATTCTGATGAACGTGATCGTTGGGGTGTTGCTGCTTGCATACTTCAAGGGTAAAGACGATCCTTCCTCGCGATTGTGGGCCTATGCCTCTTTTTCGTTTTCGCTTGGTCTTGGAGTCATTCTCGCAGGACAGTGGGTGACTCCTTTTGTACGCTACGTGATCGGTAACTTCGCCACGATCTTCCCATATTTTTTGTACCTCAGAAGTGTCAAGCATCTCGCAAAGATCAAGCTTGGTCGTCTCTGGCTTGGTGCGTTCATTTCTCTGAGTTTCTCTTTAATTGTTTGGATACTCGTCAACACGAGCAATGCATGGCTCGTGCCTGTATATGCGAGCCTTGGATTCGCCGTTGTTTGTTTTTGGTCCGCACGTGAATATTTTTTAATTTTTCGAAAATTTCATAATCAGTACATCAGGTTCCTTTCTTATCTCATGCTAATTGGTGGGGGCTCCTGGGTGATTAGGGCGGTACTGTCTAAATCGTTTTCTTTTCAATTTGCACCCGATGCAGTCCCGGCGAACTGGTTGATTCTGGTCGTGATTACCGTGGTCGTGCTGCTACGCCAAATTGCTTACCTGCTTATCAGATTTGGCAGCGCTGAAAAGGAGACCGAAATCATCTTGGCCCTCAATGATCAGCTCACACACACCATTGATCAAAAAAACGCGCTGATTAAAACGCTGTCTACCTCAGTTAAAGCCAATCAGGTCGGTGGGGCGGTAGCGGGCATTGTCCATGAACTGAGCCAGCCACTTGGTGCGATTGGTCTGAATACGCAGCTCTTGCTCAAGAGCATCAACACCACTCCTGATCCCACAAGTCAAACTGTCATTCTGAACCATATTCTTCAGGATAATCGTCGTGCTGCGAACATCATTTCGCGCTTGCGTAATTTTTATCAGAAAGGTCCTGTGGATTATGGACGGGTCGATATTAGTGCGCTGGTGCCGCGTGTACTAGATCTCGTTGCCCCGATGTGTATACAAAACGATATCCAGATGGAGACCCGAATTGAATCAAACCTCATGGTCTGGGGGGATGTAGGTGAGCTGGAGATGGTGGTGGTGAATGTGTTATCCAATGCGATCAATGCACTCTCAACGCAGACCGGTTCCCGTGTCATCCGTACAACCCTTAGACAGTCTGGTGATCAGGTGATCGTGGATATTCAGGACAACGGGCCAGGTATTCCCGAAGACCGCCACACGGACATATTTAATTTATTTCATACCTCTAAAAGTCAGGGCCTCGGCGTGGGCTTGTGGTTGAGTCGCGCGATCATGGAAAATCACACTGGCCAGATTAATTTAGTGACTTCTACCGAGTGTGGGACCCTGTTTAGTTTGCAGCTTCCGCAACAGTTTCCTCTTGCTGAACTAAGCTAAGTAATTGTTGTATAGGCTTTTTGGCTAACGTGCTGGCGAGTACAAACCGTTAAGATATTTATATTCATGGTTTGAGCTAAGCGAAAATGAAACATACACAGCATGTCTATCTGGTTGATGATGATCAGTCAATGCTAGAAACGCTCAAGCGCTTGTTTGTGTACGAAGGCTACGAGGTGCATGCCTTTGCAGACTGTGCCGCTTTCTATGAAAACTTTCCTCTAGCGCATCCGTCGGTTGTCATCCTGGATATGCAAATGCCAAAGCATAATGGCCTCGACATTCAGGCGGAGCTCAAACGTGCCGGAAACCCACCGCCCGTGATCTTTTTAAGTGGCCAAAGCTATCCGCCGCAGATTGTCAGCGGCCTGAAGAACGGCGCTTTTGATTTTCTGTTCAAACCCGTCGATTTGCAAATGTTGCTCGATACGGTAGATCGCGGGATTGCACAGGATAAAGTCAGGCAAGAGTTTGTAGAGATGGCAGCCGAGTTAAAAACGCGTCATGCAAGGCTGACCCCGCGTGAAAAAGTCGTTTGTCTGTGTCTGGCCAAAGGGCTGAATGGCAAAGATATCGCCACACATCTGGGTATTTCGAGTGCGACGGTCAAAATTCATAAAGCACGTGTGTTTGAAAAAATGTCTGTACAAACCTCAACCGAGTTGCTCAAGCTGTGCTTGCTCCTCAATCTGCTGACTCCCCAGGCCAAGGATTTGTATAGTCGATCTTCAGGCACTCTGGATCCCGCCGCTTTAATGCACTAGGGTTTGCGTTTGTGTTTGCAAAGGCACAAACCCCTAGGTCTATCAACGCCACGAACCCTAGGCATTGAAAAGGTCGTGCTAGCGCTGGCTAACCAAACGATGCGCGTTGATATCGTCACGAGTTTGCTTAGCAACGATCGCGGCAGACTCTGTCCAGTGACCTTCGCCACGCGCATACAAAATCGCACGAGAAGAGTTGATCATCATGCCAGTGCCCTGTGCATTGCAACCCGCTGCGCAGGTTGCTGCAATATCACCACCTTGTGCACCGATGCCAGGGACCAGTAGCGGGACACTGCCACCGACTGCCTGGCGCACGGCCGCAAGCTCGTTTGGAAACGTCGCACCTACAACCAGGCCACACTGGCCATTGGTATTCCATTTGTTAGCCACCAGATCAGCCACCCGCAAATAAAGCGGGACGCCATCCGTGACCAGGAACTGGAGGTCTGAACCACCAGGATTGGATGTGCGGCACAACACAATCACGCCTCGATCACCCCACGCAAGATACGGCTCGACTGAGTCTGCACCCAGATAGGGGCTGACGGTGACGGCATCTGCACCATAGCGGCCAAAGACCTCCTGAGCATATTGTGTCGCTGTCGCACCGATGTCGCCGCGTTTGGCGTCCAGCATGATGGGCAGGTGAGGGTATTGTTCCCGGATATAGGCGCACAGGTCCTCAAGTTGGCCTTCGGCACGCGCTGCAGCGAAATAAGCGATTTGAGGTTTGAACCCACACACAAAGGGAGCCGTTGCATCAACAATCTGTTTGCAAAACTGAAAAATAGCATCGGGCTTACCCGTCAGCTCTGCTGGCAGCCTGGGCAGGTCAGGATCCAGCCCCACCATTAAGAGTGAGTTTGATAAGGCCCAGGCAGTATCTAGTTTTTTGATGAATGACATATTTTATAAAGTGCGTGAGTAAGTAGGTGAATAGCGAATAACAGTTGGTGACTTGCTAATAACGGTATGTGAATAGCGAATAACAGTAGGTGACTTGCGAATAACGTTGGAGCCAAAGTGGTCGAAGTCAAACAGAGGTAATTTTAGGTGCTGCGGCATAACAATATGCGTGGCGGGTGAGCGCGAACATAATACAAACAGATAAACCTTAAAGCATGACAAACCAGTGGTTAATCAACAAAAACCCCCAAATACCCGCCGCAAGCATCAGACTTAGCATGACTGCTGCGCTGCCGAGGTCTTTTGCGCGACCCAGGAGCGGATTGGTTTCGAGCGAAATGGCATCTGCTACCGCTTCAATGGCTGAATTCAGCAGTTCAACAACCAGTACGCACACCAGCGACACCACCAGCAGCACGATCTGAAGGGGCGTCTGCCCAATCCAGAAGGCAACGGGCAGCAAAATCAGGATCAGCAATAGCTCTTGCCTGAAAGCCGCCTCCTCGCGTATGGCGGCCCTGAAGCCTTGTACAGAATATCGCACAGCATTGCGCAAACGCCCAATGCCACCTTTACTTTTAAACGGAGAGCTCGGAGAAGACACAATAGGTAACTTGGTTTATAAACAGGATTGCCTGGTAAAAACGACCTAAAACACACCAGGGACATCAACCGACTTCAGGAAAGATAGCACACCATGCCAATTATCAATATTCAGATCATGCAAGGCCATACGGCTGCGCAAAAGACCGCATTACTTAAAAACATGACGCAGGCTGTTGTTGAGAGCATCAGCGCACCTCTGGCCTCCGTGCGCGTCGTCATTCAGGAAGTCCCACACGAAAACGTGATTGTCGCAGGAGAACTGGGCAAAGAAATGGCTCTCGCGATCGTTGGACTGATTTCAGGACGGACCGAGGAGCTCAAGGCTGCCCTGATCGCGGCATTGGCCAACTCAGTCGAGCAGAGCATCGGCCTGTCTACCCAAAATGTCCGGGTAATTTTAGTGGATACGCCGACGATCGATATGGGTGTGGCGGGCGGCAGAACGGCCAAGGCCGCAGGTCGCTAGTCGTTAGTCGCTAATCCCACGCCACCAACATCAATCAGGAAAAATTCCACCATGACCGCACCACTTTTATACGAACAAGATGAACTGGGTGTTGTCACCCTGACGCTGAACCATCCCGAAACGCGTAATGCATTGACAGGCACGGGCATCGTCGAAGCAGTCCTCGAGGCGTGCGACCGCATAGAGCACGATACGTCAGTGCGTGCTGTGATTATTACTGCTACAGGTCCGATTTTTTCCTCAGGTGGAAAAATCGACGAAATGCAGCGACAGATTGGCCCTGAATACAATAGCGCCGCTTTGCGCCAGGAGTATCGCCACGGTATTCAGCGCTTGCCTCTGGCTATTCATCAGATCGAAGTTCCCACCATCGCTGCGGTCAATGGGCCTGCGATAGGAGCAGGTTGTGATCTGGCATGCATGTGCGATTTGCGTATTGCGTCTGAGGCAGCAACTTTCGCCGAAAGCTTTGTCAAAGTCGGCATCGTCCCGGGTGATGGGGGTGCCTGGTTCCTGCCGCGAGTAATCGGCATGGCGCGTGCCGCTGAGATGTCATTCACAGGCGAGGCAATTGATGCACAGACTGCACTTGCCTGGGGGATGGTATCGCGCGTGGTACCCGCTGCTGATTTGTTAGCAACGGCACAAACCCTTGCACGTAAAATGGCGGTGAACTCAGCGCCTGCAGTGCGCATGACAAAGCGGTTGTTGCGCGAAGGCCAGCAGTCTTCGCTCGCGAATTTGCTAGAGCTCTCGGCGGCTTATCAGGCGATCGCACATAAGACAAAGGAGCATGCGGAGATTGTTCAGGACTTTATGGACAAAAAGGCTGCCCGGCAGCGTGCAAGGAACTAACAGCCTGAATATGTATCAAATTGAATCAGGATCACTAAGGATTGTGATACTGTGACATTAGGATTTCATCGCGCGTAGTGTTTCTGATGCCCTTCATTGCTTTACTCATATTGAGTTTTTTTCATGCATCGTTGGGCCCTTTTTGTTATATGGTGTCTCTGTCTGTTCGGTAACAGTGGGGTTCAGGCTCAGGTCGTTGCGACGGATACGCTCGCAGAGATTCTCAGGACCGGAGTTCTGAAAGCCTGCATCTGGCCAGACTATTTTGGAATCAGCTATCACAACCCGCGTTCTGGAAAGTTTCAGGGGGTAGACATAGAGCTATCTCGTGCGCTTGCCAAAGATCTCGGTGTCAAACTCGAATACGTCGAGACGGATTTTGGCAAGCTGCTCGACGATATGCAGCAAGGTAAATGTCAGATCGCGATGATGGGTGTTGCGGTATTCCCTTCCAGAGCGTTACGTGTAGACTTTTCTCAACCTTATTTGCGTGGCGATGCCTATGCGGTCACGACTTTAAATAACACTGCCATCAAAAACTGGTCTAACCTTGATCAGCCCGGTCGGGTAATTTCCGTATTGAAGGGAACCTTTCTCGAACCACTCATGCGCAGCCGTCTCAAGCATGCTTCGCTGCTTGTCGCGGATCAGCCAGGTGAACGGGAGCGAGACGTGGAGTCAGGTCGTGCGGATGCCTTTATCACTGACTATCCATATAGTCAGCTCATGCTTGCCAATACAGATTGGGCGCGCGTGATTGCACCGGATTCTCCAGTTCAAATGACAGATTATGCATATGCTGTTCCTAAAAATGATCCGATATGGCTCGCACGGGTCAATGCCTTTGTCTCGCAGATTAAAAAAGATGGTCGGCTCAAAAACGCAGCAGCACCTAACAACTTATTACCCATGATCATCACGGAATAGCATGTGAGCAATCCATCAGAATTGAAAATCAAACCCACCCGGTTTCGATTTTTATTACTGAGTATCTTTCTGATCGGTACGATTCTGATCTGGGGTGGCTACTTCACGAGCATTTACGTCATACAAGATAATGCAAGGAACACTCTGAGTGACAAGGCTCAGACGCTGGCATTGATTTTTGAAGATCAGGTCTCCATTTCGATGGATGCGATTGCCGCACGATTGAAATCCGTAGCGGCTTTCTCGACACCTGAGTCACTACGCGACGGTCGATTATCGAGGCAGTCTCTAGCCCGGCTGATCGCAGACGACTATCTTATCCGCAGCTTGTCTCTGGTGGATGATCAGGGCGTGATCGTAGCGAGTTCCTCGACGCAAAATATTGGTGCAATATTGTCAAATAACATATTGCCTCCGGACTCATCAGCTACCACGCTTGCTGTTGTCCAGTTTGGTCAGGTCTATCCGTATCGTGATCTGAATGAGATTGATCATGGCCCGGCATCTCATTCCGTGAGTGTTTGGGTGGCAAGTTTTCCGGTGCAACTTGACGGGCGACACTATCACTGGGTTGCGAGCCTCAACACCGGGCTATTTCTGAATTTGTGGGCCAGAGTCAGCCAGGATCCCGCGCTAAGCATCGCGTTGCTGAACTATCAGGAAAAGGCTATTGCCACACAAAATATCGTATGGTCAGATAACAAGGGTTTGCAGTCAGAGCTCAATTTCTATGCAGGACAAGCTGATCGTGGCAATTTTCGGATAAATCATGACGGTGAATCATTCGTTGTTGCTTATCGTGCCAGCAAATCACAGCCGGTTATTCTGACAGTTGTAGGCAATATAGGAAAATCTTTTGAAGCGCTTTCAGGGCAGCGTCACTATTTTCTCTTGGCAGCGATGAGCGGATTTTTAATTCTGGTTTTTGTGTTTGCAATCTTGATGAGAGGCTATTTTCTGTACGAGCAGTCCGTCATTGAAATGACCAATCAGACCATGGCAATCAGTGCGCATCTGATGGTGAGTGAAAGCTTGCCATCAGGTGAGATCATGAACGTCAATGATGCATTTGAAAAAGTGTCTGGGTACTCTAAGCGAGAGCTCGTTGGTAAACATCACAATATTTTCAATTCTAAACTCCAGCCTTCATCGTTTTATAACGAGCTCTGGACAACTATTTTAGCTGGACAGATATGGAAGGGCGTCTTACGCAATGTAGATCGAACAGGTCGTTATTTTTGGGTGAATGCAACCATTATTCCGTTCACGAATGCCTGGGGGAAAATTACACGCTATGTCGCGTTTTATAGCGATATTACGCAAGCGATGAGCTTGGCAGAACAACTCGAAAAAGAGAAGAGCTTGCGCCAGGCATTGACAGTGATAAACAAGCAGCTAGTATCAGACGTGAATACGGATATGCTGACAAAAATTCCTAACAGACGTGCGTTTGATATCTTTGCCCAGGAAGCATTGAAGAGCGCCAGAAAGGTCAATCAAACGGTTTCACTCCTGATGATTGACATTGATAAATTCAAGCTCATCAATGACACCTATGGTCATGCTGCGGGTGATATCGTCCTGCAAGAATTAGCACATCGCTGGAGTTCCAATATCAGAGGCTCCGATATGCTTGCGCGACTCGGGGGCGAGGAGTTTTGTCTGCTACTGCCGCAAGCCTCAGAAGTCGATGCTAAGTTAATAGCAAAAAAAATGCTGAAACTCACATCACAAACGCCTATTCAAGTGACAGGTTTTACAGAAATGACTTCAATCCACGTCAACGTCAGTATCGGACTCGTGACCGCCGCGCCGGACAATGCACTTAGTATTCAAACCTTACTTGGCCTGGCAGATGAAGCGCTCTACCAGGCCAAGGATTTAGGCGGGAATTGCATCGTGATTTCTGAACCTGTAAACCATCCAACTATCAATGCGTAAACTTTATGAGTGATCTGTATGCTAGCGAACGGTGCACAAATCTTGATCAGTAAATAATGACCTCTCCACGGGTGCGTAACGGCCTCAGCCTGAGCGGGATCCCGATCAAGTCAGGAGCGTCAACATGAAACTCAACCCAAAAAAAATTACAGCCTCTGCGGCAGCAATGATAGCAACGGTCGCGACCGTTGCTGCGTTAACGTTATCCTCTGCAGGCGCATTTGCCGCTGACAAGGATATGCATGAAGATCGGGCTCAGCAACGTATTGCTAACATGCATGTCAGACTGAGCATCACCCCAGCCCAGGAAGCGCAGTGGAAGGTCGTCGCCGATGTGATGCGCGAAAACGGCAAAGTCATGGATCAACTCACCCAGCAACGCGTGGATAAGTCCAAAGAAATGAATGCTGTGGATGATTTGAAGTCCTATGCTGCGATTACTGATGCGCATGCAGATGGACTGCATAAGTTGATTCCAGCTTTTGCTGTGCTGTACTCCAGCATGTCAGACATCCAGAAAAAACAGGCTGATACGATGTTTAAGCATGGCGAAAATGGGCGGGTGAGCAACAAATCTGCGGATAAAGCAGGGGGTAAATAAAATGAAAACCCTCACCACGCAATCTGTAATGTCCAGTACCCATCAGTTGACGTTTGTGGTTGTTGCGCTGTGTATAGCGGCGTTGAGTGCGTTGTGGTTGTCCTATGCGCACGCTGACAATAAAGAAGGCCAACATAACGGCAACGTTAACAAAGGGCAAACCTATCATCGCGAGAACAACCAGGGGCAGAAATGGAACAGGGGTGCTCATGACGATCATCATGAGCACTATGATCGCGATGATTACCGCTACAAGCCTGGGTATCAGCATCCCTATTTTTACTCACAACCTGTTTATGTTCCGCCACCTGTTTACTATGAGCCATATCAGTCTCCAGGGATCAACTTGTTTTTCCCCTTGGATTTACGTTGAGCGTCAAGGCCTACTATCGTTGGGGCATGTCCTTAACTGAGTAGCCTAGGCTCACTGTCGCGTCAGCTGGGATGGGGGGCATAGTCGCCTCCCAGGCTTCCCAGGCCTGGCGCATCGCAGTGAGTCTGTCTGGTTGCTGATGCGACAGGTTTGCACGTTCACGCGCATCGCCTGGAATGTTGAACAGATAATCATTGCCATCGACACGCAGGTATTTCCATTCGCCCTCGCGCATAGCGCGCTGGCCGCGGTGATTCATACGCCAGTGCATGGGGCGTGCAAATGTCTGCGCCGGTTGCCGCAACACCGAAAGCAAGGAAATCCCATCAAAGGGATAGCGTGCATCGGCTTGCACGCCTGCGGCTTCGAGCAGGGTCACAGACCAGTCCATGGTCATGCATAACTGATCACTCACGCCACCTGCTGCGATTTGTGCAGGCCAGTGTGCGATCCATGGCACACGAATACCGCCTTCGGTCAGATCCATCTTGCCACCCACCAGCGGCCAGTTATCCGAAAACCGCTCGCCACCGTTGTCGCTTGTGAATACAACGAGTGTGTTCTGCACGAGATTGAGTGACTCAAGCGTACGCATGATTTTGCCGATACCCTCATCCATGTGATGAATCATGCGCTGGTAGGTATGAATGTTGCCACCGTGAAGATGAAACAGGTTGCTTTTGATTTCTTGCGCGAGCACTTCGTCATCACGCGTTTCCCAGGGCCAATGCGGCGCCGTGTAATGCACGCTCAGAAAGAATGGCTTACCTGAATGAGCATCGCTGGCCATGCGTTCAATGTAGTCAACGGAGCGATCAGAAATCAGATCTGTCAGATAGCCTTCTTCGGCACGCTCTGATTCCCCGAACCAGAGATCATGTGTGCCATTTGAAGAGCAATGCGTAAAGTAATCGACCCCTCCCGACATCGGACCAAAGAACTCCTCGTAACCCGAGCGCAAGGGGCCGAATGCAGGTGGATAGCCAAGGTGCCATTTGCCAATCAGTGCAGTGTGATATCCGTTATCGCGCAACAGTGACGGCAGAGTGGGGTGCTCAGCCGGGAGCCCCAGTGTCGTGCTGCCCCGGCTCTTGCTGTTGATTGGTTCTTCTGCTGCGCCCCTGAGGCGATACTGATAGCGGCCCGTCATCAGCGCAAAGCGTGTGGGCGAGCATACAGGTGCGTTTGAGTATCCTTGAGTGAATTTCAAGCCCTTCGCAGCTAGACCATCGAGCACAGGAGATACTGCACCAAAATTGGCTTGCCGCCCGCCATAACAGCCCAGGTCGGCAAAGCCCAAATCGTCGGCCACGATAAAAATAATGTTGGGTTGATTTTTCATGGTTGAAATCCTGAACGTGCGACGACGGGCGCCCATTGCGCACGATAATTGTTAAGCATGGTCTGTGTTTGCGCCTGCGTGCTAATAACAGGAGTCAATTTGGCCACGGCAAAGGTGCGTTGCGTTTCTGGATCCTGCATGACTGCGCGGATCGCTTCGCTGAGTTGTGAAAGCTTGTCTTGCGGTAGGCTAATCGGTGCAAAAAAAGTATTCCAGCCAGTGGCTGTAATATTCAAACCCGCCTGGTTAAAGGTTGGTATATCAGGCGCGAAGGGCGCACGTTGTTCGCCCGAGACCGCCAGGATTTTTAGCTTGCCGGCCTCGTGTTGAGGCCAGAGCGTATCCAGAATATCGATTGCGACTGGCACTTGCTTTCCAATCAGATCGTTCATCAGTGGAGCCGAGCCGCGATAGCCGACGACTTGCGTCTGGACCTGTGCCTTGTCTGCCATCATCAAGGCAAAGAAGTGCGGCAAGCTACCCGTGGCCGGCACTCCAATGTTTGCCTGGCCGGGATGGATGCGCAACCAGTCTAACAGGCCCGCAAGGTCACTCACCGGCATCGATGGTTCGACTGCGAGTCCAAATTCGTAACTATTAACTTGTGACATCGGGACAAAGTCTTTTTCGGCATCGTAGCCATTGTCCTGAAACACGAGCGGAGCCACAACCATCACGGCTGGGTTGGCCAGCATCAGTTGCACTTGATTCGCGGGCGTCGCTTTCACGATCTGCGCTGCCACACGCCCACCCGCACCAGTCTTGTTTTCAACAATCACGGTGACATGCAATTTGGTCTGCAGTTTGTCTGCAACGATGCGTGCGATACGGTCTGTGGCACCGCCTGGCGGAAAGCCCACCACAATGCGTATGGGGCTATCTGCAGGAACAATTTGTGCATTTGCATGCCCGACACATGCCAGGCTTGCCAGTAGGATTGGCAGGTATTGTTGAAGCATGCGGATCACTTTTGACTCCATTAAGCATAGATTTAATTGTTGTTGACACGGAATTACATAAACTATGAAATTGGTTACTCAATTTTTCAACGCTTAAGGGCTGATTCAATTACCCTTGTAACGTCAGTATTTTTGTTATGCATAAGTAACCATTATTGTTATGCATAAATATGCACTTTTGTTTTTCACAAAAATTAGAAATTTCAAGAGACCAACGTGAAAATTATAATGATTCGTTTTTTCAGCTTACTTTTTTTGTGCGCAGTGTTCATGGCCAACGCAGCAGTCGCACAAAATGGCCCGCTGCGCGTGATTCTGCCACTGGGCCCAGGGTCAGGCGTCGATAACTTTGCACGCACCGTCCAGCCTGCATTAAGCAAGGCGCTAAATGGCCAGGTGGTTGTCATCGAGAATATGCCAGGTGCGGGTGGTTTGACGGGTACTGCAGCCTTGGTCAAAGCAGAACCCAATGGTAATACGATCGCTTTTGTATCAAACAATCACGCGATCAATCCAAGCGTATTCAAGAACATGCCCTTTGATAGTCTGAATGACATTACGCCCATCAGTATGATCGGTACTTCGCCTTTTGTGCTGGTTGTGAACCCGAACAAGCTTCCTGTCAAAACAGCAAAGGAACTTCAGGCCTTTCTGGCAGCCAAGCCCGATCAATATAACTACGCTTCATCAGGGAACGGCACCATTATTCAGCTTGCCGGTGAAATGTTCATTCAGGCGGCAGACGTGAAGGTGCGGCACATTCCCTATAAGGGTATGGGCCCCATGTTGACTGATCTCATGGCGGGCCAGGTAGAAATGGGTGTTGCAGCAGTAGCTGCCGTAGAGGGACAATTAAAAAGCGGAGCCTTGCGCGCTATTGGCGTAATGGGTCGCGAGCGTGTCTCAACACTGCCGGGAGTCCCCACGATGATTGAGCAGGGCTTCCCAACAGTTGATATTCAGGGTTGGTTTGCGGTGATAGGCCCTGCAAAACTACCTCCTGAGCAAGTTTCACGCATTTATGCTGCTGTTGTTCAGGCATTTAACGACCCCACCGTGAAAGAAAAATTAACCGAGCAGGGCAACGTTATCAATCCCACCACGCCAGCAGTAGCCACTCAGTTTTTTAAGTCGGAACAGGAGCGCTATGCCCGTCTGATTGCACAATCGAAAATCGCAGTTGACTAACCTGCACGCATCCGATTTTTTTGGAGATTTACATGGCTGATTTATTTGAAAACCCAATGGGACTGTGCGGCTTTGAGTTCGTTGAGTTTGCATCTCCTGCGCCTAATGTCCTTGAGCCTCTTTTTGAAAAAATGGGATTCACGCTGTTAGCCAGGCACCGTTCAAAGGACGTGGTGCTGTATCGCCAAGGCAATATCAATTTCATTGTGAATCGTGAACCCAAGAGTCTGGCAGGCTATTTTGCTGCCGAGCATGGTCCTTGCGCATGTGCCCTGGCTTTCCGGGTCCGTGATTCGCATCTGGCATATAACCGCGCTCTCGCGCTCGGTGCTCAGCCCATTGAAATTCCTACCGGGCCGATGGAGCTGCGTCTGCCTGCAATCAAAGGCATCGGCGGCGCACCGCTGTACCTCATTGATCGCTTCGAAGACGGCAAGAGTGTCTATGACATTGATTTTGAATTTATCGAGGGTGTGGATCGCCATCCTGTCGGTCACGGTTTTAAAATGATCGATCACCTGACCCATAACGTCTACAAGGGACGTATGGCATTTTGGGGGACATTCTACGAACAGCTCTTCAATTTTCGTGAAATTCGCTACTTTGATATCAAAGGCGAATATACGGGTCTGACTAGCCGTGCTTTAACAGCGCCTGATGGACTGATCCGTATTCCTCTGAACGAAGAATCCGGCAAAACGGGCGGCCAGATCGAAGAATTCCTGATGCAGTTCAATGGTGAGGGCATTCAGCACATTGCCTTGTTGACCGATGACTTATTGGCAAGTGTCGACTCATTACGCAAGGCGGGTATCCCGTTGATGACAGCACCGAATGATATGTATTATGAAATGCTTGATGAGCGACTGCCCGGACATGGAGAGCCCGTTCAAGAGTTAAAGACGCGTGGTATTTTGCTCGATGGCTCGACGGCCAATGGCGAGCAGCGTTTGTTGCTACAGATCTTTTCACAAACGTTGCTCGGACCGGTGTTCTTTGAATTTATTCAGCGTAAAAAAGATGAAGGCTTTGGAGAGGGGAATTTCAAAGCGCTTTTTGAGTCGCTCGAACGCGATCAGATTCAACGTGGTGTACTGGACTTATGAAACTTTATACCTATTTTCGTAGTTCAGCGGCCTATCGCGTGCGGATTGCACTCAATCTCAAAGGCTTGCATCCCGAGATGATGCCTGTTCATCTCGTACGAAATGGGGGCGAGCAGTTGTCACCCGCGTATCGCGAGCTGAATCCCAACGCGCTACTTCCAACGTTAATCGATGACGGCGCCTCCATCACACAGTCTTTGGCGATTATTGAATATCTCGAGGAAGTCTATCCAGACATCCGCCTGCTCCCCCAGGATCCAGTTGCCCGCGCGCATGTCCGCGCTGTAGCGCTCACGATCGCGTGTGATATCCACCCACTTCAAAACCTGAGGGTATTGAAGTATCTGACTAAAGAGCTTCATGTCACTGACGAGCAAAAGAATGCCTGGTACCTGCACTGGGTGTCCACAGGACTGGCATCCGTCGAATCGATGGTGTCGCAGTTAAGTGCGGGACCATTCTGTTTTGGTGATATGCCAGGTCTTGCCGATATCTGCTTGCTCCCTCAATTATTCAACGCTAGACGCGTCAATGCCGATTTGTCCGCATTGCCCAATTTGCTGCGCATCGAGGACAATTGCCAAAAACTCTCTGCTTTTCAGAAGGCAGCGCCTGCGATGCAGCCCGATGCGGAGTAGGGCCTAGCGATTGACGTAGTTCACGTGCCCCTTAAACAATGCGCAATGCGTTGGGCAAAAGGTGGTTTAATTGTTTGAACGGCACAAGAGGCTCAAGAGGAAGAATATGAAAGGCAACACCAATATCATCAAACATCTCAACGATCTGCTGGCTGGCGAACTCACCGCTGTCGATCAATACCTCATCCATGGTGAGATGTATCAGGATATGGGGTTGGTGCGCCTGGCCGAAAAAACCTTGCACGAGTCCGATCATGAGCGCCAGCACGCTAAAGCGATCATCCAGCGCATTCTGTTCTTAGAGGGAATTCCAGACTTATCAAAACGTGATGGCTTAAAAATAGGCCAGACCGTGCCCGGCATGCTCCAGTCTGATCTGGATGTTGAATATCAGGTGGCAGCTCACCTCAAAGCTGTGATTGCCGCCTGCGAAGCCGCCTCGGACTTTGTGACGCGTGAAATGTTGCTGGTTCAGCTCGAAGATACCGAAATGGACCATGCTTATTTTCTTGAAAAGCAGTTGCGACTGATCGATTTGATTGGCTTGCAGAATTACCAGCAAAGTCAGGCAAATCCAGACAAGCAGAACTGAGACCGTATTCATGAAAACAGATAAAAAGATTAACGAAGCGCTAAATAAAGTGCTTAAAAACCAGTTGACGGCGATCAATCAGTATTTTCTGCATGCGCGGATGTTTCGCAACTGGGGCCTGGAAAAACTGAACGACTATCATTACAAGCAATCGATCCGTGTCATGAAAGAAGCCGACAAGGTGATTGAGCGGATCCTGTTTCTCGAGGGCCTGCCAAATTTGCAAAACCTTGGAAAGCTCTCAATCGGAGAGCACGTTCTCGAGTGCTTGCAAGAAGATCTGAAATTTGAACGTACGGTCCAGCACCCCCAAATGCAGGCCTCACTGCTGATTTGCGAGGAACTGAACGATTTCGTGTCGGGTCAGATGTTGCGTGAATTGCTGGAGGAGTGCGAGGAGGCCATTGACTGGCTAGAGACACAAATCAGTCTGGTCGATCAGCTCTCGATAGAGAATTATCTGCAAAGCCATATCGGTTCTCACGAATAGCTCGGGATGCAGGCCTCAGGAAACAGGACACAAGTCAAAACTAGAGGTCCTGTGTCCTGTTTCCGGAGTCTGTCTACGTGTCCGATGTCCGGATTGAACCAAATTGAAGTGTTGAACTTACCTGCTGCTCAAGAGGTATGGGCCTCTGATTGCAGGTAACTCTAAGCTGCTACCAGTTCGTGGATCAGACCCGCCCCAGCGTCTGCATGGCATTGCTGTGCCTCGCGGAGGCACTTCTTTGCGCATGGCGTGCATCTTCCGCAATCCATGGCGATATTCAGGGTTTGCCGCAGGTCTTGCATCGTTGTGGCGCCAGCCTCAACCGCTTTGTGAACCTGGCGCTCCGTGACCGCTGAACAGATACAGATATACATGATGTTTGAATTAAGATGATTCTTTAAATGTAAATAAGAATGATTCCTAGTTACTTAATATTACATCAAATTAATGGGAATGTTGTAAAAATTTCTACTATCCATTACGAACGATCTGTTTTTCGCTAAAAACCTCATGCACAAAGGATCTCCTGTTCTTTGCCGGCATGGGTCTAGATTACTAGTGACTAGAAATCCTTAACGCCTGAACTTCCGCGGGGCTCAACGGGGTTAAAAAATGATTGCCCCAGTTAGAGCGCACAAATTGAACAACTTCCACAACCTGCTCATTGGTGAGCATTTGGCCAACAGGTGGCATGGCATGTGATCCATTTACCACGACATAAGCGGGATAGACGGGATTGGCTAGCCGAGGGTTGTTTGCCAGCGCTGGATACTTGCCCGCACCCACTGCGCCCTGGCCTTGTGGCATATGGCAACCCTGACACGTCACCCGATAGATGTGCTCTCCGGTTTGTTGAACGAATACCCCATCGCGAGGAAAGTCAGCAGTAGTCTGCGCCATCACCGCAGTGCTGCACGTCAGGGTAACTATCAAGCGTAAGATCAACAGGATCAACTGCTTATAACCTGAGAGTGTTGCAGTCACGAAAAACTTAAAATGTCGCATGACTTGCCTTTTTTATGACTGTTGCATGTAACCGTGAAATTGCATCAAGGGACGACAGCACCGCACCTTCTTGCCACGCCGGTAAATAGGAAGCATGTTCTCCGGCCAGGGCGATTCTGCCATCTACCTGGCATAGATTCTGATAGTGCTTGGCCCTCAATTCTGGCGTCCACATGGCATAGCAGCCTAAGGTAGTCGGTACTCGATGCCAACTAACAGCCATCCCATTCTGGAATTCTGACTTGTATTGCGAGTGAATCAAGGCGCCATGTTCCAACGCCCACTTGATGCGCTCTGCAGGCGTCATTGCTGTGAACATATAAGACTCAGGCCCAAAACAATACCCCCCTAGCAAAACACCCGAGCCACTGCTCCATTGATCTGAGGAAGGATATGAAATCAGTTTGATAGGCAGATCCGTATAAGAAATGCCACCGTATATCTGTTCATCCTCCTCCCAAAACCGGCGTTTGAACTGCAATCCTATTTTCGTTGCGGAGTCATAATGCAGGGCGCCAATCGCACTGAGCATTTCACTGCTGACCTGAATACTCATCTGGCCGAGGATAGACGCAGGGATCGTGCATAAACACCATTCAGCCTGTGCCCGGGCCATCACACCACCATTAGCCATATCCTGGTACTGGACGCTGACTCCGCGATTGTCCTGCTCAATCGAGACGACTTTAGCCTGACGCTGTATCAGATGCCCCACTTCACGTTCAAAAGCTTTGGCGATCATGTCCATGCCACCAACAGGCTGGAACATCGTCATGTGGTGTTCAACTTCAAAATTCACAGCAATGTTTTTCCAGAATCTGGATTTGAATAACGCCTGCATCTCCAGAGGTTTGGAGCTCACCGCTTCGGGCATCAAACCGCCACCTGGCCAGACGTCGAAGCCGCGCCTCGCACTGGTCAGTTCGTTTTCACGGTAACGATACTGTGCATCGAGTGCGCCCCATCCTTTGAGACTCTCAAGCAATACGTCGCAATCTTCTCTGGACATTTGCTGGTTCAGGCTGCCCTGATCGACGGTTTTGGCAAGCAATTCTGCGACATAGCCCTGATAATCCGACTGGACATGACGATATCGCTGTGGTTTGCCATCGAACGCCGTGCTGGAATGAACATAGGCGTTGTAATTGGTCTGAATAAATGGCTGCAAAGACACGCCTAGTTTTTTGCAGTAATCCAGTACGCCATAGTGATAGACAGGGATGCGCCAGGGACCGGGATTAAAGTAATTGCCTGGATCAAAGCGACAGATCTGTTCCTCGCCACCTAATTCGGTGAATTGATCGCCGCCTCTGAGGGACCAGCAACGGCCTCCTACCCGAGTCGAGTACTCCAGAATCTGAACGTTGTAACCAGCCTTGGTCAGCTCGTACGCAGCAACCATCCCTGCTAAACCTGCCCCCAGAATCAGAACCGAAGTTCCAGGCTTGGCACCAGCGAGATTGGGTGCCCCTGCGTAAGAGGACTTTGGTGCGAGGCCCAGTGCTGCCATCGCCTCAAGTGCGACAGCTGAACCGGCGGTGCGTCCAATATGAGATAAAAAATCTCGACGCGAAAAATTGAACATATGATTTTTGGCCTAATTGCGCTGCATTGAGGTGTCCGTTTATTTTAGTAGATGCTTCCCCTTAAGGTGATGGCAACCGATACTTTATCGGTCTAAGATGATGAAAATTAATCGTGCCCAAGGATTCATCTTATGGCCAGTCTCCCTCCTACGACCACTCTTCAGGCATTTGAGTCCGTCGCGCGACGACGTAGTTTTGGTTTGGCTGCGAATGAGTTGAATCTCACGGCTTCGGCCGTGAGCCATCAGGTCGCAAAATTGGAACAATATCTCGGCGTGCGTCTCTTTGAGCGCAACGCGCATGGCGTCAAGCTGAGCATGGCAGGTGAGCAATATCTGACGCGTATCAGTGGTGCATTATTGGCTATTACCGCGGCTAGCGAGGACTTGCGCCAGGGGATGAGTAACAGCCTCTATGTTCACTGTGCACCCAGCATTGCCAGTTTGTGGCTGATGCCGCGGATACGTGCCTTTGCAACAGCATACCCAGAAATTTCACTCAATATATCTGCCTCGCACACCCCGAGTGATTTCGCTTTGGGTCAAGCCGATATTGATATTCGGTATGGTATTGCGCAGTGGCCCGATCTCACCGTGGAGCCACTCTTTGAGGAGCGCATCGTTCCCTTGGCCAGTCCAGCCTTCATCAAAGAACACCGGCTACGCAGACCCGAGCAGTTGCTTGGTCTTCCTTTGATTCAGAGTAATGTGAGCGTAGTGCAGTGGTCCAACTGGCTCACTGAGTTTACGAACCTTCGGGCCCCCGACCGGTACGCCGCCAGATTCGACAGGGCCCAGATGTCGCTCGATGCTGCGACACAGGGTCTGGGCGTTGCACTGGAAAGCACAACGACTGGCAATTTGCATCTGACTGAAGGAAAACTGAAGCCAGTGTTTTCGATGGAGATGGCCATCAAAGTGAAAGCACACTTTGCGGTATACCCCTCCCGGCATTCCAGGCGTAAACCAGTCGAAGCCTTTTTGACCTGGTTGCATCAAGAAGCCGCGCGGCAGAGCTAAATCCCATTCAATTTTTGAGAGAGAAGTGATACCGAAAACATTCGGTATGTCACGACCACTTTTCTCAGAGAGCATGGCCTCTCGACATGGGGTCAACCCTGTTGTCAGATGAAAAAACGTCATCTTAGAGTGAAAAACAATCGCTTGTTATCAATATAGCTTTGGTCGAATATGACGGCTGTGTAATAAGTGCGGGCTATTTAACCGCACAGATTCAGGGATGATTCCTGACACAGGTCGCAACGAGTGGTGTTGCAGAGCCAATAAAAATAGGAGACAAGCATGATGATATCGACACTCTCGGGACAAGGAGGCCATGCCTTCAATGTTGATTGCCGTTATCTGCTGCTGGGGTCTGCAGTATGAGCACCCTGGCCACGCCTCAGCAACTCGATATAAACGTAGGTGGAGTCTCAGCCAAAATCGAGTCTTGGCTGGGAACGCTAATAGAAGTGCCCGCTGCACTCTTGGTCCTGGGCGAGGTCGTCGTTCTGCTTGCAGGCGTGATCATGCGCTTCATCTTTAATCGTCCGATCCCCTGGGCCGATGAACTTGCCTCTATTTTGTTTCTTTGGTTAGCGAATTTTGGTGCGGCTATTGCACTCATGCGCGGAACGCATATGAGGACAACTGCACTTGTTTCTACATGGAATCCCAGAGCACGCCTGTGGGCTGAAACACTGGCCAGCGCCGCACCTTTTTTATTCCTGGTGATTTTGATTTTCCCAATGGCGCAATACGCTGCGGATGAGTGGATTGTTCAAACTCCAGCGCTATCCTTGCCCAATACGATCAGAGCTGCTGCAGTGCCGGTCGGTGCACTGCTGATGCTCGCCATCAGTCTGGTGCGACTGGTCAGAGTGAGTGTGCCTGATTTGCTGGGGATGACGTTTGCGATGGCGTTACTCGCTGGGGTGCTTTATTTATCAGCGAACTGGCTGCAGGCGATTGGCAACTGGAATCTGTTTATTTTCTTTGCCCTGTTGTTAGGTGCGGGCGTGTTGCTGGGCGTGCCTATCGCCTTTTGTTTTGGTTTGGCAACAGTCGCGTATTTACTCACGACGAGTTCGACGCCTTTGGATGTCGTCAGTGGACGCATGGACGAGGGCATGAGCTCGCTGATTTTGCTGGCGGTGCCGCTGTTTATTTTGCTGGGACATCTGGTCCAAATGACGGGTATGGCGAAAGCCATGGTCGACTTCCTAGCGTCGATGCTGGGTCACGTACGGGGTGGTCTGAATTACGTCTTGTTGGGCGCGATGTTGCTGGTGTCGGGTATTTCAGGTGCAAAGACAGCGGACATGGCGGCTGTTGCGCCAGTGCTGCTGCCTGAGATGAAAAAGCGCGGGAATCATGAGGGCGAACTGATTTCCTTACTCGCAGCATCGGGTGCCATGGCAGAAACCATTCCCCCTTCCTTGGTGCTGATCACGATTGGCTCTGTGGCAGGGATTTCAATCGGTGCCTTATTCACAGGTGGAATATTGCCAGGTGTGGTGTTGGCCGTGCTGCTGGCGATTCTGGCGCGATACCGTAGTGCTGAAATCGCAGTCGGATTCAAACGCGCACCCTTGAAAGTGGTCGGACGCACATTTCTGATTGCTTTGCCATCTTTACTGCTCCCAGTGCTAATTCGCTCCGCTGTGGTCCAGGGGGTTGCGACAGCAACAGAAGTCTCGACGATCGGTATCGCCTACGCCGTACTTGCAGGCCTGCTGATTTATCGCAAGTTTGATTTGAAATTTATCTATCCCATTCTGATCGATACGGCAGCGTTGTCGGGTGCGATTCTGTTCATTATTGGTACGGCGACTGGCATGTCTTGGGCCTTGACCCAGTCAGGTTTCTCGCACAGTTTGTCGGCGTTTATGACCAGTGTGCCCGGAGGCAAGTACGGGTTCTTGCTGGTTTCCATTGTTGCGTTCACGGTGCTGGGGAGTGTGCTCGAGGGAATTCCTGCGATGGTGTTGTTCGCACCCTTGCTGTTTCCTGCTGCACGATTAATCGGTGTGCATGAAGTGCATTACGCGATGGTCATTATTCTGGCGATGGGTATTGGTTTGTTCGCGCCACCTTTTGGTCTGGGGTACTACGCGGCTTGCACGATTGGTCGTGTGAATTCAGATATTCCACTGCGACGAATCTGGCCGTACCTTGGCGCCTTGATGATTGGTTTGTTGGTTGTTGCTTTTGTCCCCTGGTTCTCGATCGGATTTCTGGATTGAAATGCATCATCACTTTTTTTCTAAATAGGGAGTTACATGTCTGATTTGACGCATTCACTGCGCCAGCGCGCGTATCGCATTCGTCGCTATGCTTTGCGCATGGGCGAAGTGCAAGGGCAAGGTTATATCGGCCAGGCGCTCGGGTGGGCCGATGTGCTGGCGGTCGCGTACGGTCATGCGATGCAATACCGTCCCGACGAACCTGGCTGGGAACAGCGCGACCGGTTTCTGTTGTCGCATGGACATTACGCGATTGCGCATTACGCGGCATTGATCGAAGCAGGCATCATCCCAGAAAGTGAACTCGAAACCTATGGCAGCGACGATAGTCGTCTGCCGATGTCCGGGATGGCAACTTATACACCAGGCATGGAAATGTCAGGTGGCTCACTTGGCCAGGGTCTAGCGATCGGTGTGGGGATGGCTTTGGGTTTGCGGTTGAAAGCCAACCCTGCCTTTGTCTACAACTCCATGTCAGATGGAGAACTCGATGAAGGCTCCACCTGGGAAGCCGCAATGGGTGCTGCCCATCATCGCCTGTCTAATCTGATTTGTCTGATCGATATCAATAATCAGCAGGCTGACGGTCCCTCCGGAAAAATCATGGGGTTTGAACCCCTTGTTGATAAATGGGCTGCTTTTGGCTGGCATGTCCAGCGTGTCGATGGCAATGATTTACCAGGCGTTCTTCACGCCTTTGATGTTGCCCGCAATCTGACTGAAGACAAACCACGCGTCATTATCTGCGACACCCTGATGGGTAAAGGTGTTCCCTTTTTGGAGCAACGTGAAAAGAACCACTTTATTCGTGTCGATCCGCCCGAGTGGCAGCATGCCCTCGAGATTCTGGATCAATCGCAACAAGAAGGATCTCTGGTATGAGCGCAGCAAACACACCAACCAAGCCACGTTTGACCACTTCAGCCATGATCGCTTCGATCGCCTCAGAAGGTCAGCGCGTGATCGCTGCGCCATTTGGTAAAGCGCTGGTTGAATTGGGAAAACAACGCAGCGATATCGTTGGACTGACGGCCGATCTGGCCAAATACACCGATCTGCATTTATTTGCCCAAGCCTATCCAGAGCGATTTTTCCAGATGGGCATGGCAGAACAATTGTTGATGGCGGCAGCTGGTGGCATGGCAAAAGAAGGCTTCGTTCCCTTTGCCACCACGTATGCGGCATTTGGTACACGACGCGCCTATGACTTCATTCATCAGGTGATTGCCGAAGAACATCTGAACGTCAAAATTTGCTGCGCCTTACCTGGGCTGACAACCGGATACGGCCCCAGCCATCAGGCCACTGAAGATTTGGCGATGATGCGCGGGATTCCCGGCATGACGATTGTCGATCCCTGCGATGCCCTGGATATTGAACAGGCTGTGCCCCAGATCGCAGCGCATAACGGCCCGGTATACATGCGCCTATTGCGCGGAGGTGTTCCGCTCGTGCTCGATGAGTATGACTATAAGTTCGAACTCGGCAAAGCTAAATTGCTCTGCGATGGGAACGATGTGCTGATTATTTCCAGTGGATTCATGACCATGCGCGCACTGGAGGTCGCACAAACGCTTGCAACCGATCAAGTCGGTGTAGCGGTCTTGCATTGCCCGACCATCAAGCCATTGGACGAAGCCACCATCATTGAAGCAGTTCGCTATCGCCATCGTCTGGTCGTAGTTGCTGAAAACCATTCCGTCGTGGGCGGTCTGGGCGAGTCGGTGGCAAGCGCGCTCTTGCGTCATCGTGTCCAACCAGCAGGATTCCAGCTGGCCGGCTTACCGGATGAATTCCTCGATGCAGGTGCTTTGCCCACGCTTCATGATCGTTATGGCGTGAGTCGTGACGTCCTTGCTGCACGTATTAAAGCCTGGTTGGGATAAACCGCCTTTTTATGACTGACCTGATTTAATTTTTAAAAATATTGGAGTTCTTACTATGCTTCTCACAGACAACGTTGCAATTATTACTGGTGGCGCAGGCCAAAATGGCCTGGGTTTCTCAACGGCACGCACCTTGGCTGAGCAGGGCGCTCGGGTTGTGATTCTGGATCTTGCTGGTGCTGATCCAGCAGCGGCTGCTGCGCGCCTGGGTCCGCAGCATCTGGGCATCGTTGCTGATGTGACCGACAAAGCTTCATGCGAACAAGCGGTCAAGACCGTCTTGGCACAGCTGGGGCGTGTCGATGTGCTGGTCAACAACGCAGGGATTACGCAACCACGTAAAACAGTGGATATCACGGGTGCAGATTACGATGCGGTCCTCGACGTCAGCTTGCGTGGCACATTGAACATGTCCCAGGCCGTCATTCCTGCCATGCGTGCAGCCAAGTCGGGTTCGATTGTATGCATTTCATCTGTATCCGCACAGCGTGGTGGTGGCATCCTGGGTGGTCCACACTACTCAGCTGCAAAGGCCGGAGTCTTGGGTCTCGCGCGTGCGATGGCGCGTGAACTCGGTATCGATGGCATTCGCGTCAATTGTGTTGCGCCTGGTTTGATTGCGACGGATATCAATAAGGGCCTCATCCCCGAAGACAAAAAGCAAGCCATTCTCGATCAGATTCCTTTGAATCGTATTGGCGAACCAGCCGACGTTGCAGGTTGCGTGACTTTTCTTGCAAGCCCCCTCTCAAAATATTGCACGGGTATTACGCTGGATGTGAACGGCGGGATGCTCATTCACTAATGGCATCTTTTCATTAAAAAACCGGAGACAAACATGACACAAAAAAAATTGCCAGCAGTTAATCTGACACGCCGTCAATGTCTGGGGGCTGCGGCGGCCCTGCCTTTGTTCACCATTCTTTCTGGACGTGCTGACGCGGCTGAGTTCACCTATAAACTGGCAACAGGTCAGGATCCAAGCCATCCCGTTAACATCCGTGCGCAACAAGCTATTGAGCGCATTAAAGAAGCGACCAGTGGCCGTCTGGAGATCCGTTTGTTTCCAGCGAATCAGCTTGGCTCTGATACGGACTTGATGTCCCAGGTGCGCAATGGGGGGGTTGAGTTTTTTAATCAGGCCAGCTCAATTCTGTCGACAATGGTGCCCGCTGCAGGTATTGCAAATACCGGATTTGCGTTTAAGGACTCAGCCCAGGTTTGGCAAGCCATGGATGGCAAGCTTGGCAATTACGTGCGTGAACAGATTGCCAACGTTGGTCTGTTGACAATGGCACGTCCCTGGGAAAATGGCTTTCGCGAGATTACGACATCGACTAAGCCTATTCATACCCCCGAAGATTTAAAAGGCGTGAAGTTACGTGTGCCGGCAGCCCCCATGCTGTCGACCTTGTTCACCGCTTTGGGTGGTAGCCCAAGTCCGATCAATTTCAATGAAGTCTATTCGGCCTTGCAGACAAAACTGGTTGAAGGACAGGAAAATCCTTTAGCAATTATTGCTACGGCGCGACTCTACGAAGTACAAAAGTATTGCAGCATGACGAATCATGTCTGGGATGCCTACTGGATTCTGGGTAATCGTAAAGCAGTCGAAAGATTGCCTAAAAACATTCAGGAAATCGTTTTCAATGAATTCGATCGTTCTACCAATGATCAGCGTGCGGATATCGCAGCACTGAGCGTTTCGTTGCGCGCAGATCTCGAGTCCAAGGGCTTGCAGTTCGTCGAGGTCGACAAGCCTGCCTTCAAAACAGCCCTGGGCAAGACAACTTTCTACAAAGACTGGCGCGCCAAGTTTGGTGAACAGGCCTGGAAGTTACTAGAGGATGTCGTCGGTCCGCTGGGTTGAGTTTGCAGGACAACTCAATTCTTTTTAAATCCCTATGTCAAACGTCGTACTGATGCGACGAGAGAAACTCTGCCATGTCTACACCTATGCCCACCCGCCTCGCGCATGCGATCCGTTTTCTTGCTATTGATGCGATTGTTCGAGCAGGCGAAGGGCATCAGGGGGTACCCTTGGGCATGGCAGAAATCGCGACTGCACTGTACACCCGCCATTTACGCTTTATGCCCACCGATCCGACCTGGGCAGACCGCGATCGGGTGGTGCTCTCAAACGGTCACGGATCAATGTTGTTATATGCCTTACTGTATTTGACAGGCTATGAACATATATCTTTAGATCAGGTCAAACGATTTCGTGAGTTGGGATCGCACTGCGAAGGACATCCCGAAATCAATCCCGAGCACGGTATCGAAGTCACGACCGGGCCGTTGGGACAGGGCATTGCAAATGCGTTTGGCATGGCCGTAGCTGAGGCCTATCTGAATGCGCGTTTCGGGCGCGAACTGGTGAATCATTACACCTATGCATTTGTAGGGGATGGTTGTCTGCAGGAAGGGATTGGTCAGGAAATGATTTCTCTTGCCGGTCACTTGCGTCTCGGTAAGCTAGTTTTATTGTGGGACGATAATCAAATCACTGATGATGGCAGTACTTCATTATCGATCAGTGAAAATGTCGCCGAACGTTTCCGTGTCGCGCAATGGCATGTGATCGAGGTAGACGGCCATGATCTGGAGTCTGTGTCCAGCGCAATTGCGCAAGCTAAACAAGATCCACGTCCTTCGTTGATCGCCTGCCGTACCGTCATTGCACGTGGACTGGTCAGATTACAGGGACAGCGCGGTGGTCATAGCGCCAGGCTGTTCCAGGATGACGCCGACACCGCCCGTAAAGATCTGGCCTGGCCACATGCACCTTTTGAGATCCCGTTGGACGTGTTGAACACCTGGCGTCAGGCAGGTCAGAACAGTGCGGCCGAACACGCAGCCTGGCTGGCCCGTCTTGCTGCACTATCCCCCTCGCAGCGCACAGAATACGATCGTGTCATGTCAGGTGAATTGCCTGAAAATTGGCGTGAAGTGTTGCGCAATTATGCGCATGAGGCTTTAATGCGTGAAGACATGCCTGGCGGTATCCTGATCTCAGCCGAGATCAATGACCGGCTGTCTGACATTCTTCCTGAGCGCATGGTGGGCTGTGCTGATCTGGAGGCCCCGACGAGTCACAAACGCCGCCTCAAGGCGTTTACAGCTCAGGATCACAGTGGCGCGTATGTGCACTGTGGGGTGCGCGAACATTTGATGGGGGCGATGGCCAATGGTATGGCTGCACACGGAGGCATTATTCCGCTGGCTGTGACCTATCTGGCTTTTTCAGATTACGAACGTCCCGCGATGCGCATGGCTGCGCTAATGCGTTTACCCGTCAAGTTTATTTTTAGTCATGATTCAATTGGTGTAGGTAAGAACGGTCCTACACACCAGCCTGTAGAAATCCTAGCATCGTTGCGCGCCATGCCGAATATGCTGGTGCTGCGTCCTGCAGATGCCATTGAGGCAGCAGAGTGCTGGGAAATTGCCCTTGAGCATCGCACTGGACCCGCAACGCTGGTGTTTGCGCGCCAGGCATTGCCTTCTGTCCGGGTTTCTCTGAGTCAGGAAAATCTATCCCGTCGCGGTGGTTATGTACTGGTCGAGGCAGAAGATGGACCGCGCGCAGTAACCTTGCTTTCGACCGGATCTGAAGTCATGATCGCTCTGAAAGCTCGCGATCAGCTGCAAAAAGAGGGTATTCCAACTGCAGTGGTATCGCTGCCTTGTTGCGAGCGCTTTGATGCGCAGGGTGCACACTACCGTGCCCAGGTCTTGGGTAAAGGTACCGTGCGTGTGGCGGTTGAAGCCGCAGTGCGTTTTGGCTGGGATCGTTATCTCGGAGAACGTGGCGGTTTTATCGGGATGAGTGATTTTGGTGCTTCAGGCGGGGCCGAAGAGCTTTATGTGCATTTCGGCATCACGCCTGAGGCGGTTGCTGCCTGTGCACGGAATTTATTAGCGGATTGAGCCTAGAAAAAGCGGATGCGTGTGTGGTCGAAGTGATCTCGACTGAGCGCATTCAGACTCTGAGAGGCACCTACCCAAAGTTGCGCTGACTTGTCAGGCATATTGCGAAAGATTTACGCAACGAGCACCACCCCGATGACATCCAATGTAATTCAAAGTGAATAAATGTTATTTGCCGAGAACATCGATTACTTAACAAAGTGAAGTGCGGTTAGTTATCCTTTAAGGCAGTGAGTATGTAACTTCTGAACGATGACGGATTTTGTTATTGAGTGGCCTGCCAAATTAATAGCTAAGGCATCGATTTAAAAGAACCTAGCCCATGGAGTGCTGCATTGTCCAATGTGGTGCATAGGGTTTCACCTGTATGATTAAAATATATGCACAAATATAACTAATCTGATTGAGGTTCTAGTGAGGGATGAATTGAAGGTGTCTACAAGCGAAGAAGAGGTTGAACGCCGAATTTATTCCGCCCCAGCATTAGAGAAGGGGTTAGACATCCTCGAAATGTTATGCCGCAGTGAGAGCCCCTTGTCTCAGAAAGAGATTGCGAAAAAACTGGGTCGCAGTGTGGGTGAAATCTATCGCATGATGAGCTGCTTGGTCGACAGGAATTATGTTTCTCAAGTTGATGAAAGCTCTTACGCGATTACAACTAAGCTGTTTGAGCTCTCGCATATCAATCCTCCAACCCATAGGTTACTGTTCGAAGCAATGCCAATCATGCAGCGATTGGCTAAAGAACTGGATCAGTCATGTCACCTCACCGTTTATTCACAAGGTAAGCAATTGGTATTGGCAAAAGTTGATGCGCCAAGTGGAATGGGGTTTAGTGTTAGAACGGGATCTGAACTTGATGTTTTAATTTCAGCATCAGGACGAGTGTTGTTGGCTTTTCAAAGTTCTGAAACCTCCAGGTTGTGGCAGGAAGAGTCCATACAGCGACGCCCTGAGCAATCTGATCCTCAAATCGGCGCTATTTTAGAAACGATTCGTAAGGTCGGCTTTGAGTCAATTCCTAGCGTGCAGGTTCGCGGTCTTTATGCGGTGAGCTTTCCTGTTTTAGATACACAAGGGCGCGCGCTCGCAGCACTGACAGTGCCATATGCTGAGCGTATTGATCAGAATCAAAGAAAATCGATTCCTGAAGTTACCGCATCGCTTGGAGCCGCAGCACGAGTGTTATCAGAAAAACTAGGTGGAGCAGTTAAGAAAAATCTATCTATCTGATTTTTTATGTTGAAACAGCCGAACTTGAATTCAATAAGTCTTGAACTTCAGTCTCGCTGTATCCAATCTCATTGAGTATTCGTTTTGTTTCCCATCCTTTTGGTTGTGAAGATTCACGCAAATCAAGGTAGGAATCATTCACTCTTATCGATGCACGAATTGCTGCCGTCTTACCTTCGGTTGGGTGCTGTTCGTGGCTAATTAAACCCACAGCAGTCAGGTGTTTGTCATGAGGAAGTGTATCCAGAGTATGGCAAGGCTGTGCTGCGATATCCGCACTTTGCAACAAGTCTAGCCATTCATTTGTTGACTTATTCGTCAGTGGTGCCCCGCGGACTTCGAACCATTCGGCAACGTATTTAGCGCGGGCAGCGACTGAGTTAAACCGTTCGTCATTCAGTAAATGGGCTCTATCTGTGACAGTTAGAAAGGCACGTACTTGTACATCAGTGTTAATGGTGAATGCAATCCAGCCATCTGCTGTTTGTATGGGCTTGTTATGCGGGCTTAGCAGACGCAGGTCACCAGCGGGACCGACAGGAGGGTCAAAACTATGCTGAGCAAGATGTTCTTGTAGGACAAACGCCGCCATTGTTTCGAACATAGGAACTTCAATGCTGCTTCCTTTGCCGCTTACCTGACGTTCAACTATCGCAGCAAGAATAGAACCTGCAGCAATTTCTCCTGCAACATGATCACAAATAAGCATGGGTACGTAATTTGGAGTTCCGTCGCGCTTGAGAAAGAGGCCAGCCATTCCTGTGACACCCTGAACAACACTGTCATAGGTCGGCTGACCAGCATACGGGCCATCAGTACCATAACCAGTAATCAAACAATAAATTTTGTTTGGATATTTACTCCGGATGGTCTGTGGATCAATCCCTAGTTTTTTTAAAGCCTGGGGGCGCATATTTGCAACAATGACATCTGCCGAATCAATCAATCGATTCAACACCTCTCGGGCAGCATCAGTTTTGAGATCGAGGCAAATATTTCGTTTTCCACGATTTAAATGTAGATATGTCCCTGAGTGTTGTCCAGTAGGTGATCCGCCACCCAGACCTCTCATGAGGTCTCCATCGGGACTCTCAACCTTGATGATCTCCGCTCCGTATTGACCCAGTCGCCAAGTACATACAGGCCCTACAACGACGCTTGTTAAATCCAGTACTCGAATGCCTTGTAATGGGTGAAAGCTCATTGAGTTTGTACCTCCATATCAATGGCAAGGGTTGAGCGATTGTCGTAGGCCTTGAGCTGCCATTGCGAGCCGTTTTGATTGGCGACCATCGTAATGGGACGGCCGCAGAACAAGGGTGCTACATGTCGAGCTTTAAATGATGAAGGTATTACGCCGATCTCACGACGTAAAAATTCGGATAAAAATAACGTAGCGAGCCCGCCGTTAACGACTAAATCTGGAAAACCTTCCACGTTGCGTGCGTGTGCTCGATCAATATGTATTTTGTGGGAGTTGAAGCCAAGAGCAGAGTATTGGAATAGAAGAGTTTCATCAGGCACCACGGTCTTTACTTTAAATCCGGTCACGTTTGCAGAATAATTATCCACATTAAATCCTGAGCTCCCTTTGCTTGCAGGGAGAAGTAAATACGTTTGAGTTTCAATCAGTGCAGGAGATTCATCGCAGGCAATTCGTAATTCATGTTGAATGGTTGCAACCACCATCGGTCCAGATTTTGTGATTTTTTGAGTCAGACTTTGGATGGAGCTATTACGAGTGATGGCGCCTCCGATTGGTATGTCTTTCAAATACCAAACATCTCTATTTCCGAGCAGGAGCCGTGGAAGGCCTAAATCTGGCATGGTGACACCGAGCCCGGGAAAGCCATCCGCCCTCAGTAGGGACCTCCTAGTGTCTGCCGCCATCAAAATAAATTGCCATCCTCGAGGCAGGGGGGCGCCCTCAACAGCCATATCAGGATCCAGATCGAGCATTGCGGCAATGCGTCGTACAGATGCAACGCTGCAAATTTCTTCGCGAATACTGCAATCCAAAATTTGTGAAGGCGGTAAAAATTCTTGGTTTATTGAATTCATATATGAATAATATCATTTATATATAATCGTACATCTTTAATTTAATCCATTTTTTTACTGTGTTTATAGGGAAATCCCTAGTTATATTTCATTAGCAAAACTTTGACTTCATATGTAAATAAATATATTGTACGGATATGAGCAGCGTAAAGCTCACAGAACAACCAAATGGAACTGATCCGAATAGTGGTTGATATTGAGTGCAGCAAAACTTAATCAAGAGAGGGTGCTATGGAATTTAAGTTTCATCACATGAATATTTGTACAGACAATTTGCCTAGATTGACGCAGTTTTACAAAACGTTGTTTGAGCTTGGAACAATTAACGATCAGGCTCACACCGTCATTAGTCGTGAGCGTGATGATCGAGCATATACGGGGAAAGTCGACTTTTTGACTGACGGAGATATCGAATTTCACTGGGCAGAACGTGACTTAGATACCGGCATCAAAATGAAGAAATTTATCAATCCAATGGGACATGGTCACTTTTGTTTCCGCACGGACGATATTCAGGGGTTCATGCGCAAGTGCGACGCACTAGGCATTCGATATTCAGACTATGGGTGCTGGGCAATACCCGGATGGCATCAAGTATTTCTATTTGACCCCGACGGTCATTGCATTGAAGTTCATCAGCCAAACGTTTTTAAATAATTGCAAACAACAAAGATAATGGAGACAAACCACAATGTTGATCAAAGACAAAACCACAAATAATGATTGTGATATCCAGGCTAGTCGCAGAGATGCGCTAAAGTTTATAGCTGGTGTTGCAGCAACCTCGTTGATTTCTGGTTCGGTCATGGCACAAGCGGATAATAAATACGATTTAAAAATCGCAATTACATTACCGGAAAGCCATCCAACACCAGTAGCACTGAAAGCAGCTTGTGCTGAAATCCTCAAAGAATCAAAAGGGCGATTGAATATTGAGGTCTATCCAAACGGACAGTTAGGTAGTGATACAGATACGCTTTCACAAGTTCGATCTGGCGCAATTGACTTTATATGCACTGCAGGATCAATTTACGGAAACTTGGCTCCAACAACGGCAATAAATTCAATTGCATTTGCATTTCCTGACTACGCAACGGTATGGAGTGCAATGGATGGAGAGCTCGGTGCGCATATTCGTGGTGCCTTTGATAAGGTCAACCTGATGCAAGTTGGAAGAGTCTTCGATCACGGCTTTCGTCAAATCACAAACTCAACAAAACCAATTACTGCGCCAAGTGACATGACGGGAATGAAGATTCGCGTACCGGCAACTCCGTTATGGACGTCGATGTTTAAAGGGTTGGCAGCATCACCTGCGACAGTGCCAATTGGTGAGTTGTACACCGCACTTCAAACCAAGGTTGTAGACGGTCAGGAAAATGCATTACCAACGATCGATGCAATAAAGTTGTACGAAGTGCAAAAATATTGTTCACTCACATCGCATATGTGGGAGTATTTTGCTCTGGTTGGAAATAAGAAAAACTGGAATGCATTACCCGAAGACTTGCGAGTATTGGCAACTCGTATATTCGATGCGAATGCTGTCAAACAGCGTCAAGCACATGAGATTTTGAATGCGACGCTCGAGACAAAGTTGAAAGGGCTCAATATGGCGTTCAATCCAGTTGATACCAAACCATTTCGCGTCACTTTGCAGAACGCAGGATATTACAGCGAGTGGCAAAAGAAGTTTGGTCCTGACACATGGTCCCTGCTTGAAAAGTACACAGGCAAGCTCGTATAACAACAAGTCAACCAAGAAGAGTCGGCCAATCTAGGTCGACTCGACTTTGTGATGTCTGCAACCTGTAAATTTCGCTACGACATCAGGTAAATATCAGTTCACGCTGTGTACTGAGACGTCATGAGTACTCGTATCAAATATCTCAATTGGAGTCGCCTTTGGACACGTCCACGCATACGCAACATCTGTCAGAATCAGAACTAAACAGGCGTGCCCAAAGTAGTTGGTATCGTGCCATTTCAAAGCTGGATCGTATCCTTGCGATCGTGACAGAAGTCCCTGCTGCAATATTAGTTTTGTTAGAAATACTCGTTCTATTTAGTGGCGTCATCAGTCGTTACCTCATACAGCGCCCCCTGACGTGGTCCGATGAGCTCGCTGCCGTCATGTTTCTATGGCTGGCAATGCTTGGCGCTGTCATTGCATTTCGGCGTTCAGCGCATATGCGTATGACCGCTCTTGTAGATTTAGCGAGTCCAGAAACGCGTGCCTTTTTAGATCTTTTGGGCGTAGTAGCCGCAGCAACGTTTTTAATTTTAGTAGGGTATCCTGCATTCGAATTTGCAATGGATGAGGCAATCGTAACGTCGCCTTCACTCGAAATATCAAATGCATGGCGTGCGGCTGCACTGCCTTGCGGGATATTGCTAATGGGTGTTGCTGCAGTACTTAAATTTGCTGAAGCCTCAAACTGGAAACGCTTGGTCATGGCACTCGGTGTGTCACTATTGTCGATAGCCGTGCTGTACCTGTTGAGTCCGATTTTCAAGGGACTCGGCAATCTCAATTTAATTATATTTTTTGTTGTGATTGTGGCCGCACTTGTTTTAACTGGCGTACCAATCGCCTTTGCATTTGGATTGGCGACTTTTGGCTTTATTGCTTTGACTACCGCTAAGCCGACCAGTGTAATCATCGGCCGAATGGATGAGGGGATGTCACATCTGGTATTGCTTTCAGTTCCATTATTCGTTTTCCTCGGTGTCGTGCTTGAATTGAGCGGTATGGCCAAGGCGATGGTGCAATTTCTTGCTTCTCTGTTAGGACATGTGCGCGGAGGACTTTCTTATGTACTGGTCGGAGGAATGTATTTAGTTTCTGGAATTTCTGGTTCGAAAGCTGCAGACATGGCTGCGATTGCACCGGTATTGCTGCCTGAAATGCGTAAGAGAGGTGTAGATGAGGGGGAGATGGTCGCATTGCTGGCAGCGACGGGCGCACAAACTGAAACCATCCCACCTAGCATTGTATTGATCACCATTGGCTCGGTGACAGGCATTTCAATTGCTGCCTTGTTTTCAGGCGGATTAATCCCCGCATTGGTGTTGGCTGTATTGCTATGTTTTGTCGTTTGGTGGAGAAATCGTAAAGTAAATATGGCGGGAGCCGTGCGCGCAAGCTGGGGTGAAGTTGGGCGCGCCCTATTGATAGCAAGTCCTGCACTTGCACTGCCCTTTATCATTCGTGCCGCTGTCGTAGAGGGTGTTGCTACTGCGACAGAGGTTTCGACAATCGGAATTGCATATGCAATTATTGTTGGTGCGCTTGTATATCGGCAATTGGATTATAAAAAAATATGGCCCGCATTAGTTGATACGGCTGCGCTATCAGGTGCAATCTTACTGATTATTGGAACTGCGACGGGTATGGCATGGGCACTGACGCAATCTGGTTTTTCGCGCCAGCTTGCCCAACTCATGTCACAGCTCCCAGGAGGTGCAGATGGATTTCTTGTTGTCTCGATTCTGGCATTCATTATTTTAGGTAGCGTACTAGAGGGTATTCCAGCCATTGTGGTATTCGGTCCGCTACTTTTTCCAATTGCAAAACAATTCGGTATTAACGATGTTCACTATTCGATGGTTGTAGTGTTGTCGATGGGTATAGGCCTATTTGCTCCGCCATTTGGTGTTGGTTATTACGCAGCGTGTGCTATTAGCCGAGTGAGTCCGAGCCGTGGGATGAAGCCGATTGGTGGGTACATCATTGCCCTGATTGTAGGCACACTAATTATTGCGGCGCTGCCTAGCCTCTCGATAGGGTTTGGTCAGAGATGAAACTAATCCGTACGATATTCATTACTGGAGCAAGTGGATTTATTGGCGGATCCATTGCTAACAGACTAGTGAAACAAGGCATACGTGTCCGTGGTTTGGTTCGAAACCCCCATAAAGCAGATCTGCTTTCTGCGTGTGGAATTGAACCCGTACTGGGAGATTTAGATGATGCGAGTTTGTTAACTCTTGAAGCTAGCCAAGCGGATGCTGTGATTCATGCTGCGAGCGCAGACCACGCTCACTCAATAGACGCATTAATTCAAGGTTTAATTGGCACTTCTAAACCCCTTTTGCATACGAGTGGCTCAAGCATTGTCGGAGACGATGCGCGCGGGGGTAAGAGTACTGATTTAATTTATGAAGAAGCTACACCTTTAGTCATACAGGACTTCAAGCTGCCGAGACGCGATATAGATTTAAAGGTTCTTCAAGCTGCTCAACTTGGTGTGCGTTCAACTGTTATCTGTCCAAGCCTGATCTATGGCCGAGGTAAAGGCCTCAATAAGCAAAGTGTACAAATTCCATTTCTTCTTGAAAATGCTCAGAAAAGTGGACGCGTACAAATTGTTGGTGCCGGACTAAATGTTTGGTCAAACGTGCATATTGATGATCTCGTTGATTTGTACTTGTTAGCCCTTACCAAAGCTCCTGCTGGCGCTTTCTATTTTGCAGAGAATGGCGAGGCTTCGTTTGCGCAAATTGGGAATGCAATAGCTAAGCGCCTGGATATAAATTCTGTTGAATCGCTGAATCCAGAAACTGCTGCCCATCTTTGGGGTGTGGCAAGAGCGTACTACTCGTTTGGTAGTAACAGCCGTGTACGTTCCGTGCGCGCGAGAAATGAACTTTGCTGGGCGCCTCGTCACACCTCTGTGATTGACTGGATCGCAAACGAGATGCCAATCTAATTATTTATTATTCAGGACTGAACTGTAATGTTGCTAAAAGATAAAGTATGTGTAATCGTGGGCGCTGCTTCTCTTCGCAGCATTGGATATGCAACCGCAGAACTGTTTGCAGAGCACGGTGCAAAGGTCGTGGTTGTTGATGTCATGATGAATGAACAGGTATTGGATGAGATCAAGTCTTCTATAAATAATAAAGTGATCGGACCGCTATCCGTGCATGGCGTGCCGTGTGATGTCAGTAAGCCTGAAGATTGCGAAGCGTTAGTTCAACAAGTACTCGCGCTGCATGGAACAATAGATTGCCTGGTTAACTCTGCAGGCATTGTCCGATCACAGCCAATCCTTGATATTACAGAGAGTGATCTTGACCTCATGTTTGATATCAATCTTAAGGGGGCTTTTTTTCTGTGCCAAAGCGTACTGAAAGTATTTAAAGAAAAAAAATCGGGCTCTATCGTTAATGTCGCTTCACTTGCTGCACAACGTGGCGGGGGATTGGTGGGTAGCTCTCACTATGCAGCCTCGAAAGGCGGCATGTTGAGCCTCACCAAAAGTATTGCCCGTGAGTTTGGTGCTCTCGGAATCCGAGCGAATGCCATTTGCCCTGCAATGATTGAAACGCCAATGTTGGATGGACTGTCTGAGGAACGACTGCGTGGCATTGTCGATGCAATTCCATTAAAGCGGACAGGTACTACTCGCGAAATGGCAGGAGCCTGTTTGTTTCTGGCATCGGAGCTTTCAGGATTTGTGACCGGTGCGACGATTGATGTAAATGGTGGGACACACATGCATTAATGAATCGAAAAATATTTTACTTTCATCAAGACGGTTTGTTAATTTTTTTGATGTCGTTTGATGATGAATTTCAAGTGAGTTAATTTTTTTGCTTTCGTTCAATGATGAATTTCAATTGAGTTGGTTGTTCGAATGTCATTCCCTTATGAATTTCTATTGAGTATTTACATAAAATGATTTTCGAGATTGCAGATATTCGAATTAAAGCGGGTCAGCAGACTGCATTTGAACATGCTGTGCATGTCGCCATGCAGACAATTTTTCCGAAGGCACAGGGATTTTGCGGCTATCAATTCAACCGAAGTATTGAATCGCCTGAGCGCTATGTACTTCAGTTGACGTGGGAGACAATTGAGAATCACACGCTCGAATTTCGAGGTTCTGCGCTCTACACTGTATGGCGATCGATGGTGGGTGATTTTTTTGCTCAGCCACCGCACGTTGAGCATTTTGCACATATGAAAATTTAAAACAATTAATCAAACCTTCCCATGGCAGCGTACGCAACAAGTTCATCGACAACATAACGCACCCGCGGACTAAGCTGAGCCCGCTTAGGCCAGACCGCGTGGATGTCGACACCGGTTCCCACGTACCTGTGAAGGACTGAGCGAAGTCTTCCATCGTTGAGTTGGTTGCGCACGAGTGAGATGGGGAACTGTGCCAGTCCGAGGCCCCCTATGCACGCCTCCACCATCGCCTCTGCATCACTCAGTTGATGGGTCGCTGGCGGTGTAATCTGTTTTTCTATTCCGTCATCGCGAACGAACCAGTCCAACGGAGGGCCTTTCGGCAATCCAACAATACATCTGTGCTGATTGATGTCGGACAGGCTATTTGGTTCGCCCATTGTGCGTAAGTAATGGGGGGACGCGCAGATAATGCGCTCTTGGGTTGCAAGGCGCCTTGCTATGAGATGGCTCGTGTCTTTTAAAACGCCAAAACGTAAAGCGATGTCGACATCGTCCAGCAGTAAATCATTGATTGCATCGCTGAACGTCAAACTCAGACTTAGGCCGGGGTGCGGGCGAGTGATCTCAATCAGCGCCGGCAGCATCACTCGCCGACCAAAGGCAACAGGCATGTCGATACGGATGCGGCCGCTTAAAGTACGATTATTTGATGACAGAGCGGCTTGTGATGCAGTGATTTCATCTAGCGCCGATGAGCACGCAGCAAGATATGCCTCACCGTCTGTCGTTAATCGAGTTAGCCGCGTCGTTCTGTGAAACAACTTCACGCCTAAGCGATGCTCAAGCTGGGCAATTGTCTTTCCGACCGAAGACTTGGTCAGTCCCAGGTGCTCCGCAGCTTGAGTGAAGTTTTCAGCACGTGAGGACGCAACAAAAACGGTGATGCCAAAAAACGGATTTTTATCAAATTGGGTGTCTATTATTTCTACTCTGATGATATTTTATTGAATTAATTAACTTATTTTCTACTATATCATTGTTGAAGAATCATAGAAGTAACGGCGTTGATTGATTTTCAATCCCCTATTCATCCATTAAAGGAGTTTTCCATGCCTGTTGTAAGAGTCAGTTGGTTCGAAGGAAAAGACCATTCACAAAAGCAGAAGGTTGCCGCCGAAATCACCGAGAGTATTGTCAAAAATACTGGTACAGATCCCAATTACATCTACGTTATTTTTGAAGATGTGAAACCGGCCGACTGGGCAGGTGCTGGAAAGCTGTTTGGCGAGGCTCCTGCGTCTTAATGCGGGTGAGATAATCCGTTAGAAACATCTAGTGAGGACCTTGTAGATCAATGATATGCAACTTTGAATAAATCTTAATCATGAGCAAATCTCGCATTCATCCCGTGCTGTTACTTGTGAGCCTTAGTGCCAAACCCGGGCATGAGAGAGAGTTTGAACGTTTGATGGTTGAATTTATCGCTTCAGCAGAAGCCTTCCCTGGATGTCTCGGTGCCCAGTTGGTACACCCTGGCGACGAGGAGGCCGTTGAGGACACCCTCTATCATGCCTTAATGGCGTTTGAGGAGGCTGGTAGCCTTAACGCCTGGCAGCATTCGGCTGAACGTGCCGCAGGCTTAGCCAGTATTGCACCCTATATCGAAGGTTCGGCTGTTGTGCGCGGTATTTCAGGGCTAGCTAATTGGTTTCAACCTCAGCCCGGCACTAAAAATGGTCAGCCACCACAATGGAAAGTCGCAATTGTTACTTGGTTGGGAATTTTTCCCACGGTGTATCTGCTTTTTATAGTGTTGGGAGACGTACTGGCTCCTTGGTCGCTATTGGCACGCATCGCTCTCTTAACAGTATTGGTTGTGGTGATCATGACCTGGGTTGTAGCACCACAGTTGACCCGTTTGCTTAGGCCTTGGCTTTTCCCTTCTGCAAGAACATCCAAACCTAAAAGCAATCTGTCCAAGCGTTCGTCTTAGTGTAGTGCTAAGGTTTGGTGCAAGCATGGCCGGCAAGTGGCGATTTTCTGGTGACTCAAATTGAACACAAACAATACCTTGCGCCTTGACATCATTTTTAAGTCTATTTAATGGTACGGTTTTGCCGAACAATATCATGATGGTTTATGGTTTTTACATTCAGGTAATCCAAGGATCCCCCACTCTATACGGCGAACCTATAAAGCGACCATGCCAAATTCAAAGCTATCAATAGGGCCAGCGTTCCAAAAGTAAACTTCATCCCGAGTACACGCTTACTGAAATCTGGTGGAGGTACATTCATCCCTTTTGCATGTAATAAGCGCCCAGTAATGAGTGTGATGCCTGGAATGGCAACGAGCCACCAGGGGGCGCCATTTAACTCCAGGCAAGCAATCAAGATGATCCCGAATGGCGCATACTCGGCAAAGTTACCGTGGGCCCGAATCGCTCTCTCTAGATCTTCGCGACCACCACTGCCTAAGCCAACTTTGTTCTTCCTTCGAAGACCAATGACGGCAAAAGAGAGCTTGGTATAAAGGATCGCTAATGCAGAGGCAATGATTGAGGTCACTAAAAGCATTTAAAGCTCCTAAGAGAATTCCTGGATATTAATCTTCAGCACTACCGCGAATTAGGTGATTATCCGCAACAGCTCTTGTTTTTTTGTTTTGCAGTGAGGACAAGTGATTGTTGAATATAAATTCAATTTTTGAGTGTAACTGCGGGGAGCGAATGAGGTGTCGAGACGCACCGATTCCATATTGAGTGACATAATTTCCAAATTGAATGACATTCGACACAACCCCTTAGTGACAATTTCCCCACCCCCCCACTTGAAATGTCACAAACTACCCCTATAATTAGCACTCGACGGTTATGAGTGCTAACAATTCATAAGATGCACTCAAGGCTGAGTTTTCTTAAACCCATATTTATTTGTAACAGGAGTTCTACATGGCCCTGCGTCCCCTGCATGATCGCGTGATCGTCAAACGCCTGGACAACGAGCGCACAACTGCCTCGGGCATCGTCATCCCTGAAAGCGCCGCTGAAAAGCCCGATCAAGGTGAAGTGCTAGCTGTTGGTCCCGGCAAACAAACTGAAGACGGCAAAGTTCTGCCTATGGATGTCAAAATTGGCGACAAAATCCTGTTCGGCAAATATGCCGGCCAGACAGTCAAAGTTGACGGTGACGAAGTTCTCGTCATCCGCGAGGAAGAAATCCTCGCCGTTATCCTTTAATTCACTGATTACCAGAAGGAATATAAATGGCTGCCAAGCAAGTTTTATTCGGTGATGACGCACGTGTGCGCATCGTCCGTGGCGTAAACATCCTCGCCAACGCTGTTAAAACAACTCTCGGTCCTAAGGGCCGTAACGTTGTGCTCGAGCGCTCTTTCGGCGCCCCAACCGTCACAAAAGACGGCGTGTCGGTTGCGAAAGAAATCGAACTCAAAGACAAATTCGAAAACATCGGTGCTCAGCTGGTCAAGGAAGTTGCTTCCAAGACATCTGACAACGCTGGTGACGGTACAACTACCGCTACAGTGCTGGCTCAGTCGATCGTTGTTGAAGGCCTCAAGTACGTGGCTGCCGGCATCAATCCAATGGACCTGAAGCGCGGTATCGACAAAGCGGTTGCCTGCGCAGTGGAAGAGCTCAAAAAGCTGTCCAAGCCATGCACCACAACCAAAGAAATCGCTCAAGTCGGTTCGATCTCGGCTAACAGCGACTTCTCGATCGGCCAGATCATTGCTGATGCAATGGACAAAGTCGGTAAAGAAGGCGTGATCACTGTCGAAGACGGCAAGTCACTCGACAACGAACTCGACGTCGTTGAAGGTATGCAGTTTGACCGTGGCTATCTGTCACCATACTTCATCAACAATCCAGAGAAGCAAGTTTCAGCCCTGGAAGACCCATTTGTCCTGATTTACGACAAAAAAGTCAGCAACATCCGTGATCTGCTCCCAATTCTTGAGCAAGTTGCCAAGTCAAGCCGCCCACTGCTGATCGTGGCTGAAGACGTCGAAGGCGAGGCTTTGGCCACGCTGGTCGTCAACAACATTCGTGGCATCCTCAAAACTACCGCTGTTAAAGCGCCTGGTTTTGGTGACCGTCGCAAAGCCATGCTCGAAGACATTGCCATCCTCACTGGTGGTACCGTCATCTCCGAAGAAACCGGCATGTCGCTTGAAAAAGCCACACTGGCAGAACTCGGTCAGGCTAAGCGTATCGAAGTCGGCAAAGAAAACACCATCATTATCGATGGTCATGGCGATGCCAAATCAATCGAAGCACGTGTCAAACAGATCCGTGTCCAGATCGAAGAAGCAACTTCTGACTACGATCGTGAAAAACTGCAAGAGCGCGTGGCCAAACTGGCCGGCGGTGTTGCTGTGATTCGCGTCGGTGCTGCGACCGAAGTCGAAATGAAAGAAAAGAAAGCCCGTGTCGAAGACGCACTGCACGCAACTCGCGCAGCTGTGGAAGAAGGCATTGTTCCTGGCGGCGGCGTCGCTCTGATTCGTACCCGTGCTGCGGTCGCGAAAATCAAGGGTGACAATCCTGATCAGGACGCTGGTATCAAACTGGTTCTGCGCGCAATCGAAGAGCCACTGCGTTGCATCGTTGCAAACGCTGGCGACGAGCCAAGCGTTGTGGTGAACAACGTTGCAAACGGTACAGGCAATTACGGCTTTAACGCCTCCACCGGCGAGTACGGTGATCTGGTCGAGCAAGGCGTGCTGGATCCTACTAAAGTGACCCGCACAGCACTGCAAAATGCTGCCTCAGTTGCCAGCCTGTTGCTGACAACCGAAGCTGCAGTATGCGAACTTGCTGAAGACAAGCCAGCTGGCGGCGGTATGCCAGGTGGTGATATGGGCGGTATGGGTGGAATGGGCGGCATGGGCTTCTAAGCTCCTGCAACACATCGTCAGAGCTTCGGCTCTGACAACCCTAAGAAAAGACCTCGAGACTGGATAAGTCCCGAGGTCTTTTTCATCCGTGCTTACATCAGCTGTTGCCTGCAGATTAAACATTTACGCGCAATGTTCAACCCTGTTTGTACTTCTTGATAGCAAGTCACAGACACCTTAGGTAAAAATACTTAAAGTCCCCCATCATTCAACTGATACCAGGTCACCACTGCATTGACATACAGTCTTCGTAAACCATAGAGTGGAAATGATTTGATCGGCGAAATCGTAAAGGGCAGGGCATCTTGGTTACCTGTTGCGACATACTCTGCCATGGCGCGTCCCATGCTCGTTTGCAAGCCGACGCCACGTCCCATACAACCAATATCAACCAGTAGTCCGGGAGCAGGTTCATGTAGATGCGGCAGGTAGTCGCGCGTGACCGCGACCCGACCACACCAGCGAAACTCGAAAGGCTGACCTTTCACCTGCGGGAACATCTTGTACATGACGCGTTCGAGATGTGCCCAGTCTTCGGGACCTTTGGGTTCACGAAAGGGACCACGTCCTCCCATTAATAGTCTACCCATATGGTCGAGACGGAAATAAAGCAATAAATTGCGCGTATCCGAACAGACATGCCCCTCTGGAAGGATCGTGCGGCGGATGTGTTCCGGTAACGGGTACGTGGCCACCTGAAACGTATTGGCATCGATGATGCTGGTTTTGAGCTTTGGCCACAAGTCGCCGCCATAGGCGTTGGTACACATGACTACGCGATCTGCCGAAATCGTGGCGCCTTGTTCTGTACGGATCATCCATTTTGCATCTTCACGTACGAGACTTTCAACAGGTGAGTTGGTATAGACCTTCGCACCTGCATCAATTGCTGCTTTCGCCAGCCCACGGACATAGCTGAGAGGTTGAAGAGTACCTGCGCGCCCATCTACCCAGCCCCCCAGATACCGTTCAGTCCCAAGTAGAGACTGCGTCTGGGTGCGATCCAGGTAGCGAACGGGGGCTTCATAGCGACCCCACTGTTCTGCACGCTGATTCGCCAGTCTGAGAGCTTCGTCGGAGTGCGCACCCTGAATCCAGCCGCCTCGCACATGGGGTACATCCATTTGATATTTTGCAATCAAATCAAAAACGGAGTCCGCAGTTTTTCCAGCAAAATCTATCAGCCTTGCACCACGCTCGGCGCCATACATTTTGATCAGATCATCAGGATCATATTTCAGCCCCGGGATCACTTGGCCACCGTTGCGTCCTGATGCGCCAAATCCAATCTCGCGCGCCTCAAGCAATGCCACGCCAATTCCACGCTGGGCTAAGTGCATGGCCGTGCTCAGGCCTGCGTACCCACCACCGATCACCACGACATCGCAATGTTGTTGCCCTTCCATGGGCTCGCTGGCGGGCGCAGGGGCGCCTGTGGCTGCCCATAAAGAAGGAGATAAAGGAAAAGGTACGGGATACATCTGCATTCCTTTGGATTAAATCGGATGGAGAATTCGGCGCAGAAAGTCCTGCGTACGCGGGTGTTGGGGATTATTCAGAAGTTCTTTTGCAGGGCCTTGTTCGACAATCACGCCACCGTCAATAAACAGGACACGGTCTGCGACTTCAAGGGCGAACCCCATTTCATGTGTGACCACCACCATGGTCATTCCCGTCTGTGCGAGTTTGCGCATCACGCCCAGCACATCGCCTACCAGCTCGGGATCAAGGGCTGAGGTGGGCTCGTCAAACAAGATCGCCTTGGGTTGCATCGCAAGCGCGCGGGCAATCGCCACACGTTGTTGCTGACCACCTGAGAGCTGGGGTGGATACGAGTGCTCCTTGCCAGCAAGTCCTACATTCGCGAGTAACTCCCGACCCATGATGCAGGCTCGGTCGTAAGGCATCTTTTGGACATAGACCGGTCCTTCAATCACATTTTCCAGGGCGGTGCGATGAGGAAATAAATTGAATTTCTGAAAGACCATTGCTACCTGGGTACGAATAAGTGCGATCGACTTATGCTGATTGTCGACCTTGACACCGTCAATCGTAATAACGCCCTGAGAGTAGCTTTCAAGGCCGTTCATGCAACGTAGGATCGTGGATTTACCTGAACCTGACGGTCCGATAATGCAAACGACTTCACCCTTCTGGATCGAGGCGCTGACGCCTTTCAGGACTTCATTCGCACCATAACTCTTGTGAATACTGTTCAGCTCAATCATTTGGCGGAGTTCCTTTTTTCAAGGTGTCTGACCAGCATGATCAAAGGAATGCACATAACCAGATACATCAATGCAACCAGCGTGAATACAGTGCCATTCTTGAAATTAGAAGAGGCAATCAGTTTGCCCTGTAACGCGAGCTCTGCGACTGTAATGGTTGAGGCCTGCGAGGAGTCCTTGAGCATCATGATCATGATGTTGCCGTAGGGCGGAAGGATGATCTTGACCGCTTGAGGCAAAACAACCCGGCGCATCATCAGACCCCAACTCATTCCCATGGCCATGGCCGCCTCGATCTGACCGTGATCAATCGCTTCGATGCCAGCCCTGAAGTTCTCGGCCTGGTAGGCTGAGTAGGCGAGTCCCAGGCCAATGATTGCAGCATGGAGCGCTGAAAACGAGACACCAACATCAGGCATGACAAAATAGATATAGAAAAGCAGCACAATGATCGGAATCCCTCGCAACAGGTTGATCATGGTGCTGCTGATCCAGACGAGCACCGGGAATTTGGACACCCGCATGAGGGCCCAGACCATGCCCAGTACTGTCGAGAGCAGCAATGATCCAATTGTGACAAGAATGGTGAGTTTTGCCCCTTCTAAGAGAATGGGTATGAACTCAACTGCATCCTTGAGAAATGGCATCATGCTTTTGGAACTCCGTTTAAATCGTAGGGATCTGCTTCATTGGCGATTTGGTTGGTGTTCAGGAACCCAATCCCCATTTTTTAAGAATCGTTTCGATCATTCCGTTTGCTTTGAGTTTTGCAAGTGCTGCATTCACCTTGGCAAGCAGTTCAGGATTGTCTTTGTTCGCCGCAATCCCGATGCTGCCCATCACCGTGGGTTTGTAGGACGTGTCAAGTTTGACATTCGGGTTGTTGCCCTGACTGAGGATATAGGCGGCAATTGGGTAGTCAAGCAGACCGACTTGAATGCGACCTGCATTCAAGTCCCGGATCATGTCCTGAGAGCCATCATAGAGTTTGACTTCCTTGATCCCTTCGACTTTTTTAAGGGGCTCAACAAACGCTGTGCCGACTTGCACACCAACTTCCATCCCTTTGAAATCGGCAAAGCTTGTATACGTTTTTGGTTCGACCTTAGTGTTGAGCATCAGGCCCTCGCCATAGCGATAGATTGGCTCAGAGAATGCAACAACTTCCTGACGGGGAGGCGTGATGAACATTGCTGCTGAAATCAGATCAATGCGCTTGGAAGTCAACGAACCGATGAGTGCTGAAAAGGGCATTGGCTCAATCTGCATGGTGAGGCCAGTTTCGGTACCTATAGCTTTAATAATGTCGACCATCGCACCTTCGATGGTATTGGTTTTGGTGTCGAGGAATGTAAAGGGCACACCAGTTGGCGTAGAGCCTACTTTGATAACTTGCTGTGACCACACTGATGCACTGAAGGCAATTGTGAGCGCTGAAAAAATGACGGCGAGTGACTTCGACTTCATGTTGAAACCTCCGGATGTTGGAAAAGTGACGAGTAACTTCAATGATCGGATACTGCATACAAATAACAACGTGAACTGGAAAACGTTTCTGAACAATTACTCTGCGTGTATGTTTGAGATCGCCCAAATGACCTCTGTTGCAGTAGTACCGGGGTTTCTCCAGCGCCTAGGCGTGCGACTGCTATAGCAAAAACTGTCTCCCGCATTGAGCAAGACAACTTTGTTGTCAATCCAGAGTTCAAGTGATCCATCAAGAACTATGCCAACCTGCTCACCTTTATCGGTGGAAAACCATTGCTCTCCAGATGACCCGCCGGGTTGGATCACCGCCCGACAAAGATCAAGATCTTTCGCAGCCGGGGGGGTGACAATTTCCTTGGTGATTCCCTTTTCTTCGAGATTCAGATTTCGGTGTGTCCCCGATCGCGCAACCTGTCCCTGGGTGTCCTGCGCGTCTGTTCCCGCATTTCTGAGTAAAGAGTCGGGTGAGACACAAAGCTCTTTGGCCAGAGCGTGGAGTACTTTGACAGAGATTGAGCTCATCCCCCGTTCGATTTGGCTGAGTAGGCCAACAGAGATCTGACAGGCTGCTGCGATCTCAGCCAGAGATTGATGACGACTTTTACGTAATTGCCGAATGTGCTGTCCCAGCCACATGTCCACCGCGGATTGCGCACGCAGCGGTTTGATTTTTGCTTCTTTATCAGGATTGGTTATTTGCACAAAAATGAAAATTTCATATTTATATAATTTTCATATTAATAATATTTGTGGATTTTCGTAACTTAGGGAATACCCTTTGCCGATTATTGAGGGACACTGTAATGCTGACGTGATTGCCGCCTGCAGGTATGCTGCCAGACTGATAACAAGCGCTTGTACAACATGAGGAGAAAGCAGTGACTGATTGGACCTGGCTCTGGATCCCTGCCGCAATATTTGCTGCGGCCGCGCAAGCAGGTCGTAATGCGATTCAGCGCAGCCTGACCGAAAAACTGGGTACCTTGGGCGCTACGCAGGTTCGCTTCCTGTATGGTTTTCCTTTCGCAGTCCTTTTTGCAGGGCTCGCATTGCTGGCTACGGGCTCTGGCATGCCGCAGATGAACGCGACCTTTTTCTGGTTCACGGTTGCAGGTGCTTTGTCACAGATCGCAGCAACCGCATTGATGCTGGCCGCAATGCGACAGCGTGCTTTTGTTGTGGTCACTGCCTGGACCAAGACTGAGCCAGTGCAAGTCGCCGTATTTGGTCTGGTCGTCCTGGGTGATCAGGTGTCGTGGCTTGCGATGTTTGCGATTCTGGTCGCGACAGTTGGCGTCACGATCATGGCGCGTAAGCCAAGCGCGACGCCCCATGCCGCGGGTTCGACCTGGCAGCCGGTAGCGCTAGGGGTGTTAGCCGGCGCAAGCTTTGCGATCGCTGCGGTGACCTTTCGAGGTGCCATTCTTGCCTTGGGTGATGGACATTTCTTTGCACATTCCTCCTGGACGCTTGCGTGTGGCCTCGGCTTGCAGACGGTCCTGCTAGCCGCCTGGATGATGGTGTTTCAACGCGAAGCCATGCTGCGATGTCTACGTGCCTGGCGTATCTCGATTTGGGGAGGATTGTTAGGCGCCTCGGCATCAGAGGGTTGGTTCCTCGGCTTTGCGCTCACTGCTGCCGCTAATGTCCGTACGCTTGGTTTGGTTGAGGTACTGTTTGCGCAACTTTTGTCATGGAGAATATTTTTGACGAAAGGTACCCGCCAAGAGATGATTGGTACGGTAATGATCGTGTTGGGAGTTGGGATTTTGCTTCTGGCGCGAGGTTGATGATCGATGGGGAGAATTTTTGCTTTCTGAACGGTAGCGTCAGCGTTCGGACAAACGTTCGGACAAACGTTTACACAAACGCTAAAGCTACAAAATACGCTTACTGCAAGAGTTGCAATCGCTTAGCCGCTGTTTCAGCAGCAGGAGTGCCTTTGTAGTCCTTGACAATACGTTGCAGAGTAGCTTTGGCACCCGGGCGATTGTTCAGTTCGACCTGACAGCCCGCAATAACAAGAAGCGCATCAGGTGCGCGGGCCTGATCGGGATATTTCTGAACCATGCCTTGCAATTGTGTCATTGCACCTTTGTAATCTTTTTGCGCATAACGGCTGCTACCGAGATAGAACAATGCTGTGGGTGCAAGCTTGCTATCTGGATAGAGCGTCATAAAGGCCATGAGCGTATCAACCGTCTCTTTGTACTGGCCTTTGCGGAAAGACTCCATTGACTGATCAAAAGCAGCCTGCTCTCTAGGATCTTCTGACTTGGCATCCGGTGCACGTCCACCAGCTGCTGCGCCAGCATTTGAGCCACCTGGGCGACCGATCTGTTCCATATCGCCACGCAAGCGAACGACCTCTTGCTCAAGCGCTTCGATCTGGTCCGAAAGCTGGATCCTTGCGCGCTGGTTGGCTTCCTGGAGCGTTTTGATCTGCTGTCGCAAATCAACAATGGCTTTACGGGCATCGTCGTCCGCAAACGCTGAGGCAGATTGACTGATCAGCATGGTCGTAGTGAGTGTCATGGCGGCAAGCAATGTGCGTAGGCAATTCTTGCGAAGGGTAATTGAAAGTGCTGGCATGTAAAGTCCTATTTAAAGCAGAAGGGCGGCCAATTAGCCGCCCTACGCAGATCAGGCTAATGCGATAAGCTTAACGCTTATAGTCGAAATCCGCACGGCGGTTTTCAGCGTAGTCGGCTTCTGTATCACCCAAAGCTTTGGGCTTTTCTTTACCAAAGCTGATGGTTTCAACTTGGGTGTCAGACACGCCAATCAGTGTCAGCATGCGGCGAACAGCTTCTGCACGACGCTGGCCGAGAGCCAGGTTGTACTCTGAGCCGCCACGTGCATCAGTGTTGCCTTCAATCACAACACGCTGCTGAGGGGCACTTACGAGATACTTGCCATGTGTTTCCACGATGCCACGGTATTGATCGCTAACGGTGTAGCTGTTGTAGTCAAAATAGACTGAACGCTGTTTGGCCAGAATGCTGTTTGGATTGAATGGATCCATGATGCCTGAACCATCAGCACCAGCGCCATTTGCGCCAGCTTTGTCGTCAAGATTCACGGAACTACATGCAGCCAAGCTTGCAGCCAGGGCAGCGATTGAGAGTGCTTTTACTATGCGCGATGACATGATATTTCCTTTGTGGGGAGATTCAAATAATTATTGAGAAAATGGGCCCCAGGTGGGCTCGCGTATTTCACCGTTCAGGACCGAAAGTGTTTGGCGCACGCGCCCATCACTGGACACCCCTGCCAACACACTTCGACCCCCCTGAACAGCGGCATACAGCACCTGCATTCCGTTAGGCGCAAAACTTGGCGATTGATCGTCACGCCCCTCTGTCAGAAGGGTTTCAGAGCCATTTGACAAGTTCAGCGAAGCGACACGGTAAGCTCCGTCTCGACGCGTAACAGTAAGCAAAGTTTTACCATCTGGAGAAATTCTTGGTGAGATATTGTAACCGCCGTTGAAAGTGACCCGTCTAGGCTCACCACCGTCGAGTCCAACCTGGTAAACCTGAGGGCTTCCACTACGGTCGCTGGTGAAGTAAATCGAGCGGCCATCTGGACTGAATGTTGGCTCAGTATCAATGAGTGGTGAGCGTGTGATCCGGCGTAATCCACTGCCATCTGTTGCATTGACGACATAAATCTGGGATAAGCCATCACGTGTGAGCACGACAGCAAGGGTGTTTCCGTCAGGAGCCCAAGCAGGTGCTGAGTTGTTACCTTTGTAATTAGCAACGGGCGAGCGTTTGCTGGTTGCCAGGTGATGCACGTATACAACAGGCTTGCCGGACTCAAAGCTCACATAGGCCAGGCGCGAGCCATCTGGGGACCAGGCAGGGGAGATGATTGGCTCACGTGAGCGCAATGCTACCTGGGGATTTTGACCGTCTGCGTCTGCAATTTGCAGTTCATAGGTCTGGCCTTGCTTGAGAACGTAAGCAATTCTTGTCGCAAATACACCTTTGATGCCAGTGATCTTTTCGTAAATCCGGTCGGCAATCTGGTGCGCAATTCGACGCAACTCTTTTTCGTTGCCCGAAAAAGCAACGCCATCAAGCTGCGCTTTTTTGACCGTATCGCCCAGACGGTACTTGACCTCAAAGCGGCCATCCGGCCCGCGAGTGACAGTGCCATAGGCAATAAAGTCAGCACCTTTGCTGCGCCATTCATCAAACGCAATAGGTGTGTCCACGGTGAGTGCGGCCCCCGTCGCGCTAATTAGTCGAAACTGGCCAGAGCGGGTTAGATCGGCACGGATGATTTCGGAGATTTGTTTGCCTGCAGGTTCGCCACTGAAATCAGCGATTGCGACGGGATATTGCTGGGCGCTAATACCTGAAATATCTACACGCAACTGGGCGTATGAGGCGGGAGCAATGATCAGGCTACTGACAAGCAGCAGCGCGGCCATTACGCAGAAATTCACCACTTTCGTTGCGAATAGTGTTCGTATCATGCGATTAAAGGGTTGGGTAAATTTCATGCGGGGTGATCTCCTGTCAATCGTACATCTGATAGTTCACTTCAATGCCATCGGCAGGGTAGCCGCCGGCACTCGGTTTGGGGAAGGGATTGCAACGACTGATCCCTGTTTCGACAGCCCGGTCAAAGTTCGCATTACCCGAGGACCGCTTCAAGCTTAACCCTGATACCGTGCCATCGGATTTTAACCGTACTACATAGACCACGGTAGGGTTCGCGGATCCGTTACGAGCCGGTGTGGGGAATGAAACCTGCGGCTGGATGCAGGAGCGTACTTTTCCGGCATAACCTGTGTCGCGTCCACCTCCGCCCGCTTGGTTCCGGTCCGCTGTGCCGCCAGGAATACCCGCAACGCCTAGGACGTCTCCACGCATGGCATCTTTAAATGCCTGATCAGCTGCTGCTTTTTTTGCAGCAGCTTCTTTTGCTTCCTTAGCTTTCTTTTCGTCAGCGGCTTTTTTAGCTGCCTCTTCTTTCTCTTTCTTGACGGCTTCTTCTTTTTCCTTCTTCTCTTTTTCTTCTTTTTCTTTCTTCTCGGTAGCAGCTTTCTTCACTGCTTCTTCTTTAAGTTTCTTTTCTTTTTCGACGCGCTCAGTTTCCTTGCGTACTTGGTCAAGGCGTTCTTGCTCTTTTTTCTCTGCTGCGTCACGCTCACGCTTGATGCGCTCTTTTTCCTTGCGTGCGTCTTCTACCGCCTTCTTTTCAGCCAGTTCTTTTTCAACACGCTCTTTTTCAAGCCGCTTTTTACGCTCTTGTTCAAGCGCAATTTCAGGGTCAACCTCAGCTTTGGGCATGTCTGCAGCGACAGGAGGTGTCGGCGCTGGGGGCGGCGGCGGAGGAGGCGGTGGTGGCGTGACAACCTCCGGCTCCGGCTCCGGCTCCGGCTCCGGTTTTGGCGTAGGCTTGATCTCAGGCTTGCTGGCTTGAGGTGGGGGCGTAGCAGGAGTATTTCCATTGGCCCACAGCTCGATCTGCATGGGTTGCTCCGACTCGGTTTTCCAGTCCAGGTTCAAAACGAGAGCGAGGACCAGCAAGCCGTGCGCAGCCAGCGCCATCAACAGTGCGCGGCCATTGAGCGACTGTTTGGGTGGCAATGCTGGACCGTGTCGAAGAGCTTCTTTATGTGGGGTCATGAATGATGCAAGCGTGCATACAAAAAAGCGCGCTGAATAAGCCTTTAACGTTTAGCTGGTTTTGTTTGGGATTTTCCGGAGGGCGCACTGCCTTTTTGGTCGACCAGTAATCCTAATTTGGTTACGCCGCCCGTTCTCAGGTCATCCATAACCTTCATCACGGCCTCATAGGCGACTTTGCCATCTGCTGCAATCACGACAGGCTGATCTGGTTTGAGTTCAGACAATATCGTCTGGACCAGTGCACTGCGTTCAACAGGCAAATACGTCGCACCGGGATCACGTTTGCGCCAGGAGATCTTGCCATCCTCAGCAATCTGGATCTCAATGGGTGTCGCGGGCACACTTGTGGCCTGACCGACAGATGGCAACTCAATCACGCCAGGCGTGATCAACGGTGCAGTGACCATAAAAATGACCAGCAAAACGAGCATCACGTCGATATAGGGCACGACATTGATCTCGTTCTTGAGTTTCCGGCCTCCACGGCCTGAGCTCGAACGAACTGAAGACATTAGCGTACCTGCCGTTGCAGAATATTCAGGAATTCATCGACGAATGTTTCAAAACGGATCGACAAACGATCGATATCATGGGTATAGCGGTTGTAGGCGACGACAGCAGGAATCGCGGCAAACAGGCCAATTGCCGTCGCAATCAGTGCTTCAGCAATGCCGGGGGCAACCGAAGCGAGTGTGGCCTGCTGAACGTTGGCCAGGCCGACAAAGGCGTGCATGATGCCCCAGACCGTTCCCAGCAGCCCGATATAGGGGCTCACTGAACCGGCGGACGCCAGGAAGTTCAGGTGTGACTCAAGTTCGTCCATTTCGCGCTGATAGGCCGCCCGCATGGCGCGCCTGGCACCATCCAGCGTAGGGCTGACTTCTGCAGTATTGCCTGTCGCACGCCGCGCCTTGAGAAATTCAGTCATGCCAGAATCAAATATGCGGGCAAGCGCACCTTGTTCCGCGCGCCGGGTCGAGATGGACTGGTGCAGAACGGCCAAATCGCCACCGGACCAGAAGTCATCCTCAAACCGTCTGGTCTGGGTCATGGATTTTTTGATAGTGGCACGTTTAGAAAAAATAAACGTCCAGGACATGATGGATATGGCAACAAGCAACAGCATGATCAGCTGCACGGGCACACTGGCGTGCATAACCAGTGTAAGCATTGACATGTCGGAGGTAGTGGGCATCTCTTATTCCTGAGTGGTGACTGCAAATTTGATTCGCACGGATTCCGGAATCGGTGCAGGACGCATGTTAACTGTATCCACGCACCCGACTTGGATATTGCTTTCGACGAGGAGTTCCCCATCGCGTAAAACTTGTTGGGCAAAGTGTAACGAAGCGCGCCCCATTTTTGTAACAGTGCTTTGGATTTCTAACAGATCGTCGAGTCTAGCGGGTTTTTTGTAACGGATATCCAATCCTGCAACAATAAAAACACGTTGAAACATGTTTGCAACCTCAGACTGGTTGACACCCGCGGATCTCAGCCATTCTGTGCGGCCGCGTTCCATAAACTTTAAATAGTTTGCATAAAACACGATACCGCCAGCATCCGTGTCCTCGTAGTAGACGCGAACAGTCATGCTGTGCCTGAGGGCTGGCGACTGGTTCAGCATGAATGGACTCGCATAAAGTGATGAAAACGGTGCAATTAAAGGGTCGCTAAAAGCTCAACCGTGTGTGTGGTGCATTCTGCGAGAGGAATGCGTTTTGCTTCTGTTTCTTTGCAGGACAATAACTCTATCACTCCATCGTTCAGACCACGCTCACCGATGGTGATACGAGCCGGCACGCCGATGAGCTCCCATTCGGCGAACATGATCCCTGGGCGCTGATCCCGATCGTCCAGCATAACATCGACGCCTTTTGCTTTCAGTTCGGCGTAGATCGCCTGTGCAGCATCACGTACGGCTTCGCTTTTACCCCAACCGACCGCGCAGATAACGACTTCGAAGGGCGCAATTGAACGTGGCCAGAGTATGCCCTTGCTGTTGTGGTTTTGTTCGATGGCAGCACCCACGATTCGCGTGACGCCAATACCGTAACAACCCATTTCCATCAGCGAAGGCTTGCCTGTCTCGTTGAGGAATGTCGCTTTAAGGGCCTCCGAATATTTTGTACCGAGATAAAAGACATGTCCGACTTCAATGCCGCGCTGAATCGCCAGCTTGCTTTTGCCAGTCGGCGATATATCGCCGACAACTACGTTGCGTAAATCGGTGGTGATGTCGGGTTCTGGCAAGTCGCGTCCCCAGTTCACACCTGTCAGGTGCGCATCTTCCTGGTTGGCCCCGACAACAAAGTCGTGCATATTGGCGACTGTCAGGTCTGAGACCACTTTTACTGGCTGTTTCGTACGGACTGGGCCAAGATACCCAGGTTTGCAACCGAAATATTCAACGATTTCGGCTTCAGTCGCAAAACGAAAACCCTTGTCCAGTCCAGCGATTTTGCCCACCTTGATTTCATTGAGCTCATGGTCTGCGCGGATCAGCAGCAGCCATATCTGTACACGGCCAGGTGCTGGGTCAGTCGCCAGAACAATGGATTTGACAGTGTGCTCAAGCGGGATGCCTAGCTGGGTCGCTACGATTTCGCACTTTGTCGCGCCCGGTGTCGAGACGACCGTAAGCGGTGTTGAAGCCGCTGCACGCGTGGCAATCAGGCAAGGCGCTGCAGCCAGTTCGATATTTGCTGCGTATTCTGACTCGGGGTCATAGACAATCAGATCCTCACCGATATCAGCAATCACCTGAAACTCATGACTTTGCGAGCCGCCGATTGAGCCTGTATCAGCGTTCACGGCTCGGAAATGTAGCCCCAGGCGATTGAATATTTTCATGTAGGCATCGAACATCACCTGGTAGCTTTTTTGTGCGCCTTCGACATCCCGGTCAAACGAGTATGCATCTTTCATCGTAAATTCACGACCGCGCATTACGCCAAAGCGTGGGCGTCTCTCGTCGCGGAATTTAGTCTGGATGTGATAGAAATTCACGGGCAGTTGGCGCCAGCTCTGTATTTCATTGCGTGCAATATCGGTGATGACTTCTTCCGAGGTGGGCTGCAGCACAAAGTCTCTGCCATGCCGATCCTTCATGCGCAGCAGCTCTGGTCCATATTGTTCCCAGCGTCCCGACTCCATCCAGAGCTCGGCGGGCTGAACCACCGGCATTAGTAATTCGAGTGCGCCTGCTGCATCCATTTCTTCGCGGATGATTTTTTCGACTTTGCGAATCACGCGCAAGCCCAGTGGCATGTAGTTGTAGATGCCTCCGGCGAGTTTACGAATCATGCCTGCACGCAACATCAGTTGGTGGCTGGCAATTTCTGCTTCGTTTGGGGCTTCTTTGAGTGTGCTGATATGAAAGGCTGATGCGCGCATGGATAGGTGCTAAAGATGATTAAGGCAAAAAGCCTGACAGGTACGTATAATCAAATGCAATTGTATTGAATTCGCAGGGATTGGCCATGCTTGATCGCGAAGGCTATCGTCCCAACGTTGGGATTATCCTCGTTAATCAGAAAAACGAGGTCTTTTGGGGCAAACGGATACGGGAACATGCCTGGCAGTTCCCGCAGGGTGGCATCATGCACGGCGAAAGCCCTGCACAGGCCATGTTCCGAGAACTCCACGAAGAGGTCGGACTTCACCCCGATCATGTCCAGGTGTTGGGACGAACACGGGACTGGTTGCGTTATGACGTGCCTGATACGTTTATCCGGCGAGAGTCGCGCGGCCATTACAAAGGTCAGAAACAAATCTGGTTTTTGCTGCGCATGGTTGGGCGTGATGCGGATGTCTGCCTGCGCGCGACACCTCATCCAGAGTTTGATGCCTGGCGATGGAGCCCCTATTGGGTTTCGCTTGAGGCTGTCATTGACTTTAAGCGCGAGGTCTACACTCTTGCACTCAATGAATTAGCCCCGCTGATTTTCAGGCGCGTGAATGAAAGCCGTTTTTTACGCCGTGGTACCCACGACGAAAGCAATACACAAGGATTTCAGCAGGGTGTTGACCCGAGCGTGCGTCCGCAGACCTGAAACGTTTACTAGCAGGACTCGCTCAGCGTAAGCATTCGTTCACTAGCAGCATTCTTTCAGCAGTAGCATTTGTAAAGTAGCAGAACTCGTTTAGCCGCGGTGTTTGTTCAGTAGCCGGACTCGTTCAGTCGCAGCATTAAAAAAAGGGCAGTGCTATCAAGTAGCACTGCCCTTTTGACTTGCTGCGCTTGAGCTATTATTTCAGGCGTTTGATCAAGCTGGAAGTATCCCAGCGAGATCCACCCATTTTTTGTACATCCGCATAAAACTGATCGACTAATGCGGTCACCGGAACGCGAGCGCCATTGCGACGTGACTCGTCAATGACGAGACTCAGATCCTTACGCATCCAGTCTACGGCAAAACCAAAATCAAACTTGTCATCCACCATGGTTGCGCCACGGTTTTCCATTTGCCAGCTTTGAGCCGCGCCTTTGTTGATGACGTCAAGCACCTGCTTCATATCAAGTCCGGCAGCCTGACCGAAGGCAATGCCCTCAGACAATGCTTGCACCAGGCCAGCGATACAGATCTGGTTGACCATTTTTGCAAGCTGACCCGCTCCAACAGGGCCGACCAAGGTGACCGCACGTGCCATGACTGCAATGACATCACGTACTGCTTCAAAGTCCTGTGCATCACCGCCACACATTACTGTCAGCATGCCGTTGACTGCACCTGCCTGTCCACCCGAGACCGGTGCGTCAATAAAACGCAACGATTGTTGCGTGGCAAGCGCATGCAATTCACGTGCAACCGAAGCAGAAGCTGTTGTATGGTCGACATACGTTGCACCCGCATGCATGCCTGCAAAGGCACCATCATCGCCTAGCACGATGCTTCTTAAATCATCATCGTTGCCAACACATGAAAAAACAATCTCAGCACCAAGCGCCGCCTCGCGAGGAGTAGGCGCTGCGCGTCCACCAAATTCGCTGACCCACGCCTGGGCTTTCTGGGGCGTACGGTTATATACCGTGACCTGATGGCCTGCCTTGGCAAGGTGACCTGCCATGGCTAGTCCCATCACACCCAGGCCCAGGAAAGCGACCTTGCGAGGTGTGGAGGGCTCATACGTTTTTGCGTTGATGCTAGCCATGTCATTAACCCTCGTCGACGAAGGCTTCTTCGCGCTTTTTCGAGATAGAAGGCAGCATGACGATAATGACCAGTAACAGTGCAACAGCCAGCAGTGATGCAGACAGTCCACGATCCAGGAAGGTCATGTAGTTACCACGTGACAGAAGCAGGGCGCGGCGGAAGTTTTCTTCCATCATTGGACCCAGAACCAGACCCAGCAGCAATGGTGCGCCTTCGCATTTGAGTTTGCTCCACAGGTAACCGATGATGCCAAAGGATGCTGTAGTGAAAATATCAAACGTGTTGTAGTTCAGTGAATACACACCAATCGTACAAAACACCAGAATCGCAGGGAACAAAATACGGTAAGGTACTTTGAGCAGTTTGACCCAGATACCAACCAGGGGCAGGTTCAGAATCACGAGCATCAGGTTACCAATCCACATTGATGCGATCAGGCCCCAGAACAGCTGTGGGTGGCTCGTCATCACCTGAGGACCAGGCTGAATATTGTGAATCGTCATGGCACCGACCATCAGCGCCATCACAGCGTTACCTGGAATACCAAGTGTCAGCAGCGGGATGAAGGAAGTCTGTGCACCAGCATTGTTTGCGGCTTCAGGGCCAGCCACACCAGCAGGGTGACCTTTACCGAAACGCTCAGGATGTCTGGAGATTTTCTTTTCAAGCGTGTAGGACGCAAACGATGACAGAACAGCACCACCGCCTGGCAGAATTCCCAGAAGCGAACCCAATGCTGTACCACGTACGGCAGCAGGCCATGACTCTTTGAATTCCTGTTTGTTTGGGTAGAGTGAACCCATGGTTCCCGAGAGATCCACGCGATTTTCTTTTTGCTCGAGGTTGGTCATGATTTCGGCAAAACCGAACACACCCATGGCCACGATTGCAAAGTCCAGACCGTCTTGCAGCTCAGGAATACCAAAGTCAAAACGGGCAACACCGGAGTTCACATCCGTGCCAACCATACCTAGCAGCAAGCCCAGCAAGATCATGCAAATTGCCTTGATCAGCGAGCCAGAAGCCAGAACCACCGCACCAACCAGGCCGAGCACCATCAGAGAAAAATACTCCGCAGGGCCAAACTTGAATGCAACTTCTGCGAGTGGTGCTGCAAACGCAGCCAGCAGCAATGTCGAAACGGTACCTGCAAAAAACGATGCCAAACCAGCGATAGCCAATGCTGCGCCCGCTCGTCCGTTTTTCGCCATCGCGTGCCCATCTAGGGTCGTCACCACCGAGGATGTCTCACCTGGCAGGTTGACCAGAATGGCGGTCGTTGAACCACCATACTGTGCGCCGTAATAAATACCGGCCAACATAATCAGGCCGGCAATTGGGGGCAACACATAAGTAATTGGTAACAGCATGGCGATCGTAGGCACAGGGCCCAGACCAGGTAACACACCAACCAAGGTTCCAAGCAAGCAACCCATTAAAGCGTAAAACAGGTTTTCGGGTGTGAACGCAACACCGAAACCCATGATCAGGTTATTAATTAAGTCCATGTCAGCAATCTCCTTAGTTCAGGCCGAGAAATGATGGCCAGATTGGAAATACCAACCCCAGACCTTTAACAAAAGACACCCAGCAAAGCAGCGTCAGAAACGCAGCATTCATCAGGGACACCTTCCAGCTGTGCTCATGACTTGCCAGGCTGCTGACAGCGACAAGAATAAACAGAGAAATCACCATGCCCAGTGGGCGCAGGGTAAAGCCGAACAATACGATTGCGCCAACAATAATCGCAAGGATTTTGAAGTCAAAGCGTTCAACATCTGTTTCTTCGGCAGACTTGCGTAGTGAGCCAAGGAGAATCACGAAGCCAAGGATAGCCATTACTACCCCCAACCAATGTGGAAAGTAGCCAGGTCCCATCCGGGCGGCTGTACCCATTGAATAGCTGGTGGCCTTTAAGGCAAATCCCAGTCCAAGCAGGATGAACATCACCCCCGACCAGAAATCCTGTTTATTTCTAAGCTGCATGGTAAGAAGCTCCTTGACTGCGCTGCTAATAGTTTTGATAAAAATGAAACGTTCGGCACCCAAATAGACACCTTGGTTTTGCAACTTCATTGTGATGGTATTTTTATCAATGAAGCAGCAAGGAGTGCATGGTAATTGAGTAAAGCTCCAAAGCAAACCCTGAACTAACCCGTAAGGAGTGGGGTTTTCCCTAGAGAAATGCAGAAAAGTTCAGGAATAGACCTTACACGAGCCTTTCATGGTCAAAATGGTGCGCATTAGACTGTGGGTTTTTACGCTTCCTGAACGTTAGCTTACAAAAATTCAAGTGGAACACTAGTTACGAATAAACATTTTTGCTTTACGATAGCAACATGTTAGAAGACCTCGATCAATTATCCGAACGCTTGACCGCCCTGGTTGCACATACGCAGCAACTTGCCGCCGACCGTCAGGCCCTGCAGACCCGTCTGAAGCAGGTTGAGTCAGAGCGCGATGCTTTGGCTGCTCAACTCGATCACGAAGGCGCGCACGCAAAGCTGCTGCGCACTAAAGTTCAGTCTTACGAATCCGAAATTGAAGGTTTGCGTACTCAATCTTCAGCCAAGCATGCTGTGTTGCAAGGTTCGCTGGACTTGTTTAAACAAGAGCAATCTACCCTCCAGGCTCAGCTTGACGAGCGTGATCACGAAGTCACGGCGTTGCGCGCCGCCACCATTCAAGCAAAAGAGCGTATTGATGCTGTGCTTGAGCGATTACCCGGTGCGCAGCCTCAGGAGCAAAGCTAATGGAACGCGTTGACATTTCTATTTTGGGGCGTGAGTATTCTCTGTCTTGTCCCACCGAAGAAAAGGTAGCACTGACTGCTGCTGTTCAGCATGTCAGTCAGCTCGCGGGACGCATTCAGGGATCGGGTAAGGTGTCTGGCAACGAGCGTATTGCTGTGATGGCCGCGATCCAGATCGCTGTTGAGCTTTTATCCATGCGCGCACCAGACGGTCCGCTAGGCGGGTTGGCGGTTGGTGACTTCAAGCGTAGAATGGACACATTGAATGCGATTCTAGACTCGGCACTGCCGAAAGCCTCGCAGCATTGAATTTAAAGTTTGTCCCTGCTGTGTTCGTGATGGTCAAATATTCTCAGAACCAATGCTTATGGCATACATAGGTTGCGGGATAGCTAGGTGGGCGTGCGTGCCTCTCGTAGATGCGCTCAAAGCCAGCAGATCGCGGCCAACTTGAACTTACGGTTCGAGATGCCGGCCTATACGGCACAAGCGGGGCATTTATCAGACGGGCTGGCATCATAGCGATGCCAGCCCGTTTTTCATGTGGCGTCTAACGAAAAATTTTTATTTCACTAGCAATTGTGTATCGAAATATTTTTCGGTTGTGTCATGCGTACGCCTTCTGGTGTGTTTACAGGCCTTCGTACAGTTACACATTTACGCTCTCGTGCTTTTCTTTGCGCTTAATTGCGTTCGCCTATGTTTAAGTACGTGGGCGTCGCGCTGAAAACCAAAAGAGCACAATGCCCGCAACGATCATGGGTAACGAAAGCCATTGACCCATGGATAGTCCCGCAGTTAGTAAGCCAAGAAAGTCGTCAGGTTCGCGGGCGAATTCTGCAATAAAGCGAAAAAAGCCGTACCCGACCAAAAAAACTGCACTGACTTGACCCGTCGGGCGCGGCTTGTTGGCAAACCACCACATAAGGATAAAAAGCAGCAGACCTTCGAGTCCCAACTGATAAAGCTGGGAGGGGTGTCGCGCGATGCCGTCACCGCTCTGTGGAAAGACCATTGCCCAGGGAAGCGTGCTGGGGCGTCCCCAGAGCTCACCATTTATAAAATTCCCCATACGGCCTGCTGCAAGCCCCAGTGGAATCAGCGGGGCGACAAAATCACTGACTTCAAACCACTTGTAGCCACGTGAGCGTGAAAGCCAGGTAATCATGAGCAATACCCCCAGCAAGCCGCCATGAAAAGACATCCCGCCTTCCCAGAGATAAAAAATCTCAGTAGGGTGTGATGCGTAATAAAGTGGCTTGTAAAAAATGACATAGCCAAGCCGTCCACCCGCAATGACGCCGAGCACTCCATAAAAGATGATGTCTTCGAGGTCTTTTAGTGTCAACCGGGTTTTTTTGTGCGCAATGCGCCACCGACCAAGCAGCCATGCAGAAGCAAACGCCAGCAGGTACATCAGTCCATACCAGTGAATTGCCACGGGGCCAAGACGCAGCGCGATCGGATCAAAATGTGGAAATTGAAGCATCACAAGCCATGTTTTAAAAGATGTCCGATAATAACCCTTGAAATTCATACTTCGCTATCTTCAACTTGTGAATCTTTACTGGGTATTTAGTCATGGCAAATAACGATCGTTCAAAGCATATTACCGAAGGCATTACGCGCGCACCTAACCGTTCTATGTACTACGGAATGGGTTATCAGGAATCCGATTTTGAGAATCCGATGATTGGTGTGGCGAATGGCCATTCAACCATTACTCCTTGCAATAGTGGTCTGCAGCCTTTGGCTGATGCAGCGGTCGTTGCGATTCGCGAAGCCAAGGCCAATCCTCAGATTTTCGGAACGCCCACCATTTCTGATGGTATGTCGATGGGCACCGAGGGCATGAAATACTCGCTTGTATCGCGTGAAGTGATTGCCGACTGCATCGAGACTGCAGTGCAAGGTCAGTGGATGGATGGCGTGGTTGTCGTAGGTGGGTGTGATAAGAATATGCCTGGTGGCATGATTGGTATTGCCCGCTGCAACGTACCCGGCATTTATGTCTACGGTGGCACGATCAAGCCCGGCTCCTACAAAGGCAAGGATCTGAATATTGTTTCAGTGTTCGAGGCGGTGGGTGAATTCACCATGGGTCGCATGAGCACTGAAGACTTCAAGGCCATCGAACAAAAAGCAATTCCGGGTTCTGGATCCTGTGGCGGCATGTATAGCGCCAATACAATGAGCTCTGCCTTTGAAGCTATGGGTATGGCTCTGCCATATTCGAGTACCGTAGCCAACGAAGATGGCGCAGCGATTGTTAATGCTGCTGAGTCTGCCCGCGTGTTGGTCGATGCTGTGCGCAATGGTCGCCGCCCACGCGACATCATTACGCGTCAATCACTCGAAAACGCAGTATCCGTCATCATGGCGATCGGTGGCTCCACCAATGCAGTGCTGCATTTCCTGGCGATCGCACACGCGGCCGAGGTGCCATGGACAATTGATGACTTTGAGCGTGTCCGTCAGCGCGTGCCAGTTTTGTGTGACCTAAAACCTTCAGGCCAGTTCCTGACCGTTGATCTGCACCGTGCAGGCGGTGTGCCGCAGGTCATGAAGATCCTCTTGAATGCTGGCCTGCTGCATGGTGAGTGCATGACGATCTCCGGCAAGACGATCGCCGAAGTACTCAAAGATGTTCCGGACCAACCGCCAGCTAATCAGCAGGTTATTCGTACCATCGATCACGCACTCTACGCTCAAGGCCATCTTGCGATTCTGAAGGGAAACCTTTCTCCAGAAGGCGCTGTTGCCAAGATCACCGGCCTTAAAAACCCAGTGATTACGGGCCCTGCACGCGTATACGACTCCGAAGATGATGCAATGAAAGCCATTATGGATCGTCAGATTCAGCATGGTGATGTACTGATCATTCGCTATGAGGGTCCTAAAGGCGGGCCAGGCATGCGTGAAATGCTTGCACCAACCTCGGCACTGGTTGGGCAGGGCTTGGGCGAAACCGTTGGCCTGATTACAGATGGTCGTTTCTCTGGTGGTACCTGGGGCATGGTGGTTGGACACGTCTCACCAGAGGCCTACGTCGGCGGTTTGATTGGTCTGATTAAAGAAGGTGACTCAGTCACGATTGATGCGCATAAGCTGCTGTTGCAACTGAATGTGCCAGAGGACGAGATTGAGCAGCGCCGCAAATTGTGGAAGCAGCCTGCACCTCGCTACACACGAGGCGTATTAGCTAAGTTCGGACATTTGGCCAGTACAGCCAGTCGTGGAGCCGTCACGGATGCCTTTGACGAGTAAGCCACTGCGCTGGTTGAGTTGTCTGGTAAAGCCCAAGACCGTAGCGGTCTTGGCGCTCGCCGGGGCCTGCGCTCTGTTGCAGGCCCCGGCGATATCCCAACGTTCGGCTGATAGTGCGTTGTCTAAAATTTCAGCTGATAGTACGCTGTCTATAAATGCTGTCGATAGCGGGCTGTCCCAAAGTACGGCAAATAGTGCTTTGTCCCAAAGTCCAGCTGATCGTGCGCTGTCGCCAGCTGACGTTGCTTTAGGGTTCGAGCTGGTCAAGAGTAAGACCTGCCTGGGTTGCCATCAGATAGATACCAAAAGGGTCGGACCAGCTTTCGAGCAGATCGCACAACGGCATGGCGATACGAAGGGCGCAGTCGAATATCTGACTGGAGCGATCCGTCAAGGTGGGCGAGGGCGCTGGGGGGCCGTGCCGATGCCGGCCCAACCGCATGTAACTGAGCTCGAATCGCAGCAAATTGCGCAGTGGATTTTGTCGCTTAAGCATTAAGGGCCTTGGCATGTCAGATGCAGCTTCATCTGGTGTGAGAGCACTGAGTTTGAGCGGGGCCGAAAAAATCTTAATACCTGGAGTATGGCTCAGTAACGTATTCTTTAAATATTCATATAGATATTCAGGAGTCACGTATGACAACTTCAATTCAAACGGCAGTATTTGGTGGTGGATGTTTCTGGTGTACAGAAGCTGTATTCAGCGCCCTTGCCGGAGTAGATTCGGTACAGTCCGGATATTGTGGTGGCAATCTGGCTAACCCCAGTTATGAGCAGGTATGCACGGGGCAGACTGGGCATATTGAGGTCATCCAGATTCAATTTGATCCCGCAGTCGTTTCTTACGAAGCGTTACTCGAAGTGTTTTTTGCAACACATGACCCGACAACACCAGGCCGACAGGGCAATGATGTGGGCCCTCAGTATCAGTCCGCAGTGTTCTGGCAGGCACCCGCGCAGCAAGTGGCGGTCGAAGCAAAAATTCGTGATTTAGATGCGTCCGGTGCCTATTCGGCCCCAGTATGCACAGAAGTACTTCCTGCAGCAAAGTTCTGGCCCGCAGAAAATATGCACGACAATTATTTTGCTTTGCATCCGAATCAGGGATATTGCCAAGTAGTGATTGCTCCGAAAGTAGAAAAGTTTAAAAAACATTTCTCAGCAAAATTAAAGGGTTAGCCGTAGTTTGGTAAATATATCCTTCAAAATATACAAATAAAGGACGGGAATCCAAGCAAGATAAAAATATCTATGCTTTAATCTCGCTCCTTCGCTGCAGTAATAACCCGAACAGGGGTTTTACGGTACGGATCTAGAGGTAGGGCTCAATACTCTGCTGACGGATTCACCAGCACGAAGAAAAGATTTAAAGATTCAAGATGAAATCGAGTCGGCAAGGTGAATAAGTTACTAGCTTCCACCGAACGATTTGACAGGAAATAAAAACTCCTTCATAATCTCGTTTCTCTGCAGTTGGAAACAAAGCAGAAAAGCAGTCAGGCAGTCAGCGGAAGTTGCGGGTAGCAAGATCTTAGGGTCAAGCTGTCATGTAAATGAAAGCAGATAGCCGAAGTTGCTGAAGTACCGATTACGAGTACCACGCTCTTTAAAAATTTGACAACCGATAAGTGTGGGCGCTTGGAATGAGTGCGCAGGCATTGTGGCTGTAACAGGTCATGATGTTGCAAACGAAATCAAGTGCTCACTAGAAGTGAAATAGTACCTCTGTATTTATATGGAGAATACGAAGTCACTTCCTTTGAGTAGCGACGTATAACCGGTCCGAGCTTGCTCGGGCTATGGAAAATACGAAATATACAGAGATTAAACTGAAGAGTTTGATCCTGGCTCAGATTGAACGCTAGCGGGATGCCTTACACATGCAAGTCGAACGGCAGCGCGGACTTCGGTCTGGCGGCGAGTGGCGAACGGGTGAGTAATGTATCGGAACGTGCCTAGTAGCGGGGGATAACTACTCGAAAGAGTAGCTAATACCGCATACGCCCTACGGGGGAAAGGGGGGGATCGCAAGACCTCTCACTATTAGAGCGGCCGATATCGGATTAGCTAGTTGGTGGGGTAAAGGCTCACCAAGGCGACGATCCGTAGCTGGTTTGAGAGGACGACCAGCCACACTGGGACTGAGACACGGCCCAGACTCCTACGGGAGGCAGCAGTGGGGAATTTTGGACAATGGGGGAAACCCT
>Ga0364921_10016_pt1 | contig 85635 bp, 80 predicted proteins | sample ExccelJu500001D3_2_FD_206956 | JGI IMG/M metagenome (GOLD analysis project Ga0364921, IMG submission 206956) | Enriched cells from Trout Bog Lake Hypolimnion, Wisconsin, USA - BchlTB.June20.5000.01.D3 | ecosystem: Environmental > Aquatic > Freshwater > Lake > Hypolimnion/Profundal zone | place...
TGGAAATCGCCAACATGTGGTTGTTGTCATGACTGGGTAAACCACATGACTAAAAATGGCTTTACCCTTGGCAAAGTCCATGATGATGGCAATGATGTAGCTAGAAAGAAATTAGGTATTGATATTCAATACGGTTCATGCCATACAGCTCTCATTGATGGTTATGCTTTTGAGGGTCATGTACCCGCGAGAGATGTTGCTCGGGTTCTAAAGGAAAGGCCCAATATTGCGGGGCTAGCAGTTCCTGGAATGCCTGTTGGATCTCCCGGCATGGATGGCCCTGAATACAAGGGCAGGAAAGATCCCTATGATGTCTTGGCTATTGCAAAGAATGGGCAAGCAAAGCTATATCACCGTTACGGATAAAATTGTCTATTCACTAACTGTGCTGAGTATTTACGGATGGGCATGAGTGTCACCTCATCTTTCAAGATAAAATGAAAAGTCTGTGAATTTATTGCTGCAAGGGTTAAAGCGGGGATCAAGTGACTAAATTGGCATGGCGGAGAGGGTGGGATTCGAACCCACGGTAGGTTTGACCCTACGCCTGATTTCGAGTCAGGTACATTCGACCACTCTGCCACCTCTCCGAACCGAAGGGCAATTATAGCTTTGGGATCGCCATCTCTTGATTACTCTATCTAGATCGGCTTGAGAGTATCTAACCCACCGAGATAGGGTTGCAGGGCTTTAGGAATGGAGATACTGCCATCGACTTGTTGCTTATTCTCAATTAGGGCTACAAGCGCTCTACCTACTGCAAGACCTGAACCGTTTAAGGTGTGCACTAATTCTGGCTTACCTTGGCCCGCTTTGAATCTGGCTTGCATACGACGAGCCTGGAAATCACCCATGCTGGAGCAAGAGCTAATCTCACGATAGGCTTTTTGTGACGGCACCCATACTTCTAGGTCATAAGTCTTGGTACTACCAAAACCCATATCGCCAGTGCAGAGTAATACTTTTCTGTAAGGCAATTCAAGTAATTCTAGAATCTTCTCTGCATGGCCTGTTAAATCTTCTAATGCCTGCATCGAATGCTCTGGCTTCGTGATTTGCACTAACTCTACTTTGTCAAATTGATGCTGACGAATCATGCCCCGTACATCGCGCCCATAACTACCTGCCTCAGAACGGAAGCAAGGTGTATGCGCTACAAACTTCATAGGTAAGTTATCGGCATTCACAATCTCATCACGCACCAAGTTTGTCACTGGTACTTCTGCTGTTGGTATGAGATAGAAGTTTTCAGTTTTAGCTTCGCCGCCCTCATCTTCCCCACCCATTTGACGGGGAACTTTAAAGAGATCCTCTTCGAACTTGGGCAACTGTCCTGTGCCTCGCATCGAAGCAGCATTCACCATATAAGGTGCATAGATCTCTTGATAATCATGCTGCGTTGTATGAGTGTCGAGCATGAACTGCGCTAAGGCGCGATGTAGTCTTGCGATAGGTCCTTTGAGCACCACAAATCGTGAGCCACTAATCTTGGCTGCAACTTCAAAATCCAATCCCAAGGGGCCGCCAAGGTCTACGTGATCTTTAATCTCAAAATCAAAGATAGGCTCACTACCCCAACGCTTCACTTCTTTGTTCTCGGTTTCATCTTTGCCAGTTGGCACAGACTCATCTGGCAGATTAGGAATGCCCATCAGGAAATCAGAAATCTCTGCCTGCAAAATGGCTAAGCGTGCTGCGCCTGATTCCATGTCAACGTTGATCTGACTTGCCTCTGCCATCTCAGTAGCAGCATCTTCGCCCTTGCCTTTTTTCATGCCAATGGCTTTTGCCAATTGATTACGTTTAGCTTGCAATTCTTCGGTACGGGTTTGTAAAGACTTGCGTTCAGACTCAAGCATGTTGAATTTCTCAACGTCGAGCTGAAATTTACGAGTAGCTAAGCGCGCAGCAACGGCGGCGATATCTTTACGGAGTAATTGTGGATCAATCATATGTTGCTCAGGTTGGGTACTTACTAAATTGGGATTATTAGCTCTAGTTTAAGCGTAAGACTTCAGCCCCTACCGGTGGGGTGAAATTAAAACGAATTGCAGGCAAAGTCACGTTTAGCTGGATCTTATCCAAAGTCACTAGAACCACACTTCCCAAGCCATCCATTAACTCAAGCGCCTTGGGTAGGCCATTGGCCATACCTATAGAGATTTTTGTATAAGGCAGATCATTACCACCTTTGGTATTGGGATCTTTTTTGGGGGTAAGTGCCACCCATTTCATACCCAGGCGATCTTCACCGTCGATGAGATCAAAATGTTGATCCAAGGAAGATTCACCAAACAGAATGGCAGCTGGGGTGGAGGCTAATGCTTGTCCTGCAGGTCTAAAAGTTGCTTGGTTTAAATCCTTGTCCCACAGAATTAACTGCTTGCCATCGGCAATTAACTTTTGCTCAAATGGTTTTTGGGTATCCCAAACAAAACGGCCTGGCCTTTGAAAGGCAAAGTGACCTTGAGTTTGACGCACTACTTTCAAACCCTTATCTTGCGGCTCGTTAGCTTTGGGTGCGCGTAACTGTTGTTGTACAAAGTCACCTTCTGCAGTTTTAGAGTTCCGAACGAATTGCCTTAGCTGCTCGGCCCCGCTATCTGCATCAGCAGCAATACCAATACTTGGAGAAAATAAAATGAATATGCTGACTGCGACTGTAATCGCACGCACTAAGAAGAGTCTTTGCAAAATGAAACCTTACTCTGATGGGCGATGCAGAATTTCGCGGTTACCGCCGTTGCCCATTTTGGATACGAGGCCAGCTTTTTCCATATCTTCCAGCAAGCGGGCCGCACGGTTATAACCAATGCGCAGATGACGTTGTACTAGTGAGATTGAAGGACGCTTGTTATCCAGAACGATTGCCACGGCCTGATCGTAAAGTGGGTCTGCTTCGCCACCACCCTCACCTGTCAAGGCATCCATAGTAGATTCATCGGCGCCTTCAAGGACTCCATCAATGTAATTGGCTTCGCCTTTTTCTTTAAGCCACTCGACCACGCGATGTACTTCATCATCTGATACAAAGGCGCCATGTACGCGCACTGGCAAACCAGTACCTGGGGCCATGTACAACATGTCACCCATACCCAACAAAGCTTCAGCGCCCTGTTGATCCAAAATCGTACGACTATCAATCTTACTGCTCACTTGAAACGAAATACGTGTTGGTACGTTGGCTTTAATCAAGCCAGTAATCACATCCACGCTTGGACGTTGTGTTGCTAATACCAAATGAATACCTGCAGCACGGGCCTTCTGGGCAATCCGTGCGATCAACTCTTCAATTTTCTTACCTTGAACCATCATCAAGTCAGCAAGCTCGTCGATCACAATCACAATCACGGGCGCTTTATAGATTGGCTCTGGATCATCTGGCGTCAAGCTAAATGGATTGGTGAGTCTTTCACCTTTTTCTTCGGCTTCTAAAATTTTCTTATTAAAGCCAGCAAGGTTACGTACGCCAAACTTACTCATCAGTTTGTAGCGACGCTCCATCTCATTGACCGCCCAATTGAGCGCGTTATACGCCTGCTTCATATCGGTAACCACTGGGCACAACAAATGCGGAATTTTGTCGTACATTGCCATCTCAAGCATCTTCGGATCAATCATGATCAAGCGCACTTCATCAGGCTTAGCCTTAAACAGCATCGACAAAATCATGGCATTGATACCAACCGACTTTCCAGCGCCAGTTGTACCTGCGACTAAACAATGCGGCATCTTCGCCAAGTCGGCAACCATTGGGCTGCCAGAAATATCTTTACCCAAAGCTAGCGTTAGCAAGGAATGGTTATCGTTATAAACCTGTGAAGTCAGAATCTCAGAGAGGTAAACAGACTGACGAGTTGGGTTTGGTAATTCCAAAGCCATACATGTTTTGCCAGGGATAGTTTCCACAACGCGCATACTCACAACACCAAGTGAGCGAGCTAAGTCGCGCGACAGATTCACAATCTGACTACCCTTCACGCCAACCGCAGGATCAATCTCATAACGCGTTACCACTGGGCCAGGGTAGGCAGCAATGACCACCACCTGAACACCAAACTCGGCCAGCTTGCGCTCAATTAAACGAGAGGTAAATTCCAGCACATCGGCAGAAATGGTTTCTTTTACTTCAGGAACTGGATCAAGCAAGGCCAAGGGTGGTAACTCTGAATCCGGAATATCCACAAACAAAGGTTGCTGCTTTTCACGCTCAACCCGGGCACTCTTAACAATCTCTACTGGGGCACGCACAATTTGTACTGGAGCAGCAACCTCAACGCGCCCCCGGAATTCTTCTACGTATTCTTCACGCTCTTCAGCCGCGGCTTCACCAAGCTTGCGGTCTTCTTCACTCTCACGACGCTCACGCAAACGCATGTAAGCCAATTCGAGGTAACGCCCTACTTTTTCAGCGACATCGAGCCATGAAAAATGCAGAAATAAAGAAAGCCCCGCACAAAGCCCAAACAGCAGTACCAATGTGGCTCCAGTAAAGCCCAGAGACATCTGCAGGGGATCGCCAATCAATTCACCCAAAATGCCGCCAGGGGGACGTGGAAGCTGCCAGCCAAGTGAATGCAAACGAATCGACTCTAAGCCCATACTGCTGACCAAGGTCAATCCAAAACCCAGCCAGCGCATTAAAAATGAATCAGGCTTGGCCTCTGGGTCGGCGGGCAAAGGAATACTCCAAAGCTCACGCCAGCCATTAAGAACCCGACGACCAAAGATGGCAACCCACCAAAAAGCAGATATTCCGAAGATATAGAGCATTAAATCGGCAATATAGGCCCCAAAACGACCGCCCAGGTTCTTGGGAGCCTCAAAACTAGCATGAGACCAGGCTGGATCAGCTTTGGAATAGGTGGCCAAAATGGCAAATAAAGCCAAGCAAAGGCCGAGGGAGATAAACCAGCGAGCCTCTAGGAGAAGGCGGGGCATCCTGCCCTGCCCATCAAGTTCTGGGGGCTGGGGGCTCAGTGGAGTCTTGGACTTCGGGTATACAGTTCTCGCCATGTTCTCCCGATTGTAAACAAGCAAATCTATAATTTGGGGATGACAACAAATACCCTAAAACACTCCAAAGTCCTGATCCTCGGATCTGGCCCTGCCGGCTATACAGCCGCTGTTTATGCTGCCCGCGCTAATTTGCAGCCTACCCTCATCACGGGATTGGCTCAAGGAGGTCAATTAATGACCACTACAGACGTTGAAAACTGGCCGGCAGACCCTGATGGGGTTCAAGGTCCAGAACTCATGGAACGCTTCCTAAAGCACGCTGAACGCTTTAATACTGAAATCATTTTTGATCACATTCATACGGCAGCTCTGACAGAAAAGCCAATACGCTTAGTTGGCGATTCTGGCACCTATACCTGTGATGCCTTGATTATTTCTACTGGGGCCTCGGCGCAATACATTGGCTTACCAAGTGAAGAAGCTTTTATGGGTCGCGGTGTTTCTGGTTGCGCAACTTGTGATGGATTCTTTTATAAAAACCAAGATGTTTGCGTAGTAGGTGGTGGCAACACTGCAGTTGAAGAAGCACTCTACCTCACTGGTATTGCCAAAAAGGTTATCGTCATTCATCGTCGCGATAAGTTCCGTGCTGAGCCAATTTTGAATGACCGCTTAATGGCAAAAGTTGCTGAAGGCAAAGTAGAGCTCAAACTAAACTCCACACTGGATGAAGTGCTTGGAGATGAAAAAGGTGTCACTGGTGTACGCATCAAGAAACAAGATGGCAGCACGGAAGATATTGCTGTGACTGGTGCCTTTATTGCAATTGGTCATAAGCCCAATACCGAATTGTTTATCGGTCAGCTCGACATGAACAACGGCTACCTCAAGACCCACTCCGGCTTAGAAGGCAATGCGACTGCTACCAACATTCCAGGCGTCTTTGCAGCAGGCGACGTACAAGATCACATCTATCGCCAAGCTATTACCAGTGCAGGCACTGGCTGCATGGCAGCACTCGATGCGCAGCGTTACTTAGAGTCGCTGTCCTAAGAAGCATCCAGCTGTTTGGTGTTGTTAAAGCCGAAATAAAAAACACCTAGCATTGCTAGGTGTTTTACTTTTCAAGTGCTTAATGCAAGCAAAGCAATTTCAGGCGCCCGATCTAGGATCTTAAGCAATGCTTTGGCAGCGCCCGTTGGACTTCTTTTCCCTTGCTCCCAATTCCTAATGGTCTCCAAAGAAACTTCAATTCGGTTCGAAAACTCCAGCTGCGTCAATCCAATGCGCTCTCGTACACCCTTTGCGTACTTTGCAGCATCCTGCATTGCCTCTAGATCATCTTGCCTCTCATGCAACTTTATTAGACGCTCTGATGTTGCATCCAATAGTTTCTTATTTACATATCCCTTTGGAAAGCTACTCAGATTATTTAGATCAACACTAACTCGAATGGTTTTTTTCATAACGTTTGACCTCCCTCAGATTTGCTCTTCTTGCTGAAATCATTCTGATTGCTTTAGGCCTGTTTGTAAAAATCACCACAAAAACCTTGCCGTCAATTAATCCCAATGCTCGAAAGCGCTCCTCTCCGTAATCCCAGCGCTGATCATGCTCAATTAATAACGCTGGATCTGCAAAAACTGCTATCACATATGCAAAATCAAAATTTCGAGAGACCTGGCATGAGTTACTTTTAGCCAAGTCCCATTCAAATTCCATTACTTTAATAGTAGGTCAATGAACTACCTTGTGTCAAGCCTGAAATTCAAAAAAAACGCCTAGCATTGCTAGGCGTTTTTGTTTGTGCTGCTCTGTTATTGCATTAACGCACCATTGGCAACAATGGCACGATCAGCAATGCCACGATGTTAATGATCTTAATCAGCGGGTTAACAGCTGGGCCGGCAGTATCTTTGTAGGGATCGCCTACAGTATCACCAGTCACTGCTGCTTTATGCGCTTCAGAACCTTTGCCGCCGAAATTTCCTTCTTCGATATATTTCTTGGCGTTATCCCAAGCACCGCCACCAGTACACATCGAGATCGCTACAAACAAGCCGGTCACGATCGTACCCATGAGTAAGCCGCCTAAAGCAGCAGGTCCTAGTAAGAGACCTACAGCGATTGGTGCTACCACTGGTAATAGTGAAGGAACAATCATTTCTTTAATTGCAGCGGAAGTCAGCATGTCCACAGCCTTGCCGTATTCAGGCTTAGCAGTACCCTCCATGATTCCTGGGATATCGCGGAACTGACGACGCACTTCCTCAACCACTGCGCCTGCACAACGACCTACCGCTTCCATTGCCATCGCACCAAACAAGTAAGGGATCATGCCGCCAATAAAGAGGCCGATGATCACCATATGATTGGACAAGTCAAAAGAAACTTGTTGACCGATAGATTCTAGTGCATGGGTGTAGTCAGCAAAAAGCACTAAGGCTGCTAAACCGGCGGAACCAATGGCATAGCCCTTAGTCACAGCCTTGGTAGTGTTACCAACAGCATCCAATGGATCTGTAATGTCACGAACAGCTTGTGGCAATCCAGCCATCTCTGCAATACCGCCTGCGTTATCAGTAATTGGGCCGTAAGCATCAAGGGCCACAACAATACCAGCCATCGATAACATGGCAGTTGCTGCAATCGCAATACCGTAGATGCCAGCTAACCAATAAGCCGCATAGATAGCAGCGCAAACAAATATCACCGGATAAGCAGTCGACTTCATGGAGATGCCTAAACCAGCAATGATGTTGGTACCGTGGCCTTTGGTAGAAGCTTCAGCAATATGTTGTACTGGCTTGAACTGTGTGCCGGTGTAGTACTCGGTAATCCATACCAATGCTGCAGTCAGTACCAAGCCAACAATGGTGGCACCGAACAAACGCCACTGACTACCAGGGATGCCCAAAGCGTCATCAGGCATGATGAAGTTGGTTACAAAGTAGAAAGCGATGAGTGAAAGTCCGCCAGCAACAATCAAGCCTTTATACAAGGCTGGCATCACGTTTTTCATACCAGGTGTTGCTTTTACAAATGAGCAACCAATGATGGAGGCAATGATAGAGACGCCACCTAAAACTAATGGGTAAACAATCGCAGCAACCGGCGCACCTGTCACCATCAATGCACCTAGCACCATCGTGGCAATCAAAGTCACAGCATAGGTTTCAAATAAGTCAGCTGCCATACCGGCGCAGTCACCGACGTTATCGCCAACGTTATCTGCAATCACAGCTGGATTACGTGGATCATCTTCCGGAATTCCGGCTTCAACTTTACCGACCAAGTCAGCACCAACGTCAGCGCCCTTGGTAAAGATGCCGCCGCCCAAACGAGCGAAGATCGAAATCAATGAAGAACCAAAAGCCAAACCAATCAATGGGTGCAATACCGATGAGAGATCTTGTCCGGCACCAATCGATACCAAGAACATAAAGAAGAGTCCAACTCCGAGCAGTCCAAGGCCGACAACCAACATCCCGGTAATCGCGCCACCTTTAAAGGCAACGTTCAAGGCTTCATTCATGCCCTTAGTTGCAGCCTGTGCAGTACGCACGTTTGCTTTTACGGAGACATTCATCCCAATAAAACCGCAAGCCCCAGAAAGTACAGAGCCAACGACAAACCCAAGTGCAGTTGCATAGTCCAAAAAGAGGGCTATTAAGATTGTCAGAACGACTCCGACAACGGCGATGGTTTTATATTGGCGCGATAAATAAGCTGCTGCGCCCTGCTGAATTGCCCCTGCAATTTCTTGCATCTTGGCATTACCGGCATCTTGCCTCAAAATCCAGCCGCGCATCACAAAACCGTAAATCACGGCCAGGACACCACAAGCCAAGGCAAAATACAAGCCTAAAGTGACGTTACTCATGCTTGAACTCCCTAAAATTTAATTTTTTAATGTTTTGTTTCTAGCGCCTATGCAGATCTGGTTTCTGAAAGCTTTAAACTAGAGTGAATAAGCTTTATAAGTATGTAGCAGAATCACTACTCTGGGCCTTTACTAGGATCAGGGTATTTACCAATCACTATTCGGAGTATGTATGAGTCTTGACAATGTCAAACCAGGTAAAAAGATCCCTGAAAGCTTCAACGTCATCATTGAAATCCCAATGAATGCGGATCCAATCAAGTATGAGGTGGATAAAGAAAGTGGCGCTATTTTCGTTGACAGATTCATGGGTACTGCAATGCACTATCCCTGCAACTATGGCTACATCAATAAGACGATTGCTGGCGATGGAGATCCGGTTGACGTTCTCGTGATCACCCCATTTCCACTTATTCCAGGTGTTGTAGTCAGTTGCCGTGCAATTGGCCTACTGAAGATGGAAGATGAAGCCGGTCAAGATGCAAAATTGTTGGCCGTTCCAGAAGATAAAATTTTGCCAATCTACACACATTGGCAAAAACCAGAAGATATCAACCCATTACGTTTAAACCAAATCCAACATTTCTTTGAGCACTACAAAGATCTTGAGCCAGGTAAGTGGGTAAAAATAAATGGTTGGTTTGGTGTTGCTGATGCCCATACAGAAATTCTGGAAGGCATCGAGCGTTACAACAAAGCACATCAGTAATTTGTACATATATTTATTATCAAAGGCTTTGTAATTGGGAGTGAGCTCGCAAAAAATCGCCTTAGCCCAAATCAACCCACTACTGGGTGATTTGGCAGGGAATGCGCAGCTCATTTTCCAAGCAGCAGAAAATGCCTTTAAACAAGGCGCCAAACTTGTTCTAACGCCAGAGCTCTCGCTCACTGGCTACCCCCCAGAAGATTTATTGTTGCGCCCCGCTTTTATTCATGCAGCTCAGCAGCAACTCGATACATTGATGCTGGAGCTTGCAAGCTTTGCGGGTCTTACAGTCATTGTCGGTCACCCTCAAAAAACATCCGCTGGTTTACAAAATTTCGCTTCCGTCCTGCGTGATGGCAAAGTGATTGCGGGCTATGCAAAACAAGAGCTGCCTAATCACGAAGTGTTTGACGAAGTCCGCTACTTCGTTCCCGGCAATCAAGCTTGTGTCTTCGAATGCGATGGCATTCAATATGGGCTGATTCTATGTGAAGATGCGTGGCATGCAGGTCCTGCAAAACAGGCCCATAGCGCAGGTGCTCAAGTGCTACTCGTACCCAATGCCTCTCCTTACCATTTGCAAAAGGAAGCATTACGCATTGAAGTGTTGCGCCAACATATTGCCCTGACCAAAATGCCGCTGATCTATGTGAACGCTGTTGGCGGTCAAGATGAGTTGGTCTTTGATGGTGGTTCATTCGCACTCAATTCCAAAGGCGAGCTAGCAATGGCTATGCCGCAATTTGAAAGTGCACTTGGCTTTGTCAATCTTGACAGTCAAGGTGAGTTAGAAAAAGGCTTCATCACTTCACTACTCAGCGTTGAAGCTCAAGCCTATCAAGCCCTTGTGTTGGGTGTGCGTGACTATATTCAAAAAAATGGTTTTTCTGGCGTCATCATTGGTTTATCTGGTGGCGTTGACTCCGCTTTGGTATTAGCGATTGCAGTCGATGCCTTAGGTGCAGACAAGGTGCGCACTGTCATGATGGCCTCCCGCTATACGGCTGATATCTCTTGGATTGATGCGCGCGAGATGGCTAAGAACTTGAATGTTCAATATGACGAAATTCCGATTAGCGAGCCTGTAGATGCCTTTGAGAGAGTCCTGGCCGAGCAATTTAAAGGCTTAAAGATCGATGCCACTGAAGAGAATATTCAGGCTCGTGTGCGTGGCACCCTACTGATGGCACTCTCTAATAAAACAGGTCGCCTGGTCTTAACTACTGGCAACAAGAGTGAAATGGCCGTTGGTTACTGCACTCTTTACGGCGATATGGCCGGTGGCTTTGCGGTGATCAAAGATATTGCCAAAACGCTGGTCTATCGCTTGTGCGCCTATCGCAATAGCATTGCTCCAATCATTCCGGAGCGCATTCTGACGCGCGCGCCATCCGCTGAATTACGTCCCGACCAAAAAGACCAAGACAGTCTTCCCTCTTATGAAGTGCTCGATGGGATCGTTGAGCGCTATATGGAACAGAATCAATCCATCGAGCAAATCATTGCCGCCGGCTTTGATCCTGAAAGCGTTGAAAAGGTCACTCGCCTCATTAAACTCAATGAATACAAGCGTCGCCAAGCACCGCCTGGCGTGAGAGTCACTACGCGTGCCTTTGGCCGCGATTGGCGCTACCCTATTACATCTCGCTTTAGAGCCTAAATATAGCTAAATAGCGGCTCAGGCGCCTTCTTTTTGGCAAGTGGGTCAGTTCTAGGTATGATTACTGCATTAGGGGGAATTACATGAAACTCATTACATCAATCATTAAACCGTTCAAACTGGATGAAGTTCGCGAAGCTTTGGCGGAAGTGGGCGTTACCGGCCTTACCGTTACTGAAGTAAAGGGCTTTGGACGTCAAAAGGGGCATACCGAGCTCTATCGCGGCGCCGAATACGTCGTCGACTTTTTGCCTAAGGTAAAAGTGGAAGTGGTCGTACCCGGCAATCTCGTTGATGCTGCGATTGAAGCGATTACAAAAGCTGCTCACACTGGCAAAATTGGAGATGGCAAGATTTTTGTTAGCCCAATTGAGCAGGCTATTCGTATTCGTACTGGTGAAACCAACGAATCAGCTGTTTAAGAATTTAGCGGAACCCAGAATCCGTAGGGGCCGCGGGCTGACTGATGTCACCCGCCTCCAACAAAATGGTTTTACCATCTAAGTTTGCAGGGCGCACTTTAGCTCCCTGAAAATAGACATCCACCTGGGCGAGCCCTGAGCTCAAAACTTTAAAGGGTGGAGTTCCGTAAAAAGATGCTCCCAAATTGGGATCGATTGTTTTATTTTGAGTCTTACCTGAAGCATCCACTACGCAAACGACCTGCTTTGTTTTGGACTGCACATAGACCAGATCAGCTGGCTTTCTAGGTGACAAAGGTTTGTAACTTGGCACTATTGCATCTGCTACGGGGCAAGCCTCTGCATTTGCAGGAACATCACTGGTCACCTGGGCTGGCACAGGGGCAGCGGCTATGACAGGCGCTGAGGTAGGAGCGGGAACGGTCTCAGAAACTTTTGCATCGGCAATAGGTTGCTCAATAATTTCCTCTTTAACAACAATGATTTCTTCTGGCTTTTCGGGGAAAAAAAGTGGGCGCAAATTCACAACAGAAAACACTACTACCGCAATCAAACTGAGCCAAATAAAGAGGCGCTTCTTTGGCGGCTGTTTTGGGTTCGATGCCCCAAGCGCAGAAAAAGTAAAGGCCGCCTTTACTGGAGTTGCTTTGATGTTTTGTTTTTGCTCTGGCTCTTGGTTTTGTTTTGTCTCCGCCACCACTAATTTTTTAGGCTCTTCTGGTATCGCGGCGATTTCTTTTTTGAGTTCGACAACTTCACCGTGATTAAATGCATCTTCTTCACTGAGCCCTAAAAGCTTTGCTACTTTTTTAGCGGCAGTCACTTTAATCTGAGCGCCATAGAAGGAACCCATTTCACCATTTTCAATTTGCTCTATTTGGTGCTTAGAAAGACATGCTTGACCTGCCAAATCTTTAATACTTAAACCAAGCTTTTCCCGGGCCTTAGTAAAGGCCCCATTTCGAATCTCGGGCAGCTTAGATTTTGGATTCACTTACTCGGTCTCAAAAATATATTGCCAGCTTAGGGTGCAAGCCATTGATCTAGTTTGAAATATTAATACTAATACGGATATTAGTACTTATCTACCATTACACCAATTCACCTAAGAGCTAACTTCTGATTAGTCCAGCTCTAGGTCACCCAAATCAGATTCAAGGAACTTCTTAACCAATGTTTGCACCGAATCGACGTGCATTTTGTCCATTACCCTTGCTTTATGAACCTTGATCGTCGCATCGGTAGTACCCAGTTTTACGGCGATATCCTTATTGAGAAGGCCTTGGACCAGCCATGAGCAAACCTCCTTCTCACGTGGAGTGAGGTTTGCGTAGTCCTTCTTAGTTTCCACATCCTGGGAAACACGCTTGAGTTGACGTCGATCAAAATCTATTGCCTCTGCAACTGCTTTGAGCAAGTCTTCCAAGTTAAAGGGTTTGAAGAGAAAATCCAATGCGCCCTTCTTCAGGCCCTTAACAATCTGATGGGGGTGGCTCTGGCCGCTAACAAACACAATCGGCGTTTTACGCCCTAATTGCCGCAATTTCTCCTGAAGATCGAGCCCAGTCATGTCTGGCATCTGCATATCGAGCAAGATCACAGCAGGTGAAACCGGAATAGATTTTTCTAGAAATGTCAGTGCAGACGAGTGGTCTTCAACCATATAGCCAACTTCACGCAACATTCTGGTCAATGAGGTCCGCATAGACTCATCATCATCAATTAAATAGATATGGCCGGCAGATTTTGTCATTGAATTCAAAGAAAAATTAATAGATGTGCCAATGTACTGCAGTTGTTTTTTGAAGGATATTAGCCTTATAGCTAATATTTACTCAACAATATCAAAGAAATAGGTACTTTTTAAGTCATTAAATATTGCAGTGCAATATTTAAACGAGAAGCATCTTGATCTACGTGGGGTACAGCAAGCCCTTTCTCACGGCACAATAGAGCCTTTCGACAAATCCCTTTTCTGGAGTAATTACCGCATGAAACGCCTCAATGAACGCTCGCGCAATGTCACCGAAGGAGTTGCTCGCGCACCCAACCGGTCAATGTATTACGCGATGGGTTACCAAGAAAAGGATTTCACCAAGCCCATGGTTGGTGTTGCCAACGGTCACTCAACGATTACGCCCTGCAACAGTGGCTTACAAAAATTAACAGACGCTGCAGTTGCGGCGCTAGAAGAAGCTGGCGCTAAAGCGCAAATGTTTGGCACGCCTACCGTATCTGATGGCATTGGCATGGGAACCGAAGGCATGAAGTACTCCTTAGTTTCTCGTGAAGTGATCGCCGACAGTATCGAGACTTGCGTGAACGGTCTTTGGCAAGATGGTGTTGTCGTGATCGGTGGTTGCGATAAAAATATGCCAGGCGGCATGATGGCGATTGCGCGCACTAACGTTCCAGCAATTTACGTTTATGGTGGCACGATCAAGCCAGGTCACTTTAAAGGGAAAGAACTCAATATCGTTTCCGCTTTTGAAGCTGTTGGAGAATTTACTTCCGGCAGAATGAGTGAAGAAGATTTGAAAGGTGTTGAACAGCACGCCTGTCCTGGTAGTGGCTCTTGCGGCGGAATGTATACAGCCAATACGATGAGTTCGTCTTTCGAAGCTTTAGGCATGAGCCTGCCCTACTCTTCAACGATGGCTAACGAAGATGCAGAAAAAGTCGCTAGCGCTGCAGAATCAGCACGCGTCTTAGTGGAGGCCATTAAAAATAACTTACGCCCACGCGACATCATTACCAAGAAATCCATTGAGAATGCTGTCAGCGTCATCATGGCCGTTGGTGGCTCTACTAACGCTGTCTTACATTACCTCGCTATTACTAGCGCTGCTGAGATTGATTGGACGATTGATGACTTTGAGCGCATTCGCAAACAAGTTCCCGTCCTTGTGGATATGAAACCCTCTGGCACCTACTTAGCAACTGACTTACATCAAGCTGGCGGCATTCCACAAGTCATGAAGATTTTATTAGATGCCGGCCTCTTGCATGGTGATTGCATCACTATTACTGGACAGACAATTGCAGAAGTATTAAAAGATGTCCCATCAGTGCCACGTGCAGATCAAAAGGTCATTCGCACTATGGATAACCCAATGTACAAACAGGGCCACTTGGCTATTCTGAAAGGCAATATCTCGCCAGAAGGCTGTGTGGCCAAAATTACCGGTCTCAAGAATCCATCTATCACCGGCCCAGCCCGTGTGTTTGATTCTGAAGATGATGCAATGCAAGCCATCATGGAGCAGAAAATTAAAGACGGTGACGTGGTCATCATTCGCTACGAAGGACCCAAAGGTGGACCTGGAATGCGCGAGATGCTGGCCCCTACCTCCGCCCTAGTTGGACAAGGCCTAGGAGAGTCTGTAGGCCTCATTACCGATGGACGTTTCTCTGGCGGTACTTGGGGCATGGTAGTTGGTCACGTCGCTCCAGAAGCCTATGTTGGTGGCGTAATTGCCCTGATTCATGAAGGTGACTCAGTGACGATTGATGCCCACAAACTGCTCATCCAGCTCAATGTAAGTGATGAAGAAATTGCTAAGCGTCGTTCAACCTGGGTGCAACCAAAGCCACGCTACACCCGTGGCTTGCTTGCCAAGTACGCGCGTCTGGCTAGTACAGCCAGCAAAGGTGCGGTAACGGATTTGAATTTAGACTAAACATCCAAACTAAAATCAAAAGCAGAAAACAAAAAGCCCCTAGAAAACTCTAAGGGCTTTTTTAATGCCAAATATTAAAGAGCGTCTAGTGTCTCATCGCTCCAGCACCCATAGCATTGACTGGAAATTTCACTTCAACTTCACCAGCCTTGGCAAACTTTAACTTTACTGGAACGGTTTCACCAGCAGCTAAAGGAGTCTTGATGTTCATAAACATCAAATGCAATCCGCCCGGTTTTAATTCAACAGCACCGCCAGCAGGTACAGGAATATCTTTCAGTTGACGCATTTTCATAACATTGCCTTCCATGGCCATTTCATGAAGTTGCACTTCACCAGCAGCAGGAGAGCTTGCTGAAATCAACTGATCGGCAGCGCCTTTGTTCTCAATCTTCATAAAACCGCCGGCCACTTGCTGGCCAGGAGCAGTAGCACGGGTATAGGCATTGTCAATCTGCAGACTCCCGACTTTAGCTGTCTGGGCGTAAACAGCAGTGCTCAATGCAAAGACCGCGGTCAATATACCGAATGCTAAGACTTTTCTACTCTTCGCTTTATTACTATTTATCATTACCTTCTCCTGTAAATTGATTTTCATGAAATACTGATCGCAATGCATCGATACCGCGCCCTTCTTTTTGTCTTGCTAACAGCCTGCATGTGCAATGCAGTATTTGCTGCTATTGAGCTTGGGCAAGTTGCACCCAATATAGAGGGAACTCTTTTAGATGGCAAGCCATTCTCCCTTCAGGCCCATAAGGGTAAAGTTGTTTTAGTCAACTTTTGGGCCAGTTGGTGCGAACCCTGCAGAGAAGAAATGCCTATCATCGAAGCCTATCTCAAGAAAAATAAAAGTAAGGGCTTTGAGGTGCTCGCTATCACGATGGATAAACCATCAGACATTGAACAAGCCCAAAAGATCATGCAAAACTATTCCTTTCTGTCTGCAGATAAAAAACAAATCAACTACTCAGGCTACGGCAGAATCTGGCGCATACCAAGTACATTCATTATTGATAAGCAGGGTATCCTCAGAAAAAATGGGCTCACTGGAGATCCAACAGTCGACACCAAACTTCTTGAAGAAATTGTCACCCCGCTTTTATCAGGCCATTAATCAGAAAAAAACTCTCACCCCCATAGATGCAATATAAGACGGGGTCAACTGAATACCGTTGACGTTCTGATAAACAGGTAACTGGACGTTTGCATACACTTGTGTTTTTTCGGTCAAGCGATACAGTAGACCAGGAGTGAGATAAGCTAAGGTGCCACCGGTTGCCCAGGTATCTGCAGCCGTTCCACTATCAGCAGTTTTATTCAAAACATTCAACTGCAGGGTTGGCACCCACTTCTCAAAGCCTTGGTAGTTCACACCCACATTCACATTAGCTGCATTTCCAGGTCTGTATGTTCCGCCTGGGTTGTTATTCACGCCAACCAAAGATCCAGGAATTGACTGGACCATTACAGCAGCTTGATATTGGGCCTGTGCAAAGTAGCCCCAATTTTCTAAGTCATTGATAGAGCCAAATTTGTATATACCTGCAATTAAATCGGTGGAGCCAGTGCCAGCCTGAAGACCAGGGTCTACCGCAACTGGGCCTCCAACGGCTAATGTGCCAGTTTGATTTCTGCTGCCGGTTGGCAACTTCACGCCAAACTGGAATCCCCAATCCTTTTGCTCTGCAAAGCCAAAATAACGGCCAATGATTTTCATATCTCCAATGCCGGCGGTTTTAGAGCTATAAGCTCCTTCACCAGGGGCTGGTGGAAGATCCCCACTTCCATCATAGACACCGAATGTACTGTGGTTACGCATGATGTATGGCAGTACTCCAGTTACACCCCAGCTCTCACCATCGTTGTAATCTAATGAAGCTGTTAAATAATTGTTTTGGGTATACCCCTCTACCTCTGCGTTTTGCCCCGTCTTTGGATTTGGTGTGTTGGCTGCCTGAGATTGAGAAATACTCTTCGTGCCATAGCGCAATTTATTTTGGTTGAGCGTATCGTAGCGAACATCAAGCGTCCAGCCTTCGGTCATGCCCATGCCTTGAGTACCAATATCAGTGTTTAGGCTACAGCCACAACTAGCGCATGCCATTGCACCTGCTGCTGGCAATACGAGCGCCATGGCAACTACAATTTTCTTTATTTTCATTTAAAACCCCACACAATTTAACGGTAACGTGGTGTATTGCCTTGTTACCAAATACATAGCTAGGCTATGCCCTAAGAATTTTTAGGCTTGTGCTGGGGGTGCGGCTGAGGGTGGGGTTACCCAAACTGCGAGCGGCTTGGGTGATTGATAAAAAAGTTGCGGCAGCATCGCAAAAGTTTGCGGCGCCTGAAAACTCAAATTGGTATTAAATGCTGGTGTGACACTGAAATGGTTAACGCAGTAAGGACAAGATTGGGTTGAATTGACCTGGTCAGCCTGCTCATCAGCTTGAACACTGATCTGCATTTTGCTGCCATCTACTGAGCAAATCTCCATGGCAAAACCGTTACCACCCTTTGCAAGGGATACCGCCTGTGAAAGCGCCGGCGCAAGCGCACTCATCGCGATTGCTATTGCAGCAAGCCAGTGAACGAGTTTGCGGTTACGAATCATCATGATGTGTATATTTTATCTGAGTTCTATTAAGTCTGATTCATAAAAAAGAGGTCCTAAGACCCCTTTTTTTTCATAAAGACCAAATAATTTATGCGTTATTTTTATTTGCTTCCTCAATAAAGCGCTTTCGCGCCGGCGCCAAAATAAATTTAGCAGCAATTGCAGCGCCAATTGTTACAGTCGCTCCGACGATGAACACGATATCCCAGCTTCCACCAGCAGACATTAACGAAGCCAAAGGCACAATTAAGGATGCCGTACCTTTAGCAGTGTACAAAGTGCCAGCATTACCAGCCGCATTTTTTACACCAAACGTATCTGCACAGATTGCTGGGAAAATTGAAAAAATCTCACCCCAGAACAAGAAGATCAACGCAGCAAATGTCATAAATGCATATGGATCATGGCCAAAATTCATCAGACCCAACATCGCTAGGCCTTCACCCAAGAACACAAAGAACATCGTGTTCTCACGGCCGATTCTGTCGGAGATGAAGCCGCAGAGTGGGCGAGTAAAGCCATTGCATAAATTATCGATAGATAAAGTCAATGTCAACAATGGCAGTGAAATTCCAAAAAACACCATTGGCAACTTAGCCAAGCCGTAATCTTTTGCAATCGGCCCAATTTGCGCTGTTGCCATCAAACCGCCTGCAGCCACAACAACGAAAATCACATAGATCAGCCAAAAAATCGGCTTACGAATCATCTGACCGGTAGTGTAATCCACCTTAGTGGTCACAATCCGTGGAGCAGCTTGCACGCCTTTTGGAGGCGTTGGTTTTGTCATCAACAAAGCCAGTAAGAAAATTAATGCCCCCTGGAAAAGACCGAAAAATAGAAAGGCATGTTCGTATCCGTCAGTTTGGATCATGTTGCCAATAGGAATCACAGTAACCGCTGCACCAGCACCGAAACCAGCAGCAGTCAATCCTGCCGCCAAGCCACGCTTGTCCGGAAACCATTTGAGAGCATTGCCGACGCATGTACCGTAAACGCAACCTGCGCCAATACCTGTAACAACAGCGGCTACATATAGCATCTCAATAGAGTTTGCGTAACTATCTAGAACCCAACCAGCAGCCGCAAATACGGAGCCGATCAGAATGACGACTCTAGGGCCAAATTTATCAACCATCCAACCCTCAACCGGAACCAACCAAGTTTCCACAACAATAAAGACGGAAAAAGATAATTGAATTGCGGACAAGGTCCAGCCCGTTTTGACTTGAATAGGGTTAACAAATAAAGTCCAAGCATATTGAAGGTTTGCCACCAATCCCATGCAAATGATTCCGAAAACCAACTGTGCCCAACGGTTATGCCATGGCTTAATCACTATTTGTATTCCTTCTAACAATCTTTTTTATGGATACGCTTGCCCATAAGTTGGACCTAATGATTCTCAAACACTAACACTTTTATCATCTTGATGTGCGTCAAGAAAAGTTGATTTCCAGACTAGTGATTACCCTCACTGCAAGCCTTAACTTACAAGGCTGCATCTATCAATTCAACCCTAATAACCAGCACCGATATTGCCATCGAGCGCAAAGAAAAAGCCACCTTAAAAAAGGTGGCTTTCATTTCAAAGTATTGAAATATTACATGCCGCGATAAGCGCCATCACAGTCATAGTGACGTGCTTGCTTAGCGACTGGTTTGCTTTTAGAAAAAAGCTGGTTAAACACATTCAATAACTGGGTCATTTGAATCTCCTTAAGGGTTAGTACCTAGAGTATACCCTAATTTGGCGATTTATCTAGGGTAAACCCTTAAAAACTCTAAGGACTGAGTTAGCAATAGATAACATATAAGTCATTGATTTAATTGAATATATCAGTTATCAACGATCAAAAAGAGGGAATCCCCCTAAATATCTATTTTAATTACTCAATTTGGTGCCGCTTGCCGGAATCGAACTGGCGACCTTTTCATTACGAATGAACTGCTCTACCAACTGAGCTAAAGCGGCGGTAAATAAATTCTAGCGGAAGCGATCTAACAGCTTCTTGCTCACCTTGTCCAACTGAGTGGCATCTTTGATTAAGAACTGCAAGCCATTGGAATCTGCGATGAGTAGCGTATTGCCGGCAATGCGACGAATATCTTCTTCGCCCTTGAGGCGAATGCGAGTTGGACCGCGATCCGTCTCAATGTCCCAAATACTAGGGGTTGCAAAGGTTGAAACCTTGGTAATTTTTTCAATGACGGGCATGAACTCACGCGCAGCCAATTCTTCCTCAATAAGTGCGAGTTCGGATTCTGGAATGGCGGCGATATTCTCAAACCAGCAAAGCTCTTTGCCAGACTGATCCATTAAACAAATGCCGGCACCTGGAGCCGTAATCGGAAACGCTCTGACTGGATGAATGCCCACGTGACGATGACCTGCAGCGTCAATCAAGACTAAGCGACCCAGTGAGTCCCGCTCTAACTGATGGGGCTTTGTATGTGTATTGAAATTACTCATACGCCACCACCAATATGTTTAGCGGCTTCTTGAAGCGCTTCTTCTTCGCGCTCATCAAGACTCTCGCCGATAGCGCCACCCTCAACTAACTCCGCAGCATGGCGAAGTTGCGCTTGATACAGGGTGTAATAAGCGCCCTGCGCTTCCATTAGCTGGTCGTGCGAACCGATCTCCACAATCTCACCCTTATCCAATACCACCAAGCGATCTGCTTTTCTTAAGGTAGATAGGCGGTGTGCAATAGCAATCGTAGTACGACCTTTAACAAGGTTATCTAAGGCGCGCTGGATTTCTTTTTCAGTGGTGGTATCGACTGAAGAGGTGGCTTCATCCAAAATTAAGATACTTGGATTAATGAGTAATGCACGCGCAATAGAAATCCGCTGACGCTCACCCCCTGATAAAGACTGGCCACGCTCCCCTACTAGAGAGTCATAACCTAGTGGCAGGCGCAGAATAAATTCATGGGCATGGGCAGCACGCGCAGCCTCAATAATCTCTTCACGAGTAGCGTCCGGTTTGCCATAAGCAATATTCTCTGCAATCGTGCCAAAGAACAAAAATGGTTCTTGTAAGACTAGGCCGATGCGCTTGCGATAGTCAGCAATACCAATACTGCGAATATCGCGCCCATCTAAAGTAATCGCACCTGCGCTGACATCATAGAAACGGCAAATCAAATTGACTAGCGTGCTCTTACCAGATCCACTGTGGCCTACCAGACCAATCATTTCACCGGGAGCAATATCAAGATCAATGCCTTTGGACACCGCACGATTACCGTAGCGGAAACCCACGCCACGCAGAGCGATGCGGCCTTTTACATCCATCAAAGGGGCAGGATTGATTGGCTCAGGAACGCTAGAGACGTGATCCAAAATATCAAAAATTCGCTTAGCCCCTGCAGCAGCCTTTTGAGTATGCGAAACAATGCGGCTCATCGAATCTAGACGGATATAGAAGCGGCCAATGTAAGCAAGGAAGGCAATCAATACGCCAACAGAAATTTTCTGATGAGCCACTTGCCATATACCAAAACCCCAAACCACTAAGAGACCAGTCTCAGTCAACAAGGTAACCGTTGGCGAGAACAGACCCCACACACGATTGACGCGATCATTAATTTGAAGATTGTGTTTATTCGAATCCACAAAACGCTTAAGCTCACGATCTTCTTGAGCAAAGGCTTTCACCACCCGAATTCCCGGAATCGTATCTGCCAAAATATTCGTCACTTCGGACCAGATGCGATCAATCTTTTCAAAACCAAAACGCAACTTATCGCGCACTGCATTAATCATCCAAACAATGAAAGGCAAAGGCGCTAGAGTGACTACAGCAAGCAATGGATCAATCGATACCAAGATCGCAGCGGTCATTGTGATCATCAAGACATCAGTTACAAAATCGAGTGCATACAGTGAGAGGAAAACACAGATACGATCTGTCTCAGCGCCGATACGGGCAATCAGGTCGCCCGTTCTCTTGCCACCAAAGTACTCCAAAGAAAGCTTGAGTAAATGCTCAAAGGTGGTGTTGCGCAAATCAGCGCCAATCCGCTCGCTTACAAGCGCTAGTAAATAGGTTTTCCACCAACCCAATCCCCAAGCTACTAAGGCGGCGCCAAACAAGGCAAGCAAATACATGCTGGCCAAATGAAAATCAATCGGTAGGCCTTTTTCGTATGGAATCAATACGTGATCCATTAAAGGCATGGTGAGATACGGCGGAATTAAAGTCGCCCCAGTCGATAGCAGGGTCAACACAAAACCCAAGAGTAATTGCCGCTTGTAGGGGCGAGCAAAACGCCAGAGCTTAAATAAAGTCCAAGTTGAGGGTGGCTGATCAAGCTCAGGATCACATGTAGGACAAGCGTCTGAGTTTGCCGATTTTGGAGTTAAACACACTGGGCATACCTGCTTGTCGTATTCGCTCGATTCAACAACTTCTCCGCTAGGTGTATGTCCTTGGGACAGTTGTTTAAAAGCAGACTGAAGACGTAAAACTTGAGGATTCACCGCTAGCGTGAAATGCCAAATCCTGTGCAAACGATCGGAACTTTCCAGTTTGAGGCTACCTACGCCAGCATGATCGCCATGCAAAAGATGTGCGCCATCACTCATTGACCAAGACTCAAAGCCTTTACCGTCAGTCCAAACCAAGCCCTGATCAACCAACAAAAGGAGACTTTTTTGGAAGCGCAGATCTCCATCCAAATCCAGTTCGACCCACGCCAGTATGGCTTCAAGGTTTCGGATGGGGGATGTTGAGGACCCTAAAACACCTTGCCAATCGCTTGGCAGTGTGGAGGTAAACGGGAGAATTTCAGGCTTCATTGACCCTAAAAGTATAGTGGAGCTGGGTTTTTTCTATTTATAGCTAGTGTCAACTTTAATGACTGGAAAGCCGTTAAAGTTGACAGTAAGGCTTTTTATATATTTTTGCCAATTTTGTGGATTTCCAATAACTACTAGAAACAGAGAGACGGTCTGACGGTTCCCGCCCTAACAGGCGCCAACCCTAGCTATTCCACACATGCCCCAATTACTAGATAAAACCATTGAGATTCTGAGTGTTAAGCATCTCCGTGGTCCCAATATGTGGACTTACCATCCCGTTATTGAGGTTTGGATTGATATTGGCGATCTGGAAGATTACCCGTCCCACCTCATTCCTGGCTTTTATGAGCGCTTAGTCAAAGCCCTACCTAGTCTTCAAGAACACCGTTGCAGCTATGGCGAAGCTGGCGGATTTCTCAAGAGGGTTGAGGAAGGCACTTGGCCAGCGCACATCATGGAGCACCTCACCTTAGAACTCCAAAACTTGGCTGGCATTCCTGGTGGTTTTGGTAAGGCACGTGACGGTGATCGCCGTAGCGTTTACAAGGTGATGGTGAGCGCGATTAATGAAGAAGTCACACTGACTGCTCTGAAATACGCTCGTGATCTTTACCTTGCATTAGCCCAAGACAACAAAGACTGTGTTGCTGAAGTGCAAACCATTGTTGAAAATCTCCGCGAACTGGGTGATGACCTTTTACTAGGACCCAGTACTGCCTGCATTGTGAATGCCGCTGAAGAGCGTGGCATTCCATCCATCCGCTTGTCAGAAGGTAATTTAGTTCAACTGGGTTACGGGGCAAAGCAACGGCGCATTTGGACTGCCGAAACTGATCAAACTAGCGCGATTGCTGAAACTATTTCCAGGGATAAAGATCTCACGAAGAGCTTGCTTGCTAGCGCTGGTGTACCTACTCCAGAAGGCAGGACTGTTACTAGCCCAGATGATGCTTGGGAAGCAGCGCAAGACATTGGCTTACCAGTTGTGGTTAAGCCCATTGACGGTAACCATGGTCGTGGCGTTTTTATTAACCTGTACACCCAACAAGAAATTGAAGCTGCTTATGCAGTAGCCATTGAGGAAGGTAGTGAAGTTCTCGTTGAACGTCATATCGTTGGCGACGAGCATCGCCTATTGGTGGTTGGCAACAAAGTAGTTGCTGCTGCAAAAGGCGAAACCGTTTGGGTGACTGGTGATGGCAAACACACCGTACACGAACTCATTCAGATTCAGATTAATTCCGATCCCCGTCGCGGCACTGCAGAAGAGCATCCTCTCAACCCAGTACGGATTGACTCTGCAGTGGAGTTGGAACTAGCACGTCAGAAACTCACCGGTGCAAGCATTCCGGCCGCCGATCATAAAGTACTGATTCAGAGTAACGGTAACGTTGCTTTTGATGTCACAGATTTAGTTCATCCTGATGTTGCTAGCCAAGTGGCCTTAGCCGCCCGCGTGGTTGGCCTCGAGATTGCCGGCGTCGACTTGGTAGTACAAGACATCAGCAAACCACTTGAATCACAAAATGGTGCGATTGTTGAAGTCAATGCAGGCCCTGGTTTATTAATGCATCTAAAACCGGCTAGCGGTAAACCACAGCCGGTTGGCAAAGAGATTGCTGACCATCTCTTCCCACCTGGTACAGATTTCAGAATCCCGGTAGTCGGTATCTGTGGTGAGCGTGGCAAAACACCTGTTGCGGAAATGATTGCGTATTTCTTAAGATTAACGAATCGCTATGTCGGACTATCAAGTAGTAAAGGCTTATCTTTTGGCAACCGTACTATTCCCAAAAGCAATGTCACCAATTGGGAAAATGCACGCCGCACTTTGTTAAATCGCGCAGTTGAAGCTGCGGTCATTGAGAACAACCATCTATCCATGTTAATTGAAGGCTTGGCATATGACCGTTGCCAGGTGGGTGTTGTTTTGAACGTAGACCCTAAAGCGAATTTCCCGCAATATGCGATCTTTGATGAAGACCAAGTTTTTAGCATTGTTCGTACTCAAGTTGACGTTGTTCTACCTAATGGTGTTGCAGTGCTGAATGCAGATGATCCAATGGTCGCGCAAATGGCAGAACTGTGTGACGGTGAAGTGATTTTCTTTACACAAAATCCTCACTCACCAGTTATTGAGGAGCATCTTAAGAATGATGGACGCGCAGTCTTAGTGGGCAATCAACAGCTTACCCTCAGACGTGGGAAGTTAGACCAAAAAAGTATTCCAGTACCTCGTCATTCAGAACCAAATGCGAATACCCCATGGAAGAGTATGAATCTTGGAGCGGCAATCGGTGCTGCATGGGCTTTAGATATCCCCTTTAATGTCATTGAAGCTGGCGCCGAAACCTTTGTTCCTGATACTAATACCGCAATAGGAGCTTAATTGGAAATCACCCGAATTCGGATGCTGCGCGGCCCCAACTTATGGAGCCGTCATACCGCTTTAGAAGCGATTGTGTCTTGTGAAGAATCCGAGCGTTCAATTGATTCCATTCCCCAGTTTGAAACCAAGATCCGCGCACGCTTTCCCCAACTTGGTAGCATGCGTCGTGGCGGACACAATGAACTACTTTCTTTAGCGCATGCTCTAGAGCACGCAGCTTTAGGTCTACAAGCCCAAGCCGGTTGTCCCGTGACTTTTAGTCGCACAGTTCAGACTATTGAGCCCGGCGTTTATCAAGTGGTTGCTGAATATATTGAAGAAGTTGTCGGTCGCATGGCCTTTGACTTTGCCTTCGCTTTAATTCAGGCCACCCTAAACGATGCGCCATTTGATTTGGCTGCCGCCCTCTCTGAGTTGGATGCACTTTATGAAGATGTACGCTTGGGACCAAGCACTGGCTCCATTGTGGACGCCGCTGTGCAACGCAATATTCCATTTCGCCGCATGACTGAAGGCAGTATGGTGCAGTTTGGCTGGGGCAGCAAACAAAAAAGAATTCAAGCTGCAGAAACCAGCGACACCAGCGCCATTGCTGAAGCGATTGCTCAAGATAAAGAACTCACTAAAAACTTACTCGCCGCTGCCGGTGTTTCAGTACCCATTGGTGAGGTGGTTACGACTGCCGATGCTGCATGGGCAGCCGCTCAAAAAATTGGCGGTCCGATCGTACTCAAACCAAAAGATGGCAATCAAGGTAAGGGTGTCGTTGCCAACATTCAAACAGAAGAAGAGGTGCGTGCAGGCTTTGTAGTGACCCAAGCCTTTGGTCGCGACACGATTGTTGAGCGTTACCTTCCAGGCGCGGACTACCGCCTGCTCGTTGTTGGCAACCGTCTATCGGCTGCTGCTCGGCGTGAACCTGCTCAAGTGGTTGGTGATGGTAGCAACTCCATTGCCAAACTAGTCGAGATTGAAAACCAAAATCCATTACGGGGCGATGGTCATGCAACTGCACTGACAAAAATTCGTTTTGATGACATCGCCTTGGCGCATTTAGCCAGCTCAAATCTCACCCCAGAATACGTTCCCAAAAAAGGTGAGCGCGTCTTGTTACGCAATAACGCCAACCTGAGCACTGGTGGCACAGCTACTGATGTCACCGATGATGTTCATGCCGATGTCGCAGCTAGTGCTATTGCAGCAGCGCAGATGATTGGCCTAGATATTGCTGGCGTGGATATTCTGTGTGAGGCGATTTACAAGCCACTGGAATCACAAGGTGGCGGCATTGTGGAAGTAAATGCTGCGCCAGGACTACGCATGCATCTCAAGCCCTCTTATGGCAAGAGCCGCCCTGTAGGTGAAGACATCATTAATATGATGTTCCCTCAAGGTGAGAATGGCCGTATTCCCGTTGTGGCTGTCACAGGTACCAACGGCAAAACCACGACTGTTCGCTTAATCTCTCATCTACTCAATGAGACAGGTCTGCGCGTTGGTATGACCACTACTGATGGTGTCTATATCAATCACAAGTTGATCGATTCAGGCGACTGTAGTGGCCCCCGTAGCGCGCGTAATGTCTTGATGCACCCTGATACCGACGCCGCCGTTCTTGAAACTGCCCGTGGTGGCATGTTGCGTGAGGGCTTAGGTTTTGACCGTTGCGAAGTGGCAGTCGTTACCAATATTGGCGAAGGTGACCACCTAGGCCTGAACTACATCACCAGTGTTGAGGATTTAGCCATTCTCAAACGTGTGATTGTGCAGAACGTGGCGCCTACTGGTGCGGCAGTTCTCAATGCAGCAGACCCAATCGTGGCAAAAATGGGTGATGTTTGCACAGGTCGTGTCATCTTCTTTGCTCAGAATCAACACCACCCTGTTATCGCAGCACACCGCGCCAAGAATAAAAAAGTGATCTACTTTGATGGTCACTACATTGTTGCCTCCAAAGGATCGCGCGTGATGTATCGCTTTCCGGTAAGTGAAATTCCATTCACACAAAATGGTGTTCTTGGTTTCCAAGTAGAAAATGCGATGGCCTCCATTGGCGCAGCTTGGGCCTTAGGTTTAGATGCTGAAAAGATTGCGCGTGGCTTACATAGCTTTGAAAGCTCAGCCAATGCAGTCCCTGGTCGCTTTAATCAATTCCAACATCATGGCGCTACCGTGATTGCTGACTATGGTCACAACCCTGATGCTATGCGTGCATTGGCTAGTGCGATTGAGGCCATGAAGCCCAATAAGAGCCACGTGGTTATTAGTGGTGCTGGTGATCGTCGCGATGAAGATATTCGTGACCTGACTCGTATCCTAGGGAACGCTTTTGATAATGTCATTCTGTATCAAGACCAATGTCAGCGCGGTCGTGAAGATGGTGAAGTGCTCAAACTTTTACAAGAGGGTTTAGTCGGCGCTACCAAGACAAAACACATCAAAGAGATTCGTGGCGAGTTTTTAGCAATTGATACCGCACTCAATGATCTTGCTTCTGGCGATATTTGCTTAATCTTAATAGACCAAGTCGAAGAGTCCCTCGCCTACCTCAAGGGAAAAGTACAAGCTTAAGCGTGGTAGTGACGTAAACGATCAATTTCTTCTTTAGAGCCCAACATCACCGAGACGCGCTCGTGCAGCTCAGTTGGCACTAAATCCATAATTAACTCTTTGCCATTGGTAGATGCTCCGCCAGCTTGCTCCACCAAGAAGCTCATGGGATTAGCTTCGTACATCAAGCGTAATTTGCCAGGCTTGTGTGGTTCGCGCTGATCCCAGGGGTACATAAAGATGCCACCACGTGAGAGCACGCGATGCACATCAGCAACCATCGAAGCAATCCAACGCATATTGAAATCTTTATCGCGCTCGCCACTGGTACCAGCAAGGCATTCCTCAACATAGCGACGCACTGGCTCGGCCCAATGGCGCATATTAGACATATTGATCGCAAACTCTTTAGTGGAGTGAGAGATTTCTACTGCATGCTTGATGAGAATAAATTCACCAGTCACTTTATTCAAAGTAAACATCACTACGCCGTCACCCAAAGTTAAAGCCATGGTGGTTTGAGGGCCGTAGACCACATAACCGGCAGCAACTTGGTGGCGACCAGACAACAAGAAATCAGAAGTCTGCAATGGTGCTTTAGGTTCTTGCTTTTTCAATACAGAAAAGATAGTGCCAATAGAAACATTGACATCAATATTCGAAGAGCCATCTAATGGATCAAATAAGAGTAGATAGTCGCCAGTGCCCTGCACGGGAAGCGGCAGTTCCATTTCCTCGGAAGCTAAGCCAGCCAAAGATTTGCAGTCCTGCACACCCTCGATCAATAAGTCATTGGCAATCACATCCAGCTTTTGCTGAACTTCACCTTGCACATTACCTGTTCCAGCGGAACCCAATAAACCAATCAAGGCACCTTGCGCTACTTCATGGCTCAAGGTGTTGCAAGTATCAGCTACTGCCAATAAAAGCTCTTGCAGACCAGCAGGCATGGGAGCACCTTTTACCTTGGTCATCTCGAGGTATTGCTTGAAATTGGTCTTTAAGCTGGTTGGGGCGTTCAAAAAATGATTCTCCGTAGTGTTTCGTAGTGCTTGTTAGTGCTCTATTGGTAATTAGGGTCTATTTTGCCCTGTTATGAGTCTTAATTTCCCAATGCCTTAGAAATCACCTCTCTGACATCAGCAGAGAGGGTCTTGCAGGCGGCCACTTCTTCTAAATACGCATGCATCTTGCCTTGATAGGGTTGGGCAAAAAGACGCCAACGATCTAAAGCCCTTGCTAAACGAGCTGCAACTTGAGGGTTGATTGGATCTAGCGCTAACACTGCCTCAGCCCAAAAGGCATAACCGCTGCCATCAGCCTGATGAAAGCTTGCAGGATTATTCATGCAAAAGGTATGAATCACACTGCGCACACGATTGGGGTTATTCATCTTGAATGCTTCATGCTCACGCAAGCGATACACATCTGTCAGGGTCGGCTCGGCGCCATCGACTGGTGGGCGACTCGATTGCAAAGCAAACCATTTATCCACCACCAAAGGATCATCGGCAAAGCGCTGATAAAAATCAGCTAGGCATTCTTTTGCTGCTTTTGCTCCATGAATTACCAAGCCAGCTAGAGCCGCATAGCGATCAGTCATATTGTCAGCATTTTGGTATTGATTGACTGCCATAGCGGACCAGATCATCGCATCTGCTTCCAGCAACATACTTAATGAGAGGTTTTTAAGAGCACGCTTACCCGCACTAATGGCGTCAGGTTTAAAGCCATCAGGTGTTTGCATTTGTTGATACAAAGCAGCCCACTCTAAGCGCAAGCCACTGGCCAGCGCTCGACGGAATGCCCGTCTTGAGCCAAAGATCTGCTGTGGATCGACGCTAGCGCACTGCTCGTACAAGTAGGTTTCAGCGGGAAGGGTTAAAGCAAGCTCTTTGAAAGCAGGGTCCAACTCGGAATCCATCAAGAGATCGCGGTAGGCATTCATTAAGTGCTCATCGGGCAAACGATTTTCCAAAATCATTTGCATTGCCAACTTCTGACCAGACTCCCAACGATTAAAGGCATCGTCATCATTTGAGAACAGGGTCAATAAATCCGCTTCACTCTGTGCAAAGTCCAAATTGATTGGCGCTGAGAAATTGCGATTAATTGATAAAACGGGACGCTCGTTGATGTTGTCAAAAGTCCAAGATTGCTTTATTTCTTTAAGCTCGAGCAACTGCTCCACTTGATCATCAGCCGTGGTTAACAAGCGCACTTTCAACGGAATATGAAAAGGCTTTTTCTCTGCCTGACCAGGGCTTGCTGCACAGCTTTGACTTAAGGTGAGGTGATATTGCTTTTTAGCTGCATCGTATTGTTCTTCAACCTGAACGCGTGGGGTACCAGCCTGGCTATACCAATTTTTAAATTGACTGAGATCACGCTCGTTAGCATCAGCCATCGCTGCCAAGAAATCGTCACAAGTAACTGCCTGACCATCATGGCGCTTGAAGTACAGATCCATACCCTTGCGGAAACCATCAAGCCCTAATAAGGTTTGATACATACGCACAACTTCAGCACCCTTCTCATACACGGTAACGGTGTAAAAGTTATTAATCTCCTGATACTCATCCGGACGAATGGGATGAGCCATAGGGCCCGCATCTTCCGGGAATTGAAGTTGACGCAAGGTTCGTACATCCTCAATACGCTTCACCGCTCTACCCGATTCACTACCCATTTGATCAGCAGAAAATTCTTGATCGCGAAATACCGTAAGACCTTCTTTCAATGAGAGCTGGAACCAATCTTGGCAAGTCACTCGATTGCCGGTCCAGTTATGAAAGTATTCGTGTGCTACAACGCTTTCTATATTGGCAAAGTCCACATCCGTTGCCGTCTCAGGCTGAGCCAAGACGTACTTTGTATTGAAAATATTCAAGCCCTTATTTTCCATGGCACCCATATTGAAATCACTCACCGCCACAATCATGAAGCGCTCAAGATCTAGCTCTAAGCCATAGCGTTCTTCATCCCAATGAATCGAGGCAATCAAGGAATCCATCGCATGACGGGTTTTGTGGAGATCGTGTGGCTCAACCCAGATTTGCAATAGCTTTTTAGCGCCACTGCTAGTCGTAATGGTTTCTTCAATACATTCCAACTTGCCAGCTACTAGCGCAAACAAATAAGATGGCTTTGGAAATGGGTCTTCCCATATGGCGCTATGCCAACCGTTAGGCAACTTCTCAGTGCTCAGTAAATTTCCGTTAGCAAGTAATACTGGGCATTCTGCTTCATGCGCACGCAAGGTCACGCGGAACTTGGCCATCACATCAGGACGATCCAAGAAGTAGGTGATTTTTCTGAAGCCCTCAGCTTCACACTGCGTAAAGAAATTTCCATTTGAAACATACAAACCCATGAGAGAAGTATTTTTCTCAGGAACGCAGATACAAATGATTTCAACAACAAAGGGGTCTTTGCCATCATTGGGCAAAGAATGAATGCTGAGTGTTTCTGGTGTTAATTCAAAATGGCGATGCGCCTCGCCATTGATACGCAAACTGACAAACTCGAGCTCTTGTCCCTGCAATACCAAAGGCGTGCCAGCTTCATGACTTTTACCCGGCAGCACCTCAAGCCGACTTTTAACAATCGTGCGCGCAGGATCCAATGCAATATCGAGCTCTACTTGCCCAAAGGTGTAATTTGGGGGGCGGTATTCGAGCCTACGAAAGCTCTGCGGCAGATCAGTTTTCATGTGGCAATTTTAGTCGCCCTTGAGCTTAGCCCCAGATTAGCGTAGCAAGGCCAATTGCAATAAACGTGACAGCTGCCACTGCATGCACCCATTTGATTGGCATACGCTTGGTAAATTTTTGACCAATCCAAACCGCAGGCGCATTGGCTAACATCATCCCCAAAGTAGTGCCTACTGTGACTGAGAAAACATCTGAATACCTCGCGCCCAATGCAATGGTTGCGATTTGGGTTTTATCCCCCATCTCGGCCAAGAAGAACAAGCCAACGGTCAGCATGAATACCTGGAAAGCGCGATCAGCCACTTTAGAGCCTGCGGCATCATCAATATGGTCGGGAACTAAAAGCCACAGACCAATCCCCAGAAAACTCAGACTCAAGACCCACTTAAGGACCTCTGGGCTCATCAAAGTTGTGAGCCACTGACCCAAAAAGGCCGCGCAGGCATGGTTTGCGATCGTGGCAATGAAAATACCCCCAATAATGGCCATGGCCTGTTTGGGGTAACGGGCAGCCAGCATCAGGGAGAGCAATTGGGTCTTATCACCCATTTCAGCCAAGGCAACTACCCCAGCAGACAGCGTTAATGCAGAAAGGTCCATAGATTCAGTTAGTTAGGTATTTTCTATCAATATCGTTAATTAATACAATTTGGCTATTAGACCACTGGGTCCTACACTTACGACCATACAAATAGTGATGAATGTCACCCACAAGCATAGAGGATACAAATGACAACTCGCGAAGGTAGTTTAGAGGCCCCAACCCGCCATCCCTTAGATTGGCAAAACCCGAAGTTCTACGACAAAGTCGATCTCGAAAATGAGATGGAGCGTGTGTTTGATCTTTGCCATGGTTGCCGTCGTTGTGTCAGCCTCTGCGGCTCCTTTCCGACTCTCTTTGATTTAGTCGATGCCACAGAAGATCTAGAGATGGGCCAAGTGGATAAGGCAGATTACCAACAGGTAGTGGATCAATGCTACCTCTGTGATGTTTGCTACATGACCAAATGTCCTTACGTCCCACCACACCCTTGGAATATCGATTTTCCGCATTTAATGTTGCGCGCTAAGGCAGTCAACTTTAAAGATGACAAACCCACTTTCCGCGATAAATTACTTTCCTCCACAGATAAGCTTGGGCACTTCGCAGGAATTCCGATCGTCACTCAAGCTGTTAATGCAGTGAACAGCACAGGCCTTGCGCGCTTAGTGATGGAAGGTGCTCTAGGCGTTGATAAAAATGCTTGGATTCCGGAATACGCCACTAAGACCTTCCCTCAAATTGCCAAGAAATCAGAAAACTTACCCGTCATTGATGGCAAGAAGACTCCTGGCAAAGTGGCCATCTACGCCACTTGCTATATCAATTACAACGAGCCTGGCATTGGCCAGGATTTGATTAAGGTTCTCAAACACAATCAAATTCCATATGAGCTAGTAGACAAGGAAGCTTGCTGCGGCATGCCTAAGTTGGAATTGGGTGACCTAGAGTCAGTTGCGGAAAATAAAGAAAAGAATATTCCAAAGCTCGCGAAATTAGCGCGTGAAGGTTATGCCATCTTGACGCCGATTCCTTCTTGCACGCTGATGTTTAAGCAAGAACTCCCACTGATGTTCCCTGCCTGTGAAGATACGCAATTGGTGAAAGAAGCAATGTGGGATCCGTTTGAATATTTCGTGGCACGCAATTCCGATGGCTTGCTAAAAACAGACTTCTCCACTGAACTTGGTCATGTCAGCTATCACATGGCTTGCCACTCACGCGTCCAAAACGTCGGTCAGAAAACAGCAGAAGCATTGCGCTTGGTACCCGGCACAGAAGTCAATGTGGTTGAGCGTTGCTCTGGCCACTCTGGCACATGGGGTGTAAAGAAAGAGTTCCATGAAATGGCGATGAAGATTGGTAAGCCTGTCTTTAAAAGAATGGCTGAAGAAGAGCCGAACTACATTAGCTCTGATTGCCAACTTGCTGGTCACCATATTGAACAGGGTATGGAAGAGCTTGGCTTACCAAAAGCAGAAATGGCGCACCCACTGACACTGCTTGCAAAAGCGTACGGTTTATAAATACAAATTTAATAGAACAGGAATACAGCAGTATGGGAAAAATTACCATCGATAGCCTTTTAAGCTTAGAGACTTATCACAAGGAGCGTCCTGCCTTTCGTGAAAAAGCAATTACCGAGCGCCGCTTACGCACTGTTCATCTTGGCGATCACCTGACGATGATCTTTGAGAATGAATTTTTAATGCGCTACCAAATACAAGAAATGTTGCGTGTGGAGAAGACATTTGAAGAGGAAGGTATTCAGGATGAATTGAATGCCTACAACCCATTGGTGCCTGATGGGTCGGATTTCAAAGCAACGATGATGTTGGAATACCCCAATGAGGCGGATCGCAAAGTAGCGTTAGCAAAATTGGTAGGTATTGAGCATCAAATGTTTATTGAGGTCGAAGGTCAGCCACGCGTATACGCCATCGCCGACGAAGATCTGGAGCGCTCTACTGAAGAAAAAACCTCAGCAGTGCATTTCATGCGCTTTGATCTGACTGATGATATGAAAAAGGCCTTAAAGGCTGGCGCTCAGATGATGGTGGGTTGTGACCATAAGGAATATCCCATGCATGTCAAAACCCTTGCACCCGAAACGCTAGCCTCTTTGGTTTCTGATCTCAGTTAATTTTGCGCTAGGCAGCAATGAGCTCTTCGGCCGAGACGTAGTCCAGTCGTTGAGCTTGTGCCACGGGTTCCGAAGTTAGCATTCCACGATGCACACTCAAGCCATTGCGTAAGTGATGGTTGTTGGATAAAGCCTTCATCACCCCTCGGTTTGCTAATACCTCAACAAAGGGATAGGTTGCATTCGTTAAAGCAAAAGTTGAAGTTCTGGCAACAGCGCCCGGCATATTGGCGACACAGTAATGAATCACCCCATCCACTAAGAATGTAGGATCGGCATGGGTGGTTGGTTTAGAGGTTTCAAAACATCCGCCTTGATCAATCGCCACATCCACCACCACAGAACCAGCCTTCATCTTGCGCACCATTTCATGGCTAACTAACTTTGGAGCAGCCGCTCCTGCCAATAAGACTGCGCCAATCACGGCATCTGCGGCGCACACTTCACGCTCAACAGAAAGTGGATCGGAGTAAAAGGTTCGGACACGATTGCCGTATAGCGCATCAATCTGACGCAAGCGCTCGATGTCGCGATCAAAGATACAAACATCCGCACCCATGCCCACCGCCATTTGCAGGGCATTACGACCGACAACGCCGCCGCCCAAGATGACAACCTTGGCAGGAGCAACCCCTGGAACACCCGCCATCAAGACTCCAAGCCCTCCATGGGTCTTCTCTAGGTGCGCTGCTGCTGCCTGAATAGACATCCTTCCAGCCACTTCACTCATAGGGGCTAAGAGAGGTAAAGCACCATTCATCGAGGTAACAGTTTCATAGGCAATGCAAGTCGCACCAGAGTCAATCAAGGCTTTGGTTTGAACTGGGTCTGGCGCCAGGTGCAAATAAGTAAATAAGATTTGATCCTCTCGCAACATTGAACACTCTTGTGCTTATGGCTCTTTAACTTTCACAATCATGTCTGCTTTGCTATAAACCTCGGCAGCACTGTTGATTAAGGTTGCTCCAGCAATGCGATAGGATTCATCACTTAAGCCAATCTGTGCTCCGGCACCCCGTTGCACGAGTACTGAATGACCCTGCTGACACAGTCCGCTAACATTACCTGGGGTAAGACCCACACGAAACTCATTGTTTTTAACTTCTTGAGGTACGCCAATAATCATTTCCATCTCCTTTATTTGAATTCACGACTCAGTTTTGTTTTGCGATGTAAGCCAGCGATATAAAACATCACTAAATACATGCCCAATAAACACGGACCTAATATCAAAGCAATCCGCGCATCCTCATGAAAGCCCATCAACACCACCACTAAGCAAATGAATGCCAATGCGAACCACGAGGAATACGGAGCCCAAGGCGCCTTGTAACTGAGCTCAGCAACTTGAGCTTTAGTTAAAGAGCTGCGGAATTTCATTTGGGTAATCAGAATAGCAATCCACACCATCAGACCCACGAAGGTGACAGCCGCCATAATGTATTGGAAGGCTTTATCAGGAACGAAGTAGTTCAGGATCACCCCTGTCATGCAGACTGCAACAGTAGCTATCACTGCGCGATGAGGCACCCCATACTTCGATAACTTGGCGAACGGCGACGGCGCATAACCATTGACTGATAAGGCATACAACAAACGTCCACCACTGAAGATGCCAGCATTGCAAGATGACAGCGCTGCTGTAATCACCACAAAGTTAATCAGACCAGCAGCTTCACGTAAACCAATGCGTTCAAACATCACTACAAATGGACTGCCATGCTGACCCACTTGGTTCCAAGGGAAGATTGCCAAAATAACGAGAATGGCGCCCATGTAGAAAATCAAAATCCGCCACGCCAGTGAATCAATTGCCATCGGTATGGTTTTGCGTGGATTCTCAGCCTCTCCAGCCGATAAGCCAATCATCTCAATGCCGACATAAGCAAAGAGAACCATCTGCAATGACAGCAACATTCCAGAGATACCATTCGGGAAAAATCCACCGTGCTGCCAGAGATTACTTAAACCAATCGGCTGCCAATCATTCGTAAATCCAAAGAGAATGACTGAGCCACCTAGCGCAATCATGGCTACAATCGCGACAACTTTGATTAAGGCAAACCAAAACTCAAACTCACCAAAAACTTTGACCGCAATCAAATTGATTAAGCCCATCAGCACAATCGATGAGAGCGCCCAAACCCATTGGGGGGTTTCAGGGAACCAGATTCCCATATAGATACCTACTGCGGTGACCTCGGCAATACCAACCACAATCCAATAGGTCCAGTAGCCCCATCCAACCATATAACCCGCTAGCGGGCCAACATAAGTATTTGCGTAAGCAGCAAAGGATCCTGCGACTGGCTCATGCACAGCCATCTCACCTAAGGCGCGCAGCACGATAAAAGCGACAATCCCGGCAAGCAAATAACCCAAGAGGATCGAAGGTCCTGCAATTTGAATAGCACTAGCCGATCCGAGAAATAATCCAACACCAATCGTTGACCCTAAAGCCATTAAACGAATATGTCGTACTTTGAGGTGGCGTTTCAGGCCATGTTGTTCAGTCTGCAAAAGAGACCTCCTTTCGATTTGTCGTTGGCAACTTACCAACCGAGCGAAGTCTAGGGATGTGTTTGCAGAAGTGCTAGAGGATAAAAGTATCCAAAGTGATTAAAACTTTAAAAACGAGAGTGGAAATGCTGCCTATCTACAGGCCAAGCGAATGAATGCAGAAAAATAAATTGGGGACTGCAAGAGAATCAGTAATTTCCTACAGGGAATCCCCTTAAGGATTGATTGTGGATTCTGAGAGTGGCACTGCAATCAGATTCAAAATCTCAGCTGCTGCGGCCAGTCCACAAGCAGCTGTCACCATTACGGTTGAGCCATAGCCTGAACAGGCAAGACCACCACTCGATGCACCTGCCCGAGGCTCATGCGAGTAAATCGCGCGAATCCCAATTTTTCTCTTAAGATTTCTGGAGAAACCATGATCTTGCCTTAGCCCTTGGCGTACCTTCGCCAACAAAGCATCTTGCTCCGTTTTTGAAAGGTCATCACACCTTACAGAAGTGGGATCAGACTTGCCTCCCGCAGCACCACACATCACGAGTGCGCGATCATCTTTTCTTGCCCATACCGCCAAAGCGATTTTGGTTTGGACTGAGTCTGTGGCATCCAATACAAAAGCATTGGCCGGAATCAACACATCTAAATTACCCGGCTCTAAAAACGCATCATGGGAGGTCAAAGTGATCTCGGGATTAATTTGACGCAACCGCTCACTCATCGCCTGAACTTTGGCTTTGCCATACTCACCCTCTAGCGCATGCAATTGCCGGTTCGTATTACTTTCGGCAACATGATCTAAATCAATCAAGACTAAATGGCCAATACCAGTTCGGGCTAGCGCTTCAGCGGCCCAAGATCCAACACCGCCCAGACCAGCCACCACTACCGTTGCTTGACGAAAGCGTTCGCGTAGCTCTGGGCCATAGAGCCGAGATACCCCACCAAAACGACGATCTTCTAAGTTAGTCTCAACCTTGTCTTCTGCCATAGCTTCTCTTTATACTGAATAAATGGACTCCATTGCTCAACTTCGTAAAAACTACACCCTTGGACAACTCTCCGAAACGGATGTTCCGGCTGATCCAATGCCACTTTTTCAGTTATGGTTTGATCAAGCAGTGAAAGCCGCTTGTCCAGAGCCCAACTCCATGACGCTAGCAACCGCTGATAAAGCAGGAAATCCATCAGCCCGTATTGTCTTACTAAAAGGCGCCGATCAAAACGGTTTTACCTTTTTCACTAATTACAGCAGTCAAAAAGGCAAAGAACTAGCTGAGCGCCCAAAAGCAGCGCTACTCTTTCATTGGCATGAACTAGAGCGTCAGGTCCGTATTAGCGGCACCGTCGAACGTGTTCCTGGCAGCGAAAGCGATGAATACTTTCATTCTCGTCCAGCAGCCTCCAGAATTGGCGCCTGGGCTTCCCCCCAAAGTTCAGCCATCCCAAATCGTGAGTTTCTAGAAGAAGCTGAAAAGCGCTTTAAAACTGAGTTTGGCGAAGCCCCTCCCCGCCCAGACCACTGGGGCGGTTATCGCCTAAGACCTTCTGCAATTGAGTTTTGGCAAGGCCGCCCATCACGCCTGCACGATCGCATTCATTACCGGTTAGATGGCGGGGTTTGGAAAGTAACGCGCCTAGCGCCTTAAGGTAGTTTAGGTAAAGCTATTCGAGATTAGCGCTTTAAATTTAGATCTAAATTTTGCTAATTTTGGCGCAACCACTGCCATGCAATAGCCCTGACCTGGATGCTGACGGAAATAATCTTGGTGATAGTCTTCTGCTGGATAAATCACAGGCGCCGCATCAATCTCCGTCACAACGGGGTTGGCATAAATCCTAGATTCCTCTAGCTCTTTAACGACCTCATGCGCAATGGTATTTTGAATATCGCTATGCGTAAAAATGACTGAACGATACTGAGTACCATGATCATTACCCTGGTAATTCAATGTAGTGGGATCATGAATCACGAAGAAAACTTCCAGCAGATCCCGAAAAGAAATGATTTGCGGATCAAAGTAGACGTCCACAATCTCAGCGTGTCCAGTTGCCCCAGTACAAACTGACTCATAACTGGGGTTTGGTCTAGCGCCGCCTGCATACCCCGAAACAACAGACTCAACGCCCTGAATTTGCTGATAAACAGCCTCAAGGCACCAGAAACAACCCCCACCAAGGGTGGCGCGCTCAAGCTTAGACAGATTTTGTGTAGTAGTTTCACTCATGGCTTTATCCTAATGCTTTATTGAATTACCTGCTTACGTACTCGACCCAGAAGACATCATGAATCGCTTTACGCTCCAACTACAAGAAATCAAGGCAGCTTATGCTGCCGAACCCAACCCTAGCCTTGAAGTGAGATTAGGACGCATAGGTCGCATTGAACAAATGATCGCTGCCAATGAAGATAAGATTTGCAAAGCACTGGCTGCAGATTTTGGCGTTCGCCACACAATTGAAACTAGGCTTGCAGAATTTCAGATGGTGTATCAAGCCTGCAAACACACCCGTAAGCACCTCAAAGAATGGATGAAACCAAGTCCAGTCGATACCCCTTTCTTTATGGGTGGCTCACAAGCCTGGGTAGAGCATCAATCTATTGGCGTAGTGGGTATATTGAGTCCTTGGAACTATCCTGTGCAACTAGCACTTGTGCCAGCAATTGCTGCCCTTGCTGCCGGTAATCGCGTTTGGCTAAAACCTTCTGAACGCAGTTCACGTACGTCGGGCTTCTTGGCCAGCTTGATTCAAGAGTATTTTCACCCCAGCGAATTTTGTGTAAGTACCGGCGGAACAGATGTTGCGGAAATTTTTGCAGGACTTCCGTTTGACCATCTCTTTTTCACTGGCTCAGAAGATATTGGCAAAAAGGTGATGCGCGCTGCCGCTGAGAACCTCACACCAGTGACTCTTGAGCTTGGCGGAAAATCTCCGGCCATTATTGATGCCTCGGCGAACTTGAAAGATGCAGCAGCCAGCATTGTGTACGGCAAGCTACTCAATAGCGGTCAAACCTGTATCGCCCCAGATTATGTTTTGATTGATAAAGCCAGTCAGGATGATTTTGTCCAAGAGTTGCAAGTTGCAGCACAAGCTCAATTTTCAAACCCAGAAGAATTCACCGGTCCAATTGATGACAAGCAACTAGCTCGCTGGCAATATTTAATCAGTGATGCCATTGGGCGTGGCGCCAAAGCCTTTCCGCTACTTCATAGTGATGCGCAAGGCTCGAGAAGATTTGAGCCTGTTGTATTGACTAATATTCCTGCTGATGCACCAGTACTTCAAGAAGAGATATTTGGGCCTATTTTGCCGATTGTTCCTGTGGTCGATATTGCCTCGGCGATTACCTATATCAACAGCAAACCAAATCCACTGGCTCTCTATTGGTTTGGCAAAGATAAGAACAATCTGAATCGTGTACTGAATGAAACGCGCTCAGGTGGTGTGACTATTAATGACACCTTATTACACATTACGGTCGAGGACTTGCCTTTTGGCGGTGTTGGCCCCAGCGGCATGGGTGCCTATCATGGTAAAAAGGGCTTTGATATCTTCACCCATCAAAAATCCATTTTGGAAGTTCGCGGTCTTTTTGGTTTTAACATCTTCCGCGGGACAAAACTTGCAAGGCCACCTTACGGCAAAGCAGTTGAAGGTTTACTGCGTTTCATTAAGTAATGGTTTGGCTCTAGCTTAGAGAAGTAGGCGAATTGCAAAAGCAATCAACAGCAGCCCAACAAAAATCCAAAGCACCGCTGCCCAACGTGGGCGATTTTGAAAAAATCTCAGGAACATTTGTCCTGCGCAAATGAGTACGGTGAGATAAGTCATGCTCATCAACTGCAAGACACAGGCCAGATATAAAAAGGTATGAATCGGATACGCAAAGTCTGGCTGAATGAATTGCGCAAAGAAAGCTACAAAGAAAAAGATTGCTTTGGGGTTGGTGAGCGATAAAGCTAAGGCAGCAATGAATGGGTGCAAGCCAATAATGAAACCTTGCTTGGCTACTTCAGAATCTTCCGATCCATTAGTAATACTCCAGCGAATTTTTCCGCCGCGCACTAAACCTATTCCCAGGTAAGCTAAGTAAATAGCGCCTAGAGTGCGCACTACATTAAAAATAGTTGGCGATGACACAAGCAAAGTGGCTGCGCCTAAGGCCACCCCAATCATCAACACAGAATCGCCAATAAAAATTCCAATGGCTCCCCACGCACCAGAACGCCAACCTTTTTGCGCAGTAATGGTTAAAACGTAAAGTGAATTTGGACCAGGAAACAAAATCGTAAAGAGTGTTCCCAAGAGGTAAGTTGGGAAATCAATGATTCCTGCACTTGAGGGGGATAAAAGCCATTCCATACCCACATCATAATTAATTCGGGAAAACCCTTGTAATTGCGATCTCAAACTGACATAATGGGAGGCTTAATTAAGCATTTTGATTCATCGCCCCCCAGCTATATTTCAGCGACTAGTTTAGAAGTCATAAACACATTAACGCTGCCGCCTGTCTGATGGTCGATGCCTTTGACCATCACACCCTTTAAAACCATGGGTGTACACACGGAGACATCCCTTAGTAGGGATGTGTAATAGCATGACTTTTTCTAAAGAAACTAAACACGAGTCCGCGGACTCAAAGCACGCCGGAACTGAGTTCCAGTCATTTGCCTTAGCGGCACAACTTCTTCAAAACGTTGCTGAATTGGGTTATACCCAAGCCACCCCAGTTCAAGCTCAGGTTATTCCTGCTGCTCTCGCTGGTGGGGACTTATTGGTCAGCAGCCAAACCGGTAGCGGAAAAACCGCAGCCTTTTTATTGCCTTTGATTAATCAATTAATTGCAGACAACCCAAGCAACTCACCTGCACCAGGTCGTGCTCAACCTAAAGTGTTGGTACTCTGTCCTACTCGTGAATTAGCCCAACAGGTTGCTGCTGATGCGGTGAACTTAGTTCGCGGTCTCAAAGGCATTCGTATTGCAACCGTCATGGGTGGCATGCCTTACGGCAAGCAAATCCAGGCGCTCAAAGGTGCATCCTTAGTGGTCGCAACCCCAGGTCGTTTACTCGACTTGTGCGATAGCAAAGCAATTCACCTGGGCGATATTAAACAACTCGTTATCGATGAAGCCGATCGCATGCTCGACATGGGATTTGCCGATGATCTCGAGGCAATTGATAAGCGCTGTGCTGGTCGTAACCAAACTTTGATGTTCTCTGCAACTTTTGCGCCAAAAATTATGGCTTTGGCAAATGAGTTGACTACAGATGCCACACGTGTTGAGCTTGCTCACGCAGGTGAAAAGCATGCCAACATCGAGCAGAAGCTGCACTGGGCTGACAGCATGTCACACAAGCATAAATTACTTGAGCATATTTTGGCTGATGCCACTTTAGATCAAGCAGTTGTGTTTGCAAGCACTCAAGTTGAGAGCGAAAAAATTGCTGATGCATTGCGTGCAAACGGTTATGAAGCTACTGCCCTACATGGTGCAATGCCTCAAGCTGTTCGTATGCGTCGTCTTGAATCTCTTCGCAAAGGTCACACCAAGATTTTGGTTGCGACTGATGTGGCCGCTCGCGGCATCGATGTACCCCGTATTAGTCATGTGATTAACTTTGGCTTGCCAATGAAACCAGAAGACTATACGCACCGCATTGGTAGAACTGGACGCGCTGGTCGTAACGGCGTTGCTATCACCTTGGTTGAACATCGTGATCGCGCAAAGATTCGCAATATTGAGCGCTTTACACAGCAAGACATCGTTGCTTCAGTGATCGCTGGACTTGAGCCACAAGCAAAGCCTAGCTTTGGTGGTGGCGGTGGCGGTCGTTCTGGTGGCGGTCGCTCTGGCGGTGGTTTCGGTGGTGGTGGTCGTTCTGGCGGTGGCTTTGGTGGCAATCGCTCTGGCGGCGGTGGCTTCGGTGGTGGTCGTTCTGGTGGCAGTGGTCGTTCTGGTGGTGAAAACCGCTCAGGCAATCATTTCGAGGCACGCTCACAGGATTCACGTCCTGCGCGTTCTGCTGATTCACGCCCTTCAGGTGACTCACGTCCAGGCAATCGTTTTGGGGACTCACGTCCTTCAGGCGATTCACGTCCTGCGCGTACTGCTGATTCCCGGCCTTCAGGTGACTCACGTCCTGCGCGTTCTGCTGACTCACGTCCAGCACGCTCTGGAGATTCCCGTCCATCCGCTGGTCCACGTTTTGCTAAACCCAAAGCTGGCGGTCAACGTAGAAACTTCAGCGGTAGCTAATCATGACTTACCGTCGTCGTCTCAGTTCTCTTTGGAATCGAGTCGATTCCGGTGAGATTCATCAGGCGCCACGCAAGTGGCAGCCCTGGCTTAGCGACACAGGATCATTAACTCAAAAAATTGAGCGGGCAATTGGGCAGAAATTAGAAGTTCTCGTTCTGCGTGATTGTCGCCAAAACTTAGATAGCGACGAGAGTCGCTATTTTCATTTGAAAACCACACGTTGCCGCATTCGTGAGGTATTACTTTGTTCTAACGGAACCCCTCTAGTGATGGCTCGCAGCGTCATTCCAACCTTAAGCTCTGGTGGTAGCAATCAAGCCGTTCTACGTTTGGGGAAAAAACCTTTAGGCGCTGTCTTATTTTCCAAAACCAGAAATCGCTCAAAGAAAAAATCTTTACGAGAAATCGCTCGCGTGAATAAACGCAGTTCGCTGTGGCAGCAATGTCGTCGGAAGTATGAGGACTTGCCTTCGCCACTCTGGGCACGTCGCACCCTCTATACACTTAAATGTCGCCCATTACTGGTGTGTGAAATATTCTTGCCAGAACTACTGAAGTACCCAACTACTAAGTAAGTTACCAATCAAGGCACTAAGGTAGATTAGTTCAAGCTCAGCCAGACTTGGCTAGCTTTAATCAAAGCATCATCCCCAGGCTCACACATAAATACTTTCCCAAAGCCAATTGCTTTGGCTGCCTCACCAATATTTTGATGTGGACAAATCGCGCTTGCGTAAAGCAGTGTTTGCGCAAATTGATCGTGCATCACTTCACCGAGATAGCGGACCGCCTCTGATGAAGTCAGCAACCATAGGGATTGAGCAAAATCTATTTTGTGAATTGCATCCCAAGCAGAGCTGTCAATGTCTAAAGGTACTCTGGCATACACTGAAATTGCTTTAACAGTTGCGCCTGCAGCTGCCAAAGTATCTGCAAGCCAATCACGCCCGCCATCACCCTTAAAAATCACTACCTTGCGCTCTGACCAATTCCAATCGAGGGATTGCAATTCTTTCCACAAACCCTCCGAATCCCAATGTTCATTATTTTTAGGCAGGAATATCGCTGTTGGTATTTCTTCAAGCCCGATGCCATGATGCTGCAAGGCGAGCTTGCTACTACCACCCATCACCCCTATGGGGATAATCTTTTTTGAGAAATCCTGCCATGATCTGCCTAGTAAACGCATCGTACATTCAATGGCATTTGGACTCACAAAAATGGCCAGATCGGCATCCTTTAAAACGGTAGCAATGTGGTCAGCCAGAGGAGTAATTTGAGAATCACTCTGCTCATCCTCTTTGGGGACTATGGTCAGCAAAGGCAATGACAGTATTTGGGGTAAAGCTTGCTTGCCAAGTTTTACTAGAGCATCATTTTTTAAACTAGCACTGAGCAGTTCAATAAGCTGACGCGCCTGACCTGCGGGTCTGGTGACAATAATCGTCTGCGCGCTCAATTAGACCGCCTGCTTTACGAATTGTTTACTTAGGTAAACCATTGGGCAATAAATCTGCTGCACCCTGTGCAATTAAATCCTGGGCAACTGCTAAACCTAGTGCTTCAGCCTCGGCCACGTTTTGCACTGAGCCATTGGCCATAGCCAAACAAATAGCTTTACCATCAACACTCGCAACAAAAGAGCGAATCTGCATTTGGTTTTGATCCCAGGTTGCATGAGCCGCCAAAGGAACCTCGCAAGAGCCTCCCAGTTGGCGTGAGACCATGCGTTCGGCAGAGATCGCCAGTAAAGTTGGCAAGTCACTTAAAGGCGCAAGCCACTGCTTGATGTTTGGATGTTTACTAAGAGTTTCGATGCCGAGAGCACCTTGACCGGCCGCTGGAGTATATGGATCAAACGGTAGGAGTGCTTTGATGCGACTCTCTAAACCCAAACGCTTCAGACCGGCTGCAGCCAAAATGATGGCTTGATACTCGCCACGATCTAATTTGCCCATACGTGTATCTAAATTGCCCCGCAAGGGATGCACTTCCAAATGCGGAAAGCGCGCGCGCAAGACTGCTTCGCGACGCAAACTCGAGGTACCCACTACAGCACCCTTTGGAAGATCTTCCAAACTGGCGTAATCATTGGAAACAAAGGCATCTCGCGCATCCTCACGCGCCATGACGCAGGCCAGGTCAAAACCCTCAGGCATCACCATGGGGACGTCTTTTAGGGAATGCACTGCCAAATCGGCACGGCCATCCTCTAGGGCGGCCTCGAGCTCTTTAACAAATAAGCCCTTTCCGCCGACTTTAGAGAGGGCTCTGTCCAGAATTTGGTCGCCCCTGGTAGTCATACCCAAAATCTGCACATCGCAGGCTGGATATAGTGTTTTAAGGCAATCTCGGACGTGTTCAGCCTGCCACATGGCAAGCCGGCTCTCACGAGAAGCGATCACTAATCGACTAGGAGGGGTGGGGGTTGTTAAAGAATTGGGGATTTGGGACATAACATTTAAAATAATCAAAGACCTACACCAATATACTGCGTTTATGAGCACATCAAAAAATTCCTTAGCCAACAAAGCCCAAGCTTGGTCGGCCCGCTTCAATGAACCCGTCGATGAACTGGTACAGCGTTATACCGCCTCTATTGGATTTGACCAACGCTTTGCCCTAGTCGATATCGCTGGATCCCTAGCCCATGCAGAGATGCTGGCTACCCAAAAGATCATTAGCGCCCAAGATTTGGCAGATATCCAAAAGGGTATGGCTCAGATTAAAACCGAGATCGAGTCTGGCCAGTTTGAATGGCAACTTGCTTTAGAAGATGTGCATCTCAATATCGAAGCGCGCTTAACTGCTTTAGTTGGCGATGCTGGAAAACGTTTGCATACTGGCCGTTCACGTAATGACCAAGTTGCGACAGATTTACGTCTTTGGTTGCGTGGCAGCGTTGATGAAATTTCCGCAACGCTTAAAACTTTGCGTATCGCTTTGTTAGATCTTGCTGAGAAACATGCTGGCACCATCATGCCGGGCCACACTCACCTACAGGTTGCGCAACCCATTACCTTTGGTCATCACTTGATGGCTTATTACGAAATGTTTAGTCGTGATGCTAGTCGCTTGGTAGATTTACGCGCCCGCTTTAATCGTTTGCCATTAGGTGCAGCTGCTTTGGCTGGCACTACTTACCCAATTGACCGCGAGCAAGTAGCTCGCACTTTGGGATTTGATGGCATTTGTAATAACTCCTTAGATGCAGTTTCAGATCGTGACTTTGCCATTGAGTTTTGCGCCTTTGCGTCGATTCTGATGATGCATGTCTCACGCCTCTCGGAAGAGTTAGTGCTTTGGCTTAGCCCACGTTTTGGTTTTATCGACTTGCCTGATCGTTTCTGCACAGGCAGCTCCATCATGCCGCAAAAGAAGAACCCTGACGTGCCTGAATTAGCACGGGGCAAGACAGGTCGTGTATACGGCGACTTAATCTCATTGTTAACACTGATGAAGAGTCAACCACTGGCATACAACAAAGATAATCAGGAAGACAAAGAGCCTTTGTTTGATGCAGTTGATACCGTGCAAGATACTTTACGCATCTTTGCTGACATGATTCCCCACATTGAAGTGAAGGCTGATGTCATGAAGGCGGCCGCTGAAGAAGGTTTTGCTACTGCAACCGACTTGGCTGACTATTTGGTGAAAAAAGGCTTAGCCTTCCGCGATGCACATGAAGCTGTAGCGCATGCTGTCAAGGCTTGTGTCGGCAGAAATTGTATGTTGACCGATCTCAGTCTTTCTGAGCTGCGTTTTGCTTGCGGTCTAGATAATCGCCCTGAGCTCATGGGTGACGATGTCTTTGCATTGCTCACCGTTGACGGTTCAGTCAATTCTCGTCAACATGCTGGAGGCACTGCACCCTCTCAAGTGCTCGTTGCAATCAAACGGGGTCGTGCAGACCTCTAAGTTGCATGGGATTTTGGGCAAAACTCTCCGAAGGAATTGATCGCGTAAATCAACTGTTTGGCAAACTCGCCAGCATTATGATTTTGCTATCTTGTGTCGTTTCGGCGACCAATGCCGTTCTGAGATACGGTCTGGACATGAGTAATAACTGGCCGCTAGAGTTGCAGTGGTATTTATTTGCAGCTGCTGTAATGCTTGGCGCCTCTTACACACTCAAACGCAATGAACATGTCCGAGTAGATTTAATTTATTCCTATGTGTCAGACCGCACGCGCATTTGGATTGATTTATTTGGTCTCATTCTGTTTTTAATGCCAGCCTGTCTTTTGTTTGCTTGGCTATCTTGGACCACACTCTTTTATCCATCCTGGCTTGTTTCGGAGCATTCACTTAATTCTGGCGGATTGCCACGTTACCCGATTAAATTTGTCGTGCCCTTTGGTTTTTTCATGCTGAGCTTACAAGGCCTGTCAGAAATCATTAAACGCATCGGCATGCTCAAAGGCAAATACAGCTTGCCTGCTAATGACCTGAATTACGAGAAACCATGGCAATGATTCCAGTCGAGTGGATGCCACCCCTAATGTTTGGTGGCCTGATCGCCTTCATGCTGATTGGGTTTCCAGTGTCTTTTTCTTTGATGGCTGCAGGCTTGTTTTTTGCCGTCATTGCCATGAGCCAGAACTTCTTCGACATGGTCTTCTTACAAGCCATTCCTCAAAGAATCTTTGGGAGCGTTCTGGCAAACGACCTACTCTTGGCTATTCCCTTCTTTACCTTTATGGGCTCGATCTTGGAGCGCTGTGGCCTTGCAGAGGAGATGCTTGACTCCATGGGCCAGCTCTTTGGTCGTGTAAGAGGTGGCTTAGGCTACTCAGTCATTATTGTGGGCTTTGTTTTAGGCGCCATTACCGGCACTGTGGCTGCTCAGGTGATCGCTATGGCCATGATCTCTCTGCCGGTGATGATGCGTTACGGTTACAACATGCGCTACGCTACGGGTGTTTTGGCGGCTTCTGGAACTATTACGCAACTCGTTCCCCCGTCCCTAGTACTCATCGTATTAGCAGATCAACTCAAAACCCAAACTGGTAGCGCTGATGTCGGCAGTATGTACCTTGGCGCATGGGGTCCATCACTGCTACAGATTGCCCTTTTTGCGCTCTACACCTTCTTCTTATCGCGCATCCGCCCAGACTGGTTACCTGCAGTTCCTGAAAGCGAGCTCAATCTCAAAGGTTGGGCGCTCTGGAAAAAATGTCTTATGGGCATTATTCCATCGGCAGTCCTGATCTTCTTGGTGCTCGGCACCATCATGACGGGCATTGCTACCCCGACGGAATCTGGTGCGATGGGTGCGATGGGTGCCTTGCTCTTGGCATGGATTCGCAGAGCAAAGATTCCGAATCTCAAAGGACTTATTCAAGAGGCCTATCAAAACACTATGCGCATTACCGCGATGGTCGTTTTCATTCTGATTGGGTCTACTTGTTTCTCGGTAGTATTCCAGGGTGTAGATGGCGGCTTCTGGGTTGAGAATCTCTTCTCCAACTTGCCAGGTGGTTGGGTTGGTTTCTTGATTGTGGTGAATTTGTTTGTTTTCTTTTTAGCCTTCTTCTTAGATTTCTTCGAGATCGCTTTTATTGTGGTGCCGATGCTGGCACCCGTTGCAGTCAAACTGCTTTCACCAGTATTGCTGGAGTCCATGAATGGCAATCCTCAAGCTGCTGCTAGCGCTGCCTTGGTATGGTTCGGCGTCATGCTGTGCGTCAACATGCAAACCTCATTCATGCATCCACCTTTTGGCTTTGCACTTTTCTACCTCAGAGGCGTGGCGCCTAAAGAAGTAAAGAGTAGCGATATCTACTGGGGTGCATTACCTTGGGTTGGTCTACAACTCATTATGGTTGTAGTAGTGATGGCCTTCCCAGCTTTGGTTACAACGCTACTAGATAAGCCTGCGGTGGTGGCGCAAAGTAAGGAGTTCAATTTCACCAACGGTGATGAGAACAAACCAGAAGCTGCTACAAGCGCTAAAGACGAAGATGCGCCTGTAATTTTCCAGTTAGATAAGCCAACGAAATAAACAGGTTGGTTATTTCGTGGCCTTAAACCAAGCTAAACCATCTTCCGTTTTTCCTTTAGGGCGATATTCACAACCAACGTAGCCTTCATAACCCATCTCATCTAAGAGTTGATATAGGTATGGGTAATTGACTTCGCCATCGTCTGGCTCATTTCTTTTTGGCACACTCGCAATTTGGGTATGGCCAATGTCCTTAAAGTATTTTTTAAAGGTTTCAGCTAAATCACCTTCCATGATTTGGGCGTGATAGAAATCCATTTGCACTTTGACATTGGGCTCGCCCGACTCAACACGTAGCTCATGTGCTTGCACTTGCGTGTTTAAGAAATATCCAGGCATGTCTCGCGTATTAATCGGCTCGAGCAATAAGTTGAGATTGTGCTTTGCTAATGCTTGCGCGGCAAACTTCATATTCTCAAAATAAGTTTTGCGATGTATGGCCATATCCGACCCCGCCGGGACAAGGCCTGCCATCATATGCAACTGTGGCGTGCCAAGCGCAAGAGCGTACTCAATTGCCTTCGAAACACCCGTCCGAAATTCTGCCTCTCGACCTGGCAAAGCAGCAATGCCTCGCTCGCCTGCAGCCCAATCGCCAGGCGGAAGGTTAAAGAGTACATTCTTAAGATTGTTTTCTTTATGCCACTGAGCCACTTCAGCAGGCGAATAGTCATAGGGAAATAAAAATTCAACGGCATCGAATCCTGCTTTAGCAGCAGCTGCAAATCTGCTTGGGAAATCATGTTCATTGAACATCATGCTTAAATTGGCGGCAAACTTCGGCACGGTATAGCTCCTTATTTAAAAATCAAGCTTAAAGGTTTTTTTGAGATCTTCAATTTGAGCCTCATCCAGGGGGCGAGTCTCAACACCTTTTAATAGTAAAAATAATTTAGCAGTCTCTTCAAGCTCTTCCGCTGCGTTTACCGCTGCCTCAAGAGAGCTTGCAGACACCACAGGGCCATGATTGGCCAGTAATACTGAAGAGTTCTTCACTGCCAACTTCTCAATCACCGCGGCTAAATCAGGATCGCCTGGGCGATGATATGGCGCAAGCGGCAAACGACCCACTTTCATCACAAAATAGGGCGTGAGTGGAGGAATACAGCTGTCATGATTTAAGCCGCACATACACGATACCGCTGCCGAGTAGGTGGAATGCAGATGCACAATGCCTCTGGCACCACTTCTCGTGTTGTACATCGAACGATGTAAAAAAGCTTCTTTAGATGGGGGTAAGCCACTAATGGTATTGCCTTCCCAGTCTAACTTGGTCAAGCTAGCTGGATCCAATCTTCCCAAGGATGCATGAGTTGGCGTGAGCAACCAGCCATCATCTAGGCGAACACTTAAGTTGCCACTACTACCCGCAGTTAAGCCCCGATCAAAAATCGATTTACCAAACTCCACGATTTGTTCACGTTGCTTCGATTCTTCAGACTTGCTATTAAATGAGAATGTCATTTGATGTAATCCCATGCTTCATTAAAGAATTGTGGGCCGCCAAAATTACCGGATTTTAGAGCCAGTATCAAGGGTTGGGCTTTTGAGTCTTCAAATATAGCCTTTGTCCATGGCACCCCAGGTGCAATCTCAGGTCCGATTCTTAAACCAGTGACTCCCAAGGCTTTTACTACCGCCCCCGAGGTTTCTCCGCCAGCCACGATCAACTGGCCAACGCCTGCCTCCACAAGGCCGTAAGCAATCCCGGCTAGCGCGTTTTCCACCATGGCGCCAGATTTCTCGATACCAAGACGCTCCTGAATATTCTTCACTTCCTCGGTAGTAGATGTAGCGTATATCAAAATAGGCCCAGAGGCGATGTGTTGAGCGGCCCACTCTAAGGCTTCCTGCACCACATTCTTATCATCAGCCAAGGCTAAAGGATCAAGATGATAAGCAGGAGACTTCACTTTCATGAGTCTGACTTGCTCTTGCGTAGCAAGAGAGCAGCTTCCTGAAATCACCGCCCTTAAGCCATGAACATTACCAAGCTTGTCGGCATCAGCAGAGGTTTTTAGCAAACCTTTTTTACGGAAATTTTCTGGCAACCCTAATGCAATGCCAGAACCTCCGGTTACCAAAGATAAGTCGGCACAGGCAGCGCCAATACTATGCAAGTCAATATCCGACAAGGCATCCACAATGGAGAATTGACAACCCTCTTTTTGCAAGTCGGCGAAGCGCTTCTGAATAACTCCTGAGCCGCCCTTCACTACAGAATAATCAGTTAGACCAACCTTAGCGCTAACTTGCTGCTGCAAAACACGCACGAGGTTTGAGTCCGTCATCGGAGTCAGTGGATGATTGCGCATCCCAGACTCGCTGAGTAATTCATCGCCTACAAATAAGTGGCCTTTATAAATACTGCGCTTATTGGCCGGGAATGCGGGGCAAGCAATGGTGAAATTTGTATTTAAGGCTTGCATTAAAGCCTCCGCTACGGGGCCAATATTTCCTTTGGGGGTAGAGTCAAAAGTAGAGCAGTATTTAAAGTAAAACTGCTGGCAACCTTGAGCCTTTAACCACTCTAACGCTGCTAATGATTCCGCAATGGCCTTTGGGCCTGGATTGGTTCTAGACTTCAAAGCAATCACAACAGCATCCACATCTTCAGGCGCTGGACCAGTGGGTACACCAATCAGCTGAATGGTTTTCATGCCAGCCTTTACCAGCATTCCAGCTAAATCGGTGCCGCCCGTGAAGTCATCAGCAATACAACCTAATAAAACTGCCATATCTTTCTATCTTTTCTTCTTAATCTTATTAATGAACTGTTGGCATTAAGCTTTAGTTGGCAATTCAATTCCAGGGAAGATCTTAATGACCGCTGAGTCATCTTCTCTACCAAAACCAGCAGTAGAGGCTTGCATAAACATTTGATGAGCGGTTGCACTTAATGGCAAAGGAAATTTACTTGCTCTTGCAGTATCTAAAACTAAGCCCAAATCTTTTACAAAAATATCAACGGCCGAAAGTGGTGTGTAATCAGCTGCCAATACATGGACCATCCGATTTTCGAACATCCAACTATTGCCAGCACTATTGGTAATCACTTCATATAGCGAAGCCGGATCAACGCCTTCACGCAAGCCCAACGCCATAGCTTCGGCCGCTACAGCAATATGTACCCCAGCCAATAATTGATTAATGATCTTTACTTTGCTGCCAGCACCAGCGCAATCACCCAACCGGTATACCTTTGCCGCCATGGCTTCCAAAGCATCACCTACTTTGGCATAAGCTGCAGGTGAACCAGCGCTCATAATCGTCATTTGACCCGATGCAGCCTTTGCAGAACCGCCAGAGATTGGTGAATCCAAATACAACAGACCCATATCATTTAATTGCTTCTCTAAAGCGATTGACCAATTGGGATCGACTGTAGAGCACATCACAAATAATGCGCCCTGCTTCATGGTGCTTGCAGCACCATTCTTGCCAAATAGGACTTCTTCGGTTTGCGTAGCATTCACAACGACGCACACCAGCACTTCACAATGCTGAGCAACTTCAGCAGGGGATGAACAGGCAACACCACCTTCTTTTACGAATTCATTAGCAGCCTCTTTTCGAACATCGGCCACATACACTTCATAGCCAGCGCGTCGCAATGAGCCAGCCATGCCAAGACCCATTGCTCCAAGACCGATTACACCAATACGCTTTCCCTGCTGACTCATTTTACTTCCCCGTCTTCAAATAAAAAGTGGTATCAACCCAAGGGCTGATACCACCCGATCTACTAGGTACCGCCAATTAATTAACGATTAACCATTTTCGCTGGGAACTTTAAGACTGCAAAAGTTCCAATGACTAATACCCCTGAAATAAGATAAAGGCCAATATTGGAGGATCCAGTCGCATCCTTGATAGCGCCAATCAAAAATGGTGCCGCAAATCCAGAAAGATTGCCAACGGAGTTAATCGCAGCAATACCCGCCGCTGCTGCAGTACCCGTCAAGAATGACGTTGGCAAAGCCCAGAACAATGGCGTAGCAGATAAAACACCTGCTGCAGCCAGAGTTAAAAAGGCGATACAAATTTCAGTATTGTTTGTGCCTGCCAGCGCGCTACCAGTTAAGCCAATCACGCCCATATACATTGGAATCACTAAATGCCAACGACGCTCACGCATTTTGTCTGAGCGACGACCAAACCAAATCATGGAGATGACAGCTGCACCGTAAGGAATAGCAGTAAATAGACCAATATTAAGAATGCCTTTAATGCCGGCAGTCTTAATCAAAGTTGGCAAAAAGAACGTCAAACCGTATTGACCCATCACAATGCAGAAGTACACCACGATGCCCAACCAAAGACGACCGTCTTTGATAACAGCCAGGAAAGACCCATGATCCACTTTTTCACGTTGATCTTCAGCAATATTATTGGCTAATAATGCCTTCTCTGTGTCATTAAGCCATTTAGCATTTTTGATGTTGTCATCCAAATAACAAAACACCACCACTGCCAAAATGACCGCAGGAATTGCTTCAAGTACAAACATCCACTGCCAACCAGTCAAGCCATTTACGCCTGCAACAGACTCCATAATCCAACCGGATAATGGACCGCCAATTAAGCCAGCTAAAGGAATCGCTGCCATAAAGGTAGAAATAATTTTTGAGCGGCGTGTTGAAGGGAACCAGTATGTCAGATATAAAATAATGCCTGGGAAAAAGCCTGCTTCAGCCAAGCCCAACAAGAAGCGCATGACATAGAAACTCGTCGGAGTTGTTACAAACATACATCCGCCAGAGATGATGGCCCAAGTTACCATAATGCGAGCAATCCAAACTCTTGCCCCCACTCTATGCAAAATAATATTGCTGGGTACTTCAAACAGGAAATAGCCAAGAAAGAACACGCCGGCACCGAAGCCATAAACTGCTTCACTGAATCCCAAATCACCCAACATCTGCAATTTAGCGAAACCCACGTTTACACGATCGAGATAAGCGACGATGTAGCAAATCATTAATAAGGGCATGATTCGCCAAGCAACTTTTTTGTAAGTCTGATCTTCGAAGACGCTCGGAGTCGCCTGATTTGCAATAGTCATTAATGCCTCCTCTAGTTGCCAGGTTGGGTAAATCCCACCCAGCTCGTTTTACTTTCTAAATACCGCTTTTCTATAGGGATACTATTGGCAGAATGTAAGCCTGTCAACGACATCTGGCTATTACTTACCCTATGTAATCCATGCCTTAAAGCCCCATGTACTACCTTGCAAGCTTGTTCTGGGTCATTCCCAGCTCTAAGCTCCCAAGCTCAGATCAAAACTTGACTAAAATCAAGTTTATTTTGTCTTATTCAAGGCGCTGACGAGCCAAGGCACGGTGGCCCCTGCATTCTCAGTCTGAATGGCATATTCATAGATTTTTTGCGTAGCATCTGCAGCCACTGAAAATGCTCCAAGCTCATCAACCATCGCACTGTAATAACCTAGATCTTTTGCTGCATTCTCCAAAGTAAATTGAAAGCTAGCATCATCACCAGATTGAATAAATCCTTTCATACGATTCAGAATAGCGCCATTACCAGCACCCGTTTCCAGAACCTGTAGCAAGACCCTAGAATCTACATTGGCTAAGTTCGCACAAGCCGCAGCTTCTGCCAATACACTGGCATAACCCAAAGCGACAAAGTTATGAATAAGTTTTAGGCGATGGCCAGAACTCAAAGGGCCTGCATACACAATATTTTCTGTAAAGCACTTCAGAATGGGCCGGCACTGCTCTAGTAAATCAGGATCCCCACCAACCAATACATTCAGCCGTCCTTCAAGAGCCTCCTTGGGAGTTCTGGTCATTGGTGAATCCAGATAAAAACCCCCGGCATCATGAATAGCCTGTGCAACCTTCAAGGTAGATTCAGGAATCGCAGTGCTCAAGTCAATCAAGATGGAACCTGGCAGCAAATGAGCGAGCACCCCATCCACCCCAAAGATAACCTCCTCAACTTGCGCGCTGCCTGTTAAGCACAGCAGAATGACTTCTGAATTCTTTGTCACTTCAGTAATTGAGCTTAATGGCTTAGCGCCCTGAGCAATCACGTCATCTTGCGAACTTTTTGCCGAACGCTGCAAAAAAGATAAAGGAAAACCTGCTTTTAATAAGTTAAAGCCAATTCCTCGCCCCATCATTCCAAGGCCAATGATTCCAATTTTTTTCATTCTTACTAACTCTTCAAGTCATCTTCAATATAGGCTTTGATAATGCTTTCAAAGTTAGGGTCCGCCTTCAAGCCTAGGGACTTCGCCCTGCTGGCATCCCATGCACCAGGCCAACTTCTAACAATGGCCTCTACTTTGCTGTCCGGCTCTACCGAGATGCGGGCAGCGACTTGGTCCCCAGAAATCTTACGAAGCGATTCAATCATCTGACCAACGGTTACTGAAACGCCTGGCAAATTAATAGACTTATTCAAACCCAAAACACTTGAATGTAAGTCATGGCCAGCAATCAAAGATTCAATAGCATAGCGTGGAGACAACAACCAAATGCGTAAGTCGGGGGATACAGGGCAAATTGATGGCTTGCCGTTTAATGGCTCACGGATAATGCCGCTGGCAAATGATGAGGCGGCTTTATTAGGCGCCCCAGGCCGAACACTAATGGTGGGTAGACGCAATACTCGCCCATCTACAAAGCCCTTACGAGTGTAGTCATTCAACAAAAGTTCGCAAATGGCTTTTTGTGCCCCATAAGAAGACTGAGGATTGAGTGCCGTTGCATCCAATACCATCTCAGGCAAGGCGCCGCCATAAACAGCAACGGAACTAGTAAACACAATTTTAGGTTTATGCCCTGCACTTCGACAGGTTTCCAATAAAAGCCTTGCTGCATCTAAATTAATCCGCATGCCAAGCTCAAAGTCCGCTTCCGCCTGCCCGCTCACAATCGCGGCCAAATGAAAAATTGACTGGACCTCAGTCGTAATGAGTTGCTGCATCAGCTCGGGATTAGAAATATCGCCAGCAATCACCTTAACGCGTTGATCGCCAAAATCATTTGCCTCTACAACATCAACCAATAGCAGTTTATCGATTTTTTGATCAACGCCATCAGAATCTTTCAAGGATCCACGAGCCAGCAATTGTTTAGCGAGCTTTTGACCTAAAAAACCAGCGCCGCCAGTAATGAGTACTTTCATAATGACTATCTATAGTTGAAGTTGAATGGTATTTATTTTGAATTATGCTCTTATTGGTTTATATGGATGAAGGCGCTCGAGTAAACTGCAAGTCATTGACCTTATACATAATATAGATCGAGACATTGCATTGAATAAAGAATCGAAAGGCATTTGGCTTGGGCTAGTGGGGATCATCATTTTTAGTATGACCTTGCCAGCTACAAAAATTGCCGTCCCTGAATTTGGCGTACTTCCGACTTCTTTCTATCGAGCTACGATTGCCGGAATTGCTGCCCTCATATATGTACTGATCACAAAGATGCCGTTTCCTAAAAAAGCAGATCTTTTACCACTGGGGATTATTGCTGCCCTGATCTCTTTTGCATTTCCGATCTCCATAGCAATTGCTATGGAAGATCTACCATCAGCACATGGCGGCATTGTTCTCGGAATATCGCCACTGTTAACTGCTTTATTTGCCACACTACGTTTTGGCGAAAGACCCTCGCGTGCTTTTTGGATCACCGCTCTTATTGGCAGCGGTCTTGTTTTATTGTTTTCAATCCAGCAAAGTAGTGGCGACCTGCAAATCAGCGATCTCGCTCTGCTTTTTGCGGCAGTAACCGCTTCATATGGTTACGCCGAGGCTGGCAATCTATCCCAGAAAATGGGTGGCAAGCAAGTGATCTCTTGGGTGGCGATTACCTCACTCATACTGAGCCTGCCGGTAACGCTCTTTTATATCTTCAAGACTGGCGCGAGCCCGCGCCAGCTTAGTGAGGTATCAGCACAAGCTTGGTATGCCCTGTTGCTCGTGAGTCTCTTATCTGCCTATATAGGCAATATCTTTTGGTATACAGGCCTGTCGTTGGGCGGCATTGCCCATGTGGGTCAAGTTCAACTATTGCAACCCTTCTGCACACTGGCGCTCTCGAGTCTTTTTCTATTTGAGCCTTTAACCCTCAGCAATGTCTTTTTTGCCAGCGCGGTTCTCATTATTGTGGCGATTGGCAAACGCATGCCAGTAGCAAAAGTTAAGCAATGATTAGGCTGGTGGCAAAAATATCATTCTGATTTTATTTTTCAGACCAGGGGCTTTAAAAACCTTGGATATGAGATCGCGCCATACTCGGAAAACGACTTCGACCGGATTGCTGGAGTAATTTGGATGCGTCAGTCCATAGACGATCTCTTCCCCCTCCTGCTCGATAGCGTAAGTTCCAAACAAGCGATCAAACAGTATCAAGATGCCGCCATAATTCTTATCTAGATAAATGGGGTTGCTAGCGTGGTGAACACGATGGGCTGCTGGGGTATTTAAAATTCCCTCCAAGATTCCTAGCCGGCCAATTAATTTGGTGTGCAGCCAAAACTGATACATCAAATTGATGGAGAGCATCGTAAAAACTAAAATCGGTGAAAAGCCAATGAATACTAGCGGCAGAAAGAAGACCCAGGTAAAAGATAAGAATGGCATCCAGCCAAGACGATAGGCCGCCGACAAGGTCATTTCATTGGGCGAATGATGCGTACTATGAGTGGCCCACATCAAAAATACCTCATGTGAGGCACGGTGATACCAGTAATAGCAAAACTCCAAGCCCACAAACAATGCTAGGTATACCCACCACTCATTCGGCATAGTGTAGATGCGATATTGCCAAACAAAACTGGCCATCACACCCTGTATTAACAGGCGATTAACAACGCCGGTCAGTTGATGACCTAAGCCCACACCTAAAGAGGTTGCACTCTCTCGCCATGGGTAAGGCTGATGAAATTTCTTTTGATAGAAATAAGACTCGAGAACAATCGCCAGCGCAACTAAGGGCAGAAAGAACGTTAGTTGATAACTAGCGAAATACTGTTCCACAGCTACTTAACGACTATCAGCCATCTTGGTAATTTGCTCCAAAGTGACATAACCTCTATTTTGGGTGTCAATATCACCAAAGTGAGCAGCCACCCTTGGCATACCTACCTTTGCCTCAGCCAAAGTTAGCTTGCCATCATGATTAATATCTGCAGTCTTGAATTTTGCTGCCAACTCTTGATTTAACTGCGCATCATCTGCATATACAGAAAAGCTAAACGTTAAACATGCGCAGCACAGGGCTTTGCTCAATATAGATATATGTATACGAAAGAAATACATTCAATAACCCTTTATTGCTGAGCGGAGAGTTTCATGGCAGCCACAACCACCTTCTTGGCCATATCAATAAATGATTCGACTGAACCAGATGCTGTGCGGAATGATTCGCCTTCAACGGTGATTAATCCCTCACCAAGCAATTGATTGCTTTGGCTATCAGTAATCTTGTTCTCAACCACTAAAGCTGGAGTCTTGGCATTGACGCCTCCAGCATAAGCAGCAGCATTTGCAGCTAAGCCAATTGGCGTGAAATTCCACGGCTGCAAGCTATTGGCAGAAGCTTCGGCACCTGTAATTCCAACTGAAATGCGCGCAACACCAGGGCCTGGCTTAGTAACAATCTGGATATTGCCCTTGTCCATGACTGCCTGAACCATGGAGTCTTGCAAAGCAATCTTTGCCTGAATCAAACTCTCGGCAGTAATATTTTGCGTAGGCGTCTGATTAAGGTAGATGGGATCAATCATTACTGCGGTGTAAGCAGTAGGATTCACCGCCTCGTTACGATAACGCCATACACGAGTACCGCTAGGTGTATTTGGGACCGCTTGTAACAACGTGTAATTTGGCAAGAAGCCTGACTGAGGCATCGCTTGCGTCATCATTTTTGGCGCATTACTACAGGCGAATAAAGCCAGTCCAATTGTGGATACAGCTACCAACTGAGCAATTTTACTGAATGTCATAAAAGCCTTTTAAAAGTAATGACAAGCAAGAAAAATAGGATACGCTAGAGCTACTGAAGTCACCTATTCAGCGAAAAATATTTTCGCTTCATTGACTCATTTAATTCAACACTAACTCTCTCATTGCAGTGTGTTTCTCACGCAATCAACGTAGTACTCGCTGCGTCCATCTACTTCGCCTTTTACAAGACCGTGGATATCAGTCTCAAATCCTGGGAATTTCTCATTAAAGTCTCTGGCGAAATAGAGGTAGTCAATGATGCGTTTATTAAAGCGCTCACCTGGAATCAGCAAGGGAATGCCTGGAGGATATGGCGTTACTAACATGGCGGTAATGCGATCCTCTAATTTATCCAAAGGCACACGATCAACTTCCTTATGAGCCATCTTGGCCCAAGCTTCTGAAGGCATCATCGCAGGAACCATATCAGAGGTATACATCTCAGTAGTCATGCGCGCTACATCGCGGCCCTTATAGAACTCATGAATCTGTTGGCAAATATCTTTTAGGCCAACGCGCTCATAGCGTGGGTGCTTGGCCACAAACTCGGGCAAGACTTTCCACAAGGGAGCGTTCTTATCAAAGTGATCCTTGAACTGTTGCAACTCAGTAACAAGCGTATTCCAGCGACCTTTGGTGATACCGATGGTGAACATAATGAAGAATGAGTACAAACCACACTTCTCCACGATCACGCCATGCTCAGCCAAATACTTCGTCACAATGCTTGCAGGAATACCCATTGAGCCGAAGTTACCTTCAATATCTAAACCTGGGGTAACAACAGTTGCCTTAATGGGATCAAGCATATTGAAGTCTTGAGCAAGATTGCCAAAGTCATGCCAACTCGCCTTGGGCTCCAAGATCCAGTCAGAGCGCTCGCCAATACCTTCTTCAGCCAGATGATCTGGACCCCAAACCTTAAACCACCAATCAGCGCCGAACTTGTCATCCACCTCACGCATCGCACGACGGAAGTCCATGGCTTCAGCAATTGATTCTTCAACCAGCGTTGTGCCGCCAGGTGATTCCATCATCGCTGCTGACACGTCGCACGACGCAATAATGGCGTACTGTGGACTGGTAGAGGTATGCATCAGATAGGCTTCATTGAAGCAATCACGATCAAGCTTAGTGTCCTCAGCATCTTGTACCAATACTTGTGAGGCCTGCGACAAACCTGCCAACAACTTATGCGTTGACTGAGTTGCAAACATCAAACTCTTCTTAGTACGCTTCCGATCAGAGCCAATGGCATGCATATCTTTGTAGAAAGGATGGAATGCAGCATGCGGCAACCAAGCCTCATCGAAATGCAAGGAATCGACCTTACCGTCGAGCATCTCTTTGATCATCTCCACGTTGTAGATGATGCCGTCATAAGTACTTTGGGTCAGCGTCATCACGCGTGGCACAACGTTCTTGTCTTTAATAAAGGGGTTCGCATCAATTTTCTTCTTGATGTTTTTCCACTCAAACTCTTCTTTAGGAATGGGGCCAATAATGCCAAGGTGGTTACGGGTTGGCATCAAGAAAATTGGGATCGCGCCCATCATCGTGATCGAATGGATCACTGACTTATGGCAGTTGCGGTCTACCAGAACAACATCCCCTGGGGCAACCGTGGAATGCCAAACAATCTTGTTAGACGTCGATGTGCCATTCGTTACAAAGAACAAATGATCCGCATTAAAAATACGGGCAGCATTGCGCTCGCTTTGTAAGACGGGACCAGTGTGATCAAGCAGTTGACCTAATTCTTCTACGGCATTACAGACGTCTGCACGCAGCATGTTTTCGCCAAAGAACTGGTGGAACATCCGCCCCACAGGGCTCTTCAAGAAAGCGACACCACCGGAGTGGCCAGGACAATGCCAAGAGTAAGAGCCTTCAGAGGCGTAATTGGTTAAGGCACGGAAGAATGGTGGCGCTAATGAATCCAAGTACACCTTTGCCTCACGAATGATGTGACGCGCAACGAATTCCGGGGTGTCTTCATTCATGTGAATGAAGCCATGCAACTCACGCAAGATGTCATTGGGCATATGGCGTGAAGTACGAGTCTCGCCGTATAAGAAGATTGGAATATCTTCATTGCGTTTGCGTACTTCAGTAATGAAGGCACGTAAATTATTCAAGGCAGGCAAATCATGATCTTCTGAATCAGAGATGAACTCTTCATCATCAATCGAAACGATAAAACAAGAGGCGCGCGAGGCTTGTTGCGCAAAGGAAGTCAAGTCACCATAACTCGTCAGGCCAATCACTTCCATGCCCTCGGTTTCAATCGCTTCCGCTAAGTCACGAATACCCGATCCCGAAATATTCTCAGAACGAAAGTCCTCATCAATAATGATGATTGGGAAACGAAATTTCATGACGACCCTTTAGGTTTGCGAACTAGAGTTTGAATACAGTAAAAAATTAAGTCTTGGGCAGGGTCACGCCCCGCTGGCCTTGATACTTGCCGCCACGATCCTTATAGGATGTGCCGCAAATCTCATCACTCTCAAAGAACAACACTTGAGCGCAACCTTCACCTGCGTAAATCTTTGCTGGTAATGGCGTCGTGTTGGAAAACTCTAAAGTGACATAGCCTTCCCACTCTGGTTCAAAGGGGGTGACGTTCACAATAATGCCGCAACGTGCATAAGTGCTCTTACCAACACAAACCGTCAGCACACTACGCGGGATCTTGAAATACTCCACAGTTCTTGCCAAAGCGAATGAGTTTGGTGGAATGATGCACACCGGACCTTTGAAATCGACAAAGGATTTGTCATCGAAATTCTTAGGGTCAACAATCGTACTGTTGATATTGGTAAAGATCTTGAATTCATCTGCGCAACGAATGTCATAGCCATAGCTTGAAGTGCCATAACTAACGATTTTGTTGCCGGCGTCATCTAGGCGAACTTGTCCAGGTTCAAATGGGCTGATCATGCCTTGCTCGCCCATACGGCGGATCCAGTGGTCTGATTTAATAGTCATGGCGGAATTGTAAAACCTTAGACTGCCAATGCCCACCAATTTGTAGGGATGAGGACTAGCTAGCCTTGCTAAAAATGACCCGCTCAGGGGCGTTATAGATCTCGAAGTGCTTACCAGAGCAGCGCGATAGGAGCGTCAGATTGGTTTTGCGGGCTAGTTCGAGCCCCATCAGTGTTACCCCGGACCGGGTAAGCAAGAAAGGGATTTCCATCTGAACCCCCTTAATCACCATCTCCGAGGTCAAGCGCCCAGTTGTAAAGAAAACCAAATCTCGACCCGGCTTATTGTCCAGCCACATCAGACCAGAAATAGAGTCCACCGCGTTGTGGCGCCCCACATCCTCAATAAAATGGAGTAAGCGAACGTGGCTTTCTCCAGAGCGCTCAAAGACAGCGCAGGCATGGACCGAGCCAGACTTCTTGTAAATGGTGTCGTGTATGCGGATGGCATCGACCAACTCGCTGATCGCCTCTTGAGCAAGCTTAGGGCCATCGGGCAAACGAATCTGGGCCATATCCTCCATCAGACCGCCAAACATGGTGCCCTGGCCGCAACCGGTGGTGACTACCCGTTTGCTGGTGAGGGCGTCAATATCGACCGAACTGCGTCGCGTCTTCACGGCGGCGGAATCCGTCTCCCAGTCCACCTGAATACTCTCAATATCGTCAATCGACTCCACTAAGCGTTGATTACGCAAGTAACCCAGTACCAAGGCCTCAGGAGCGCTCCCCAGCGTCATTAAGGTAACAACCTCACGCTTATCCAAATAAATGGTTAAAGGGCGCTCCCCAGGGACATGGGTGGTTTTGAGGCGCCCCGCTTCATCCAATATCTCCACCTCATGCACTAGGGGCACGGAGGCGTTGGACATCTGGATTTTGTGGGGCAAAGCCATAAAACATCTCTTAAATTGGTTTCAAATCGGTATTCACTTTAACCGCAGACTAAAATTGGTGCTCAAGTAAACCCTAAGCACCATAATCTTGTCTTCAGTTTATCGATTTCATTCTTGTCATATTTAATTTTTAAGTTAGCTTTACATGAGTAGCCCAAACCGCCGCCTTCTTGTTACCTCCGCCTTGCCGTATGCCAATGGTCAAATCCATATCGGGCATTTGGTGGAATACGTACAAACCGATATTTGGGTGCGCTACCAAAGAATGCGCGGTCATGAGGTGCACTACGTTGGGGCCGATGACACCCATGGCACACCAATCATGCTGCGCGCTGAAAAAGAAGGCATTACTCCCAAAGAGCTCATCGCCAACGTTTGGAAAGAACATAAGCGCGACTTTGATGACTTTTTAATTTCATTTGACAACTACTACACCACCGATAGTCCAGAGAACGAAAAGTTAGCCCAAAGCATTTATCTGAAGCTACGCGATGCTGGTCTCATTGAGATGCGCTCGATTGAGCAAGCCTACGATCCCGTTAAAGAAATGTTCTTACCAGATCGCTTCATTAAAGGTGAGTGCCCTAAGTGCGGAGCTAAAGACCAATACGGTGACTCTTGTGAAAAGTGTGGCGCAACTTACTCCCCTACTGATCTAAAAAATCCTTTCTCGGTAGTGAGTGGTGCAACACCAATCAAAAAAGTATCTGATCACTATTTTTTCAAACTTTCTGATCCGCGTTGCGAGACTTTCTTGCGCGAATGGACCCAAGTCAAAACACCTTTGCAGCCTGAAGCTCGCAACAAGATGAAAGAGTGGGTTGGCCAACCAGGTGAAAGCAAGCTAAGCGACTGGGACATCTCCCGCGACGCCCCTTATTTTGGCTTTGAGATTCCCGATGCGCCCGGCAAGTACTTCTATGTATGGCTTGACGCCCCAATTGGCTACTACGCCAGCTTCCTCAATTACTGCCAGGCTAAGGGCCTAGACTTTGCTGAGTGGGTGAAGCCAGATACTACTACCGAGCAATACCATTTCATCGGCAAAGATATTTTGTATTTCCACACCCTCTTCTGGCCTGCAACTTTACAGTTTGCTGGCTATCGCACACCTACCAATGTATTTGCTCACGGCTTCTTAACTGTTGATGGTGAAAAGATGAGTAAGTCACGTGGCACGCTCATCTCTGCCCATAGTGTGATTGAGTGTGGCTTTAATCCTGAATGGTTCCGTTATTACTTTGCCACTAAGCTTAATGACAGCATGGAAGATTTAGATTTAAATCTTCAAGATTTTGTTGCAAGAGTGAATAGCGACTTACTTGGTAAGTACATCAATATTGCTAGTCGTAGCGCTGGATTTTTAGTGAAGCGTTTTGGTGGCGTGGTTTCTGATGAAGCAATGAATCATCCTTTGCTAACTGAGATTAGAAGCGCAAGTGAAAAAATCGCAGCCCTGTATGAAGGTCGCGAATATGCCAAGGCATTGCGCACCATCATGGAACTCGCTGATAAGGTCAATGCTTTTGTTGATGGCAATAAACCTTGGGAAATTGCCAAAGATCTGGCACGCGAAGCGGATCTTCAAAGTGTCTGCAGCGTTACATTAGAGGCCTTCAGAATGCTGAGTCTGTATTTGAAGCCAGTCTTGCCGCAAGTTGTAGCTGGCGTTGAGGCGTTCTTATCCTTGCCAACGATGGACTGGAATGCCGTGAATACGCCTCTTTCCAGCAAAAATCCCATCAATGCCTACAAACACCTCATGACCCGCGTAGAGGCCCCTCAAATTGAGGCTTTGCTAGCTGCAAACCTCTAAAAACCACCTATTTCAGTCGGGCAGAGGAAAAGTCGACTGAGTTGGATGAAAAATCGTTAATAATGGTAGTTCTAGCCCCGTTGTAGTCTTGGGGTAACTTTTATAAGTTATTGAATTAATTCAGAATTTTAGGAAATATGATGGCACGTTATCAATCCGAATTCACACAGTTCTTAAATGAACTCAAATCCGAGAAACCACACCTCGAGGCAGATCAGCAAGCTGGTCGCTCACTCCTCTGGGATAAAGAGCCACTAAGCACTGAAGATTTACGTCGCGCAAAAGCAGCGAAGTTGAAGCAACGCGCTTACGTTTATTCGAATGACTGAACCGAGTACACAGCCAATATCAGATTTACTAGATAGCACCCCGTCCGTAACGGATGGGATGTCTGCTGCTTTCGCAAAGCTTTATGGCGAGCCATTATTTAAGCTTCCTACCGATCTTTATATTCCACCTGATGCGCTGGAAATTTTCTTAGAAGCATTTGAAGGTCCGCTCGATCTCCTGCTGTATTTGATCCGCAAGCAAAACTTCAACGTGCTCGATATTCCGATGGCGCAGGTGACCCAACAGTATCTGAGCTATATCGACCAAATTCGCCATACCAATTTAGAACTCGCTGCTGAATATCTTTTAATGGCAGCGATGCTGATTGAAATTAAATCGCGCATGCTACTGCCCATGAAAAAAGCAGATAGCGATGAGGAAGTAGATGACCCACGCGCAGAACTGGTGCGTCGCTTACTTGAATATGAGCGTATGAAGCTTGCTGCTCAAGAGATTGATCAGATTCCACAACATGGTCGTGACTTCCAAATAGCGCATGGCTATGTCGACACTACGGTTGCCGTTACTTGGCCTGAAGTAAATGTAGATGACTTGCAAATGGCTTGGCGTGATGTTTTGCACCGCGCCACACTCAACCAACATCACACTATTACTCGCGAAGCTTTATCAGTGCGAGACTTTATGACACGTATTTTGCGTCGCTTGCAAAGCACACGCTTTGTTGAGTTCGGAGAATTATTCGAAGAGGCGATTCATTCGGGCGGTGGCGTAGCAGTAGTCATTGTGAACTTCATTGCGATGCTTGAGCTTTCGCGCGAAGCTCTGGTTGAAATTACCCAAGCCGAGCCCTACGCACCAATTTATGTGCGCCTTGCTTACACCCCTGTTGCATGAAAATCATTAGCGATATTAATGAATTGCGTGACCACTTGCGTGGTCAAACCCGCGCCTCCTTTGTACCAACAATGGGCAACTTGCACGAGGGCCATCTCTCCTTAATGCGCCTTGCCAGACAACATGGCGACCCGGTTGTAGCCAGTATCTTTGTGAACCGCTTGCAGTTTGGGCCAAATGAAGATTTTGATAGCTACCCCCGCACCATGCAGGCAGACATCGACAAGCTGGAAAAAGAAGGTGTCTACATTCTGTTTGCGCCTACTGAGCGCGATCTGTACCCGCAGCCCCAGGAATACCGCGTAGATCCGCCACAACAACTGGGCGATATCCTTGAAGGTGAATTTCGCCCCGGCTTCTTTAAAGGCGTTTGTACCGTTGTCCTCAAACTCTTTTCTTGCGTACAACCTAAGGTTGCTGTGTTTGGCAAAAAAGATTATCAGCAGCTGATGATCATTCGTCAGATGGCAAAACAATTTGCTCTACCCGTTGACATCATTCCCGCTGAAACCATTCGCGCAGAAGATGGCCTAGCGCTCTCCTCACGCAATGGCTATCTCTCTGCAGCGGAGCGGGCTGAGGCTCCTGAGCTACAAAGATTACTCAATGAAGTGCGCAATCAAGTCTTGGACTTAAAAGAACGCAATATTGAAGCACTATCTGCCATTGAAAAGAAGGCTGTCGCGCAATTAGCTGGTCGCGGTTGGGAGCCCGATTACATTGCTATTCGTCAACAGGGTGACTTAGCACCATCCAATAATGAAAATCTACAAGCCGGTGAACCTTTGGTGATCCTCACCGCAGCCAAACTGGGCAAAACCCGCCTTATTGATAACTTAGAGATCTAAGTAGCCCTAAGACAGTTTTTTCAAAAACTAAGCACCGCATTAATGACTTGAATATACTGAGACCTAACCAATCTCAAAGGATTAGTCATGAACCGTTTTGGGCGCCGTCTACTGCTGGTCATTGCCTGTAGCTCTCTTCTCCCTTTGGCTACTGAGGCTGCCCCTGCGGTCCCACCCTTTTATGTTGCAGCCTCCAAAATAAAACCTGAGGGCAAACTCGGGCAGGTGGTCAAGAAAGAAAAAGTAGCGACAGAGATATCGGGCGCTCAGGCTTGGCGCATTGCCTACATTTCTTCAGATGTAAACGATCTCAAAACAATCTCAACCGGCCTATTGATTGCGCCAGTGGGTCCAGCTCCGAAGGAGGGTCGCCCAATTGTTTCCTGGTCTCACGGTACGACAGGTAGCGCGCAAAATTGCGGCCCTTCGCAACAAATTAATCCAGCCGTACCTTTAAATGAGTACTACCTCATGAATGGAAATTCTTGGGAGGATTACGGCGTCCTCTCCGTAACTGAATTTATCAAACAAGGTTATGTTGTCGTAGCCACTGATTATCAAGGGCTTGGTGGTGGCGGTAAGCACCAATATGCCGTTGGGCAAACACAAGGTCGAGATGCAATCAATGCCATTCGTGCAGCGGGCGCCATCAAGGAAGCGAGCGCTGGTAAGAAGGCTCTACTTTATGGCTGGTCCGAGGGTGGCTACTCGGTCCTTTCTGCTGGCGGCTCTCCAGACTATCTAGCCAAAAAAGGGACTGCCTTTGATGGTATCGAACTCGTTGGCGTTGTAGCCCTGTCTCCTGTGAACGTATCAGGGGTCGCGCAATTTGCCTTGAGTAGCAGTCAGACTCCAGAGCAAGCGATGGAGAAAATCACTGCCCCTTTGTCACAAAATATTTTTATGTGGGGCCATTTAGCAGGAATGATGTATGGCTTACAGGCGGCATACCCAGAAAAACTGCAACTGACTGATTGGTTCACTCCTGAGGGTGCCAAAGTGTTTGATGTACTCTCAAACAATAAATGTTTTCATGTCTTAAGTGACTCATTGACATACAGCTATGGTGAAAATTACAAGTCCTTAGTCAAAACAACGCCAAGCAATACCAAAGCATGGATCGATGCCTTGATTGTTGGTGGAGTACCAAATAAGGCGCCCACAGTACCGGTGCTCGTGTTTCGCGGAACAAAAGATGCTGTTCCCAAACCAATGGTCGATATCTACGAAGCTCAGATGTGTAAATTAGGTGCCAATGTGAAGCATATTGAACTTGACGGGGCAACCCACTTCACTAGCCCCGTAGAAGCGCAGCAAACGTTCTTGCCTTGGGTTAAAGATCGCTTTGCCAATAAGCCGCTTGCAAATGGGTGCCCAAAAAGCTAACGACTCTTCATTTGATGACCTGCCATATCTGATGTAAAAAAACCACCTTCGTGAACTGACCCCCAAAAGTTGGACACCAAGTCCAACCAAGGGGGTTTTGTTTTATGAGCAAATACAGTACGCAGTTCAAGCTAAAGGTAGTTAAAGAGTATTTAAAGTTTGGCGGTCTTAGGAGGATAGCTAATCTCCATGAGATTAATACTTCTGATATCCGTAATTGGACTTTAGCCTATCAAACACATGGCTTACCCAGCCTTAAAAAGAGGGTTCTTCAGCAATATACGCCGCAGTTCAAGCTTTCTGTTCTTCAATATATGAAGAGCAATCAGGCATCTATACGCCCTACTGCAGCCCACTTTAATATTGCTGCGCCCAGCTCGATTAGCGTTTGGCAGCGCCTCTACAATGAAGGTGGTATTGCAGCTTTGCAAGCCAGACCTAAAGGACGAGTGCCCATGCCCAAACCCTTCAAGCCGTTTGTTCCTACCAATAAGCCAGTAACTCAGATGACTCAAGAAGAGCTGATCCAAGAGCTCGAGTACCGAAGGGTGGAGACTGATTACCTAAAAAAGCTAGAAGCCTTAGCCCAGCAAAAGCACTTAGCAAGCAAGAACAAGTCCAAGTGATTACTGAGTTAAGGCAGAGTTATCCACTACAAGTGATCTTGACAGTAGTTGGAATGCCTAGGAGTGTGTATTACTACCAAGTTAGTGCCAGCCTTAAACCAGATACTTATCTTGAGGCCAAAACTCAGATTAAGACCATCTTCCATGCTCATAAGGGCCGCTATGGCTATCGTCGAGTGCAGACAGCGCTTGGGTCTCAGAGCCATTACCTTAATCACAAGACCGTGCAAAAGCTCATGGCTCAGTTGAGCCTTAAATCGACTGTTAGACCTAAGCGTTATCAGTCTTACAAGGGAGCCCTTGGTAAAGTTGCCCCTAATTTATTGGAGCGCAAGTTTGTAGCCAAAGCGCCCAATCAAAAGTGGGTAACGGATGTAACCGAGTTCAATATCAAAGGTAAGCGGGTCTATCTCTCACCAATCTTAGATCTGTATAACCAAGAGATCATCTCTTATACGATCACAGATCGTCCTCAGATCAGCATGGTGATGCAAATGCTCCAAAAGGCTTTTAAGCAACTAAAACCAAAAGATAAACCCATCCTGCACTCAGACCAGGGCTGGCAATATCAGATGAGGTTTTATCAGGAGGCTTTAAAAGAACAAGGCCTTACTCAAAGCATGTCTAGAAAGGGTAATTGCTTAGATAACGCCGTAATGGAAAACTGGTTTGGGATCATGAAAAGCGAGTTCTTCTACCAAGAGAAGTTTGAGACTATCGAATCATTTAAGAAGGGGCTACATGAATATATCCACTACTACAACCATGATCGAATCAAACAAAAACTAAAGGGATTAAGTCCGGTGCAATACCGAACTCAATCCCTCGTGCTAACCTAACTAAACTGTCCAACTTTCGGGGGTCAGTTCATTCGGGTGGTTTTTCTTTGCTTCCTCTATGGTGGCTTTGTATTGGAAAGCACCCAATTTCTCAAATTAAATCAGATGGCTCAAATTGGCAATAAGGGACTACTCGCAAGATTCCAGAAGGACTGCAAATGAAGTAAAAATGCTGATAACTGAAAACTAGTGCATAAGCCTAGGAATTAAAAGCGGTAGCCAATACCAACAACTAAATCAAAGCCTACGGCATTAGATGGGGAGTTAATTAAATATCCCCCATTAGTTAGAACAGAGACCTGCTTCTCTCTATTCACTGCATAGTTAGCCTCTCCAAGGAGGTAAATGGCGTCTGTAACCATTTGCTTATAGCCAAGGCCATAAAGAGTGCCATTCACTTTCACGGATTGTTGGGGATAATTGAGTGCGGGGGTGTTCGCTGAGGCACTAGCATGTGTAGTAGCCGCAGCATATCCAAGTTTGGCATATACCAAACGGTTAGCATCAATCGCATACCCTGGAATAAGAGAGATGCTGTAAGCATTGTTAACGTTGTAAACACCGTAGGCCGAACTACCAGAAGCGGTCGCAGTTGTAGTCGCAGAACTTGAGGCCCCAGGGCTTATAGCAACGCCGATGCCAAGTAGATAGGTATCGTTAAATGCAAAGTTATAACCAGCACCAAAACTGCCGGTTGGTCCATTTGCGTGGGTAGCGGTTGAGTATGTGGGGATAACATAAGCACCACCAGGTGTTGTTGTGGTTGTAGCAGCAGTGGCTTTGGGGATATAACTTTCATAGCCTATTGCCACTTGGCCATAAGCGCCTTCCCAAGCATTGGATTTGGATTGCGCGCCGCTGATGCTGACCATTGCAAAATACGACAAAAAACCTATTAAAGGCATCTTGTAATTCATTATTTATCTCCTACTATTTTTATAGTTAATCAATACTTAATTACGTTGCATCAAGAAAATTACTTTTTAATATGCTTAAGAATTTCACTGGGTTCAATTGGTTTATACAGTGCCTTGATACTCAAATCATCAAATATTTTGAGGTGTTCAGGTGATGTGTCTGCCGTAACGATGATTGCTGGAATATCGGCATTAAATTGTTCGCGAATTTTCTGAATATAAGAAGCTCCATTCTCAAATCCCAATCTGTAGTCACTCAAGATAAAATCCAAGTGAGATATTTTTTCTAGCTCAGAATAAAATTCACCAGCATTCAATGGAATGAGATGCACGACAAATCCAGCTGCCGTAAAAAACTGATAATAGGCATTTAGTAAAACATCGTCATCTTCAATTATTGCTAAATGACCTAAATGTAAACACTGAGAATCTTCCAATGTAAAGGCAGAACAATCGTCACCCAGCACTTGATTGGCTGCAGCAGTGTTATCTAAAAGGGCTTCGGGTTCTATAGTGGCAAAATAGGTTTTTAGTGTGAAGACGGACCCCCTTCCCAGATCTGATTCAACGGAAAGCGTGGCGCCAATGAGCTTGATGATGCGATTTACGATGGAAAGACCAAGCCCTAGGCCATCATGCAGAGCGCGGGTATGTTGACCACGGTAAAACTCTTTGTATATTGAATTTAGATCTTCCTTGCTCATGCCCAAGCCCGTATCACGGATATGGACTACAAGCCCCTGGGTGTCTTGGGTGAATAAAACATCAATACTTCCAGACTCTGTGTACTGGATAGCATTGGAAATAATATTCATCAGAATCTGAGTGAGCAATGCCAAATCGCCATACGCGTTCATATTTTGGTATTTAAAATTCAAATTCAAATTTTTCGCTTTGGCAATCGGTACAAGTAATCCCTGAAGATTGGATGCCAAGACACTGACATCAAATAAGGTATTTTTAACCAAAATACTCTGGGAATCCAATTTGCTAATATCTAAAAGAGCATTAAACATTCTATTTAATTGATCGGCACTAAACTTCAACTTACCAATAATTAATTTTTCATCTTCATCCATCTTCTGATCATTTAGCAAAGCTAAGAAAATATTGATTGCTTGCATTGGTTGGCGTAGATCATGGCTAGCTGTCGCAATGAAGTCTGACTTAGCAGCATTGGCAGCAATGGATGCATCTTTTTCAATGGTCAACTCATCTAACAAGGCATCATTTTTAAATTTGAGGATTAAGTTTTTTTCCCAAGATAGTGAAAAAAGTGAACCTAATTTTAGAGAATAGTAAAAGAACAGGGCGGCACCAGTAACAATCGGCCAGTGCACAACAGCGTTGGGAATGAAAATATAGTAAACGAATAGACATATTTGCAACGGGGCTATGAAGGAAACTAAGGTACTCCAATTAAGACAGTTTCCATACATATTGATGAAAATAAAAATCAACGTAATGGTGTAATAAAGCAGGTAGTATTCTAGGGAGTGCGTAGGGAGCAAGATTAGCCAGCCGAACCCCCAACAAGCTGACGAAAGTCCAATAGCCCAATTCATTTTCAGAATATTTTTATCGATATTCTTTTGAGGGTTCGTAGATAAAACCAAATATGCCCTGATTAAAAGGCAAATATTGGTAACAATAAACCACAGGTAAAATCGATCATATCCAGCCGATTCAGCAAAGAGTGCGAGGCATAAAATGGGTCCTAAAAAGGCTGGAAAAAGACTTTCTTTAGCCACCTTTAGCATGTGCACTAATTTCTCATATTGCAGCTGCTTGATTTGATCTGGCGAAAGATCAATACTTGGCTTGTTGAAGAATTTAGATATGTTTAGTTCAATCATATTAAGTTCAATTGCTTAGCTTTATTGATAGCCTGAACTCGATTGGACACCTTTAGTTCTTTGAAAATTGCATTAATGTGGACTTTGACTGTTTGTTCTTTTATTTCAAAGTTATATGCAATTACTTTATTTGATTGGCCTTGAGCAATGCATTTAAGTATTTCATATTGTCTTCCTGTCAAACCGGTAGCAACAGCCTCAGGCAGAAAAGTAGACATCATTGCGTAAATCTGGCTATAGATCTGTTCAACATCATTATTTTTAGAAATAAAAATCTGACAGCCAGCTTCTAAACATTTTTCCTTCCAGGCATCTTCTTCAAGCCCTGATATCGCTGCAATATTGGTTACATTACTCAATTTTTTAAATTCAAGTATTCCAAATAAGGGATCAAGGGAGTCTGGGATGCTGAGGTCTAATAAAATTGTCCAAGGGACATTCTTAGACTTAGCTAGACTAATGCCATCAGAGATATTAGATGCGCTAAATACCTCGATAGCATGTGCGTTGAATCTTCTTGTTAGGTAAAGATGCAATGCATCTCGATAAACGGGGTGGTCATCAACGATTAATAATGCAGACATCAGAAAGATTTATCTCTTGAGTTTATGGGACGATTAAGCATAATTAGTTTGATCTCTGAATGCTATCTATATTTGATAGGTATCAATACTAGTTTAAGAGAATTCCCAAGCTTACTCAGCCCCGATGATTTAGCCTATAGAACTTTAGTTCTACTACTAAAGTTCCTCATCTCCCCTACAAATAATTGACTTGCGTCAACTTTTTTATTGTCAATTGCACCGATATTGCATGCAGGGCTCGCAAAGCCAATGAAATATTAACCAAAGGGGGGTTTCATGAGTAAATTCATTAGCTATCTACTAGTCGCATTTGTTGCATATTTCATTGGTACAGTAAGTGCGGCAAGCTTGATTGGCATCGATGCTTCTGCCGTATCAAAAATTTCTGCTTATATCAATGCGGCTCATTCCCAAGATCAAGCTTACTAATCGGACGAGTAAATGTTTATGACTAATCTTTTGGGGCGCCATCTACGCACTAGCCTTCTGACAGTGATTCTTATTATCTGCGGCGTTATAGCCTTGGCCGGAACCAAAGTTTTAGCAAATATTAACAATCAAGCTGAGATTGCACAGAGCAATCCTCATCATATTCCTGATGAATTAAATCCAAAATTGAAGCGGGTCTCAGAGTATTTCCAGGTGATCCGTTATGTAGCAAAGGAGGACATGGTGGAGCTTAAAGAAACATTACATAGCGCTGCATTTAAAGGTAAAGCTGCATATATTGAGCCAATATTAGATTACACAACAGGCACCTCTAACTAGATTTAGTCTCCAATAATCAGATTAGCGGGTATGCACAAGTGGAGTGAGACAACATGACAATTTTGCGTTATTCCAAGGTATTCGAAGTTTTGGGGCATGACACCAGGTTGAAAGTATTCGACTTGATTTATCGATCTGGAACAAAGGGTGTTAGACCCAAAGAGATGATTGATCAATTTGGTGTTGATTCAGGAACATTAGATTTTCATCTCAAAAAGCTTTTGGCAATTAATTTAGTTGCTATAAGGCAAAAGGGTCCAAAATGTCTTTATCATCTCAATGAAAATATTCCAGTAGAGTTGGCTCAGTTATTCGATGCCAACCAAAAGGAGGGGCATTAGAGCTAGTCGAAGAGGCATCCCTAGCCCTAAAGCCAAGATCAGGCACTCAACCGCCTGTAGAACGTTTTGCCCTAACTGTTGCATCGACGGGCTGAAATCAAGGTTGGTAGCGGTCATCGGCTGAATGTCGAGCCGCTCTACATTACAACGCGAAGAATTGCCCCACTTCAAGGCTTAATTCTTTAGCCAGCTCTGCACCAGTGACTTTGCCAGCTGCGCCCTTAGCTTTTAGCACTTCAATCTGTCCACCATGACAACTCACGAAGAATGAATCTAGCGTAATTTGTGTAAGCTCACCTGGCTTGCCTTTAACGGCGCCAAAGGTTTGCGCTACATGCTTATGGCAATCGTAGATCTGTACTTTTTGCTCACCAAACTTCGTCCATGCACCTGGCGCAGGATTAGCCGCTCTGATGACGTTATAGATTTGGGTGATGTGACTTGCCCAATGAATCTGCGCAGCGTTTGCATCAAACCAACCTTCATAGTTTGCTTGCGATTCATCTTGGATAACTTCTGTATGCTTTTCTGCCACCACGAGATCTGCAGCTTCTAACAAAGCCTTAATACCGGCCGGGAAGAGATGATCGAAGTAAACCTTTCCGAGAGTGTCATCAGGTCCTATAGCCACTTCTTTTTGCAAAATGACTGCGCCTTCATCCAAGCCATCGCTTGGGCGGAAGATGGTTAAACCAGTCTTTTCCTCACCTAGGGCAATTGCCCAGTTGATGGCGCTAGGACCGCGATATTGAGGCAATAAGGATGGGTGGTACTGAATAGTGCCGTGACGCGGAATCTTGACCAGCTCTTGCGGCACGAACTGCAATACGTAGGCCATCACGCAGATATCAGCCTTGCTATCAATCAAGGCTTGAGCAGCTTCAGGACTCTTTAAGGAGGAAAACTGCAAAGGGCTTAGACCCCTTGCAATCGTTGCCTCTTTTAATACTTCTGGTTTGCTTGATTTAGGATTATCAGGAGGGCAAAAGACAGCAACTACTTCATCGCCACGATCCAAAAAGGCCTCTAAAGCAGCCCTCCCAAAATCTGCACTTCCAATCAAAGCAACCCGCATCTTAGATCACCTTATCGTGACGCAATGAGATCAACTCATCAGTAGTAAAACCAAGTTCGCTAAGAATCTCATCGGTATGCTCACCAAGTAATGGTGAACGCGTCACAACTGTTTCGCTATCAGACATCTTAATTGGATTACCTACGGTCAAATACTTACCGCGAATCGGATGATCGACCTCAACTACGGTTCCGGTATCGCGCAATGATTGCTCTTCAGAAATTTCTTTCATAGACAGAATTGGGCCACAAGGAACATCGTATTTATTCAAAATATCCATCACTTCAAACTTGCTTAGAGTCATGGTCCACTTCTCAATCTCAGCAAAGATTTCCATCAAGCGTGGCAAGCGTGCCATGGCTGATGAGAAATTGTGATCAGTAATCCAATCTTCGCGACCAATGACTTTGCAAATAGCTTCCCATACTGGAGCCTGAACAACAACATAAATATAGGAATTGGGGTCAGTTTCCCAGCCTTTGCACTTCAAAATCCAACCAGGCTGACCACCACCAGAGGCATTGCCAGCGCGGGGTACAGCGTCGCCGAAGGTTCCATTAGGATACTGTGGGTACTCTTGCATCGTGCCATTACGCTCCAAACGCTGTTGATCACGCAACTTCACGCGGCATAAATTCAAGACAGAATCTTGCATTGCAGCCAAGACTTTTTGACCGCGACCAGAATGCGTACGTTGATACAGCGCAGTAACAATACCCAAGGCTAAATGTAAGCCGGTACCGCTATCACCAATTTGCGCACCCGTTACCATCGGAGGGCCATCATCAAAACCAGTGGTTGAAGCTGAGCCGCCTGCGCACTGAGCAACGTTTTCATAAACCTTGCAATCCTCGTATGGGCCAGGACCAAAACCTTTTACAGAGGCCATGATCATCATTGGGTTTAATTCTTGAATACGTTCCCAAGTAAATCCCATGCGATCTAAGGCACCAGGGGCAAAGTTTTCTACCAACACGTCGCACTCTTTAATAAGGCGCTCGAGAATTTCTTTACCTTTTTGGGTTTTGGTATTCACAGTAATAGAACGCTTGTTATGGTTCAACATCGTGAAATACAAACTATCCGCATCAGGAATGTCGCGCAATTGACCGCGAGTAGCATCGCCCTCACCTGATTTTTCTACTTTAATCACGTCAGCGCCAAACCAAGCCAATAACTGAGTACAAGTCGGCCCTGATTGAACATGCGTGAAGTCGAGGATCTTCACCCCCTCTAGTGCTTTTGCCATGGTTTAAGTCCTAATAAGATTGAAATTTTGAATTAAGCCAATTTTACCAGTCGGAAATTGGGGCAAATCAAGGATGCCCAGGTTTTGGGCATGAATGCTGCTAAGACCCTATATTTACTGCCTTGCATTGACTATATTGGGCTAAGAAGGAGGATTTTCAAGATCAGATAGCCGCTTCTTGAGGGCTCGCTCTTCGGCAAATCGCTCGGTTTCGTCACGAATCACGGCGGCCACCCCAGTCGCCTTGTGATTTTCATCAAAAAGCATGCCTACGGTAAACGCAATCGATAAAGCACGCCCATCCTTGTGCTTTGCGGGCACCTTCAATAAAGAGGTGCCATAACGAGTGGTACCAGTTGCCATTGATTTGCTGTAGCCCTCGTTATGCCTCTGACGCTGACGCTCGGGAACGATCAGATCAAGCGTATTTCCTAGAGCCTCTGCTTCGGTATAACCAAAAATGCGCGTAGCCGCGGCATTCCAAAGCACAATCTTTTCATTGGCATCAGACACAATCACTGCATCGCCAATGCAATCTAGCAGTTGATGGAGATCGATGGATGTTTTCATATTCTCAGTCTAAAGACTTTTGCGGATGCATAGGAAATTAAAAGTGATGGTATAAAAAAGGCGCTCACTAGGAGCGCCTTAAAGCTTGTACAAATTAATGCTTTGTAGTTATTAAACTGCCTTAGCTGTGTGCAGCTTAGCGATGTCATCAGCGCTATAGCCGAGGTCTGCCAACACTTCATCAGTGTGCTCACCCAAAACTGGTGATGGACCAACTTCAATTTCCAAATCAGAGAACTTGATTGGGCTGCCGATTGTCAAATATTTACCACGTACTTTGTGGTCAACTTCAACAATAGAACCGCTCTTACGCAAGTCTGGTGAGTTTGCCAATTCTTTCATTGACAATACCGGCGCGCAAGGAATATCAAACTTGCGGAGGATGTCCACAGCTTCATATTTAGTCTTGTCTTTGAGCCACTCTTCAATCGTTGCGAAGATGTCAAAAATCTTATCTTGACGCGCTTCTGCAGTCATATAAGCTGGATCAGTTGCCCACTCTGGCTTGCCAATTGCTTTGGTAATTGGCTCCCAAGCGTGACCTTGAATGGTGAAGTAGATGTATGCGTTTGGATCTGTTTCCCAGCCTTTACACTTCAAAACCCAACCTGGCTGACCACCACCACCAGCGTTACCGCCACGTGGAACTACGTCAGTGAATGAACCGTGTGGATACTGTGGGTATTCTTCCAAGTAACCAATTTTGTCCAAACGTTGTTGATCGCGCAATTTCACACGGCACAGGTTCAATACGGCATCTTGCATTGAGCAAGATACTTTTTGACCCTTGCCAGTTTTTTGACGCTGCATCAATGCAGTCAAAATGCCGATTGCCAAATGCATACCAGTGTTGCTATCGCCCAGAGCGGCAGCAGAAACTGTAGGAGGACCATCCCAGAAGCCTGTTGTTGAAGCAGCGCCACCAGCACACTGCGCAACGTTTTCATACACTTTCAAGTCTTCGTATGAGTGACCATCGCTAAAACCTTTTACAGAAGCCATGATCATTTTTGGGTTCAGCTCTTGAATACGCGCCCAGCTAAAGCCCATACGGTCTAGAGCACCTGGACCAAAGTTCTCAACCATTACGTCAGAAGCCTTGATCATCTTCTCTAAAACTTCTTTACCTTCTTGAGTTTTAGTGTCGAGCGTCAAAGAACGCTTATTACCGTTCAACATCGTGAAGTACAAAGCATCGGCACCTGGAATGTCGCGCAATTGGCTACGGGTTACGTCGCCAGAGCCTGGACGCTCCACTTTAATAACGTCAGCGCCGTACCAAGCTAACAACTGGGTACATGCAGGACCAGCTTGCACGTGTGTGAAATCGATGATGCGGATACCGTCTAATGGTTTAGTCATGTTTGTTTCTCCTTAAATTATTTCTTAATGTAGCTCTTCAATATTACGTATCTGTTACTTAATAAATTCCTGAAACTATGCTTTTTTAGTAGCGCCAGCAGATGGGTTCAAATTCGTCAAACGCCCACTCTCTGTACCCGCCGTTTCATCAATCACAGCGTTAATTAGAGCTGGTTTGCCAGCTGCAATTGCCTCTGTTAATGCTGCTTCTAATTCTGCTGGGGTAGTGACGTAGTAACCAACGCCACCAAACGCTTCAATCATCTTGTCGTAACGAGCATCTTTAACAAATACGGTTGGCGCAACATCTGCACCACCCGTTGGGTTGACGTCAGTACCGCGATATACGCCATTGTTGTTAAAGACCACTGTTGTGATTGGGAGTTTGTAACGGCAAACTGTTTCCAATTCCATGCCGCTAAAGCCGAATGCGCTATCGCCTTCTACTGCGATCGTTGGCAAACCACTAGTGACTGCAGCACCGATGGCGTAACCCATACCAATACCCATAATGCCCCATGTACCTGAGTCAAAACGCTTACGTGGCTTGTACATATCAACGATTGCACGGCAATAGTCGAGCGTATTAGCGCCTTCGTTTACCAAGTTCACATCTGGGTTCTTCTTGATCACATCACGAATCACACGCAAAGCACCATGAAAGTTCATTGGTGTCACTTCTTTGGCAAGTGTTTCTGCCATCTTCGCGGTGTTCTTATCTTTCTTCTCGGTAATCGCGGCGATCCATTCAGCGCTTGGCTTAGGAACGGCAGCAATACCCTTCAGGAGTTCACCAACGCATGAACCAATATCACCAATCAATGGTGCATCGATTTGCACGTTGCTATCAATTTCGTTTGCCTGAATATCAATTTGGATAAATTTCTTAGGATCTTTACCCCAGGTCTTGCCTTTACCGTGCGCCAACAACCAGTTCAGACGCGCACCAACCAACATCACTGCATCAGCCTCAGCCAATACAAATGAACGCGCTGCAGAAGCAGATTGTGGATGGTTATCAGGCAACAAGCCTTTAGCCATCGACATTGGTAAGTAAGGAATGCCGGATTTTTCAACCAAGTCACGAATCTCTTTATCAGCTTGTGCATAAGCAGCGCCTTTACCTAAGAGAATCAATGGACGCTTAGCGCCCTTCAACACATTCAAAGCACGCTCAACAGCATCGGCCGCTGGAATTTGACGTGGTACTGGATCGATGACTTTGAAGATGGATTTCTTAGCTTCTTCAACGGGCATGGTTTGGCTGAGCAACTGCGCTGGCAAGTCTAGATACACACCGCCTGGACGACCAGAAACTGCTGCACGAATCGCACGAGCAAAACCGATGCCGATATCTTCAACGTGGTTGATGCGGTACGCCGCTTTGCAATATGGCTTTGCCGCATTGAGCTGATCCATCTCTTCGTAGTCACCTTGTTGCAAGTCAACGATTTCACGCTCGCTTGAGCCGCTAATCAAAATCATTGGGAAGCAGTTCACAGTGGCATTAGCAAGTGCTGTCAAACCGTTCAAGAAACCAGGTGCAGAAACCGTCATACAAATACCAGGCTTCTGCGTCATATAACCAGCAATCGCAGCAGCGTTACCAGCATGCTGTTCGTGACGGAAACCGATAAAGCGCATGCCTTCGGCTTGAGCTAAACGGCACAAGTCAGTAATTGGAATACCAACGAGTCCGAAAATCGTATTGAGATCATTCGCCTTAAGGGCGTCAATGACGAGATGGAAACCGTCAGTTAATTGTGTGTTTTGGTTGTCTGTTGTCATATAAGTAGTTGTTTTAAGTTATCGATTGCATCACAAGGCTACATGCGCCTCACTTGGGCAGAGGTGAATCTTAGGCTCGGGGGTGTGGTTCATCATTGACTTCGGTCAATTTCCCTTGAAATCCAGTAAATTCAAGGGTTAGCGCTTAGATAAAGAGCTCTTTATGCTTGGTTTTTAAGCGACTTAAAGTCTCTGGGGAGAGATTTAAATAGGCTGCCAACTCTTTTTTGGGGAGGAGCTCAAATAAGTCCTCATATTTGCGCAGAAAACGCTCCACTCGGCCTGGGGCATCGAGCATATGCAAGGTAATGGTGTGAGCCATGATTTCGCTCATCAGACGCATCACCTCAAATTCAAAGCTCTCTTTCAGTGGCTTATGCTGATCAAGAAACTCGGCCCACTTCTTCATGGGCATACGCGCCACGCGCGCCTTGGTAACCGAGGCAATGCTGTATGGGGCGGCCGTCTTTAGGCGCCACGCGGCATAGCTTGTTTCAATATCTTTTTCGATAGCAAATCGCAAAATCATCTCTTTGGCATCCGCACTCGAAACGATCCGCTTTAGGATGCCGTCCAGTACGAAGTACTGCTCCATTTGGTGATCACCTTGATGAAGCAAAATGTCGCCTTTTCTGAGGTCGGAGATCTCTAAATGACGCTCTAATTCGGCCATGCTTTCCTGATCCAGGCTTTTTAGCACTGAGTTTTGGCTCAGCTGTAAGCGAATCAGGTTTTTTTCGAGGTGCTTGTCTAATGCTGTCATGAATCCTTAATCCTAGACCCTATATTGTAGGCTTTTTATGATCTAAATCAGGTTTTCAGCTTCGTGCTTAGGCTAGAATTGCTGGGTCGTGGTGCTTTATTGCAGTGCAATAAAGTTAAACGGGAAACACTAAACGTGTGCTGCCCCCGCAACGGTAGGTAAATACATCCTCAATTGAAAAATGAGGGGTGTCAGGAGTCTGAAAAAGCCACTGTGCATGTCAATTGCATGGGAAGGCCAGATTCTGAGATTTACTAGCCCGGATACCGGCCAAGACAGGTGGAATTTTGCGGACGGGGATCTTCGCGCGCCGATGAAGCATCCCAAGCCAGCAGGCCAGGATGTCCAATTGACGCACGATCTCTCAAAAGGTGAATTCTGTTCGACCCAGCTTACGGGGAAGTTAGCTAGGTGTTTCGAAGGCAGAAAGTGCATCATGAAACAGCAGTTCAGCAACAAAGCGTTAAGCGCCCTTTTTTGTGGCGCAGTCATTTTTGGATCCATTTCAAATGCATTAGCCCAAAGTTCACAATCAACAGTCATTGTTTCGGGCTCACGTTTTGAAGAGAACCTCAACGAGGTTCCTGCAAACGTGCAAGTTATCACCCGCGATGAAATCGCTGAGTCAAGCTCTACAAATATTCCTGATATTTTGTCCCAAATAGGCGGCTTGAATGTCAGAAATACCACCGGCGGCCAACTCAATCTTGGGGCCACCATTGATATGGGTGGCTACGGTCCAACAGCTAATAACACAACGCTGATTCTGGTGGATGGGCAAAGAATCAATCCCATTGATTCATCTTCAGTGTCATGGGAATCCATTCCGCTAGACTCAATTAATCGCATTGAAATCCTTCATGGCGGTGCCAGCGTTCAATACGGTAACGGCGCCATAGGTGGCGTTATTAACATCATCACCAATGGTGGTAAAAAAAATCTCAATCAAGTGTCTACAAGCTACGGCAGTTTTAATACCCTAGTCAACAATGCAATTTTTAGAAATACCATTGACCAAACCACGGTTCAACTTAGCGCTAACACTTCCAATACGAATGGTTGGAGGCAAAACTCTGCCGCCAATGCCTATGCATTTGATGCAAAAGTGACTCAAGCTTTAGGTGGAAGGGATAATGTTTATGCTGATGCGTTTTATAGCTATTCAAACCAACAAAACCCAGGCGGGGTAGTAGGTCAGGTTGGACAAGGAAATCCTCAGTCTGCAAAATTCAACAATATTGGATCTGGTACAGGCGTCTACAACACAGGCGTTCGTGCGGGCGTCGCCAAAGAATTAAGCAGCATATTTAATTTAGAGATAGACGGTTTTTATAGCAATAAAAATACCTTCTTTACTCAGCCTTATTACTCCACTGATGCATCGGGAGTGGGCTCATACCCAGCGATTAGCCCATCATTCACAAAGTACCAAGGATGGCAGGCCAACTTTAGCCCGCGCATTAAAGGTGATTTTGACTCATTCGGCACCAGCATATTGGGCTACGAATTTAATAAGGCCAGTCAGTCGTCGAATGGCACCTTTAGCTCTGTAATGAATCAAGCAGGGCAAGCGCAATATGCGGCAGTTAATCCGCTTCAGAGTGAAGCATATGCCAGCCTCTATAACCAATCCATTTATTTCATCGAAAGGGTTCCAGTTACAAAAGGTATTGAACTGAATGGAGGCTATCGGTATCAAACACAAAGCGCCACTACCAATGGTATTAGTATTTGGAGCGGCGCAAGTAGCGATAGTAAAACCTACTCTGCAAATGCCGGGGATGTGGCGATCAATTTTAAATACCTTGAGGGGCAACGTGTTTACGTCAAATGGAATCAGTCCTATCGCTTTCCCAATGTTGATGAGTTTTGGGGGTGGTCAACAAACGGTGGTCAAGCCTTTGGTGGAATTCTTAAACCTCAAACTGCACAAACCTATGAGATTGGTGGAAATTGGCAAGTTCTTAAAAGTAACTTAACGGCATCTATTTTTACTTCGGTTTCCCAAAATGAGATTTTGTATAACCCTGCAACTTTTATTAACTCTAATTCTCCTTATGACATTAATAGAAATGGAGCAATTTTTAATGTGCTTTCAGCGCTCACTTCGCAATTGTCAGCTGGCGTTGGTGGGACTGTGCAGCATGCGACTTACGCTAGTGGACCATACCAAAACCAATCAATAGCTCAAGTACCAAACCTATTGCTCAATGCCAGGGCAACCTATACGCTTACAAGTAATTTGTCATTCGGCGGGGTAATCAATTATGTGGGAAGCCAGCATTATGATGCCACCCCAACTTATTACAGCTCCTTGGCGGTCATGCCCTCTTACACCGTTGCAGATATTTATGCCAATTACAAATTGGGTAATTGGGAGACTCGCGTGACTGTTAAAAACGTTGGAAATTCTCAATATTCAACATATGGGGGGTATGGTTATGTAACGGGGCCCAATGGCAATAACGCAAACAATTACTATTACTACCCCAATGACCCTCGATCCATTTACATTAGCGCTAAATACAACTTCAACTAATGACCCCTGATTACCCCAGCTTGAGTTCCAAAAAACAGGGCGAATGAGGCTGGTTTTCCCTCAAAAATCAGCTTCTCAATAATTGGGACTACCTCTTGGTTTTCCTAAGGCTACAATGCCAGTATGAGCGAGCAAACCCCCTCTTCCCCTAGCGATATATCGGTTGACGATCTGTCGGCGATAGTTCAGCGCGTGGCTGATAAGTTGCAACTGATTGCTGAGGCAGTAAAAAACCTCAACCAGAATCGCACTCAACTTGAGGGCAAGATCGAAGACGCCCAAAAACGGATTCAACATATTTTGAGCAGGCTGCCAGAGCAGAGTGATGGACGCCAATTGAATTTACTTGGTGAGGCAACTCCCCCAACAAACTCAGAGGACGACAATGAGCCAACTACGCATTGAGGTAACTCTTGCCGGTCAAAAAATAGCGCTCGCAACCAGCGCTGAACACGAGCCCTTACTTCGTGCTGCTTGCACATTAGTGGATGAACAAATTCAGCTGGCAATTAATGGAGGTAACCGTAGCATTGAACGTGCGAGCATGATGGCGGCCCTCAAAATTGCTGGTGATCTCATTACTTTAAAAAATGCTGTTCCAGAAACCAATGCGCAAAGCACTACTTCCGGAACAAACTCCGAAGATATGATTCGCCTTCAAGCGGAAATTAAATCTTTAGAAGATCAAGTAGATACTTTGATGCAAACCCTTTCCCTGCCTGGTACGCCAAGGCCAATAGTTCCTTGAACCGATGCGCAAGCATCCGGAACGATCTTTACATTGTGGGCGTGAGCGTTTCGAAACTTCACAGTGGCAGCTTCGAGCTGTTTACTCCCTGAACTTCTTAATGCACCCGAAGCAAAGTAGCCGTTCCACCTTGAACCTTAGGGTTCAGGATGACGGCCTAGCGGCTAAGGCGGGGAATTCATGTCACTAAGCGATATCGCACTACTGATGTTGTGTGGGAGCATCTCTGGCTTTCTAGCGGGACTCCTTGGTATTGGTGGCGGCATGATCTTGGTGCCCTTCATGATTTTGGTTTTTAATCATCTAGGATTTAGTCAAGATGTCATCGTTCACATGGCGATTGCCACAGGTATGGCAACCATTCTGTTTACAACATCATCCGCAATCTGGGCTCATCACAAACATAGCTCCATCGACTGGAAATTAGTAGCCGCTTTAAGTCCAGGCATGGTGGTCGGCGGACTGATAGGTGGTAGCGAACTCTTTGAGGCTCTCAAGACTTCCTGGCTCTCACTTTGCTTTGCAGTCTTTATTGTGTACACCTCGATTCAGATGCTGATCAATAAGAAACCTGCCCCGGGTAGAGATTTGCCAGGTCCGGTTGGTCTCTTTTCATTTGGTGCATTTGCGGGGGTCCTAGCCAGCCTTGTTGGCGCTGGTGGTGCCTTCATTACCGTGCCTTTTATGCTTTGGTGCAATGTAAAACCTCACGTTGCTATGGCAAGCTCCTCTGGCTTAGGGTTCCCAATCGCAGCAGCAGCAACACTTGGCTATATGTATGGCAGTTGGGGAAACCCAAACTTACCTGCAGGCTCTATGGGCTTTGTTTATCTACCGGCCGTGGCTTGTATTGTGGTGGTAAGTATTTTTACCGCACCCTTTGGTGCCAGATTAGCCAGAAAACTGGATGTCGCCCAACTCAAACGCGTCTTCGGCATCATGTTGTTTTTCCTTGCAGCCTTCATGTTTAATGAAAGCCGCAAGGCATTCGGCTTTTAAACGGTATATTGCTGACGCAAAATATTCTTTTGCACTTTGCCCATCGCATTACGCGGTAAGTCAGCAACAATTTCTAAGCGTTTTGGTATTTTGAAGTTCGCAATTTGCGTTTTCAAAGTAGCAATCATCGCCTGAGAATCTAATTTAGCGCCAGCTTTAGGCACTACTACCGCCATGACTGCCTCGCCAAAATCAGGATGTGGAATACCGATCACTGCGCTCTCATCTACACCATCCATATCATCGATAAAGCTCTCGATTTCTTTTGGATAAACGTTATAGCCACCTGAAATAATGAGATCCTTGCTACGACCTACGATACAGAGATATTCTTTGGGCGCCTTGCCACCATTAGCCTCACCACCCCAACGACCGACGTCGCCCGTTTTGAACCAACCGTCTTTAGTAAATTCTTCAGCGGTCTTCTCCGGCATACGCCAGTAGCCCGGAAATACATTAGGGCCCTTGACTTGAATGTTGCCAATCTCATTAACGCCACAAAGCTTGTTGTCATCGCCTATGACACGTACTTTCACGCCGGGTAATGGCAGACCAACTGAGCCGCCGACGCGGCTACCTTTGTATGGATTAGAAACCAACATGACCGTCTCGCTCATGCCATAGCGCTCCAGAAT
>Ga0364921_10020_pt1 | contig 74615 bp, 64 predicted proteins | sample ExccelJu500001D3_2_FD_206956 | JGI IMG/M metagenome (GOLD analysis project Ga0364921, IMG submission 206956) | Enriched cells from Trout Bog Lake Hypolimnion, Wisconsin, USA - BchlTB.June20.5000.01.D3 | ecosystem: Environmental > Aquatic > Freshwater > Lake > Hypolimnion/Profundal zone | place...
TTTCAATTCCTTGTTCTTTGCGGCTTCTATGCTTTTGATGATTTCCTGTTCGGTAAATAAACAAATAGGAAAATTAGCGAAGCTGGATATTTTAAACGACAGCAATTTTGCGCCGGCACACGTGGGTATTAGTTTGTATGATGCGAGTGAAAAAAAATATGTGTATAATTATCAGGGTGATAAATATTTTATACCTGCCAGCAATACCAAATTATTAACCTGTTATGCGGCGATGAAATATTTGGGAGATAGTTTGGTGGGAGGATATTTAGATGAAAGAAAGGATAGTATTTATTTTCTGCCGTCCGGTGACCCAACATTTTTGCACCCGGATTTTATAAATCAAAGGCTATTTGACTATTTAAAAAGATCTGGAAAAGAGATAGGTTTAGTTATTACTCCCAAAGATAGATTTCAGATATATGGAAAAGGATGGTCATGGGATGATTATGAAGCAGATTATATGCCAGAGCGAAGTAGATTTCCTATTTACGGCAATGTGATTACATTTAAATCAATCAAAGGTCATCTAATTTCTGTTCCGGGAATATTTAAACAGCCATATTTTAATGAGTCAATGATTCAATTAGTTGGAATGTCTTCAAAATTTACAATTACCCGTGATAGAAATAAGAATAAGTTTCAATTTTTCAATTCAAATAATGTATTTACAGAGAAACAGATTCCTTTTGTTACAGATATTTCAGATACAATTCAAGCTAAATTTTTAACGGATACACTTGGTTTTGCTTATAATCATCTTCAAATTATTCCTGAAGGAATAGAAATGAAGTATAAAATATTTCATTCCCAGCCAACCGACTCTCTTTTAAAAATAACCATGCATCGCAGCGATAATTTTTTTGCAGAACAAACTTTATTAATGGTGAGTAATGAAAGATTGGGATTGATGAGTGATGCAAAGATCATTGATACATTATTGAAAACCGATTACAAAGACTTACCTCAAAAACCCAAATGGGTGGATGGCAGCGGATTAAGCAGATACAATTTAATTTCTCCTCAAGATTTTGTTGCTGTATTAGAAAAGATAAAAAATGAATTCGGCTGGAACAGAATATCCACAATACTTTCAACAGGTAACGATGGTACATTAAGCGGCTATTATAAAAATTATGCAGGAAAAATTTATGCTAAAACGGGAACACTGAGTAATAATGTTGCATTAAGCGGTTATATCATTACTAATAAAGGCAAGCAATATATTTTCTCTGTGTTGGTGAATAATCATCAGGCATCAGCAACTGCCATACGCAGAGCAGTAGAGAAATTTTTAACGAGTGTGATGGATAAATACTGATTTATGATTACATGGTTTTTTTTCGAATTACACGAATTTGCATAGTTTAAAACTGGCAGCTTTTACAATAGGCTAATTCGTGTAATTCTATCTTCCAAACATTCTATCTAAATAATCTTCTTTAAATTCTAAATAAGTAGGAGCGCCGGACACGGTAACATTGGGTGTTTTGCATTCAAACAATGCTTCTACCAATGTTTGCATTTCTTTTTGAGACAAAGTTTGTCCGGCTTTAATGGCTTGTTGCCTGCTCATGCAGCGGATTAATTTTTCCCTTTTAGAAAATTTCACTTCACTGCTAAAATGTTTGAATTGTTCTATCAGTAATTCAATAGCATTTTTCTCGTTTCCCTGTAATACATCAGCAGGCGAAGCCTGTATCACGAAACTATTGCTGCCAAAAGGTTCTATTTGATAGCCGATAACGGATAAGTCGGGTAATAATTCTGTTAACAACACTGCATCGGCGGCTGCTAATTCCAAAGTAATGGGAAATAAACTTTTTTGTGCAGGCATTTGCTGGCCATGAGAAGCAGCAGAAAATTTCTCGTATAAAATTCTTTCATGTGCTAATTGCTGATGCACTAAAATAAAACCGTTATTGGTTGCTGCAATAATATATGTATTGTGCAGATGAAGAAATGTTGCATGTTGAATGTTAAATGCTGAAGTTACATTTTGCATTTCAAATTCTAATCTTGAATTTTCAATGGTGCTTTTAAACACTCCTTCTGAAGTTGAGGGTACAAAAAAATCCTTCCAATGTTTTAATTCGTTCTGATCATTCTTTTCAATAAAATGCGCCTGATTTTTTTGCGTAAATGTTTTAAATAAGTTCGATGAAGCAGCCGCTTCTTTTTTTTCAGCTGTAAATGGTTTATTTACAGCTTCCAAATTTTGAATCTCTGCATTTAAGGTAAAGTCTAATGATGGTGCAATACTAAATTGTGCCAATGCATGTTTTACTGCGGCTTGCACAAATGCATAAATAATTTTTTCATCTTCAAATTTTATTTCCTGTTTGGTGGGATGAACATTGATATCAATTTGTGATGGATCAAGATCAATAAATAAAACATAACTCGGAAAACTATCTTTGGCAATCATGTTCTCAAATGCACTGTTGACAGCATGATTGAGATAAGCACTTTTAATAAACCTGCTGTTTACAAAAAAATATTGATCGCCCCTCGTCTTCTTGGCTGTTTCCGGTTTGCCAACAAAACCGTAAATATTCATGTAATCTGTTTCTTCATGTACGCTCACCATTTTGGCATTGTATTGATTACCGAGTATTTGAATGATGCGTTGTTTTAAATTACCCGACTCTAAATAAAAAACCTGTTGACCATTGCTCGTTAATGAAAAAAATATTTGCGGAAATGCCATTGCTACCCGAATAAATTCATCAACAATATGTCGCATTTCGGCAGCATTGCTTTTTAAAAAATTTCTCCGAGCAGGCACATTAAAAAATAAATTTTTCATGCTGATGCTCGTACCAACGGCAAAGGCACAAGGCTCTTGCTTTAATACCATGCTGTTCTCTATTTCAATAAAAGTCCCTAATTCATTTTCTGCTTTGCGGGTTTTTAATTCAACTTGTGCAACGGCTGCAATACTTGCCAATGCTTCTCCGCGAAAGCCCATGGTTTTTATTTTGAAGAGATCTTCAATCACTTTTATCTTACTCGTTGCATGTCGTTCAAATGCCATTCTCGCATCTGTTTCACTCATGCCATTGCCATTATCAATTACCTGAATTAAACTTTTTCCTGCATCGGTAATGATCAATTGAATTCCTGTGGCACCTGCATCCACAGCATTTTCTAATAATTCTTTTACTGCACTGGCAGGTCGTTGAATCACTTCACCTGCTGCAATTTGATTGGCAATATTATCTGGTAATAATTGTATGATATCTGTCAAAATCTTCACATTTACTTAAGTTGGTAAAAATAAAACTATTCATCTTTACATGCGTGCATATATTACATTTGTGTCATAAAATTTTTACACAATGCATTTAAGTGCGGATATCAAAAAGATTGAACGTCATTTCCTGCCAAATAATTTCACCGTTACCAGTTGGGAAGCAGTAGAACCTTATTTTAAAAACTTATTGGACAGAACCATTGATTCTGCAGATGATCTGCAACATTGGTTGAAAGATATGAGTGAACTGGAAGCTGTTGTAAGTGAAGATGCCTGCTGGCGTCAAATAAAAATGACCTGTGATACAACAGATAGAAGTTTGGAAGAAGCTTTTACTTATTTCTGTATGGAAATTCAACCTAAGATTCAGCCTTATGCAGATGCATTGAATAAAAAATTGATCGCTTCACCATTTACTAAACAACTCGATCAGCAAAAATTCTTTACTTATTTAAGAAGTGTAAAAAAGAGTATTGATTTATTTAGAGAAGAAAATATTCCATTGCAGGCAGAGTTGAGTGTGATGCAACAACAATATGGCGCGATTGCAGGAAAGATGACCGTTGAAGTAAGCGGACAAGAATATACTTTGCAACAAGCGTCTAAATTTTTACATCATCACGATAGAAGTTTGCGAGAAGAAGTGTATAAAAAAATTCAGGAAAGAAGATGGCAGGATAGAGATGCAATGAATGAATTGTATTCATCTTTAATTGCCAAACGGCATCAAGTGGCATTAAATGCAGGCTATAAAAATTATCGTGATTATAAGTTTGTGGAATTAGGAAGATTCGATTATACCAAAGAAGATTGTTTTCAATTTCATGAAGCAGTGAAGTTGCATGTATTGCCGTTGGTTGAAAAAATATATCAACAGAAAAAAGAAAAATTAGCATTGGATGTATTACGTCCATGGGATACCGAAGCAGAACCTTTGGGTGTTGAACCATTGAAACCGTTTACAACAGGAAAAGAATTATTAGATAAGTCCATTCAATGTTTTGAAGAACTCAATGCATTCTTTGCGGATTGTTTAAAAAAGATGAATGAGTTAAAGCACTTTGACCTGGAAAGCAGGAAGGGCAAGGCTCCCGGCGGATATAACTGCCCGTTGGCAGAAAGCGGTGCGCCATTTATTTTTATGAATGCAGCCGGACAAATGGATGATGTTACCACCATGGTGCATGAAGGGGGACATGCCATTCATTCTTTCTTATCACACAATTTAGAGTTGAGTGCATTTAAAGAATATCCGATGGAGATTGCCGAAGTAGCGAGCATGACGATGGAATTATTCTCTATGGATCATTGGGAAAGTTTCTTTGATAATGCAGAAGATTTAAAAAGAGCAAAAGAACATCAGTTAGAAAGAACCATCACTATTTTCCCGTGGATTGCCACCATAGATAAATTTCAACATTGGGTGTACGAAAACCCAACACATACTATTGAAGAAAGAAAAGAAAAATGGATGGAGATATTAAATGAATTTTCTACCAACAGTATCGATTTTACCGGATTGGAACAATACAGAACCATTGCGTGGCAAAGACAATTGCATTTATTTGAAGTGCCGTTTTATTATATTGAATATGGTATTGCGCAATTGGGTGCTATTGGTTTGTGGATGCAATACAAACAAGATAAACAAAAGGCAATCAGTAATTATATTAATGCATTGAGTTTAGGTGGCACTAAAACATTACCTGAATTATATGCAGCAGCGGGATTGAAATTAGATTTGTCTCCCAAACATATTAAAACATTGATGGAGTTTGTGAAGGATGAAATGGAGAAGTTATAATTAAATAAAAAGAGCCGTAACAATGCGGCTCTTTTTATTTTAATCTTTCTTATCCTGATTCGCTTGATTTGGATTAGGTCTTTGCGGTGGCCTGTTTTGTGGTGTCCTAGGCTGAAACCTTTGCTGTTGCTGGTTTCTATCCTGCGGCGGTCTGTTTCTGCTATCTTGATATCTTGGGCCTTGATTTCTTTTATCCTGATTCCTGTTATCTTGTTGTCTTGTATCTTGTCTTCTGTTCTCTTCTCTTCTTTTACGATCATTTTTTTCTAAACTTCTTAAACTAATTTGTCCAACCACATCTACAAACTGTGGTTCTATTTCTTTTGGTTTGCCTGTTGTTACATCAACCGTTTCTAATTCTTCCGGGCGAATACCTTGTGCATTTAATTTTTTTATCTCTTTTACTTTTTGAATGGTTAACGGATAATGTTTGGCGCCACCTTGAATAATATACCACATCAAATTTTTAAAAATGTCTTTCTTAATTAACATTGCAGTTCCTTTTGCTGTTTCTAATGTTTCAGCATTATCAGGAAAATGTTGCAAGGCATCTAAATAAGTATCCAACTCATAATTCAAACAACATTTCAATCTTCCGCATTGTCCGCTTAATTTGGTTTGATTGATAGATAAATTTTGATAACGTGCAGCAGTGGTATTTACACTTTTAAAATCAGTCAGCCAGGTACTGCAACATAATTCTCTTCCGCAACTGCCAATGCCTCCAACTTTTGCTGCTTCCTGACGAATACCAATTTGCCGCATCTCCACTTTCAACTTAAACTCTCCGGCATATTGTTTAATCAGTTCACGAAAATCAACTCTGTCATCTGCTGTATAAAAAAAAGTAGCTTTTTTGCCATCGGCTTGAATTTCTACTTCACTCAATTTCATTTGTAATTTCAATCGTATCGCATGTTCACGAGATTTTGCCAATACCGTTGCTTCGCGATCTTTACTAATTCTAAAACTTTCAATATCTCTGTCGCTGCTTTTGCGAAGAATTTTTTTCATGTCAGGACTAAATTCATCTACTGCACGTTTCTTCATTTGCATGCGCACCAATTCACCGGTTAATGAAACTTCGCCTACATCAAAGCCGCCTACTCCTTCAACAGTTAACAGATCACCTTTCTCTAAATATTGCAAAGTGGTATTTCTGTAAAAATCTTTTCTGCTTCCTTGTTTAAAACTTACTTCAACTACTTTGCAACTGCTTTCCGGATCGGCAAATGGTAAATTCATTAACCAATCATGTACATTCATTCTGTTGCAACTACCCGTACTGCAGCCACCATTGCTTTTGCAACCACCCGGTTTTGTTCCACAAGATCCACAAGCCATATCAATAATGTTAGATAATAAAAATTTAAATAAAGAAAAATTTTGCGGGATGAGCTGCTATACTACTTTCAACTGTGGTTGTGTCACTCACTTCAAGGTTCAGAACATGGCTGAACTATGATGATATATAATTAAAATAACACATTGTTTTGCTTTCTCTATATAATGATAAGCGATATACAGTTTAAAGAGTGCGACGCAACCAAAGTTGCCATTTGCACTACAGCTCGTATCCACAACTCTTTCCTTACAATCAAAAATAGGGAATTAATTGAAACGATGGCTTAAATGGCAAGGACCACTTTATTTTGGATGATATGGAACAGTTTAATGCTCAATGCCTGAAACAGCATTTTGCCATTGGCATTGCGTTCAATGTAATAAGCTGCTTTATCTAATTCTTCGATGATGGCTTCTTGCTGACTAACACTGGCAATTTTATTTAAGCGTTGTGCAAAATCTTTTTCGTTATCTGCCAATGAAATTTTATCTAAACCAATAATTTTTATCCGAATACTTTGTTCAAGCAAATGATTAAAGTATCGTAAAAATTGTTTTTGTTTTTCACGACCCAATTTGCTTACTTCTTCTGTAAATTTTATTTGTGCCAATGGTCCGCCTTTTAAAATAGCGTTCAGCCATTCCCTCAATAAACTTTGCCAATCTTCTTCGGCATGTTGTAATAATTGCAAAGCTTCTCTGTAATTGCCTTCGCAAATACTTGCTAATTGTTGCGCAATTTCAGGTGCAGCTTTTGCTCTGTTAATTAATGCAGCTTCAATCTCTTTAATTTCAAGTGAAGGAATTTTTATTAATTGGCAACGACTTAAAATAGTTGGTAATATTTGTTCATCATTTTCTGCAACCAAAATAAATAAAGTATTGGCAGGCGGTTCTTCAATTAGCTTTAATAATTTGTTTCCTTCTTTACCTAAATATTCGGGCATCCACAACACCAGAATTTTGTATTCACTTTCAAAACTTTTTAAATTCAACTGACGGATAATATCATTGCACTCTTCCGCAGTAATATTGCCTTGTTTATTTTCTGCCCCAATAAATTGTAACCAATCATACACATTGCCATAAGGAAATTGTTGAATGAATTCTCTCCATTCATTAATGTAATCACTGCTCTTTGGTTTATCGCCGCTTTTTCTTGGGATAACCGGATAAGAGAAATGCAGATCGGGATGTATTAATTGATGTGCACGTTGAAATGCTTGTTGAGATTGAATTTCATCAGGATGTACAAATGCAGGTTTTGTCTCTATTGCAGTAAAGCCACCAAATAAATCTTCCACAACAGGAGATGGTTGCGGTAGTGCAACCACGTATTGAGCAAATGCCAATGCTAAGGGTAAAGCACCGCTTCCTTCTTTTCCTAAAAATAATAATGCATGGCTGAGTCGGTTTTGTTGAACCATATCAACCAGTTGTTGTTTCACTTGTTCTTGCCCTATCACATCTTTAAACAGCATAGATATTTTTAGATAATGCAAAATAAAAGAAGATACCCATATTGAGTATCTTCTTTTGTGGTTTATCGAAATATGTTAATAAGACTATTTCAAATATTTTAAAATTTCCTCGTTATCAGGTGTTACTTTACTTGGAAAATAAGCGATCATTTTACCGTTTTCATCCAATAAAAATTTATTGAAGTTCCATGTAATGGTAGCATCTAAAACACCATTCTCAGTTTTACTGCATAACCATTTATAAATGGGTGCAATATTATCTCCCTTCACATCAATCTTTGCAGTTAAAGGAAAAGTAACGCCATAACGTGCTTTACAAAATTCCTGAATATCGGTTTCAGTTCCCGGTTCTTGTCCGCCAAATTGATTGCAAGGGAAACCAATGATTACTAATTTGTCTTTGTATTGCTCGTATACTTTTTCCAATGCTTCATATTGTGGAGTATATCCGCATTTTGATGCCGTATTAACAATCAATATTTTCTTTCCTTTGAATTTTGACAGGTCTAAATCTTTTCCTTCAATCGATTTTACTTTGAAAGAATGAATGCTGTCTCCTCCGGGTAAGGTAAAAGCACTTAGCATTACTACTGCCGTTAAGATAAATAGATATTTCATATGTTTTAGTTTTTTATGTATTACAAAGAACAATCTTTTTGTAAAAAAGTTGAGGAAATTGTGATGAATGTTAACTAAATAGTATAAGCGACAGTTGCAATGCTCAATTTGGTACCTGGGATTTTTAGAATGGCGGCCCCGCAAGCTTCTAAAGTGGCGCCGGTGGTTATTACATCGTCAATTAATAAAATATGTTTGTTTGCCAGCGTTTTCGTATCGCTGACCTCAAAAACAGATTGCATATTTTGCCATCGATGCACACGATTCTGTTGCGTTTGTGTTTCTGTAAAATACTTTCTTGCAACAATGTTTTTATAAATGGGTTTTTTCCAAACAGCAACAATTCCTTCACAAATTATTTGTGCCTGATTATATCCGCGTTTGATTTCTTTTTTTGGATTGAGTGGCAATGGAATGATCGCGTCAATATCATTAAATCTTTCAGCTGCTTTTAATTGCTCACCTAATTTCATTCCTAAATACAATCCAACTTGCTGATTGCCTTTATATTTTAATTGAATCAATAATTTTTGCAAAATAGCATCTTTGGTAAAATAAAATGCAGCTGCTGCATGTTGAATATTGATTCGCCCGTAAAATATTTTTTCAACAGGGTTATTGATGGTATTGATGAAATTTGTTTCAGGTAATTCGTATGCACATTTTGTACAGAGCCATTCATCATTTTGTAAATTATCTGTTCCGCAGCCTTCGCAATTATGCGGAAAAAATAAATGAGCAAAATCAGATAAATATGATTTGATTGATGCAATCATATTAAAAATAAAAAATTATTTTCTAAAATAAATATTGATACACTTCATGAACCTGACTTAAAGCAATGACTTCTATCTTTAATTTTTTACCGTCGTAACTTTTTTTATTGTAACGAGAAACGATGATTTTTTCGAAACCTAATTTTTCGGCTTCGGCGATGCGTTGTTCAATTCTATTCACTGCTCTAATTTCTCCATTCAATCCAACTTCACCAGCAAAGCAAATATGAATGGGTAAGGGGATATCTTCGTAAGATGAAAGCAATGCACAAATAATAGCCAAATCAATTGATGGATCTTCAACTTTCAATCCGCCAGCAATATTAATGAATACATCTTTTGTTCCGAATAAAAATCCACCACGTTTTTCTAATACTGCTAATAACAATTGCAACCTTCTTAAATCGAATCCGCTTACGGTTCTTTGCGGTGTTCCATAAACACTTTGTGTAACCAGTGCTTGTACCTCAATCAGTAAGGGGCGCATGCCCTCTAATGTAGCTGCAATGGCACTTCCGCTTAATTGCTCTTCTCGTTGTGTAATTAAAATTTCAGAAGGATTGGATACTGCTTTCATTCCATCTTCGGTCATTTCATAAATACCTAATTCAGCAGTACTACCGAATCTGTTTTTTAAAGTTCTTAAAATTCGATAAGTATAATGACGGTCACCCTCAAATTGCAATACAGTATCTACCATGTGTTCTAAAATTTTAGGGCCGGCGATACTTCCATCTTTGGTAATATGGCCAATTAAAAAGACCGGTGTATTGGTGTCTTTTGCAAAACGTTGAAATTCTGCTGCACATTCTCTTATTTGCGAAACACTTCCTGCACTCGAATCAATTAAATTAGATTGCAGCGTTTGAATTGAATCAACAATAACTAATTGCGGTTTTAATTTTTTGATCTCATTAAAAATTGCTTGTGTAGCTGTTTCAGTAAGTAAATAAAATTTTTCATTTTTAACTTTTACTCTGTCGGCTCGCATCTTTATTTGCTGTTCGCTTTCTTCACCGCTGATATACAACACAATTAATTCGTTCATCATTAAACCATGTTGTAAAAACAAAGTGCTTTTACCGATGCCAGGTTCGCCTGCAACTAACACTACACTTCCGGGAACAATTCCTCCTCCCAATACACGATTTAATTCAGCATCTTTTGTAATGATTCTTTCTTCTTCTTTTGAAGTAACATCATTCAATGCAATTGCTTTAGATATTTTTTTATCATCTGTATAACCTTTCCAATTTTGTTCTTTACTATTTCCTTTATCTAGCACTTCTTCAACAAATGTATTCCAGGAATTACATGAAGGACATTTGCCTAACCATTTTGTACTTTCATAACCGCAACTACTACAAAAAAATGCTGTTTTAATTTTGCTCATAGTATAAAGATAATCGCTATCAACTGATTTTATTTTGATAGAATGATGATTAAAAGAAGTAATTGAAAATAAATAATTGATATCAATACAGTGAAAGCTCTTAAACGCAAAAGGGCTAACATTGCTGTCAGCCCTCTTACTTACTAACCCATTAAATTCTACCACTAAATTACAGAAATAGGGCATTTGACAAAATAAATTTTACCCTTTTTAATAAACCCATAATATACGAAAGGAGGGGTAGATTGATTATTGGACTATGATAAAAAAAGGGGAGTTTTGCAATTAAATAATTGATTATCAACTATTTAAAATTTTATTTCTTCCTCATTTTGATCGAAAAATTTGAATTCAATCAGGTGATAATTGGTATTTTCTTGCATTTTTAATTTGATTTTATATTTCTTACGCCACTTTTTAAGGATTGATGAGAAAAATCCTTTAGTGAGGTAAGAATATACTATTGGATGCACCACCAAGGTTAAACGATTATGGGAATGAGTTGCTAAATAGTGCAATCTTTTTTCTATTTCGTCTTCTAATAATAAGGTAGATGAGATTTTACCTGTACCGTTACAAACCGGGCAATCTTCTGAAGTATTAATGTTCACTTCAGGTCTCATACGCTGACGAGTAATTTGCATCAATCCGAATTTTGAAATCGGTAAAACGGAATGTTTTGCTCGGTCAGTCTTCATAAAACCTTCCATGGCTTCTTGCAATTTGCGTTTGTTATCGGGTATTTTCATATCAATGAAATCTACTACGATAATGCCGCCAATATCTCTGAGTCTTAATTGCCGAGCAATTTCCTCCGCCGCTTCTAAATTTGTTTCTAAAGCATTTTCTTCCTGATTATTGCTAACGCTTTTGTATCCGCTGTTCACATCGATTACATGTAATGCTTCGGTGTGTTCTATAATTAAGTATGCACCACTGTTTAAATTTACTGTTTTACCAAAAGAAGATTTTACCTGTTTGGTAATACCATAATGATCAAATACGGGAGAGCCATTGTTATAATAAGAAACAATTTCTGCTTTTTCCGGGGCAATGCGTTGAATATAAGCTTTGGTATCGTTAAAGATATTTTTATCGTTGATAACGATTTTATTAAAATCTTCTGTCAACAGATCTCGGAGTATGCTGGTGGTTTTATCCTGTTCACTCATAATTTTTTCTGGGGCTTGAGCGCCAATTAAATTATGCTGAATATTTTTCCATGATTCTGTAAGATCCAATAAATCTTGGTGTAGTTCAGATGTTGATTTCCCTTCTGCTGCAGTTCTTACAATTACCCCAAAATTTTTCGGCCGAATGGCTTCTACAATTTTATGTAATCGTTTTCTTTCTTCTGCAGAATGAATTTTTTTAGATACAGCAACGATTTCGTTGAAAGGGGTTAACACAACAAATCGTCCCGGCAAACTCAATTCACAGCTTAATCTTGGCCCTTTTGCGGCAATAGGTTCTTTTAATATTTGTACCAAAATATTGGGCTTGCCATTCAATACTTCATTAATCTTTCCTGTTTTAACAATTTCAGGCTCTATTTGAAATTTAGAAAAGTCTAATTCAGTATCTTCTTTATGATCCATCGATAATTGCGTGAACTTTAAAATAGATCGTGCAAAAGGAGAAAGATCGGTATAATGCAAGAAAGCATCTTTCTCAAAACCAACGTCAATAAATGCAGCATTTAATCCGGGAATGAGTTTTTTTACTTTTCCAAGATATAGATCGCCTACTGCAAAACTAGCATCCGCTTTTTCGCTATGCAGTTCTACTAATTTTTTATCTTCCAATAATGCAATTTCTACACCATTGGTCGCAGCGTTGATAATTAGTTCTTTATTCACGAATGTTGCAACTTTTAAAATAAATAATCACCTCCGTTTGAACGGAAACAAACCACACACTTCAAAGTACTTACCAAGTATCAGAAGGAAAGGTAAAGTTGCAGCGAGAAAGATTGGTAGATGGCAAATACTATTAGTGTTAAACTCCGCCTTAGTTTTTTCTAAGACGGAGTTTAATAAATCTTATAAAGAACTATTTGTTCTTTTTCTTATGACGATTTTTACGTAAACGTTTTTTGCGTTTGTGCGTAGCAATCTTATGACGTTTTCTTTTCTTACCACAAGGCATACTCAGTCAATTTTTAATTAGTTAAACAATAAGGTTATTTTAATTCATTGATACGGTTATCAATATCTTTCTGAATTTGTTCGTTGCTGATCATTTTTTTTGCTTCACTATACCATTTAATGGCATTGGTTTTATCTCCCTTCAAATCATAACACTCTGCCAATTGAAAAATCACATCAATGTTCTTTGGTTGTTTTTGAATGATAATGTTAAACCGTTCAATCGCTTTATCGTATTGTCCGCTTTTTTTACCACCTAAACCTAAAACCAACTGAGCATACAAATTACCGGGATTCTTTTCTGCAATTGCCCTTACCGGTAAAATGCCTTCCATCGGGTTACCACCAATATTGCCTAAAATAAAGCAAGCCCCTAACCCTATTTTAGTAGAATCATTATTGGGATTGATTTGTAAAGCTTTATCTAAAAGATCTTTCGCATTGCTTGCTAACCAGTTTTGCATTACCGGATCGGCTTCTGTTAACAGGTTATCTACAAACAGTTGGGCGGCAAAAGTGAGGGTTTTTTCTGAATTTTCCAATTTAGAAGCTTCTGCAGTATAATAGGCATAAGGTTCAAACAAATGAGCCGAATCTTTCCAAAAATGGGCTAATTGGTGATAAACCTTAATTTCTTGGTCTTTTACATCTCCTCTGATCACACTATTTTCTAATGCAGTAAGTCTTTCGTTTTGAGCAGGATTAATCTTTTGTTTTGCTTTAGATAGAATATCCGCAAACTCTACTTTTGCAGGTGCAGCTGCAGGTGAAGGCGTCTGACTTGTTTCTGTTTTTTTAGGAGGAATGGTTTTCCCAAAGAAAAATAATAAGGCCAAAGCCACAATGGCGGCACTTACTAAAACGATCTGTTGTCTTTTCACTTCATCTTATTTTGCTGCAAAGTTACTCTGTGCTACGTTTGCTTTTCACATCTATCATAAATTCTTTTGCGGGCTTAAACGCAGGAATAAAATGTTCAGGAATCTCAACAGCCGTATTCTTTTTAATATTTCTGCCAATTTTAGCTGCCCGCTTTTTGATGATAAAACTTCCAAAACCACGGATATAGATATTATTTCCATTTGCCAAACTATCTTTCACTTCCTTGAACATGGTTTCTAAGGTAACCAGAACATCTACTTTAGGTATTCCTGTTTTATCGGAGATGTTATTAATGAGATCAGACTTTCTCATAAAATGATTGGTTTAATTGTTTCGGGATATTAAAGTAAATCAAAACTATTCGCATTTGCAAGAAAAATAGAAAAAATATGACAGGCGTTAATAGCTGATTGATAGATAATTTTTAAAATAGTTTTTATAATTCGTTATATGTACTGATCATTGCTGCGGCTGCAAACTAATTAAGTTGTAGTTTGTTTATTGAAGTCATTATGCAAAAGAAAAAATTTACCCAATCGTTAATGCAATGGCATTTGCAAACTAATAAAAGAGAAATGCCATGGAAAGGAGAAAAAGATCCCTATAAAATTTGGTTAAGTGAAGTGATCTTGCAGCAAACCAGAGTAGAGCAAGGGTGGAGTTATTATGAAAAATTCATTCAACAATATCCTACTATTCAACGATTGGCAAAAGCAAAAGATGAGCAGGTTTTTAAATTGTGGGAAGGATTGGGTTATTATAACCGATGCAAAAATTTATTATTTACAGCAAGATTAATTACAAATAAATATAAAGGAAAGTTTCCCGACCAATATGATGATATCATTGCGTTGAAAGGTATTGGCCCGTATACGGCTGCAGCTATTGCTTCTTTCGCTTATAATTTGCCATATGCAGTAGTAGATGGAAATGTATTTAGGGTTCTGTCAAGAGTGTTTGGGATTAATACAGCCATAGATAACATTAAAGGCAAAAATGAATTTACTGCATTGGCTCAAGAAGTACTTGATAAAAAACAAGCCGCTTTGTATAATCAAGCTATTATGGATTTTGGCGCTACCGTTTGTAAACCTATGTTGCCATCTTGTATTCATTGTCCATTGCAAAAAAATTGTATAGCATTTAATTCGGGGAGCGTGAATCAATTACCGGTAAAGGAAAAAGTATTACAAAAGAAAAACAGATGGATTAATTACTTTTTATTTGAGTATAACAATACTATGCTTATTCATAAAAGAACCGGAAAAGATATTTGGGAAAATTTATTTGAATTTTATTTTGTTGAAACAGAAGCACAGCAAAAATGGACTGATGTAACAATTCATTTGTGGATGAACGAACAATTAGGAATTAAAAAATATCAAGTGATTCATATTTCTGAAATGTTTAAACAGCCATTAACCCATCAACAAATTAAAGGCCAGTTTATTAAAATAAAATTATCTTCTATTCCTGCTTCATTGAAAAAATATGAATGGATAGATAAAAAGAAAATTAAAAAAATCGCCTTCCCTAAATTCATCAATCAGTACCTCGAGCAATTGTATTTGCAATCAGCTTTATTTTAAAGTAATTTAATTGCGCTGATCTGTTTGGTTATTGATTAATCCTTCAATCAATGAACTCACAAAGGAAACAATGATGCTGAATAGCAATGCTGTAATCCATCCGTTTACATGAAAACCATGCACCAATTCAGACGTCCATTTAATAATAATCACATTAATTACCAATAAAAATAATCCCAACGTTAAAATTGTAATTGGAATAGTAAGAATGATTAAGATAGGTTTAATAAAACTGTTTAGTAATCCTAAAACAACTGCTACCAATATGGCTGTTGCAGTGCTGTTGATGGTTACGCCACTTAAAATAAAAGAAGCAATTAAAACTGCAACTGAAGTGATGAGTGTTTTAGATAAGAATTTTATCATGCCGATTTATTTAAATCACTACAAGTTCGTAAAACTCTTCGGGATTTAAATACTTTTTTGCCAACACTTGTACTTCTTCAGCAGTTATTGTTCTGATGGTTTGTAAGCTGGAATGGAAATATGCTTCAGTTAAATTATTTAAGATATAAGTTTTCCATCTTGCAATTATTTGAAAAGGGCCATCCAAATCCCCTAAAATACTTCCCATCATATAATTTCTAACCAAATTCAATTCTTCATCATCTACCAATTCGTCTTGTAATCTTCTCATCTCTTTATACGTTTCATCAATTGTTGCATTGCAAACATCTCGGCCTGCTTCTGTTGCAATCATCCAGCAACTTTCATGAATGTGATTTTGAAAATATGAATGAATACCATAGGTGTAACCTTTGTCTTCCCGAATATTGCTCATCAATCTTGAACTGAAATAGCCGCCGAAAATATTATTCAATATTTGTACTTTTTGAAAATCGGGATGATGCCGGTTGAACATCAATCTTCCTAAACGCACCGCACCTTGTACGCCATTGGGATCATTTATGATATGGTATTTTTTTTGTTCAGCAGGTGATACAATGATATTTTTTGATTCAATTGATGTTGTGTTGAAAGGCAAATGACCAAAAACCTGATTGAGTTGCTGTTCAATATCAGTTGGCAACTTTCCTGCAACAAAAATTTTACAATTTCCATTTGTATAATACTGCCGGTAGAATTTTTCCAATGCTTCTTTTTCCAATGCATCATAATCTATAGTAGAGGTATATCGTCCATAAGGATGATGAAAACCATATACATATTCATCTATTAATCGATTGGCTACAAAATCACATTTCTTCAAATTCACTTCCAACCTTTGTTTTTGATTTTGTTTATAAATGGCAATCTCCTCTTCGGGAAACACAGACTCCGTTAATATTTCAGCTACTACCGGCAATAAATGATGTAAGTGTTTACTTAATGTATGCAGTGTTACAGTAGCGCTTTCGCTGTAACAATTTCTGTTTAAATAAGCACCATACATTTCAAAGTGCTCGTTCAATGCAAAAGCAGTTTTTTGTTTGGTACCATTCTTTAACAGAAAGTTAGTAGTAGCAGCAACAATATTTTTATCTTCAAACCAATTGCCTGCATCAAAGACCAATTCTATCATAATTACATCCTGAGCACCGGCATTAACGCTATACACGGGCACACCATTATCCAAAGTATAATACTGATAAGGTTTTAATTGCAAATCAAAATCTACTGCATCAATAATCTTTGGCACTATTGTTCTGTTCAACATTAATTAATTTTTACTGTAGTAATGAAGTGTATTGCTGTTGTTGTCATCGAATAATTGGTTGCTATAATTCTTAATATCTTCAACCGCAATTGCATGATATTTTTCTAACTCGGTATTCATCAAATTAGCATCGCCTAATAATTCATAAAATGCCAAACTGTTGGCTCTGTTCATAACACTCATATCTTCAAATGCAATAACACTTTCTGTTTTGTTCTTAACTTTTTCTAATTCAATACCCCTAATTACATCAGATTTTATTTTTTCTATCTCTACCTGAACTGCATCTTCTGCATCTTTCATTTTTACACCTTTTACCAATTTTCCTTCAATAGCCAATAAGCCGGGCTCAACTGTTCCAAAATGATGACAATCCAATGAAGAGAATAATTGCTTTTCTTTTATCAATGATTGATACAATCGAGAAGATGCTCCACCGCCCAGTATTTCCGAGATCAGATCGGTAATATAATATCCATTGTCCAATCTTCCGGGCATATGCCAGGTTTTCATCAATGCATCTAACGGAACATCTGCTTCAATATCTAATACTTTGGCTTTTTGTTGTTTTGGTTCAATCGGTAAGTTGCGTACATATTTTTCTCCCATGGGAATATTGCCAAACCATTTTTCTGCCAACACTTTTATATTATCTGTATTCACTTTTCCTGCTACCACTAAAATTGCATTCACAGGAAGGTAATGTTTAAAGAAAAATTTTTTTACATCATTGATGTTTGCATTTTCAACATGACTCAATTCTTTACCAATTGTCATCCATTGATACGGATGCGTCGTATAAGCTAAGGCACGCATTTTATGCCACATATCACCATAAGGTTTATTAATGTAGTGTTCTTTAAACTCTTCGCATACTACTTTTCGCTGAACAGATAAACTTTTTTCATTGAAAGCCAAACTCAACATACGATCGCTTTCTAACCAAAAAGCAGTCTCAATATTTTCTGCAGGCAATTGACAATAATAATTGGTAAGATCATTGGTGGTGTAGGCATTATTTTCTCCGCCTGCTTTTTGCAAAGGCTCGTCATAATCCGGAATATTAATGCTGCCGCCAAACATCAAATGCTCAAATAAATGTGCAAAGCCGGTTTTATCCGGTTGCTCATCCCTCGAGCCAACATCGTACATCACATTTACAACTGCCATGGGTGTTGAATGATCTTCATGTACCAAAACACGTAATCCATTTTCTAAAACGAAACGATTGAATTGAATCATAGTTATTAATAAAGTAAAGTGCAAAATAGCAACAAAAAAATGATTGCAACTTATGAGAAGAGTAAAACAATACGAAAGGCTTTACTTTTTTTTGTTAATGTTTTTGATATTTAAATACAAAACAACCGGTTGATTATTCCGTAGCACTACCACTTTTACTCTGGCACCTGCATTTTGTAAGGCTGTTTTAAAAGATTGTATGTTTTTTGTAAAATTATTTTCAATAGAAAAAATTATATCGCCATTTTTAAATCCCGCTTTTTCGCCCGGTGAATCTTTAATCATATCTACTACGGTTACATCTCCATCTATCAGGTATATGCCCAATCCGGTATATGAGTAATCGAAGTTGTCAATGTAATGTGAATTGGGTTTTAAATGAATAAGTTGATCCGGATAATTGAGTATTACATTAAATCGCCTTAAAATATCGTTTCCAATTAATCCGCCCATCAATGGGTAAGAAGTTACATTGTAATCATCCTCAAAAACATAAATAGGCACATTTCTGAAATGATATGGACCAATATTGATTTCTTTAATCAAAGTCATGTCCATTAATTTTTTTCCGCCCAATCCTTCTGTTTGTGTTGGAAAATACCGATGATGTTTGCTGATGAAGTTACTGTCTTCAACAAAATCCTTTGACAGCAATGCATTTAAGCCTGCACCGGTATCAAAAATAAACCTTGCAGTAACATTGTTTTCATCTTTCATCGTGGCCCGTGGCAAAGGCATGGTGGTAAAATTGGGATGCAGCACATAACCACCTCTCGGATATTTAAAATTACCCGGCGAATAAATCTCTAATTGTAAACTATCATAATCAATGCGAACTATATATCTTCTTAAAAAACTAAATCCAATAATACCATCTATTTTTACACCATAAACACTTGTTAAGAGATCGTAATCATTGATATGAAAATCCAGGCTGTCTATTTTTAAGTTGGGTAATTTTAATGAATGATGATAAGCAAAATCAACTTTTTTCATGCCCGCAATACCACGAATGGTTTTATCGCTCTTTTCTTTTTTGATATGAAATTCTTCTACAGTAGAGGAATCTAAGGATATACCGCCGCTACCGGTATCAAAAACAAAATTCAATGTATCAGGTATATTATCAACCTGGCCTCTTACGATTATAATACCGCCGGTTAATTGTTTAAAATGAAATTTAGTAATGAATCTGGATGGCGGCGCTTCAAATATTTCCTGCGACCAAATGGTTGTTGGATAACACAGTACCATCAATAATATGGCAATGGCAATTCCTTTCATGATGCAGGTGTAACTTGATAATGAATATACAACTAAACTTTTTATCCCTTCTGCCGTTTATATAATTCGATGATTGATGATATTGACAAGTATTCTGTTAATTTTGATGCAATACATTGTAGTAATTTTGATTTTACATTTTAAAAGAAGGAGTGATTATGCAATTAGAAGAATTATATCAGAAGGCATTAAACTTTGAATTTTTAAGTATTGAAGAAGGAATGTTTCTATACGAGCATGCACCATTAACCGAATTAATGTATGTGGCAGATGAATTAAGAAAGAAACAAGTGCCTCATGGAAAAGTTACGTGGCAAATCGATAGAAATGTAAATACCACCAATGTATGTATTGCCAATTGTAAGTTCTGTAATTTTTACCGCATACCCGGACATGCAGAAGCGTACATCACCGATATGCCAACATACAGAAAAAAAATTACAGAAACATTGCAATGGGGCGGTGATCAATTATTATTACAAGGTGGTCATCATCCGGAATTAGGGTTGGATTTTTATGTACAGACTTTTAAACAAATCAAAGAAGAATTTCCTGCCATTAAATTACATACACTCGGACCACCCGAAATTGCTCATATTACCAAATTAGAAAAATCAACACACAAAGAAGTATTAACTGCTTTAAAAGAAGCAGGCATGGATTCATTGCCAGGTGCCGGTGCAGAGATTTTGGTTGACCGTGTAAGAAGGTTGATTTCAAAAGGAAAATGCGGTGCTGATGAATGGTTGGCCATTATGCATGAAGCGCATAAATTAAACATCACAACTTCTGCAACGATGATGTTTGGTCATGTAGAAACTTTAGAAGAACGTTTTATTCATTTAACAAGAATACGTGATGTACAAGCGATGAAGCCAGCTAACGCCAAAGGTTTCCTTGCATTCATTGCATGGACTTTTCAGGATGTGGATACCTTGCTTGCAAAAATTCGCGGTGTGCATAATTTAACTACGCCTGATGAATATATTCGCATGGTAGCCATCAGCAGAATTATGTTACCGAACATAAAAAATATACAAGCAAGTTGGTTAACGGTTGGAAAACAAACTGCACAAATTACTTTGCATGGCGGTGCGAATGACTTTGGAAGTATTATGCTGGAAGAAAATGTAGTGAGTGCAGCCGGTGCACCGCATCGCTTTACGTATAAAAGTATTCAGGATGCTATCTGTGAAGCAGGCTTTGAGCCGCAATTGCGTAACCAACAATATGAATGGAGAGAAATTCCTGCAACGATTCAAGAGCAAGTGATCGATTATTAGCCACGAATTACAAATAATGATTAAATAAATAACCTCTTCAAATTTTTGAAGAGGTTATTTGGTTTTTATTATTATACTTCGAGAATTTCAGCAGGATAATAAAATTTATTCTTTCACATCAGTAGTCGTAGCAGGTTTTTCATAATTCCATTCACTTTTATTTAATTTTCGTTGTTGCGGATATACTTCATCACAGGTATCTCCTTCATATAGCCTGCCGTTCTTCATCACATATTTTATTGAATTGGTATTGCGAATATTGATCAACGGATTTTTATCCATAATAATCAAGTCAGCTAATTTGCCTGCTTCAATACTTCCCAGATCCTTATCCAATCCCAAACCTGTTGCACCTTGAATAGTAGCTACTTTCAATACATCTATATTTCTCATGCCGCCACTTTGCATTGCCCACATTTCCCAATGATACCCCAATCCCTGAAACTCGCCATGGGAGCCAATTCCAACCAGCCCATTTGCTTCCACTAACGACTTCATTGATTTTGCATGTTTTGGAAATACATGTTCTTCTTTCATAAACCAACCTTCACTTACACGTCTTGTTTTTGTTGCCAATTCTTCATAAGGCATAAAGTATTGCATCTTGGTATCATGATAAGGATTCTCTGTTTCCCAAAAATAATTTTCTGCAAATGGCCCGCCATAAGAAACCAATAATGTTGGGGTAACAATAATTTTTGATTGCGCAAATGAAGTAATTACGTCTTTATACAAAGGATAAATAGGGATGGCATGTTCATGACCGGGATAACCATCCAACATATTCGTCATGTTCAATTTAAAATTCAACCCGCCTTCTGTTGTTGGCATTAATCCCTGATTACGCGCTGCATTAATGATCCATTCTCTTTGCTGACGATTACCGGTTAAATACATTTTAATGTATTTGGTATGATAATATTTGCTGTATTGTTGTAATACACTTTCTGCTTGTGCAGAATCTTTAATATTATAATCCCAATAACCAACACCGGGACCGGTTGAATAAATTCTTGGTCCAACCATTCTACCAGCATCTACCATATCACCGTATGTCAACACATCTGTTGTAGCTGTTTGCGGATCACGTGTGGTGGTTACGCCATAAGCCAGGTTGGTTGCATAAATCCAAATTTGATTTTTTTGAATACCCCAATTCGGCCACATATGCGAATGGGTATCAACAAATCCGGGAATGATTGTTTTGCCATTCATGTCCATCACTTTTGCATCTGAAGGAACTTTTAATGAACCGCGTTTGCCAACGGCTTGTATTCTGTTATTGATAATTAAAATATCTCCGTTCTCAATTATTTCATCACCTTTCATGGTAATGATGCGTGCACCTTTTAATAGAACAGTCCCGGAAGGCATATCTTTTTCGTAATACACTTTTACTTCAGTTTCTGATGCCTTGTATTTCGGATCGTCTTTTTTGGCAGATACAACTGTTGTTTTGTTTTTTAAAGTATCCGTTTTTGTTTTTACGGTATCCAATTTTGCTTTTTCCAAAGAATCAGCAATATGTTTTGCTTCTTCTTTTTTTGCGGTCTTTAAACTATCATCAAAAAAATCTGCGTACTCAACATCATAAACAAAATGTGAAGCTCCTAAACTCCAATGTACTTTTTTACCATTGCTTTCCCATGCAGGAAATTCTCCTCCTAATTCAGTCAACTTACGAGCCGGAAACTGCGCAGAGCCTGCATCTGCGAGCGATAGGTTTACGGTTTTTCCTGTTTGCGGAATGGTCATTACATAAATCTCATTGTTGATTTGCGCCAATGCCTTGGTTCCTGTTGGTGAAATGGAAATGATATCAGCTGTAGAAGGTAAACTCATTTCCATTGCTTCTGTATCTTGTTCATTCAACATGCAATTATCACCTGCTTTAATTTTTTCTTTTAAATTACTTATACCATAAGTGGTAATGCCGGTAACTTTTGCAATGATTTTTTCATCAGTTCCATCCCATTTAACAGATAATAAATTTCCATTGCCATTATTTAAATAAATTCTATCGTTTATATTTTTTACAAAATGCGGATTGCCTCTTCCATTACTTTTTTCAATGAAATTTATTTGGCCGCCATTAGAAGAGATCCAACATATTTCATCTTCTGCATTATTATAACCCGGCCCAATGGAATTTTTATATACTTGTGTTTTGCTTCTGATAAAAACAATTTTATCTCCTTCATTATTAAATACCGGGTTTTGATAAAAACCGTTTAATAATGTTAATTTTTGCTGATTGCTTCCATCAATATTTATTTTATACAAATTACCGCCATCTGCATTCCATGTAGTAAATACAATACTATTGCCATCATTACTCCACGATGGTTGTGCTTCTGTAAAATTGTTAGAAGTTATTCTTTTTGCTGTTCCGTTGGGATAATCCATTACATACAACCTGTTTAAAACAGTAAAAGCTAATTTTTTTCCATCTGGTGATGGAACTGCATCACGTATTTGATTGGATAATGCATGTGAAGTGTCTTTTACCGGAAATTTAAATGCTAATCGGGCACCTAATTCCAATTCAACATTTACTTCAAAAGGAATTTCTGTTACAGCAGAACCATCAACAGGAATGCGATGAATTTTTCCTCCATAAGTGGCAATGATATTTTTACTGTCCGGTGTAAAACACATGGCAGGCAACACACCCATTACGGCAATTGATTCCTGATCGTCTCTTTGTACCGGATAGGCCAACCATTTTTCATCACCTGTTTCAATATTGCGTAAAACCAAGCCGGTCTTTTCTTCGAACCTGCTGCCATACACCAACCATTTACCATCTTTCGATAAAACGGGCGTGAAGGCGGAACCATAACGAGAAGTGATCGTTGTTGTTTTACCATTGTTTCTGTCATACATGCCCAATTGATATTGCGGCATGGATGCGTTGTAATTCCATGGGCCATAACGACGGGAAAAATAAACATATCTTCCATCGGCACTTACAGCAGGATCAATTGTTTTTAAACCGGGCTGATCTACTAATTGAGTTCCGCCGCCACCGTTTTTATGGATCATATACAATTGCACATTCATTCTTCCTTTTGAATAAACAATATAATCTCCATCAGGTGTCCATGTTGCAGAAGGGAAATTTTGATCGCGTTCATGCGTTAATTGCGTGGTATCTTTCTTCTCAAAATCAATCAGCCAAAGGTTTTCAGCACCACTTCTGTCGGAAGTAAATAATAATTTTTTCCCATCCGGGCTGTATCGTGGATGCGAATCAAATGCCAACCCTTTTGTTATTTGCGTGGCTTTACCGCCACTTGCAGGAATGGTATAAATATCACCCATCAAATCAAACACTATTGTTTTTCCATCCGGGCTTATATCAACCGAAGTCCATGTTCCTTCTGTTGTAGTAAAATTTATTTTGCGTTGCGGTTTTACCGGAAGGTCTTTATACGTAGTATATTTAACCGAATCTTTTTTAATAGAATCTCCGGAATTTTTTATAGCATTATTACATGCTGCGTTGATATTTGATATTATTGCAAAGCAAAGAATAGAAAAAAAGAAAAAATGTTTTATGTATTTCATGCAGAAAGTTTTAGAACAGTAAAATAAGCATCAATTTTTATAAAATTATCTTTTGATAAGTTATTTTATAAGAATGGTAAATTGAATAGATATCAGCATGCAGCTCTAATCAATCTGTCATTGATGCTTCTGCCAAGATTTTCTTCAGGAAACCTTTCTGTAATAATGATATCCAGATTCATCTTATCTAATTCATGTAGAGCAGCGTATAAATTTCGGGCAGCTTCTTCGAAATCTTTATTTTCAGATAATATTATTTGATGCTTAACAGACGGTGAAATTATTTCTTTATAAAATGTAATTAATCCAATTTTTTGATGGTGATTACTTTCAATAACCTCAAAAATATTATCCGTTACAATCAATTTTGTTCTGGGAGAATAATGTTTTAATAGCATGCCGGGTGCATCAGGATTTGTTTCATTGTTCGTTATAATTGAAACTTTACCCGCTACTTTTTCAATTGATTCAATTGAAACTGCACCATGTCTGTATAAAACAGGTATTTCATTTTTAAATCCAATAATGGTTGATTCTATTCCATTTTCACAATCACCACCATCAAGAATGTATTTTATTTCATCTTTAAAATAATGATAAACATGCTGTGCAGCAGTTGGACTAACCGATTTAAAAGGATTGGCGCTGGGTGCTGCTAAAGGGAATGGGATTTTTTGTAAAAGCGATAATGCCAATGGATGATTGGGTATTCTTACTGCAACGGTATTTTTATTAGCAGTTATTTTATTTGAAATGATATCTTGTTTTTCTAAAATCAACGTTAAGGGGCCGGGCCAAAAATATTCAGCTAAATCAAAAGCCATTTCCGGAATATTTTTAGCAATGGCAGATAATTGTTGAACGGAATGAAGATGTACAATGAGCGGATTAAAGGAAGGACGTTTTTTAATAGAATAGATTTTATCAATCGCTTTTTCGCTAAATATATTTCCTGCTAATCCATACACAGTTTCGGTAGGAAAACCAATTACATCATCTTGTAATAATATTTCAATGGCATTATTGATATCAGTATTGATGATACTCATAAATTAAGGGTTACAAAAATTGCAACTGCCCGGATCAGCTTTTGTTTTATTATGCGGATACATTTCTTCTTTTTGATAACCGCATTTTTTGCATTGATATAAATAACTTAAAATGCCGTTCGTAGGAGCTCCACACCAATCACATGGTAAACCACGATTAATGGTAGAAATATCGAATCCCGGCGCACCACATTGTGCACAAGCAGAATTAATTTTCTGAATTAGTTGCTCGGTGGCTTTTTTTATTACAGACATGCGTGTTGGATTATTCATGGCACGCATGTCTGTTTCTATAAAAGCTCTACCGTATTTATTCTTAAAATGATAAAAGTGATGTATGAGATCATCCCAATTAGTAATGCCTTTAATAAGATGATCATTTGTCTCTCTTGATTGTCTGACAATCAAAGCATGTGATGGAAACAAAACTTGTTCTGCAAATTTTTTTACATCATCTTCATTCTCAAAAAACTTACCATTAAAATTTGTAGCAGTACTGATTTCTCTCGCAGTAATTTCAAATTTATTTTTAGCATCTATTAAAATCAATAACTCATCATCCGCAGAAATAAAAAAGAACGAAGGATGTGGGCCAAAAGAGCCTTCGCTGGCTACAGCCAAATCAAATCCAAATGATTGCATGGCCTTTTCGCACTTTTTTTTAACGGTCGTAAGCGGGTCATCTTTTCTTTCTGTTTCTCCGCTGAATGTTCCAAAAATATCTGTATCAAAATTTTCAACGGTTTCACATAGCACCCCTAAATGCTCTTCTAATAATGGTTTAATAACAGATTCTTTTTTATGTTTCGATGCAATCAATAATTTTCTCCCGCCAAAAAAATCATTTTTTTGATTATTCATTCAACAACTCAATTTTAATGATACTATTGACAGATAATTTTTGATTTTTTTGTTCAGCAGATAAAATAATTTTTTTCAATGCTTCTTTGGCAGCTTTCAATTCTTCAATTCTTTTTTCATTGTGCTTTGTATCACTATGCATAGCTCTTTCCTTTGCGCTGAAAATTTCTAAAGTATGATAATTGATCTTGCTATTAAGCAATGCAAATAAGAATTTACCTGCTTCCGGAGCAGTAAAGTTTCCTTCAATCAATTTTAATTGATGATTTTTTTTACTGTTATTTTTTATAGTTGAACTTCGCATTGCAAAGAAATCTTTTCCGGTTGCTGTTGAATATGGTTTCTGATATCTGACAGATCGTGTTGTAATTGCTTGATTCTTTTTTCACGCATTTTAATATCTTCTTCATTATGAGAATGATGAATCTGATCTTCGTGAAATTTTATTTTTACCTGGATCATTTGTGTAAGAATATCTATGGCTTCTTGACTTTCAAAATGACCTTTTATTAATTGTATCTTCATAAAAAAAGTTTATTGTCCCTGACCTAATGAAAACGCTTCTTTACCATCAAATGCATACAGGTTCTCTGTTTTAATGGTATCGATATCTTTTTTAACTGCATTCGATAATAAATCGATGATGTCTTTTTTAGTAATGGAACTGTTTTCGGTTGGCTTAAATCTGCAACGCCAGTGATCTGTACAAAAAGTTTCTTTAAAACCATCAGGCCATACCTTAATGCCTCTGTTCGTAATCATCGAAAGTTTAATACTGTTCGCTTCAATTTGTTGAACTTGTTTGGCTAATTCGTTAGCATCGGTTCCATTCCAATGAACAAAAATATCTACGCCATGCAATTCTTTTTTAGCTGAACTCTTTCTAACATATTTAGGTAAATTTAAAGCAACGCCTTTTGAAAGAGCAACTGCTTTTAAGGTAGATGGTTTTTTTCCAAGGTTATTGATTACTGCATCTGCAAATTCTTTGGTACCAACTTTTTGCTTACTTATTCCATCTTTATAAATATCATTTGTATGAATGCCATCTTCAATAGTTTTTAACCAGGCATTCTGTACTTTTTCTGCAATATCTGTTTGGCCAATATGTGTAAGCATTAAAACAGCGCCTTGTAATAAACCCGATGGATTGGCAGAATTTTGCCCTGCTCTTCTGGGCGCAGAGCCATGAATGGCTTCGAACATGGCACACTCTTCTCCAATATTTGCAGAGCCTGCTAATCCAACAGAACCTGTTATTTGCGCAGCTACATCCGATAAAACATCACCGTATAAATTAGGCATTACAATTACATCAAATGCTTCAGGGGTATCGGCCATTTTTGCTGCACCAATATCAATGATCCAATGTTCATTAATAATATCGGGATATTCTTTTGCGATCTCATCAAATACTTTATGAAACAAACCATCTGTTTGTTTCATGATATTGTCTTTAGTAAAACAGGTCACTTTTTTTCTGCCATATTGCTTTGCATATTCAAAAGCATAACGAACAATTTTTTCGCAGCCCGGTCTGCTGATTAGTTTTAAGCATTGTACTACTTCATCTGTTTGTTGATGTTCAATACCTGCATAGAGGTCTTCTTCATTTTCTCTGATAATCACAATGTCCATTTCCGGATGTTTGGTTTGAACGAATGGATGCAGGCTCATGCAGGGGCGAACATTGGAGTAAAGACCTAAAAATTTTCTCGTTGTTACATTTAAACTTTTATAGCCACCGCCTTGAGGAGTTGTGATGGGTGCTTTTAAAAAAATCTTATTTTTTCTGATGATATCCCAAGACTCCTTGGCAATACCTGCTGTATTGCCTGCCAAATAAACTTTTTCACCAACTTCTATTTCATCAATTTCAATTTTAGCGCCGGCGGCTAAAATAATTTTTAAAGTGGCATCCATTATTTCAGGACCAATGCCATCTCCTTTGGCTACAGTAATTCTTTGCATAGTATGATGTTTTGTGAGTGCAAAAATGTAGCAGCTTTATTATATATTTTTATTTATCTTTATTATATTAACCATAAAAAAAATTTATGAATTATACTTTACATCAATTACAGGTATTTTTAAAAATCAGTCAAACAAAAAGTATTACCAAGGCTGCCGATGCGTTACATTTAACGCAACCGGCTGTTTCTATTCAATTGAAAAATTTTCAAGACCAGTTTGATATTCCGTTAACCGAAGTAGTGGGGAGGAAATTATTTATCACCGATTTCGGAAAAGAAATTGCAGCAGCAGCAGAAATTATTTTAGACAGCGCACATAATATCAATCATAAAACATTATCCTATAAAGGACAGTTATCGGGAAGATTAAAAATCTCTGTTGTATCAACCGGTAAATATGTGATCCCTTATTTCTTAGCCAATTTTTTAAAGCAACATGCCAGCATTGAATTGTTATTGGATGTGACCAATAAAGCAAAAGTGATTGAGAGTTTAGAAAATAATGAAGTTGATTTTTCTTTGGTCTCTGTGTTGCCGCAGCATTTGCAAGTTGAAAAAGTTGAATTAATGCAAAACAAATTATTCTTAGTAGGTAATCAACAACAAAAATTTAAACATAAAATGTATGATAAAAATATTTTTGAAGAACTGCCATTAATTTACAGAGAACAGGGATCGGGTACCCGATATGTAATGGAAAAATTTATTGAACGTAATCGAATACCGGTTAAGAAAAAGATGGAATTGGCTACCAATGAAGCTGTAAAACAAGCTGTAATAGCAGGTTTGGGCTATTCTATCATGCCGTTGATCGGAATTAAAAATGAATTGAATAATGGGGATCTGCAAATTATCCCGGTGAAAGGCTTTCCCGTAAAATCTATCTGGAATTTAATTTGGCTAAAAGGAAAAAAATTTTCACCGGTTGCGGATTCTTTTTTGCAGTATGTTAAAAAAGAGAAAGCTAAAATTATTCAGGAAAAATTTCAATGGTTTGAAGAATATTGAAATCACTTTTCGTTTTTAGTAATTTGCAACTTGTATCTTTGCTGACTATTAAATGAATTGCGCTATGAATGAAAAATTTGTTGCCCGAATAAAAAAAGAAGTCAGTGAAATTGAAGCTGCAGGTTTATTTAAAAAAGAAAGAATCATTACCAGTGAACAAGGTCCGGAGATTACAGTAAATGGAAAAACAGTGTTGAATTTTTGTGCTAATAATTATCTCGGTTTATCATCTCATCCAAAAGTGATTGAAGCTGCACATAAAGCCATTGATACACATGGATATGGAATGAGCAGCGTGCGGTTTATCTGTGGCACGCAAGACATTCACAAAGAATTGGAAAAAAAGATCGCTGATTTTTTGGGAACAGAAGATACTATTTTATATGCTGCAGCATTTGATGCCAATGGCGGTGTGTTTGAACCATTGTTTAATGAAGAAGATGCTATTATCAGTGATGCATTAAATCATGCATCAATCATTGACGGTATTCGTTTATGTAAAGCCCAACGTTATCGTTACGAACATAATAACATGAATGATTTGGAAGAAAAATTAAAAGAGACAAAACACTTACGCAGCAGAATTATTGTTACGGATGGTAGTTTTAGTATGGATGGTACCATTGCACGATTAGATAAAATTTGTGATCTGGCAGATCAATATGATGCCATTGTAATGATCGATGAATGTCATTCATCCGGATTTTTAGGTAAAACGGGAAGAGGCACACATGAATATAGAAATGTAATGGGAAGGATTGATATCATTACCGGAACTTTAGGAAAAGCATTGGGTGGTGCAAGCGGTGGTTTTACATCAGGCAGAAAAGAGATCATTGAAATATTGCGTCAACGGTCTCGGCCATATTTATTTTCAAACACACTTGCGCCAAGTATTGTAGGTGCAAGTATTGCAGTGTTGGATATGTTGACGGAAACAACAGCGTTGCGTGATACACTTGAATTCAATACAAAATATTTCCGTACAAAGATGACGGAAGCAGGATTTGATATAAAGCCCGGCGATCATCCTATTGTTCCTATTATGCTCTACGATGCTGTAATAGCGCAGACTTTCGCTGCTAGATTATTAGAGGAAGGTGTATATGTAATTGGTTTCTTTTATCCTGTTGTGGCAAAAGGCTTGGCAAGAATAAGAGTGCAATTAAGTGCAGCACATACACAAACACATTTAGATAAAGCTATTGCCGCATTTACAAAAGTGGGAAAAGAGTTAGGTGTAATTAAGAATTAAAAAATTTGAATTAATAATTATGCAAAAAATATCTGTCATCTCTATTTTGTTATCTATCATCTTGCTTTCAGCGTGTAGTCCGAATAATGTAACCATCGAAGATTCATTGAAAAAATATTTCGATAGTAATCATGTTGCAGGAAGTTTTGCTTTGTTCGATAACGGACAAGGTCATTTTACAATTTATAATTTATCTCGTTATAAAGATTCTGCTTATACACCTGCCTCCACTTTTAAAATTGTGAATTCGTTGATAGGCTTGCAAACCGGAAGGATTGATAATGAAAAAATGATCATCAAATGGGATGGTATTAAAAGGGTGAATGAAGATTGGAATAAAGACCTGACAATGGAAGAAGCTTTTAAAGTTTCTGCTGTACCTTATTACCAGGAAGTAGCGAGAAGAATTGGAAAAGATACTATGCAGTTTTGGTTAGATAGTTTAAAATATGGTAACCATAAAATTGGTAATCGGGTAGATAGTTTTTGGTTAGACAATTCTTTGAAAATTACTGCTGATGAGCAATTGGGCTTAGTGAAGAAATTATATTTCAGTCAATTGCCTTTTACAAAAACCACTACCGACATTGTAAAAAAGATAATGGTACGTGAACAAAATGCCAATTATATTTTAGCCTATAAAACAGGTATGGGTTATAGAGAAAATGGCAATGCTTTGGGATGGATTGTTGGTTGGATTGAAGAAAATAAACATCCTTACTTTTTCGTGTTGAATATTGAAGGTGCACATGATGCAGATATTGTTACAATCAGAAAAAATATGTTGATGCATATTTTAGATAACCAGGGATTTTTGCATGGAAAGAGATAAAAATATTTTTTAGTTTTTCATTATCAGTTTCAGCGAGTAGCTTGCACCAGATGCTTCAATTTCAAAACATAGAATATTTATTGGGCTTGTTTATTTTGTTACCGCTAATTTTTTTGTTGGTTTACACAATTAAATGGAAGCAAAAAGTAAAATTAAAATTAGGTAATGCCCGTTTGGTTGATGCGCTCATCAAAGAATATTCTCCCGAAAGATATCAACTGAAAATCATGCTTGCTTTTATTGCTTTGGTGTTAACAATCATTACTGCAGCTAATCTGCATAAACCTTTGCAGGGAAAGGGTTCTATGGTTAATGGGATAGATGTGATGATTGCATTGGATGTGAGTAAAAGTATGTTAAGTGAAGATGAAAAACCTTCGCGATTGGCTAAAGCAAAAATATTGATCAATCAATTAATAGATAAATTAGAAAATAACAGAGTAGGATTAATTGTTTTTGCAGGACAAGCTTATTTGCAAATGCCATTGACAGCAGATGCTGGTGCTGCTAAAATGTTTGTGAGTGATGCATCTCCTGAATTGGTATCTGTGCAAGGAACAAATATTAGTGATGCTTTGCATTTATGCGATGCATCATTGGATACAAAAGAAAAAAAATACAAAGCTGTTGTATTGATTACAGATGGAGAAGACCAGGATGATAAAGCTATGACAGCAGTAAAAGAGTTGGCGGATCATGGAGCGATTATTCATACCGTTGGTGTTGGTTCTCCGGAAGGTGCAACCATCATTGAACCCGGAACAAATGAATTTAAGAAAGACGGGAACGGTCAAACAATTATATCCAGACTTAATGAAAAATTATTACAAGATTTAGCGAAAGCAGGCAATGGAAAATACTATCCATTAAAAAATACGGCTGCGGTTGCAGATGAATTGGTGAATGAATTGAATGGCATGCAAAAGAAAAGTATCAGCAATGCAGGCGGATATGTCGAGTATCAATCATTTTATATTTATTTTTTGTTACTTGCTATACTATTATTGATCGCTGAATTTTTTATCACCGAGAAAAAAATACAAACTGTTTGAAATTAGTATTCATTATATTTTTATTATTATCCGCTACCTTTTCATTCTCGCAGAGTGTAAATGAATTTTTGGTAAAAGGGAATGAATGGTATAAGCAAGGTGATTATAAAAAGGCGCAGGCTGAATATGAACGTGTTTTGCAAAAAGACGAAAAGAATACAACTGCACAATTTAATGCAGGAGCGGCTTTGCAACGACAAAAAAATTATGCTGATGCTGCTAAATTATTTCAATCATCTGCAGAAAGTGCAACTGATACATCACTAAGAGCCAAATCACTTTACAATAAGGGTGTGGCAGAAGTGAATCAAAAGCAGTTACAGGATGCCATCAATTCATTCAAACAATCATTACGCGTAAATCCGAATGATGATGATACAAGAGAGAATCTACAAAAAGCATTAAATGAATTAAATAAGCAGAATAAACAAAAAGATCAAAATAAAAATCAAAAGCAAGATCAAAAACCAAAGGAGAAGAAAGAAGAGAACAAAATGAATAAACAACAAGCAGAGAATTTGTTGAATCAATTACGTCAGGAGGAAAAACGTTTGCAGGAAATGCAAAAGCAAAAAATCAAACAAGTAAAGCCTGAAAAAGATTGGTAATTACTTCAGGGCTTCTAAAAATCGCTGAAAATTATTTTTATACGCTACTACATCATTGTGTTGCTTCTTGCTATGTAAAAAAACGACTTGATTTTTTTGAAGATCCTCTTTTATAAAATTATCTTCTTCTTTCAAAACATATTTCCATTCCCAGGCTTTCATTTCTTTTGCAAGATTCATTGAATTTTGATAAGTGCCGCCACTGTCTGTATAAACATTAATCATCTTACAATCAGGATGCTTTTGTAATTGCACCGCAAATTTTTCCTGTTCACCATATAACGCATCAAACAATAAAACAGCTTTACAATTATTTTTTGCATACAACAATAAATAACTCATCACTCTGTAAGCGCCGCTGTGTCCGGCATAGATCATATCAAAAGAAATATTTTTATTGATGCATTTTTCTTTTTGCAAAAAATTCATCACATCGTTCATGAAATAATTAAAGGTATCTGCCTTTTCAAATTTACCGCCGTAACTATCCGGTGCATTTTCGGGTCCTTCAGGAAAAAGAAAAATCGCATTTAAGTGTGCAGCATAAAATTGTTCTTGTAAATGATAGTAAGCCAATGCCGAGTCAATATTATTATTCCATCCATGAAACCATATTACAAAATGAAATGGTTTGTTCTTGTCAAAATAATCCGGAACAAATATATAAGCACTGCTATCACTGTAATGTTCTGCTGCACTGTATATTTTTTTATCATAGATCCGGGGCTCATGGTTGCGTAATGAGTCCGGGAACATAGCATAATGGCTGGTGATGCGAAACGATTTGCCTGCCTGCATTTCATTGGTTTGGGCATGCAGTATCAAAACATTAAAAATTATACTAAAACAAAACCATCTTTTCATTGTTATGATTATTACTTAAAAATAATTCTTTTTTAATGACATTTGTATCTTTAAGCTAATACTATTTCATGCAATTATATTGTAACTCAATTACTGAATACAGCAGACTCATTACCAAAGAAGTAAAGATTGGTAATTTGCTATTAGGCAATGGTCATCCTATCCGGATTCAAACAATGACCACAACCGATACCATGAATACCATTGCAACGGTTGAACAAACTATTCGTTGCATTGAAGCAGGAGCTGAGTTGGTGCGTATTACGGCACCTTCAAAAAAAGAAGCAGAGAATTTATTAAATATAAAAAATGAATTGAACAAAAAAGGCTATCATGTTCCATTGGTAGCAGATATTCATTTTACGCCCAATGCAGCAGAAGTGGCAGCAAGAATTGTAGAAAAGGTAAGAGTGAATCCGGGTAATTATGTTGACAAGAAAAAATTTGAACAGATTGAATACACAGATGCGGAATATGTTGAAGAGATTGAAAGAATAAGAGAACGCTTTACGCCATTGGTAAAAATTTGTAAAGAATACGGAACTGCGATGCGAATTGGAACCAATCATGGTTCTTTGAGCGATCGTATCATGAGCCGTTATGGCGATACACCAATGGGTATGGTAGAAAGTGCAATGGAGTTTTTGCGTATTGCACGTGCAGAAAATTATCACAACATTGTATTGAGTATGAAAGCCAGCAATCCGCAGGTGATGGTGCAGGCTTACAGAACACTCATCAACAAAATGTTCGAAGAATTCAATGAATGTTATGCATTGCATTTGGGTGTTACTGAAGCCGGTGATGGTGAAGATGGCAGAGTAAAAAGTGCAGTAGGAATTGGAACTTTATTGGAAGATGGTATTGGCGATACCATTCGTGTTTCATTGACAGAAGACCCTGAATTAGAAATACCTGTGTGTAAAGATATCGTTAAGAGATATTCTGTGAATAAATATCAATCATCATTCACCAATAAAATTCCTTTAGTAGAAAAAATTATTTATTCTCCTTTTACTTTTCAAAAAAGAGAAACTTTTGCTGTCAATAATATTGGCGATCATCATGTGCCGGTGGTGATTGCAGATTTTAGTAAGATCAAAAAAATCCTTCCTGCAACTTTAGAAAGCATAGGATATAAATATGATGCGGCAACTGATAAATGGAACATCGGCGACGCAGCGGCTGATTATATTTTTACAGGACATCAAACAATTGATTTTGCATTACCCGGCACATTGAAAGTAATCTGTTATCCGGCTACATGGGCATTGGTAATTGAGAAAGAAAAATATTTTCCCATTTTTGATGCAGGCGGATATGTAGAAGCTGAATCAAAAAGCCCGATATTAAATTTTGTGATGTTCGATTGTTTTAGCGATGAAACTACTATCAATGATTTTACTTATTTAGATGAATTGGCGAATGATGCATCTGTTGTTTTTTGTTTAAGCAGTAAGCATGATCATTCTATGTTGGCAATAAGAAGAATGTTAATTGAATTGCAGCAACGAAAAATTAAGAATCCGGTTATTATTAATATTGATAGTCATTGGCAAACAGTTGATGAACACTTAATTCATTTTGCTACAGAAGCAGGCGCTTTATTTTTAGATGGTTTTGGAGATGGTGTCTGTTTTGGAATGAATGAAGCAAGTTATCAATTGCAAGTTTTTAATTATAAGAATGCTGGCGGCAGAACTTATTTACAAAATAATTCTGCAGAGCAATTCATCAATAATACTGCATTCTCTATTTTACAAGCAACCAGAACAAGAATATCCAAAACAGAATATATTTCTTGTCCAAGTTGTGGCAGAACATTATTCGATTTGCAAGAAACAACTGCAAAGATCAGATCTCGGACACATCATTTAAAAGGAGTGAAAATTGCTATAATGGGTTGTATAGTAAATGGCCCGGGTGAAATGGCTGATGCTGATTTTGGTTATGTAGGCAGTGGTATTGGAAAAATAACTTTGTATAAAGGAAAAGAAATCGTGAAGCGCAATATTGATAGTGATATAGCTGTGGATGAATTAATTAATTTATTAAAAGAAAATGAAGCTTGGGTTGAACCAGCATAAACTTTTTTCAAGCAAAATTATATGTATTATATAGTTTATGGTTTTTTATATATTTTGTCCTTATTGCCCTGGCGTGTTTTGTATTGGTTAAGTGACGCCTTGTACGGATTATTGTATTACATCATTCGATACAGACGAGATGTAGTAATGAATAATTTATTGATCGCTTTTCCGGAAAAATCACCAAAAGAAAGAGTGCGTATTGCCAAAGATTTCTATCATCAGTTTGTAGATAGTTTTATTGAGATGATCAAACTGGTTTTTATCTCAAAAGAAGCTTTTCAACAAAGACATAGTATTAATGCTGAAGTGTTGAATGAATATTATGATCAATTTGAAAGAGTGGAATTTGTAACAGGGCATTTTTTTAGTTGGGAATTTGCCAACCTCGGTATTTCATTAGAAAGTAAATTTCCTGTTGTTGTTGTGTATATGCCATTAGCCAGTAAAATCTTTGATAAGATCATTTATAAAATGCGAGCAAAGTTTGGAACTATTTTAGTGGCTGCAACAGATTTTAGAAATCAATTTCAAAAGCATACAAAAAATAAATATAGTTTGGTTTTAGTGGCCGACCAAAATCCGGGTAACCCTCAAAACGCCTACTGGTTGCCGTTTTTCGGTAAAATGGCGCCTTTTGTAAAAGGCCCGGAAAAAGGAGCAAAGAATAATAATACCGCTATTTTCTATGCACATTTTTACAGAGTAAAACGAGGTTATTATAAAACAGATATCGAATTTGTAACCGATGATCCTAGAAGTTTTGCAGAAGGCGCACTGACTAAGTTATTGGTAAAGAAAGTTGAAGATTCGGTGAAACAAAAACCATCCGGTTATTTATGGAGTCATAAAAGATGGAAGTTTGAATTTGATGAAACGAAATATGGAAAATTTGTAGTGAAATAAAAAAGCGTTCAAGTAAGAACGCTTTTTTATTTGGTTGAGTAAGAAAAATCAATTCAACGCTTCAACTGATTTTTCAATTTCAAATTTATCTTTCAATTCTTTTATACTGTTCCATCCCCCCACTACATTGCGGATATTATGAATACCTTCTTTTTTAATTAATGAAGATGCAATAACACTTCTGTAACCACCTGCACAATGAATATAGATATTGTGGTTATCTTCTAAATTGGCCATACTTGCCGGATCATTTAATTCTAATAAAGGAATATTGATTGCCTGTTTCACATGTCCATCTGCATATTCGGTTTCTTTTCTTACATCTACTATTACCAATTGTTCGTCAAAAGGAATATCCATTGCTAATTCATCTGCTTCAACATCAATAATGATATCAAAAGCTTCATTCGCAGAAAGCCAAGCTTCATATCCGCCTTTTAAATAACCACCGATCTTTTCAAAACCAACCCTTGTTAAACGAACAAGGGTTTCTTTTTCTTTACCATTTTCTGTTACCAAAAGAATTGTTTTATCAAAAGGTAATAAACTACCTGCCCATTCTGCAAAGCGGCCTTCTAATCCGATGAAGATAGAACCCGGAACAAAACCTTGTGAAAATATTTCTGCTCTTCTGGTGTCCAATACAATTACATCATCTTCTTTCATTTTTAATTTAAAAGATGGAACATCTAATCCTTGTAATCCTTTATCTATGATGCTATTTAAATTTTCATATCCTTCTTTATTGATCTTTGCATTGATGGGAAAATAAGCAGGTGGTGCCACCAACCCTTCTGTTACTGCTTTAATAAAATCTTCTTTGCTTGATTGCTGTAAAGCATAATTGCTTTGCTTTTGTTCACCAATGGTACTGTATGTTTCGCTGCCTAAATTTTTTCCGCAACTACTTCCGGCACCATGTGCGGGATATAAAATAATATCATCAGCCAGTGGCATAATTTTATTTTGTAAACTTTCATACATCATACCTGCAAGATCATTCATAGTTAATTCTTCCCCCTTTTGTGCAAGGTCTGGTCGGCCTACATCTCCAACAAATAAAGTATCTCCCGTAAATATTGCCTGTGCTTTTTGGGCTTCATCTTTGAGTAAATAACAACTGCTTTCCAATGTATGTCCGGGTGTATGCAGCACTTCAATCGTTAATTTTCCTATTGAAAATGTTTCTCCGTCTTTTGCAACATGTACAGGAAATTTAGTAACGGTACTGGGTCCGTAAACAATGGTTGCACCTGTTGCTGCTGCCAAATCTAAATGACCACTTACAAAATCTGCATGAAAATGTGTTTCAAAAATATATTTAATAACAGCTTTTCTTTTAGTTGCCAGTTGCAAATATTCATCAATATCACGCAAGGGATCTATCACTGCAGCTTCGCCATCACTTTCAATATAATAAGCCGCTTCACTTAAACATCCCGTATATAATTGTTCGATATACATTCTTCAATAATTTATGCGAAGATAAAAAATAAAAATGGCATCGCTTTTCAGGCGTGCCATTATAAGTTAAAACAACAAGCGTTCAGTTTTTATCCAACTAAATCTGTTGAAAATTTTATTACCTCAGCAATGCGAGTGTAATTAGGAGAATAAAAAATAAACTTGCCCATACGTTGTGTGCTTACAATGCCTGCGCGACGTAAGATGGCCAAATGTTGTGAAGCTACAGATTGTTCTAAACGTAGTTTTACATATAACTCTGTAACGGTCATACGTTTGTTTTCATCAAGCAGTTTTAACATTTGCTGGCGAAGTTTGTGATTCAACGCTCTTAACGTCATTGCAGCTTTTTTGGTTAGCACAAGATCAACTTTTACAAGTGCTCTTCCATTACTTAATGTCAGGAAGTTTGGTGAATGTGTCATAAAATAATAATTGGGGGGGTTAGAAATTAATTTCTTGAATAAAGTTAAAACAATATTTATTGATTTAACCAACTTATTTTAAAAAAAATTCATAAACAAAATCTACTTTTTTTGCGGGCTGAAGAACTCTTTTAAATAAAATGGTTCACTATATGCTAAATCAGAAAACTTTTTAATGACTAATTGTTTCTCGGAAAGTTTAATCATGTGTGTAGAATTATATTGCATAGAAGAAAATGCTACATTTTCCTGTTCCAGCAAACGTTTGCACTTGATGGAGCCGGTTCCGGAAAAAACAATTTTTTGTTTTGAAAAATAATCAGCAAAAGAATTTGTATCCACAATCATTGCTGTGGGGGGCATGATGGTTTGCAGTGTTTCATCGAAAATGGCTGTAAACACTTCCATTCTTCTGGCATCAATCATTGGGCAGAACAACAGATTTGTTGTAGCAATATTTTTCTTTTGCAACTCTTCAATCACTGCAACGGCCATCACTTCCAGTGTGTTTAAGGTCAATAATGGTTTGTTTAATGCAAAACATAAACCTTTGGCCGTAGATAATCCTACACGTAATCCGGTATAACTGCCCGGACCTGAAGTAACTGCTATTGCATCAACGGCGGATAAGGATAAGTTTATTGAAGAAAATATTTTTTGTATGGCAGGCTGAATAAAGGTAGCATGGTTTTTTTGATCATTACTTTCTTCGAATGCCAATAAGACTGAATTGTCACTTATACATACAGATGCATGTTCGGTTGCAGTATCTATATTTAATATCAACGCCATAATTATAATAAATGTATTGCTTCAGCCAATGCCGGCGCAACAGCATATCTTTTATCTTGTAAAGACAATGTTTTTAATAATGCATTTATTTTTTTTAAACCTATCTGCGTACTCCATTCAAATGGACCATAAGGATAATTGGTTCCTAATTTCATAGCGGTATCAATTTCTTCTTTGCTGCTGATCTTTTCACCCAAAGCAAAATAAGCTTCGTTAACAATCATGGCAATAATTCTCGCAGCAATCATACCCGGCTCATCTATCACCCACTCAAATTTCCATTGTAAAGTGTGTAATATTTTGGCCGCTTCATTTTTCATTAAATCATTTGCTGCAACTTCAATGATTTCTCTTTTTAAAAAACCATTCCATGCATTGATGCGAATAAAATTCTTCGGTAATGTTTTTGTTGTTTCAATTACTGAATTAACAAATACGGGTTGCTTATGAATATGAGCGAATGCAATACCTTCTTCTTCAAACAATAAATCAAAATATGCATCGGCCTCAGGAATTGCATCTGCTACCCAAGTAATAGAAATATTACCGGGAATTGATTTTGATAAAAACTCTGCTCTTTGTTCCTGATTGGCTTTTACTGCAAGCTGCATGTAAAAATGATTTGCGCAAAAATAGGTTGATTGATGGAAATGCAGTTAATTGCTTAACTATTCTAAATTAAACGGTATGTCAAAACAAATTATTAAAACAGATAAAGCACCGGCTCCTATTGGCCCTTATAATCAGGCAGTGAGAACAGGTGAATTGTTATTCATCAGCGGACAAGTTGCCATCGATCCTTCTACCAATGATTTAATTAAAGGAACAGTAAAAGATGAAGCCCATCAGGTAATGAAAAACTTAAAAGCCATTTTAGATGAAGCCAAACTTACATTTGAACATGTGGTTAAAACAACTATTTTTTTAAGTGATATGAGTCTGTTCACTGAAGTGAATGAAGTTTATGGCAGTTATTTTAACGGCGATTATCCGGCACGCGAAACCGTTGCGGTAAAAGGATTACCAAAGAATGTAAATGTAGAGATCAGCATGATCGCTACTGTAAGTCTATAGAATTGTTAGCTGATAACCGGTTGTAAATAATTTGGATTGATTGGGTGGTAAACTTATCAATCCTTTTTTATTATTGAATGCATCCGGTATGCTGCTTAAATTTTCAATGGCGATACTGTTGCGATGGGGCGGTGTATAGATTTGTAAATATGGATATGATTTTTCCGGATGAATGGTTAATTGCAGTTGTTTGTTTTTTAATACACAAGTTGATTGCCCGGGCTTCTTTAACACAAAACAATTATCTAATGAAATATCTTTTAATGAAGTAGCTTGCAAAAACCTTTCATCCTTTAATTCCTGATCTGTTGGAATAAGTGTTGCATCAAATTCAATTTGTGTATCGCTGTCGAATTGCAAACTGCAATCATCCACTTTATTTCCCAAAGTAAAGTAGGGATGCCATCCATCTGCAAAAGGGATAGATTGTTTATTGTGATGTAACACCGTAGTGATAACGGATAGTGTATGATTGACTTCTAATTTCCAATTGATCAGTAGTTCAAAGGGGAATGGATAGCCTTTATCTGTTCCTTCATATTTATATCTTAATCCAACTGCAGCATGATGATCATCTGCATGAGTGGTTAATATTTCAAAAGGTGCATCATATAATATTCCATGAATTGCATGTTCACCCAAATAAAATTTTTCAATCGTATAATTATCATCATTCCATTTGAACTTTCCTTTATGCAAACGACAAGCAAAAGGAGACAGCTTGGCACTTTTAAAACCATTGGTAATATTTTGTATTGCCGCTTCAATAGAACTAAATCCATCAATACAATTAAATGCTTGTCCGTTTAATTGAACAGTGAATGCATTTAATAATCCACCAAAAGTATAAATCTCAGCTGCTGTTTGTTGAACAGTATCTTTTAAAATAATGGAAGAGCATTTTTTTGCAGGATTAATGGCAACTGTAAATCGCATGGGTTGATTTTTAAAGACGAAAGGTAAATGCAAATTGATAAACAAAGATAAAAACTAACAATCGTTAACTTTTATCTGTTAATTTTGTTTTTTAAGGAAACTATTTCAATATGGGTTTTCGGTTACAACATAAAGTTCGCATTGTTACTGCAGCCAGTTTATTTGATGGGCATGATGCCGCTATTAATATTATGCGTCGCATTATGCAAAGCAAAGGTGCTGAGATCATTCATCTCGGTCATAATAGAAGCGTGCATGAAATTGTAGAAGCTGCTATTGAAGAAGATGTGCAAGGTATTGCCATTACATCTTATCAGGGTGGTCATGTTGAGTTTTTTAAATACATGAAAGATCTGTTGGATCAGAACGATTGTGGTCATATCAAAATATTTGGCGGCGGTGGTGGTACTATCTTACCCGAAGAAATCAGAGAGCTACATCAGTATGGTATTACTAAAATTTATTCTCCTGATGACGGAAGGCATATGGGTTTGGAAGGAATGATTGAGGATGTAATAAAACAATGCGATTTTAGTTTGAACGGTAATGGAGAATACAAAAAACCTATGGGCTTGGGTGAAGTAAAGGATATAAGAAAAATTGCCAGATTAATTACTAACGCTGAAAATGGATTAACATCATCAGCTATTACTCATCTACCAACTGTCATCCCTGTCTTGGGCATTACCGGAACCGGTGGAGCAGGAAAAAGTTCTGTAACCGATGAGATTGTTCGTCGTTATCTCAACACATTCACCCATAAAACCATCGCTGTGATTTCTGTAGATCCCTCTAAGAAAAAAACAGGCGGCGCATTATTGGGTGACAGAATCAGAATGAATGCCATCTCTCATCCCCGTGCATATATGCGCAGCCTTGCCACACGTGATGATAACAGGGCGTTAAGTGCACATATACAAGAAGCTATTGATATTTGTAAATCCGCAGCATTTGATTTTATTATTTTAGAAAGCGCAGGTGTCGGACAAAGTGATGCGTCTATTTTGGATTATTGCGATGTGAGTATGTATGTGATGACACCTGAATATGGCGCTGCCTCTCAGTTAGAGAAGATCAATATGTTAGATTATGCAGATGTGGTTTGCATTAATAAGTTTGATAAAGCCGGTGCATTGGATGCATTGCATGATGTGCGCAAACAATACAAACGCAATCATAATTTATGGGATGCTAAAGATGAAGACTTGCCCATTGTTGGAACCATCGCCGCACAATTCAATGATACCGGTGTAAATGAATTATTTGAAAAATTAATTATCACTATTGAAAAGAAAACAAATATTCAGTTTGGTAAAATAGCTATTCATCAACATACAAAAGATACTTCAGCCCAATCGCAGATCATTCCTGCAAAAAGAGTTCGTTATTTAAGTGAGATAGCAGAAAATAACAGAAGCTATGATACTTGGGTAAATGAACAATGTTTTGTTGCATCAGAACTCTGCAAATTTCAAACCGTACTCGAATTATTTGAAAAACGGAAAGCCAAAAATGATTTTTCCCATTCCTCTACCATTGAAGATTTAAAGAAAATTGTTGAGCCTTTACAAAATAAACTAACGCAGGAGAATAAAGAGTTACTTGCAAATTGGCAACACCTTCAAAATAAATACAATCAGGATTTTTTTGAGTATGAAGTAAGAGATAAAACCATTAAACAGGCACTTACAACAAAATCATTAAGTGGTACAACCATTAAAAAAGTAGTGTTGCCAAAGTATAAAGATTGGGGCGATATTTTAAAATGGCAATTGCAAGAAAATATTCCCGGAGCATTTCCATATACAAGTGGTGTATTCGAATTAAAACGTCAGGGTGAAGATCCTACCAGAATGTTTGCAGGTGAGGGTGGGCCGGAAAGAACCAATAAACGTTTTCATTATGTTTCACTCGGACAGCCTGCAATTCGCCTCAGCACTGCATTTGACAGTGTTACCTTATATGGAGAAGATCCGGATTTTCGTCCGGATATTTACGGTAAAGTGGGTAATAGCGGCGTAAGTATTGCTACTGTGGATGATGCAAAAAAATTATACAGTGGTTTTGATTTGTGTGATGCCAAGACATCTGTTTCAATGACGATTAACGGTCCGGCGCCGATTATACTGGCGATGTTTATGAATGCTGCTATCGATCAGTTATGTGAAAAATATATTGATGAAAATAATTTATGGTATGAAGTAGAAAACATTTCAAATCATAAATTCCAAATTTCTAATAAGCCCATTTATTATAATCCATCTTCTCCGGAAAGATTACCTGAGGGAAATAATGGTTTAGGATTAAAATTATTGGGATTAAGTGGTGATGAAGTATTACCGAAAGATGTGTATCAAAAAATAAAAGCAGCAGCCCTATCTCAGGTACGCGGAACTGTACAAGCAGATATTTTAAAAGAAGATCAGGCTCAAAATACCTGTATCTTCTCAACAGAGTTTGCTTTAAAATTAATGGGTGATGTGCAACAATATTTTATTGACAATAAAGTAAGAAATTTTTATAGTGTATCTATTAGTGGTTATCATATTGCAGAAGCAGGTGCAAATCCTATCACGCAATTGGCTTTTACCTTATCTAACGGTTTTACTTATGTAGAATATTATTTAAGCAGGGGAATGCATATTGATGATTTTGCACCCAATTTATCTTTCTTCTTCAGTAACGGAATGGATGCAGAATATAGTGTGATAGGCAGAGTAGCCAGAAGAATTTGGGCAAAGGCAATGAAATTAAAATACAAGGCCAATGATCGTTCACAAAAATTAAAATATCATATTCAAACTTCCGGCCGCTCCTTGCATGCACAGGAAATAGATTTCAATGATATCCGAACAACCTTGCAAGCGTTGTATGCAATCTATGACAATTGCAATTCACTTCATACCAATGCTTACGATGAAGCCATAACCACACCTACAGAAGAAAGTGTTCGCAGAGCCATGGCCATTCAGTTAATTATTAATCGTGAATTGGGTGCTGCCAAAACCGAGAATTTTATTCAGGGCAGTTTTGCAATTGAAGAATTGACTGATTTAGTAGAAGAAGCCGTATTGCTTGAGTTTGATCGTATCAATGAACGCGGCGGTGTATTGGGGGCCATGGAAAGAATGTATCAGCGAAATAAAATTCAGGAAGAAAGTTTATACTACGAAACATTGAAACATACCGGCGAATTACCCATTGTTGGTGTCAATACTTTTTTAAATAAAAAAGGAAGCCCCACCATATTACCAACTGAAGTTATTCGTGCAAATAAAGAAGAAAAAGAACAGCAAATCCAAAATTTAAAAGCGTTTCATCAACGTAATAAAGATGTTTCAACCGAAAAGTTGAATCAATTAAAAAAGGTTGCCATTAATAATGGTAATTTGTTTGAAGCATTGATGGAAACGGTAAAATATTGTTCACTCGGACAAATTACGCATGCTTTATACGAAGTCGGGGGACAGTACAGAAGAAATATGTAGCTTATATTTGTAGCCATTAAGCCAAATAATAATGAATAAGCAATTCTGTCTACTCTTTCTGTTTTGTTTTCTTTTATTGTTCACTCAGGCACAAGTGAGAAAATTTGATACCACTGTTTTGTCAGATAAAGTTGGCTATCGAATTATATGCAATAATAAAAAACCGGATAATAACCAGGTTTCTATTACTGCTGTAGGATTTACCAATTTCTCCCGTAGCATGGATTTTATCATCATAGGAAGAATAGTAAAAGCACAGATAGATGATTTTAATGGTGATGGATATCCTGATTTGATTTTTTATTCTTATGATGAGAAAGACAGAGCACAAGTATATTCTATTGCATCTGCAGAAAATAAATCTTGTGTGCCCATTTTGATGCCTGATATTTATGAAGATTCAAAATTACGTGATGGCTATAAAGGGCATGATGAGTTTTCTATTCTGGAAGGTTTTGTTTCAAGAAAATTTCCGATTTATAAAATAATAGATTCAACTTCTAAAGAATTACAGGTAGTCGGGAAACGTGTTATTCAATATCGGGTAATAGAAGATAAGTCCAATCCCGACAGGCCCATGTTTAAGTTTAAAGTAATGAAGTGGTATGATATGAAACAATAGATCATTCCATTCGTTTTAATATAAAAAAATACCCGCATTATTTGCGGGTATTTTTTTATATATCATTTATATATTAATTCCTTCTGCCACCTCTGCTTCCTCCGCCACCACCTCTGTTACCACCGCCTCCGGTACTTGCTGGTCTTGGTGCAGGTACGCTTCTTTGTGTTTGAAAATTTTGAACACGCATTTGTCCGCGCTCATGATTTTGTTGTTGCATATTTAAATTTTGTATCACGTTGTTTCGGCTATTATCAACAGGTTTCCATTGATTGCCCTGACGTTGCTGCACTTGTCCGTTTTCACCTCTTTGATAAACGTTTCCTTCTCTGTCGGTCGTAATATTTGGTGCTTGTGCTCTGTTGCCGCCTACTGCACCATTTTGTGGTCTTTGATTAATAACTTGTGTACCTGCATTGGCCCTTGAAGGTGCATTTTGAATCCTTCCATTATTAATAATGGTATTATTTCTATTATTAATGATGGTATTGTTTCTGGTAATCACATCTCTTCTGTTATTATAAATATTGGTTGAGAAATTATTGATGTGAACATTCATATTTGCCGAGAAAGGCCTGTTGCCATAATATCCAAAACCTCTGTAACCCGCACCAAACCAATGATAAGGTGGGTGGTAACCCAATGGGCCAAACCATCCTCCGCCCCATCCGGGCCATAAATTAAATCCAATACCGAATCCAAAATTAAACCATCCGAAACTATAGCCATAACCAATACTCCATCCTAACCATGGATTGTAATGCATTCTGAAACCCCATGTGTAAGGGCGAGGATAATAATGATACCCAAACCAAGGTGAATAATAAAATCCTGTTCCATATACTACTGTTGGCCCGAAAATATAATTGTTTAAATAGCCCGGTGTATATCCCATATACACCCAATCAGGAGTTACATCATAGATGTATACATATTTCATATTATATACCGGACTGGTTGGTGGAATCATATCTACTTCATCAGGTCTGGCTGTACAAACTGTCCATGGCCCGTTTGGTGAATAAGATTCAAACCAAACACCGTTATCTACTAAAAAATATTTGTCTTTATATCTGATTACTGAATTTTGCGTGTTAACACCATATTGCATATTGGTGCCCTGTATATTTTCAAACTTAGGAGCGCCATCATAAGTAACAGTAGCAGCTGCTTTATTACGATCTACTTTTGCAGTTTGCGGAATCTGTGCATCCATAATGGCTTCTCTTGCAGCTTGTGTTCCAGCCACACTGGCCAATACATTATCTTTTGGTGAACCTTCAGGAATTTTTGCAAAATCCGCAGGCAAGCTATTGGATGCTACATATTGCCATGAGCCATTTAAGTTATTAGAGGTATACCAGCGGCCTGATAACAATACATAGTATTGACGTGTTGATTGATCAACAAACAAATCATTTTCAGTATTGCTGGCATACAATAAATTGGTTCCGTCAATTGGTGTAAGATTCGCTTCTCCGTTTGTTTGAATTAATTCAGCAGGCTCGGTACTTACAATAATATCAGTAATTGTATTTGTTTTAGCAGCTGCAGAATCGCTGGTAAACCCCGGATCATTGCCGGCAGCATTATCAACAGCAGTTTGTACTTTACTTAAGTTGTAAGGAATATTACTTACGTAAGAATAGGGGCCTGTTGGAGAAGGTGCGCTATACCAATGCTTGCCTCCGTATAAATAAAATACACCGTTATTGTTTTTAACAATGGTAAAAGGAGAATTCACTACCACATCCACACCCCAGTCATTATTATGTTGCAATTTAGGTGCACCATCAATTAATACTAATGTGGCAGGCCTGTTAGAATAAATAATCTTAGGCGGCGCAGTATTTAAACCTTTAGATAGTTTCTTTTCTTCGGTAGTTGATTGCATCATGGTTAATAATTCATCCATGGGCAAATCAATATGCAGGTTCGGAATTTCTGTTTCTAAAGTTGATTTGATATAATTGATTCGGTTCGCATCCATGTCCGATCCGAATTTTACATTCGGTACCTGAACAGATACAATGCTTACATTTCTGTTGTCTCTGTCAGTCTCCACCGTATTCACAGACCAAAATGTGCCAAATACAGGATCTGTTTTACCTGCATCTGTTATAGAAATGGCAGAACGCAATCTTAATATATCACCCGAAAAAGCTTCCGGTTGTGGATGATATATTTTAATAACTGAGCCGTCACTGGCTGCAATAATCTTTGGCCAGTCTTCCTGTGCATTCCCCGATGTTGTTTTGGCCAACAAGGTTGTTGAAATAATGAACGATAAAATAATTTGTAAAGTTTTCATAATCATGAGTTATACTTTATAGATAAACAATTGCTTCTATGGTTTAATGTCGGGTATATTATTATCAAAACTATGCCAGATTTAAGGAATTGCTAACAAACATATTTTTGATGGCGTAGTTTAACTTTTCTTTTCAATCCATTTTATCCGGTGAAGTTATTAGATTTGAAGCTATAAATAAATTGTATGGAGTTTGGCAGAGTGGAAGAAAATGAATTGAGCAGCATTGATTTTTCATTGCCGCATGAACCTGTCTTTAATCGGCATATACTCACGAAGAAAAATAATCAACAGACCAAAGTATATATTGGTTGTGCCAAATGGGGAAGGGCAGAATGGTTGGGAAAGATATATCCGCCCAAAACAAAAGAAAAAGATTTTTTAGATCATTATGTGCAGCATTATAATTGTATTGAACTGAATGCTACGCATTATAAGATATATGGATCGCAGGGTATTGCCAAATGGGCAGCCAAAGCAGGCGACAGAGATTTTTTATTTTGCCCGAAACTATATCAGGGTATCACTCATCGCGGTAGTTTAAAAGGAAAAGATTTTATTACGTCAGAATTTTTAAAAGGCATCGTTGCTTTTGAAAAACATTTGGGCCCTGTGTTTGTGCAGGTAAGCGATAGTTTCTCCCCTAAAAGAAAAAATGAATTGTTTGATTTTTTAAAATCACTTCCAACCGACATGCAATTCTTTTTAGAAGTACGTCATCCGGAATGGTTCAGCAATGAAACTGTAAAACAAGAATTGTTTACCACATTGCATGCAATGAATATGGGTGCAGTAATAACTGATACCAGTGGCAGAAGAGATTGTTGCCATATGCATATCACTATTCCAAAAGTGTTTATTCGTTATGTTGGAAACAGTTTACATCCAACGGATTATACTCGTATTGATGCATGGATTAATCGTATGAAATACTGGATTGTTAACGGCATAGAAGAAATTTATTTTTTCATGCACATGCATGATGAAGCTTTATCTCCCGAATTAACGGTGTATCTCGTTGATCAAATGAATGCTGCATGTAATCTGAATTTGCAAAAACCTGCATTCATTACTCCGGCACCTTCTTTATTTTGATGGTCGCTGCTGTTTTCTTTTTCTTTCAGCAACAGAACCGCTGAATGAAATAGGATCCCGGCTGTTACTTGTTGTAATCAATGATCCGTAACCGTTAGAAGAAATACTTAATGAGTATGTGATAGCTTCACCTGTACCTTTTATTTTTATAATGATATCCCAACCCCCCTTCTTTTTTGCTGTTACGGTATAATCGAAATTTGTACTCACAAAATCAAAAGGAGATTGTGTGCTTGCCGGATCAACATTATAAGCTCTGCCAAAATAAGGAAGATAACTTACAAGGGTATCTTTTGAAACAATCAATTCAAAATCACCCATTAATTGCCTGGTACCACCACGCATAGGCATTGCTACCTGCGGAATAAAAATAAAATTGCTTGAATCGATCCAGCTTTTTATCTGTGCTGTTTGCGCTGTTTTTTTATCCTGCCCTTGTGATGCATTCATCAAACAAATCAATGGCATCATCCATAGTATTTTATAGAAGGATATTGTTTTTTTCATGATTGAAATTTTTTATTGTTGCGTAATTTATTTCAATTCATACAATTCATCCCATCTGGTGGTATGTCTTTTAGATCTCAGTTCTTGCCGCATTTTCCAATCTCTTGTGGTACCTGATGATGCAAATTTCAATACATCATCCCGCATAGAAAAGTTAACATTATCAATCATATTCATCAACAAACGATTTTTATTTTCTGTTACAGGAACAAATAAATTTCCCTGCACTGCATCTTCGGGTACAATATCACTCAATACAACCCCTGCTTTTTTGTAAAAAGTATCGGCTTCAAAAATTTTTTCTACCATTTGCAAAGCAGGTTTAATTAGTTCTTGTGTAACACATGTGGCAAGGGGTAAATGCGTAAACGTGCTGATACTGGGCCCATGTTTAAAATGAGCGGCATGCGATGCTTCTTTTTTAACAATAAAGATGCCGATGGTTTTGGTAACAGCATTTTGCCGGCGTAATTTTTCTGCAGCACGGGATGTATAAGTTGCAATGGCTTCTTTGATAGCACTGATATTTTTTACCGGTTCTCCAAACATTCTGGTGGTAGCGATCATTTTTTTATAAACAAGTTCATCTTCCATGCTGATGGCTGTTTCTCCGCGTAACTCTTTTATTAATCGAACCCCCATTACCCCACCTAAATTTTTTTGCGCCCATTCGATCTCCATATTTTTTAATTGATAGGCAGTATCAATTTGCCATTGATGCAGCTTGTAAGCATATTTACTGCCAACACCCCAAATATCATCTACCATTGTTTTTTGTAAGGCGGTATTTATTTTTTCTTCTGTATCCAATAGTACTACACATTCAGTGGCCTGTTTATTTTTTTTAGCCAATCGGTTGGCTACTTTCGATAAAACTTTGGTAGGTGCCACGCCTACCGATACCTGAATACCTGTCCACATTTCAACGGTTTCTTTTATTTCTTTTGCTAAACCATGCAATGCAGCTGCAGGAATATGATCTAAATTTAAAAAGGCTTCATCTATCGAATACACTTCCACATTTTCTTTGCCTACCAACATACGCAATGTTTCCATTACACGCCAACTCATATCACCATATAAATTATAATTAGATGAAAAAGTATGCACGCCATATTTTTCAATTAATGGTTTTGCTTTAAAATACGGACCGGCCATTTCTACGCCGAGTTGTTTTGCTTCATCGCTGCGGGAAATGATGCAACCATCATTATTACTCAGCACTACTACAGGCTGATTGGCCAGATCCGGACGAAATACTCTTTCGCAGGAACAATAAAAACTGTTACAATCTACAATCGCTTTCATGTACACTGCCCCCCTGAAAGGAGAATTTTTTTTCTAATTGAATAATGTTGTTTTCTATATTAATAAGAACGGTTTCCAGCAAATGGAAAATTTGTGTATTCGAATACCGAAGTGTTACTATGCCTATAGATTTAAATTGTTTGTCTCTTTCTTCATCTGCTGATTTATTTTCTTTTTTTTCGTGAATCCCCCCTTTATGGGGTTAGGGGGTGAATAGCATAAATAATCACTCCCCATGAATGAAATTGTGTAAACTCATCAATCGAAATGTCTTTATATCTTTTATTGTCTGCAATTAATAAAGCCTTATTAAAACTTTGATGATAGCGGCGTACCACCAATTCACCGTTCACAGAAGCCACAATAATTTTTCCGTTGGAGGCTTTAATGCTTCTGTCAACAATCAGAATATCATTGATGCAAATATGTGCCGGCTCCATTGCATCGTTGTTCATCTTAAAAAAATAAGTAGCCGGTTTGTTTCTGATGAGCTGTTCATTCAAATCAATACCGCGTTCCATATAATCATCGGCGGCGGCACCAAAACCACTGGCATTGGCTGTTTGCACATCATGCTGCGTAAATTGTTTGCTGCCGGTATAAGCGGCCGGGTAAATATTTTCTCCTTCCATATAAAATAAATTTTGTGATGCTAAATTAATTAGTAATTTCATACTACAAAAATTAGTTACTGTTTATTTTATGAATACACCCCATAATAACAGATTGCATCAACAATACAGAATTGTGGCAGAATGTACTATCGAATCAACACCCATTGCATTAGCCGGATTTTATGCAGAAGAACAAACCGAATCTACCTTGTTCCGGCATTTGCATAACCTATGTGTGTTAAGTGACGGTAGTTTAACTACTGCACATGCATTGTTGTGTAAGTTGATGCAGCAATGGCAAACCTCATTCAGTATTCCGCAAATGCAGTTATTGAATAATATAACTTGTTGTGATCAGCAATCACATTTACAGGCCATGTGTTTATACAAAACAAAAAACGGCGAAGCAGAAAAATTGATCAATCGCATATTGTTATAGTCATGGCAAAGCAACATCCGTTCATTGATGTATCAGACAAACAAAACAACTCCCTCATTCCAACTGAATGGAAGGTGAATGAATATTTATTGATTCTTCAACCCCATGAAGATTTGTACAATAAGATTGTTGATATTAAACAAGCTTTTGCCAAACAATTTGATTGTAAGATGGCCATGTATTTAAAACCCCATCTTACTTTAACAGTGTTTGTTCAATATGCGATGATGGAATCAAAGATCATTCACCGTTTACAAAATATTGCTGCGCAACAAAGCTCTTTTAAAATTGATCTGAATGGTTTCGGGAGTTTTCCTTCGCACACTATTTATATTAATGTGCAGACAAAAAATCCAATTATTGATCTGATAAAAGAATTAAAGCAGGCACAATCATTATTAAAACTAAATGCAGAGCATAAACCTCATTTCATTACCGAGCCGCATATTTCTGTTGCCAGAAAATTATTACCCCGGCAATACGAAAAAGCATGGATAGAATTTCAACAAAAAAATTTCACCGCTTCTTTTATGGCAAATGAAATGATCTTATTAAGAAGAAACGAACAACAGAAAGCATATCAGCTCATCAAAAAATTTCCTTTGTTGCATCAAGCCAAGCAAGTACAACAAACAACATTGTTTGTATAATATTTTCATCAGCATAAACCAGTTCTATGAAAAACATGAATGATAATCCCAATCAAAAACCTGTGCCTGTAAATGAAACTGAACAATACAAAAAAGGGCGGGGTGCGCAATTCAATCCAAAGAATCGGTTTTTAAAAAACGAAAAAGTACGAGAGCAAATAGAATCAATCGATGACTGGAGTGAAACCAATATTGCTACTACTTATATTGAAGATATTGCCAAAGGCATCGTTAATAAAGTAGATAGTCCGGATGTGGGCATGTGGTACAGCATGAACCCGTATCAGGGTTGCGAGCATGGTTGCATTTATTGTTATGCACGTAACTCATTTGAATATTGGGGATGGAGTGCAGGCACTGATTTTGAAACAAAGATCATCGTTAAAAAAAATGCACCTGAATTATTGCGTAAGTTTTTAATGAATCCCAAATGGGAATGTGTGCCCATTGCATTAAGCGGCAATACCGATTGTTATCAACCGGCAGAGAAAAAATTTCGTATCACCAGAAAATTATTAGAAGTGTGTAACGAATTCAATCAGCCTGTTGGCATGATCACTAAGAATGCAGGTATGCTGCGCGATAAAGATCTGTTACAGGAAATGGCAAAGAAAAAATTAATCAGCATTCTGGTTTCTATCACTTCCTTCAATGAAGATTTAAGAAGAGTGATGGAGCCACGCACCACCACTGCAGTACAACGTTTGCGTATTATTAAAGAATTAAGTGATGCCGGTGTAAGAATGGGTGTGATGTTGGGACCGATGATTCCCGGGTTGAATGAACATGAAATGCAACGCATCATGCAATTGGCAAGTGAACAGGGTGCAACTTTTTCTGCTTATACGTTTATCAGATTAAATGGCGCCATTAAATTAATTTTTCATGATTGGTTATATAAAAATTTCCCTGACCGTGCCGATAAAGTCTGGCATTTAATAGAACAGGCACATGATGGTAAAGTGAATGATAGTCGTTACGGTGTTCGTATGCGTGGTGAAGGGCCGATTGCAGAATTGGTGCGGCAACAATTTAAAAAGTACAATAAAATATACGGCTTAAATGCAGAGCGATGGGAATTGGATTGTACACAATTCAGAAGGCCGGGAGAGCAGGGTAAGTTGTTTTAATTATTGAATTCACCCTGAACATGTTTCAGGGTCTGTTCACATCCAAGTAATAGTAGAGAGGCTGAAATAAATTCAGCAAGACGTATATGGAACCTTCAATCACATTGAAATTTATTAGGGGTATTGTCAGCAACAAGCTCACTTCCTCCAAACTTCTACACTCCATTCGCTGCCACTGGCAATTGAATATTTTTTTGCAAAGCTATCCTGGTTTAATGCGAACGATAATTGCATCAAACTGTTTAAATAAGCCAATGGCTTTCCTTTGGCAACCGCACCAAATGTTTGCGCATAAGGCATATCGCCTTCATATACTTTTTGATGATGATGATACATCACTGCATGCAATACATCTGTATAGTTTATTTGTAAAAGATTAAATAAAGAATCAGAAATATTCGTCCAGATATTTCCATATTGAATATCCAAAACAGCAATATTGCCTTTCAATTTTTTATTTTCGATTACTGCTTTTTGATAAGCAATCTTCACCACTTCATTTGGTAAGGAAGGCCCCACTTGTTCAAAACGGATTACCCCGGCAGCCAATCGTGCAGCTGTATACGCATATACATCCCTGCCATGAAAGGTATACGATTTTTGTGAGGCCGCTCTTCTGTTCACAGCTTCATCAATTTCTCTTATTTCATCAATGCCTGAACTTTCTGCAATTAAAGTAAGCGTACCGTTATCAGGCGTAACAATAAAATGACCGCTCTTTGTTTTTACTACAACAGATTTTCTGTTCGTGCCCACACCCGGATCAACCACCGAGACAAATACAGTGCCCGCAGGCCAATAGGGAACTGTTTGTTGTAAACGATAAGCCGCTTCCCAAATATTGTAAGCAGGAATTTCATGGGTAAGATCATACAATTTCAAATCAGCTGAAACACCTGCGGCAACTCCTTTCATGGCACTCACGGCGCCATCTTTCAACCCGAAATCAGATTGAAATACCACTATTTTATTTTGTGCATGAACTGTATCAATCAAACATATCAACAAACAAAATACAATCCATTTATTTGTACCCGTTCTCATATTTTAAAAATATAAAAAAGCCGATACATTGTATCGGCTTTTTTATTGCGTTTGTTTATTAAAGATGAATTAATAGTCTGCTGAAGAAGCGCATCCCATTGTATCCCATTTGAACAGATTCAAAAGGGCCGCCTGATTCACTGTCACCCCATGATGCCATATGCGCACCGGCAGTAACTGCCAGATCAGGATGTACATTAAAAATATTGTCCACACCAATTACCCATGATACCGCTTTGCATAATTGGTAAGAGGTGTAAACATCAGTTGTTAATTTGCCATGGAAAATAAAATTCTCAGGAACAACTTTGCTGCCATCATCTGTGGTAACATAAGGGTCATATCCTAACCCTTGATCAGAAATGCCTGCACCGCCCGGTCCGTTAGGTGCTGCATTCGGCAGACTGGAGTAACCAAAGCCTTGTGTGGTTAACTGACCGTAATAAGTTAAATGGGTACCGATACTGAATTTCTTAATACCATATTCAGCAGTAAATGCCAATTTCGATTTTGGTGCTGATGCTTTCAGGAAAGCCTGCTCTCTGGTACTGTAAAAAGTTTGCTGATCAAAATAATTATCATTCAAAGGAGCAGGTACATTGATCTTATCAATGTTGATGTTCTGCAAATTAGCTGCAAACAATATTTTTAAAGAATGTGTTTTCCATTTTTTGGTATAATCCAAAACAATATCAACACCGGTATTGGTTGTGTTCACTGCATTAGCAAAGAATTGCACAGAACTGATCGGTGGATTTTGCGGAATATAAGGAGCCAGTGAAGGAAGAGATGCAGAGAATTGTCCGGATAATACCACTCTGTTCTTAATTTGTATCCAGTAACCGTCAACAGTAACGGTTAAGTTTCTTACCGGCTTCCATGCAAAACCTGCACTTGCATTTACAGATTGTTCATCTGTTAATTTAGGGATGCCCGCAATCCTGGCAATATTGCTGTAATTGGGAACCAGTTTTACATATTGTAATTGCCCTGCAACAATATTGGTATTGGTATTACTGAAATTAATTTGTTGTAAAGAGGGTGCACGAAACCCGGTGCTTACAGAACCTCTTACATTAAAGTTGTCAGTTAATTTATAACGGGTTGCTAATTTATACGTGTTTACAAATCCAAAATCAGAATAGTTTTCAAAACGTACGGCGCCATCCACCAACCAGTTTTTGGTAACATCGTAAGCAGCGTCTGCATACACCCCCACATTGGTTCTTGTTGCTGTTACTTCATCAATTGGCTGAAAGCCCGGAAAACCCTGAGAACCCGAAGCTTTGTTAACGGTATCTCCGTTATTGTCTATATAATAGGCACCGCCGTAGGCATAAGAATCACTTTCCCCTTTATAGATCTGATATCTTTCATATCTGAACTCACCGCCAAATGAAACCGTAACACCTTGAGAAGCGGTTCCGAAATGTTTGGTGAAATCTAAATTCGTTGTGTTTTGAAGAAAATTAAATCCGCCATCGTCAAAACGTGTTTTGATTGTCTGTTCATATACAGGTTGTAAAGAAGCATTGAAAGTTTTGTTGCCGAAATAATGAAAATCATTATAACCCACTACATTGCTTAAATCCCAATCCCAATCATTTTTAGTCGTTCCTCTGATACCCATGGCCAGAGAAATATCCTTTATATATACATCTTCTTGCGGATTATAATAGGTTTCCCCATCACTGCTTTGGCGCATGATACTGCTCACAAACATCAAAGTACCATCCTGATAGGTTGGAAATTTAAATGGTTTGCTGCTGAAATTACGTGTCCATGCATATACATTGGAATGTTTGTAATTGTATCCGCCAAATGCATAAAAAGTAGTGTTGGTTCCTTTGATCGGGATTTCAGAATTGAACAATACCCCGCCTGAAGTAACACCGCCATCACCAAATGCTCTTCTCCAGGTATCGGTAGACAATGCATTTTGGTTGGTGGTCCAGTTGGTATCCGGAACAGCCCTGAATGTTTTGCCCTGTGTTAAAAAGTTGCCGCCAAAATTGATGAAGCCACCTTTTTTTCCTACAGGTAAGCCATAATTTAAACCCAGATTAAAAGTTTGCCCGTCAAATGGAGCGCCTGTATAATATTGTGTGGGGTCAACACTGTTCAGTGAATTGTATTTTTGATCATAATACCCGCTGTAACCGGTGTTAATGGTCAGTTTTTTCACGTCCTTTTTTAAAATAATATTCATTACACCCGCAATGGCATCAGATCCGTACTGTGCAGAAGCCCCGTCACGCAATATTTCTACGCGATCAATTGCTGCTTCAGGAATGGCATTCAGGTCAGTTCCTGAATTGCCTCTTCCCCTGGTGCCGAATTCAGTGATGAAAGCTGATTGATGCCTGCGTTTTCCATTGATCAATACCAAGGTTTGGTCAAATCCCAATCCGCGTAAACTTGCCATATCAATTGCATCAGATCCGTCTGCACCACTTTGTTTATTGTAATTGAAAGAGGGCACACTCATGTTTAAGATAGATTCCAGATCAGGCTTTGCAGTGGTTTCACCTACTGAATTAATATTGATCACATCTACCGGAACCGGTGATTCTGTCTTGGTTCTGCCCGTTCTTCTGGTGCCTACCATAATTACTTCCTGAAGCTCTGCTGTGGCCAGTTCAAGCGATACGTTTACTGCACTGCTGTTAACAGGAACAACAGTTGTTTTTAATCCAACAGATTTTATCTCTAAAAGGTCTTTCAGGGAAGCGGCAATTTTAAAACTTCCGTCTTTTAATGAGTTGGCAGTTGTTTTCGTAGTTTTGTTGCTAATGGTTGCACCTTCAACAGGTTGCCCCTTTGCATCGGTTATTTTTCCTGAAATAATTTGTTGCGAAATCACTTGTTGTGAAAGGACCAATAAAAAAATACTAAACCAAAGTTTCGGTTGTTTTAAGGTTGCCATGTGCTTAATTTTTTCTCAAAGTAATAAAGTGGTAAAAATAATAATTATTAACTTCTTAGAGTCAAATACAGCTAAAATTGCTGCATTTGTGGCCAATTCGGCTACTTTTATTTTCAACAGACCCGATATTTTATGGAATTGATCTTAAAAAATATACATGCTTTATTTTTGTCATTCAAGCATAAATCAGCAGAACGAATAGAAAAACTTCCTCAAAGCGGCAGCGACCGAATTTATTTTCGCGTGTATCTGCATGAAGAGACTTTTATTGCAACCTATAATCTGAACATAAAAGAGAACAATACCTTTATTCACTTCAGCCGTCATTTTAAAAATAAAGGGTTACCTGTTCCGGAAATTTATTGTGTTAATGAAGATTATTCCATTTATATACAGGAAGACCTGGGTACAGTGAGCTTATTGAACGAATTGGAAGCCAAAGGATACACAGATGAAGCATATGCGTTGTTTCAAAAAAGTTTGAAAGCGTTGGCTGCGATACAAATAAAAGGTGATGAAGGATTGAATTATGATTGGTGTTTAACAGCCAAAGAGTTTGGTAAACAGGCCATCCTCAGTGATCTTTTATATTTTAAATATTATTTTTTAGATACGCTTCGGTTGCCTTACGATAAGCAAGCCATGCTGGATGATTTTGAGGCATTGAGTACCTATCTCACTTTTACCGAACATAAACATTTTATGTTTCGCGATTTTCAAAGCAGGAATATTATCATCAATCATAATGCAGTGCATTTCATAGACTATCAGGGTGGTATGAAAGGTGCATTGCAATATGATGTAGCCAGTTTGTTGTGGCAGGCAAAAGCAGACTTAAGCGAAGAATGGAAAAATAATTTGTTGCAGTATTATATGGATGAAGTGGATAAACTTTTTTCTGAAAAATTAGACAGAACCACTTTTGTTAGCCAGTATAATGGTTATGTGCTCATTCGTTTATTACAGGTGTTGGGTGCTTATGGTTTTCGCGGATTGTTTGAACGCAAAGCACATTTTTTATCGAGTATTCCTCTGGCATTACGCAACTTAAAATTTTTTATTGAACACAAACGGGTAGGTATTGTTACGCCTGAGTTTGACCGATTATTAAAATTAATGGTGAGTGATGAGATCATTGAAAGATTCACTGCACCCCAAGCCAATGAACAAACGCCTTTATTAATTGAAGTGAATAGTTTCAGTTATAAAAAAAGTATTCCAACAGATGATTCAGACAATGGTGGCGGATTTGTTTTTGATATGCGGGGTATCTTAAATCCAGGCCGGTTCGAGGAATACAAATCTTTGAACGGGAGAGATAAACCTGTTCAGGATTTTTTAGAACAGCGTACCCGCATGAATGAATTTTTAAACAGTGTGTGGGATTTAATTGATATCACGGTAGAAGATTATTTAAAAAGAGATTTCAAACATTTGCAGATTAATTTCGGTTGCACCGGTGGTCAGCACAGAAGTGTATATGCAGCCGAACAAACGGCCAGGCATTTAAGAAATAAGTATAAAGTAAAAGTGGTGTTGAATCATGCCAATCAGGGCAGTTGGGTGAAGAAGGCATAGGTATGCTGTTTCGCACAAAGTGCACGAAGTGAGCATGGCATAAAATCTCTTTGTTTCTTTATAATCTTTGTTGCTTTGTGTGAAACCAAAAAACAAAATGTTCATGAGTAACGGTATACAGTCCCCCTTCAGGGGTTCAGGGGTTAACAGGGCTATGATTCTCGCAGCCGGTTTAGGCACACGCCTCAAACCCTTTACCAATCAGCATCCCAAGGCATTGGCAATGGTAAATGGTAAAACCTTGCTGCAAAGAAATATTGAATATTTACAACAATTTGGTATCAGGGAAGTAATTGTGAACGTGCATCATTTTGCAAATCAAATCATTGATGCAATCAAAATAAATAATGGTTGGGGTAGTAGCATTACCATCAGTGATGAAACCAATGAGGTATTGGAAACAGGCGGCGGATTAAAGAAAGCAAAACAATATTTGGCAACTGCTGAAAATTTTGTGTTGATGAATGTGGATGTATTAACCGATCTGCCTTTAAATAAAATGATGGAACAACATCTTGCCCAACAACCCCTGGCCACTTTAGCAGTGAGTGACAGAGTTTCATCGCGTTATTTTTTATTTAATAAACAAAATGAACTATGTGGTTGGCGAAATATAAAGACAGGAGAAGAAAAAATTATCCGGCAGGAAAATGCGCTTACTGAAAAAGCATTCAGTGGCATTCATATCATCAGCAGCAAACTATTTTCCTTAATACAGCAAGAAGGAAAATTTTCTATGGTGGATGTATATTTAAGTTTATGCGGTCAAAACAAAATTCAGTCATTTGATCATGCTGCATATCAATTTATTGATGTAGGAAAACCGGAAAGTGTGGTAAAGGCAGAAGGGATGTTTTTGTAGAAAGTCTTTGGTCTTTAGCTATTAGTCTTTAGTTAAAAGCCTTTTAGCATGTACCTTCCAAAGACCAAAGACTAACACCCAAAGACTAAAGACCTAACCCAAAGACCCTCTTCTCATTTCAAAAACTCATTCACTTTTTGTTGAATTGATTTTTTTACTTGTTCCCATGTTTGTCCTTTCAGGCTAACGGGTTCTTCGCTTTCTTCTGCATCAATAAAATAAGTAATGGCTTGGGGTATAGTAATGAGTAGATTTTGTTCAGGAAATTTTTTCTCATGGAAGCCGATTATTTCCTCTAAGGAATAATGTTGCAATAATTCATAAAGGTCCCAAAAATCTTTTTTCTTTCCTCTTCCTAAAATCGCATTTATTTTCATGGCAATAATATCCTGATCACTGTACATTCTGATATTTTCTACCGTCTCAATTTCTTGTATGAGTGGATGCGGATGATACACAATATCAACTTTTATATTATTGATATAACAGAAAATACCCCATCGGGCAGATTTACTTTCAGTGCTATAATTGTTTCCGAATTCATTGATCAATGATTGTAAGATCATATCCTGATCAAATCTTTGATGATAAAAAAGATCAAGATCAATTGAAGTACGATGCCCATAGCGGAGTGATAAAGCGGTACCACCCACCAAGGAAAAATCCCGTAATGTTTTCAGGCGCATCAGCCTCTCTAGTAAGGAAAAAGTTTCGGGTTCAACAGTTTCGGTATGTAGCATCGGAATTCTGTAAAAGGTTTATCTAAAATGGCTGCAGCCAAATGAAGTCTTCTTTCTGGTAAATATTTAGCATCTAATAATATGTCTGCCACTTTCGCATCCCCGTAAAATCTTCTGCATTGGCGGATATCTTCTACATCGCCTCTTTCAAAAACACGCTCAATAATAAAAGCTGCCTTATCCTTATAATCCAATGCCTCAAAATTCACATCCCAGAAAATGCGTTTATTAAAAACCGGTTTTTTGATATCACTATTCATGAGGATAAAGTTATGAATTTAGATTTTGTCTTTAGTCTTTAGTCTTTTGTCTTTAGGTTTTAGTTAAAAGCTTATCAGGATGTTCTTACCAAAGACTAAAGACCAACACCCAAAGACCCATTCCCAAAGACCAATTCCCCAAGACCACCTGCTTCTCCCTACACTTTCACATAAATCTTCTTCTTATCCATTACATATACAATGCTCCAGTAAAAAGCAATCATGCACAAAGCATATACCAATGAACCCATGCGCAAATCGGTGGCAATGTTTTTACAAATATGTTCATAGAACCAGCCGAATGGCGGCAGATATACCGGCTTGCCTGTTACCGGATCCACTGCATTTTGAATGCGTATTAAAGCCAATACCCTTGGCAAAAAACCACTCAGTACAAAAATGAATAAAGGGTTTTTGCCAAATACATCAAAGAATTTGGTGAAGGTATTTTTCTTTTCTTTGAATTCAATTAAATAGATTAATACCGCAAGAGAAATGATGGCTAAGCCCGAAGTATAAATGGTATAACTGCTGGTCCATATTTTTTTGTTGATGGGATATACCATATCCCAACAATACCCCGCCAATAATAATACCGCTCCTGCTACAAATAAGTGGGTGAGCATTTCAAAACTTTTGCCTTTTTGTTGAATATACTGACCTGTTAAATAGCCGAAAATCACCTGTACAATTGCAGCAGTGGTACTCACCAATCCTTCTGGGTCAAAAGGAACACCCTCTCCTTTATATACATGCGCCACACCGAATAAACGGATATCCACATTTGTACCGAAGAAACCCTGCAAAGTATAAGGGTCTGCAGCATCGCCCAATACAAAGCTTAATAACCAGTAGATTAATAAAATAATTCCGCTAACTACAAATGCGCCCTTGGTTTTACAATAATACACGATCACCGATGCAAAAAAATAGCTGAGTGCAATTCTTTGCAATACACCCATCACCCGGATACCGGCAATATTGCCGCTTTTGGTAATCCATTCCCAACCTTTTAACACCAACTGGTCCTGCGGATTGTATAGCACAAAAGGGCTCCAGTTTAACAACAATCCAATTAAAAATATCAGTACCGTTCTTTTAATCACTTTTTTCCAGAAAAAAGCAGCCCCTTCTTTTTCAAACTTGGGCATTACAAATGCCATGGCATTGCCTACGGCAAATAAAAAGAAAGGAAATACCAGATCGGTGGGTGTACAGCCATGCCAGGCCGCATGTTCCAACGGGGCATAAATATGGCTCCAGCTTCCGGGGTTATTAACAAGTATCATCAGGGCTACAGTAGCGCCTCTGAAAACATCCAAAGAATAATAGCGTTGATTCATGGCAAAGGAATGAAGTACTAAGATAGTCTTTAGTCTTTAGTTGTTAGTCTTTAGTAAGAAAATTCTGAATGATGTTAGAGGTAAGGTATCGGATGGAAGGTTTTAGTTTCGTTATTATTCGCTAATCTGCGTTTCTGTGTATTTCATACAAAGAACACCGCGCTTTTTTGTTGAAGGCTTAGCAGCTTAGTAGATTTGTGATGGCAATGGTAAAAATGGTTAAAACGAGCACAAAGGAAAATCCTTCGGATTTTTGAGAAAGGGATAAATAAAACCGGCTCTACCTAAAGACTAATGGTCTTTGGCAGGAACATGCTAACCGGCTTTACCTAAAGACTAAAACCTAAAGACCAAAGACTTCCACAAACCACTTCTCCTGATTCTAAACTCCCCGCTACCTCCTTATTACTTCCTTCTTACTTTTTGCCAATTTCTTTTGGTGTTGCTCGGAATGCTTCGAACAAAGCAGCAGGGATATAATAAGAAGATAAGTAGCAATCACGAAGAAATGGTAGTGTTAATCGGGTGAACTAACCCGAAAACAGAAAGGCAGCCATTGCAAAAAAAACTGCCCGGCTCTTCATTTCTTTTACTCTTGTTTCACTTTTCTCTCACTGTATAGCTTGCAGAGTGGGAGAAGAGTGGAAGAAAAGATAGTTTATCTTCGGTAGAATTGAGTGGGTAGTTATTAGTCAGCAGTTACTAATAGCCTGTTCATGCGAATTAGTGGTTGCTTATTTCGGTCTCCTGACTATTCATTATTGACTATCGGCTTCCTGTTTCTGCCTCTGTATTAATTCCTGCTTAAGTACAAAAATGACTTGAACAGAATGTTTTTTACAATGCCGAATTACTTATATTTGTTGCAGAAGATTAGTAAAATCGCCGTAGCTTCAAGAACCTGATAAATAATGAATTGAGCGAAAATGCAGGGTGGGCGAATGATCTGAAATCGTATGAAAAAACGTATTGTTATCATAAATATATAAAGGTATACACTCTTTGCGGGTATATACCTTTTTTACGTACCGTCATCCCCCACAACTGTGACTGACATGGCGGAGCTATAAGCTATAGGAAATAATAACGGTTTTACATTCAAATCAAAAGCTTCAAAAATAATTGGCTTCCGCAACATATGAAGGCCCTATTGCTGAAATCACAGTAGCACCAAAGCCTTATCAGGGAACCCACCCGAAAATGCGGGGTAATCATTTTCGGGGGTCTTTTTTTGGTTCTTTTTTGGACAAGCAAAAAAAATGAACCAACATCATCAACAAACGAACTGTCATCCTGAGGCTCTCGAAGGGTGAATTCGATATAAAACTTTACGTTAGTCATGTTTCACTTCGTCAAGCTCAGTACAGGCTGAGCGCCTCAACATGACAATAGGCTTTACGTTCATTATTAAACGAACTGTCATCCTGAGGCACTCGAAGGGTGAATTCGATAAAAGGGATTTGCGTTAGTCACACTTCACTTCGTCAAGCTCAGTGCAGGCTGAGAGCCTCAGTGTGACAATAGGCTTAACGTTAGTCACACTTCGAGAACCTCAGTATGACAATAGGCTTAACGTTCATTAAGCCCTAACAGAGATAGACAGAAGTGTAAATTTTAAGAATATATACATGCAATCTGCTCATAACTATTATGTATACATTCTGGAATGTTCTGATGGTTTCTATTATACCGGCGTTACAAACAATCTCGATAAAAGAATTTGGGAGCACAATGAGGGGATCAACAAAAGCAGTTTTACTTACAATAGAAGGCCTGTAGTATTAAAATATTTTCAAAGATTTCAAAACATTGATGATGCAATTTTATTTGAAAAGCAAATAAAAGGATGGAATAGAAAAAAGAAAGAAGCATTATTTAATGAAGATTGGAATGAAATTAAGCAACTATCATCAATCAGAAAAAATCAATAGTTGAAGTTTATAGTTGATTATGAAACGTACTGTCATCCTCCCCGAAAGACATCGGAGGAAGAGTGAATTCGATAAAAGAGCTTTACGTTAGTCATGTTTCACTTCGTCAAGCTCAGTACAGGCTGAGCGCCTCAACATGACAATAGGCTTTACGTTCATTAACAAACGAACTGTCATCCTCCCCGATAGACATCGGGGGAAGGGTAGATTCGATATAAAGCTTTACGTTTGTCACACTTCACTTCGTCAAGCTCAGTGCAGGCTGAGCGCCTCAGTATGACAAAGGGCTTTGCGTTCGTCACACTTCGAGTGCCTCAGTATGACAAAGAGCTTAACGTTCATTAACAAACGTACTGTCACCCTCCCCGATAGACATCGGGGGAAGGGTAGATTCGATAAAAGGGCTTTACGTTAGTCATGTTTCACTTCGTCAAGCTCAGTGCAGGCTGAGCGCCTCAGTGTGACAATAGGCTTAGCGTTCATTAAACGGCAATCATAAACCAACAACCACTACCAACTTAAACTTTTCATCACAATATGCTTTCTATGAAATCATTTCTATCGATTGTATTGTTTTTTCTGCTTATGGCTACCATGGCCTGTAATTCTAGCAGGAGATTAGACCGTAATTTTACGTATTTTCAGCATGGTTTGGATAGTATTGAAAAATTGAAACTGTCTGAACCGGTAATACGGCCCAACGATCTCCTGTCTATACAGGTATTCAGTAATTCATTAAATCAGGAGCAGGTATATGCCTATAATATTGCAAATGGTTTCGGACCGGGTGTACCATTTAATTCAGCCAATACCTCAGCGCAGGGTTTTTTGGTGAATGAAAACGGCGATATCTTTTATCCCAACCTGGGTAAATTACATGCTGCAGGTTTAACTACGCTGCAATTAAAAGATCAGATTCAAAAGCAATTGGATAGCTTGGTAAAACAGCCGGAAGTATTGATCCGTTTCCTGAATTTTAAAGTGGATGTATTGGGAGAAGTAAAGAACCCCGGGCCTAAAACCTTCAACAACCAACGGGTAACCATCATTGATGCTTTATCAGCGGCGGGTGACCTGACCGATCAGGGTAAGCGGGACAATATCCTGGTTTTTCGCGAAGAGAACGGCGAAGTGAAGCATTATACAGTAGATATGCGTGGAGCGAATACGATGTTTAATTCCCCCGTATTTCAGTTACAGCAGAACGATATGGTATATGTGAGCCCGAATGAAGTAAAACTGAAATCGGTTAAGCGTAACCCGAATGTTGACCGCGACCTGCAATTAACCCTGAGCTTTGTATCAATAGCAGCTTTTATGATCACTATTATCAATGCCCTGAAGGGCCTGTAAAACCAGATTATGGAATACTCAAGTATCATCGATCAAACGAAAATACAAGCAAATGAAAAAAAATTCACTTTGCGTGAATTGGTTTTCAAATACCTGTCTCATCTGCCGCTTTTTTTATTGTCTATTGCCATTTGTGTAGGTGCTGCTACTATTTATATCCGCTATGCCATTCCTGTGTATAAAGCTACTGCTAATATGCTGGTAAAAACAGGGGATGATAATACCCTATTAAGTAATGCGGCCAGTAATGATCTGATCAATAATACTTTGTTCGGGGGAAGAAGGGTAAATTTTGACAATGAGGTGGAACGATTGCGTTCTACTGCTTATTTATCAAGGGTAGTAGCAGAAAACAACCTGAATATTAAATATTATAATGAGGGCAATATCAAAAGAAGTGATATTTACAATTCCAGCCCATTTGAAATGACTCCTTTATTTATTCCTGACTCTTCTATCATTTATGGAACCTATGTAGTAATCACTGATGCTATGGGGGGAGAATTAAAAAATAAAAAGGAAGCCAAATCTCCCGGTATACCCTTTAGGTGGGGTGAGCCAATTAGCTTTAAAGGGGTTAAGTGCATCCTGAAACCAAGAAAACCGTATATCCAAAAAGACCTGACCAATCCCTATTATGTGGAGTGGAATCCTATCAATAAAACTACTGCCGAAATCAGGTCTAATTTGTTGATCAGTTCTTTGAATGCAAAGACTACGATTATTCAAATGACAATCACCTCTCCTAACGCTGAAGAAGGTAAATATATCTTAGACGCTATCATTAAGGTTTACCAAAAGGTAAATATTGAGGACAAGAACAGAGTATCGCAAAATACCATTGATTTTATCAATGACCGTTTGAATGTAGTTACCGGGGAATTAAATAAAGTGACAAATGAGTTGCAGGATTTTAACAATAAGAACGGGATTTTGGATATCCCCAAACAATTCGGCTTTTATTTGGATAATTATTACAATGATACCAAGACCGATTCCGCAATCATTGTAACTAAGCAGGTGCTGAATTTATTGGAAGATTATTTGATTAAAGCACCTACCCGTAATAAAACAGTACCGAGCACACTCGGTATCATTGACCCTACTTTAACACAATTGGTAGGACAGTATAATGTAATGCAGTTGAAGCGGTTGAAAGACAGTGTGCAATTAAACAGTAATTCTCCTTTATTGGAAGACGATATCCACGAGGTAGAAAACCTGCGCAGGAGCTTAATTGAAAACCTGCATGTATTGCGTAAAGATGCAGATTTGCGTGAAGCCCAGTTAGAAAAGCAATTGGGTACCTATAAAACCAATTTATACAGCCTTCCCCAGAAAGCCATTGAGCAGAATGAAATTGTAAGGCAGCAAACCATTCAGCAGCAATTGTATCTGTATCTCTTACAAAAGCGAGAGGAAACGGCAATCACTGCATCAGCTACTACATCCGATTACCAGCAATTGAATGCAGCAGAAGCCTCTGCTACGCCAATTGAACCAAGAGAAACTGCTATCCGCCTCTTCTCAATTTTACTGGGTTTGTTGATTCCTGTATTGGTAATCTATGCATTGGATATGCTAAATGATAAACTGACCACCCGTGATGATATCGTGAGACGTACCCATTTACCGATTGTTGGTGAGATCAGCCATGTAGATAAAACACTCAGCAATATTATTGTGGGCCAATCACGTAATATGATTGCCGAACAGTTCCGCATCCTGCGAAGTAACCTGCAATTCATGATTAAGAACGGGAATGAATCTTCCAGGGTATTTCTGATTACCTCTTCCATTAGCGGGGAGGGTAAGTCTTTTATCAGTTTAAACTTGGCAGCCGTAATCTCTTTATCGGGTAAAAAAGTGGCTTTGATGGAATTCGATCTGCGTAAAATGCGCAGTCACCGCTACGAAGGGGAGAGGCAAAATTCCAAAGGCATCACCAATTACCTGATCGGGCAAACGGATAACCCTGCAGAAGTGATTACCAGTTTGGATAAATTCCCTCAACTGCATATTTTCCGTTCAGGCCCCATACCTCCCAATCCGGGCGAATTGGTGATGGGAGAAAAAGTAAAGGGTTTGTTCGACTGGTTAAAAGCAAATTACGATTATATCGTGATCGATTCCGCACCGGTAGGATTGGTGAGTGATTCCTTTGCCTTTGTGCAGTTCAGTGATGCGATATTGTATGTGTTGCGGCAGCGCTATACGTTCAAGAAACAGATAGAATTTTTAGATGATATTACTAAACAGGGTAAATTACAACATGTAGCCCTGATCGTAAACGATGTACATATGGGTGGTAAATACGGTTATTACGGTTATGGTTACGGTTATGGCTATGGCTATATTTACCGCTACGGTTTCGGTTACCGCTATGGTTACGGTTATGGTGCGTATGCAGGTAAATATTTCAAGAGAGGAACGGATGGGTATTTTGATTTGCCGGGGAAGAAGAAATAGATGGAGAAGGTTGAATCGCTGATATGTTGAAACGTTGAATCGAATAAACAATTAAAATAAACTTTTCCTGAATTATCAATTTGGATTTGAAAAATTAACTGTCTGGCAGGATACTATTGTTTTGATAAAACTGATTTATGAATTGAGTGCCCAATTTCCGGAATATGAAAGATACGGATTGACCAATCAATTGCGAAGGGCATCGGTAAGTATTGCTTCGAATATTGCAGAAGGTTCAGGCAGAACAGGGGTTAAAGACCAATCTCATTTTTATCAATTGGCTTATAGCAGTTTAATGGAAGTAATGAACCAGTTCATCATTGCTAAAGAATTGAATTTTATTAAAGAAGGGCAATTAAATGATTGCAGGGGTATGATCGAAAAAATAGCTAATAAAATTAATGCGCTAAGAAAAGCGGCTTTGAATCGTTGATGATTAGAGTTGTTGAATCGTTGACTTATTTATTCGTGATATGTTAAATCGAAAAAATTGTTAACGTATAAACAGTTAAACAGATCAACTCATCAACGTTTCAACAATTAAACGTTTCAACGAATAAACGTATAAACACTTCTCAATGGAAATCATCATTGCCCCGGGCAAAACAGAAAGCAATTACTGGAAAGACCTCTGGCGTTTCCGGGAATTGTTTTATATACTCAGTTGGCGGGATATTAAAGTACGGTATAAACAAACGGTGATTGGTGCGGCATGGAGTATCATCAGGCCCCTGCTTACCACCATTATCTTTACCGTTATTTTCAGTAAAGTAGCGCATTTATCCGTGCCGGGAACAGCGCCATATGCCCTGATGGTGTATGCCGGTATGTTGCCCTGGCAATTTTTCAGTAATGCTTTAAGTGAAGCCAGCAATAGTTTGATTGGTAATGCCAATCTGATCTCTAAGGTTTATTTCCCGAGAATGATCATTCCTGCAAGTTCGGTGATCACGGGATTGGTTGATTTCGGTATTTCTTTTATTTTATTGATCGGAATGTTTGGCTGGTACCGCTTTATTCCTCCCGTACAAATCTTGTTATTACCGGTATTTATACTCATTGCTTTTTTCTGTGCCTTCGGTATCGGTTTATACTTAACGGCAGTGAATGTAAAGTACCGGGATTTCCGCTATATCATCCCCTTTATTGTGCAATTCGGTTTATATATTACTCCTGTAGGTTTCAGCAGCAGCGTTATCAGTAAACAATATCGTTTTTGGTTTGGCCTGAATCCAATGGTAGGCGTTATAGATGGTTTTCGCTGGTGTTTATTGGGGGAACCATTTCAAAAGATGAGCTTTATGCAATCCATTATCTTAACGCTACTGTTCTTATGGATTGGGGTAGCTTATTTCAGGAAAGTGGAAAAGACTTTTGCGGATAATATTTAGAATTTAGAGAACTTAAAACTATTATAACAACTCTCAAAAACCAGTATAGCAGTAAAATGGAAATCAAATTATATGAAAATTGGATGAAGCCTCAGGTAGTTCAATTGTTCTGTACTCAATATGGTACAAATAAAACTGAGCAGGAGAATTTGATGGAAAATTTTTATGAGCATCCTTTTCAAAAAAATAAGTGTATCAGAATTGTAGCATTAGATGGAGACAAAGTAATTGGATTTCAATCTCTTTTTTATTGGCCATACGAAAAGGATGGTAAGGTTTTTAATTCTTACCAGTCGGGTAATTCATTGGTTCACGCTGATTATAGAGGGAAAGGAATTTTTCAAAAATTATTAAATTATTTAGATGAGTATAATAAAGAATTGAAGATCGATTTTTTAATGGGATTTCCGGTGCAACAATCTTACGGTAGTTTCATGAAAAATAAATGGTCTAATCCATTGAATTTACAATGGTATATATCTATTATTAATCCTTTGGCTTTTATTTTTCCTATTAATATCGCGATTTTGCACTTTGATAAAATGCCTATTCGAATAACACAAACTTTATCTTCAGATACTTTCAGGCTTGTTTATAACAAAGATTTTGAAAACTGGAGAAGTTCTTTTTCCGATACCTCCAAATACTGTTTTTTTAATTATTCTGAAAATGGTAATCAAATCACCTTTTCATTAAAAATAAATAGACGTAACAAATGGATTAATGAATTAATCATAGGTGACATAAGAAGTTCAACCAATGATATATTGTTTATCAAAAAGGCCATATCAAAATTAAAAAGAAAAGCATTCAGTTGTTTTAGTGTATCGGTCATAATGTTAGCTGTAAATGATCATGCACTTGTTCCTATCAACAGTATATTGAGTAGTAAGAACTTTTTTAAAACCCGGAAAACTATTTATTTTATTACCAAAGCTTTTATGAACGATACTGCAATTAATGACCCTGAAAAATGGGAATTATACAGAAGTGATATAGATACCTGGTAAAATGAAAATAGATTTTAAAATTCACGGATTTCTCCATATCATTAAGAGCGTTATTGGTAATATCGAATTCATCACTACCAAATTATCGCTTCAAAAAAATACATTGTATGTGGTGAATTATCATGGCACACAAAAAAAATTTCTTGAAAATTTTAAAAAACAACTGGACTTCTTTAGAAAATATTTTGAGATTATTTCACCGACAGAGTTTCATGATTTTTATGAAGGGAAATTAAATAACATAAATAAACCTTTTTTATTGATCTCATTTGATGACGGAATAAAAAATAATCGGAATGCAGTAAAAATTTTAGAAGAGTATCATTTAAAGTGTTTTTTTTTTATTGTACCGGATTTTGTAAATACGATGCAGGAATTGCAGGAACAATTTTTCAAGAAAAGTATTCGTAGCAGGATCAATAATAATATTGATTCGGTACCGGAAGACTTTCAGTCATTTAGCTGGCAAGAGTTAAAAGCTATTTTGTCAAATGGTCATGCAATCGGATCGCATACCCAAACGCATACTTTGATTGCTGAAGCATCAAGTGCAGTAAATAGTGAAATGGAGATTGTATGGAGTAAGCAAAAAATTGCCGAAGGATTAAATGTACCTGTTTCTTTAATAAATAGCTTTTGCAGTAATCACAATACATTAAGAAGTGTAGGCATCAAGGAGTTTGCTTTAATAAAAGCGAATTATCATTATCATTTTACAACTTTGCCCGGAACCAATCGCCCGACCGATAGTAAGTTATTTATTAAGCGGATTAACATAGAATCATATTGGTTATCAGGCGCTGTAAAATTTGCATTAGGTAAATGGGGATTGAGGCGTTGGAGATTTGCAACAGCTGTTTATACGCAAATAATGGGTTCTTCGAATTTAAATTACTAATCAAGCGGGGACAAGAGTAAATTTAAGATATGTCTAAACCTATTATTCAGGTAAATAATCTTTCTAAGTCTTATATCATTTCGCATGAAGGGCAGGAACGTTATACTGCTTTGCGAGATGTAATGGCCAATAAAGCAAGGAAATTATTTTCATTCGCTTCTACGAATCAACAAATCAACAAATCAACTTCCAAGGAGGAATTTTGGGCTTTAAAAGATATAAGTTTTGAAATACAGCAAGGAGACCGTGTAGGTATCATTGGTAGAAACGGAGCTGGGAAATCCACATTATTAAAGATACTCAGCCGCATTACCGAACCAACTACTGGCGAAATTAGAATTAAAGGAAGGGTGGCCAGTTTATTAGAAGTGGGTACGGGCTTTCATCCAGAACTAACGGGCAGGGAAAATATTTATTTGAATGGCGCCATCTTAGGCATGAGCCGAGCAGAGATCAGAAGAAAATTTGATGAGATCGTTGATTTTGCAGAAGTGGAGAAATTTTTGGATACACCCGTGAAGCGTTACAGCAGCGGTATGTATGTGCGTTTGGCTTTTGCAGTTGCAGCGCATTTAGAACCGGAGATATTGGTAGTAGATGAAGTATTGGCAGTGGGAGATGCTCAGTTTCAGAAAAAATGTTTGGGAAAAATGGAAGATGTTAGTAAGAATGAAGGGAGAACGGTATTGTTTGTAAGCCATAATATGGCAGCTATAAGAAATCTATGTAAGGATGCTATTTACTTGAAAGCGGCTCAATTGAATAAGCATGATAAAGTCCATAATGTAATAGATTATTATTTAAATGATACAATTTCTGAAAGTGGGTTGATTTGGAATGGTAAGCACAAAGAAAATGAGTGGTTAAAATTGCATTCTATCTATATTGAAAGGGATAAGAATGTAACAAAAGAAATTTATATAAATGAAGAGATAGTAGTTTGCATTGATGTTGAATTTTATAAAAGAACCAGTTCTGTGGCATTTGAATTATTTGTTAATACAATTGATGGTGTTCCGGTATTTAATACAGTTTCTCCTGTTATTACTTGTGAAGAAGGACGCATGATTGCTCGTTGTCAGATACCGAAGGATTTTTTGAATAATCACAATTATCTTATTACTGTAGGTGTCTCAAAGAATTTCAGTTTTTTTATGGTAAAAATTGATGACGCAATTCTTTTAGAAGTACTCAATTACATTGATGATATTTCTTATAGTGGAGAATATCCTGGAGTAGTAAGACCAAAGCTAGATTGGCAAATAATTAAATAATATTTTATGATAGAAAAGATCGAACATAACGGGCAAATGCTTGCTCTAATCATTCGTAGTAATTTCACTAAAGCAGGAATTGAATTTTTTAGTAATGATAATGATTCTCAGCAATTGGGTTATATGAACAGACCGGAAGGGTATATTATTTTACCACATAGACATAATCTCATACCTCGTGAAGTTCATTTAACCCAAGAAGTTTTATTTATTAAGAGTGGAAAAGTAAGAGTTGATTTTTATGATAATGGCCAAACTTACCTGCAAAGTGCATTATTAAATAAAGGGGATGTTATATTATTAGCGGATGGCGGTCATGGGTTTAAAATGCTTGAACAGACTGAAATGATAGAAGTGAAACAAGGTCCTTATTGTGGTGATAGAGACAAAGTTCGTTTTGAACCGGTGCCTGATGATAAAATAAAAATTGTATTATGATACCTGTAAATACGCCTTTATTAGATGGTAATGAGAAAGCCTATTTGATCAAGGCAATCGAAGAAGGCTGGATATCTTCAGAAGGGCCAGCTGTAAAAGAATTTGAAGAAAAATTTTCTTTAAGAGTTAATAGAAAACATGGAATTGCAGTTGCCAACGGTTCAGTTGCTTTAGACTTGGCAGTTTATGCTTTAGGCATTACAAAAGGAGATGAAGTGATCATGCCTTCTTTTACTATCATATCTCCTGCTGCTGCAATTATTCGTTGCGGTGCGAAACCTGTATTGATTGATAGTTGTAATGATACATTCAATATGGATGTTAATGCGATTGAAGCTAAAATTACAAAGCAAACGAAAGCAATATTAGTAGTGCATATTTATGGATTTCCTGTTGATATTGATCCAGTATTGACGCTGGCAAAAAAATATGATTTAAAAATAATTGAAGATGCTGCGGAAATGCACGGTCAAAATTATAAAGGTAAACCCTGTGGCAGTTTCGGTGATATTAGTACATTCAGTTTTTATCCCAATAAACATATTACAACAGGAGAGGGTGGAATGGTTGTTTGTAATGATGATGCATTGGCACAACGATGCAGGTTATTAAGAAACCTTGCATTTATCCCCGAAAAGAGATTTGTGCATCATGAATTGGGTTGGAATTACCGGTTTACTCATTTACAGGCATTATTAGGTATTGCACAACTTGAAAGACTCGATGAATTTGTTGACAGAAAAAGAGGCATGGGTAAATTATATACAAGTCTGTTGAGCGATTTGGAAGATAGAATAGAATTGCCTTTAGTTAAAACGGAGTATGCAGATAATATTTATTGGGTATATAGTATTGTGCTGAAAGAAAAAGCAGGAATGAATGCAGTGGAAGCTATGAAACGATTGGGTGCTGAAGGGATTGGATGTCGCCCATTTTTTTATCCAATGCATTTACAACCCGTATTTTTAAAAATGGGTTGGTATAAAGACGAGAGATATCCGATAGCTGAAAGAATTTCTGAATATGGATTCTATATACCAAGTGGCTTAGCTTTAAATGAAAGTGAGATGCACAAGGTTTCTGAAAAACTACATAAATTATTACAATGAGTGTTTTTAAAGATTATGCTGCATACTATGATCTTTTATATAAGGATAAAGATTATAAAAAGGAAGCTGCACTGATTCATGAGCTTATACAGAAACAATTTCCAGGTGCAAAGACAATTTTAAATTTAGGTTGCGGTACAGGAAGCCATGATCTTTATTTGGTAAATTATGGTTATCAGATCACAGGGATTGATTTTTCTGAGGAAATGATCGAATTGGCAAATACCAAAAAAAAGGAGAGAAAAATAAAAGATGTTGAGTTTCTTTTTGGAGATGTTAGGTCCTTCCGAATTAAAAAGAAATTTGATATAGT